>Ga0065721_10000927_pt1 | contig 33901 bp, 33 predicted proteins | sample Mesricmetagenome_FD_59108 | JGI IMG/M metagenome (GOLD analysis project Ga0065721, IMG submission 59108) | Mesophilic microbial community from rice straw/compost enrichment Sample: eDNA_1 v2 (version 2) | ecosystem: Engineered > Solid waste > Grass > Composting > Bioreactor | place: USA: Davis... | reverse complement strand
GTCCCGCCGGCGCCCTCGACCACAGGCACCAGCGCGGCAAAGTCGTGCAGCTTGAGCCCGCTCTCGCAGACCACGTCGACGAAGCCGGTGGCCAGCAGCGCATAGTTGTAGCAGTCGCCGCCCATGATCATGCGCTTGTGGTCGGTCTTCTGCGCGAGCGCCATGAACAGGTCGCCCTCTTCCTGGGTGAAGTACTGCGGCCCGGTCGTGGCGAGCGTCGCGTCCGACAGTTGCGGACACGCGCGCGAGGAGACCGGCTTGCCGTTGAGCGTGGTCCCCTTGCCCGCGACACCGAGCCAGCGCTCGCCGAGGATCGGCTGGTCGATCAGGCCGAGGACGGGGAAGCCTTCGACGAGCAGCGCGATCAGCGTGCCGAACGTCGCCCGCCCGGCGAGGAACGCGCAGGTGCCGTCGACCGGGTCGAGCACCCACTGCCGGCCCGAGCGCCCTTCGGTGATGCCGAACTCCTCGCCGTGCACGCCATCCTGCGGGACCTCGGCGGTCAGCAGCCGGCGCATGGCCTGTTCGGCTTCGCGGTCCGCGATCGTCACCGGCGTCGAGTCGCCCTTGCGCTCGGCGGCGACCGGTTCGCGAAAATGCGGACGGATCGCCGCACGCGCGGCATCGGCCAGCCGGTGGGCAAGCGCAATCTCGGCGGAAAGGTTCATCGCCCGCCGCACTGGCCCCAAAGCGGCGGCACGGTCAAGCGCGGCCCCTTCTCAGGAAGCAGGCTCGAGCGGGGCCTCGATCCGCTCCGGCTGGCCCGCCAGGTGGACCCGGAAGACGATCGCGCGCGCGCCTTCGGGCCCGCCGCGAGGAGCGTGGATCGCACGCGGCGGGATCGCNTAGCTGTCGCCNGCCTCNAGCGGCAGGTCCGGCTTGCCTTCCTCGACGTGGATTGCGGATCCCTCGATCAGGTACAGGAATTCCTCGCCNGGGTGATAATGCCGCGCCACCTGGCCGTTCGGCGGGATCACCACGTCCGAGACGATGACCTCGACCCCGGGCGTGNCGGCAAGCGTCGAGCGGAGCACTTCGTTCGAACCCGGCGGCGGGGGATAGGGCCTCGCCTCGCGCTCCTGCTGGGCCTGGGCATAGGCGAACGGCAGCGCCGCGACGTAAAGGCNGGCGNCGAGCAGCCAGGTCACCCGCATGGCGTNCCTCCCCTCATTCTCCGAGTGCGGCNTANGTGAACAGNCGGTAGCGATAGCGCTGCTGATCGCGAATTGCAGCGGCGACGCGGCCGTGGAGCGCCTCGTCCCACCTCGACCACTGCCGGATGAACGCGTCGGAGCGCGCCGGATCGCCGGCATCCTGCAGGGCCAGCACCTCGCGCAGCAGCGATTCGACGGCTGCGTGGTAGCGGCCGTAGTCGATCGAAAGTCGTCCCGAGCCGGCGTCGAACGCGAGCACGCCGCGGTCGAGGAACCAGTTGAACTGCATCAGTTGCATCGTCTGATACGGCTGGTCGCGCCGCGGCCGGACATTCTGCAGCGTGCGCATCACGCCGCTCGCGTAATGCGCGCGAAGCTGGTCGTCGGTGAAATAGCCGTTCGCGCGCAACTGCGGTCCGGCGAACAGCGAGACGAGGTCTGCCTTCATCTCCTCGAGCAGGCTGGCATCGGCGCCGAGCGCGACGTCGAGATCGCGGCCGTCGGCGGTCATGTCGACTCCGAGATAATGCCCGACCTCGTGCCACAGCGTGCGGTTGAACTGGCCGTCGGCGGTCAGGTGCCCGGCAAACTCGGGCGCGACGACCGCAGCCCAGCTGCGCTCGGTCGAGGCGAAGATCTCGGGCGAGCGCATGATGTTGGCGCGCAGCAGGATCGTGCGGCCGTAGCGGCGGACGATGTAGGCCTCGTTCGGGAGGATGCTCGCCGTGTTGCCGCCGCGCGACTGGCCGAAGTCGGCGATCACGTCGTAGACCCCGACCGGGATGTCCTCGCGGACCTTCTTGTGACGGTCGTAAGGCAGCGCGTCCTCGATCGCCTGGAGCCCGCCGAGCCCGCGACGCAGCGCCTCGGTTTCCTCGTTGCGGCGTGACAGCAGGCTCAGCGAGAAGGCCGCGCGAAGCCCGGCAAGCTCGTCATCGTAGGTTTCGTAGGCGCCGATCTGCGCATTGAGGTTGCCGAACCGGCCGGTGATCCACGCTGCGTCGCCCGCCTCGTAGTCGTCGGCAAGCAGGTCGCGTGCGCGATTGCGCAAGTAGCCGGCGAACTCTCCGTCCTCTCCCTCGACGGCCTCGGCGGCTTCGAACAGCAACCGCGACGCGCGAACGATCCGATCGGCCCAGGCGAGCGAATAGGGCGCCGCGTAGAGCACGCCGGGGTCCGGCGTGAGGGCCAGCCGCTCGAGCCGTTCGAGCAGGCCGGGGTGTAGCGCCTCGAGGACCGCATGGCGGCGCAGCGCCGCGATGTCGCGAGCCAGGTTCTCGGCAGTTGCCCGGCGAACCACCGAGCGCAGGTGCGTGAGCTCCTCGCGCTGTTCGCGATGCGCGGCAAGATAGGTCTCGTACTCGGTCTCCGTCAGGTCGAGCGGATACAGGTTCTTGCCCGGCGGTGCCGGCTCGACGCCGAGGAAAGGCACACGGCGGTTGTCGAGCGTGGTCGCAATCGGCCCCTGGAACAGCCGATAGAGCGTTGCCTCGTCGCTGCCAGGCATCAGCCGAGCCCTGACGGCCAGCGCCTGCGCATGACGCTGGTCCTCGTAGATCTCCTGGAATATCGCGCCCACCTCGAGCAGCCGTTCGAGCGCCGCGCGCTCGCCCGGGCCGAGATGCGCGAGATCGGGCGCCAGGCGAATCGTCTCGGTCCGCGCGAGGACTTCCCGCATCTCGCCTGCATCGAGCGCGGGATTGGCCTGGGCCATGGCCGGCATGTAAGCGGGAAGGCTTGCGGCGAGAACCAGCGCGGCGAGGGCGATCCGCACCGGCCTGCCCCCTAGTCGAACAGGCTCGAGACCGAGGTCTCGTCGGCGATCCGTCGAACCGCCTCGCCGATCAAGGGAGCGACGGTGAGAATCCGGATGCGAGACGAATCGGTCGTCGCGTCGGTCGGCAGGATCGTGTCGGTGATCACCAGCTCGGTCAGGGCCGAGTTGTCGACCCGGGCGACCGCCCCGCCGGACAATACGCCGTGGGTTATGTAGGCGGCGACGCTCTTGGCCCCTGCGTCCATCAGCGCCTGCGCGGCGTTGCACAATGTGCCCCCCGAATCGACGATGTCGTCGGCAAGGATGCAGTTGCGCCCGCGCACATCGCCGATGATGTTCATCACCTCGGATTCGCCGGGGCGCTCGCGCCGCTTGTCGACGATCGCCAGCGGGGCGTTGTCGAGCCGCTTGGCCAGCGCGCGCGCGCGGACCACGCCGCCGACGTCAGGCGAGACGACCATCAGGTCCTCGCCGCCGTAGCGGGCGAGGATATCGGCGGCCATCACCGGCGCCGCGTAGAGATTGTCGGTCGGGATGTCGAAGAACCCCTGGATCTGCCCGGCGTGAAGATCGACCGAGAGCACGCGGTCGGCCCCGGCCTCGGTAATCATGTTGGCGACGAGCTTGGCCGAGATCGGCGTGCGCGGGCCCGGTTTGCGGTCCTGCCGGGCGTAGCCGAAGTAGGGGATGACCGCGGTGATTCGCCGGGCCGAGGCGCGGCGGCAGGCGTCGATCCCGATCAGCAGCTCCATCAGGTTGTCGTTTGCCGGGTAGCTGGTCGACTGCAGCAGGAAGAGGTCTTCGCCGCGCACGTTCTCGTGGATTTCGATGAAGATCTCCTCGTCGGCGAATCGCCGGACGCTCGCGTCGGTGAGCGGGATCTCGAGGTAGGCGGCGATCGCCCGCGCAAGCGGCAGGTTCGAGTTGCCGGCCATGAGTTTCATGCGGGTCAGGTCCTGTTTGCGCGGAATTCGGGCTGTGTCTGCGCCTCTAGGGCCGACCGTCACGCGATTGCAACCGGCGAAGCGCCGGTTTCCCCTGAGGCCGGTGCGACGGCCTGCGCGGTCAGCCCAGCAGCGGCATGACCAGCGGCGGTTCGGTCAGGCTCTCCGATCCCTCGAGGAGTGCGAGCGCCCGGGTGACGGCGCTCTCGGGGCCCTCGTGGGTGACGATCGCCACGAGCACTTCGCCGCCTTCCTCGGGCCGGCCCTTCTGGATCAGGCTCTCGATCGAGACTCCGGCGTCGCGCATCGCCGCGGTGATCTCGGCGAGTACGCCGGGACGGTCGGCGACCGTGAAGCGCAGGTAGGCGCGACCGGACCGGTGGCCGGGATCGGCCGGGGCGAGTGTCTCGAGAGCCGCCACCGGGACCGAGAACGGCGCGCCGGTATCGCCGCGGGCGATGTCGATCAGGTCCGCCACCACCGCGCTCGCGGTCGGGCCGTCCCCGGCACCGGCGCCCTGGAACAGCAGCCGGCCCGCNAAATTGCCTTCGGCGACGATCGCATTGGTCGGCCCGTCGACGGCAGCCAGTGGGTGGCTGCGCGGCACGAGACAGGGTTGGACGCGCTGGAACAGGCGCCCGTCGCCGGGATCGCGGTCGGCCAGGCCAATCAGGCGGATGACGTAGCCGAGCGACGCCGCCTGGGCGATGTCCGCGGCGCGGATCCGGGTGATCCCGGTCGCCTGCAGGGTCTCGAAGTCGATTCGGCTGCCGAACGCGATCGCGGCGAGAATCGCCAGCTTGTGCGCGGCGTCGGTGCCTTCGATGTCGAACGCGGGATCGGCTTCGGCGTAGCCCAGGTCCTGCGCCTCGCGGAGCACGTCGGCGAAGTCCCGTCCGCTCCGCTCCATCGTCGAGAGGATGTAATTGCAAGTACCGTTGAGGATGCCGTAGATTCGCACGATCGCGTTGGCAGCCGCCCCTTCGCGCAGCCCCTTGATCACCGGTATTCCGCCGGCAACGGCCGCTTCGAACTTGAGCGGCACGCCAGCCGACTCGGCTGCCTCGGCGAGTTCCATCCCGTGGTGCGCGATCATCGCCTTGTTGGCGGTGACGAGGCCCTTGCCCGCCGCCAGGGTGCGCCGGGCCAGCGCCAGCGCCGGGCCGTCGGNCCCGCCGACGAGCTCGACCACGACATCGATCCCGGGCCGCTCGGCGAGCAGCGTCATGTCGTCCTCCCACGCGTAGCGCGAGAGGTCGACGCCGCGATCCTTCGAGCGATCGCGCGCGCAGACGGCGACGATCTCGATCGGCCGCCCCGACCGACGGGCGATCAGTGCGCCGTTGGTCTCGANCAGCCGGATGACGCCGCCGCCGACCGTGCCGAGGCCGGCAAGAGCAATGCGAAGCGGTTCGGTCATGGGTTCCCCTGCGAAGTCCGCCGAGTCGTTAGGGTCTGGCGGCGAGCTTGGCTAGGGGGTCAGGTGCGCAGGCGCGGGCACCCGCCGAGCTGCTCGAGAATGTAGCGATAGTCGGCCTCGGCGCGCTGACGCGAGGCCGGGTCGTCCTGCAGGAAGGCGTCCGGCGGCAAGCGCTGGGGCAGGGAAGCAGGCGAGGCGATACCAGCCGATCGTCTGCGGTTCGGGCGGCTGCGCCGACTGATCGACGATCTCGCTCCACGACACGCCCCAGGTCGGCTCCATTCCCGGGCGGCGGACGACCGTCAGCGAGACCGGCGCACCCGTCGCCGTGTCGAGAAACAGCTGGGTCTCCGATTCGCCGACCAGATTGCCGGGGACCGACATCACGTCGCGGACGCCGAGCACTGCCGGCGGGGCGCCGGGCTCGGCGAGCGCGGCTATGACCGTGCGCGCGAGCTGTTCGGTCGCCGGAGTGGCGGGAACCTGCGCCCCGGGATCGACCAGCTGCAGCGACCCGGGCCGCCCNGGTACCGGATCGGCGAAGACGAGGAAGCGCTGCTTCTTGAGCTTCGGCACCTTTCCCTTCGCGTCGCGCGGCACGTCGGCGAGGTACACGACCGATTCGCCGAGCGCCGACTGGCCCGCCAGCAGGGCCAGGGTGCGGGCCTCGACGTAGAGTCGCGCCATGCCCGGAGCGACCCCGGGCGCGCGTTCGGGCTGAACTTCGGCCTGGTCGCGCACTTCGACCAGCGCCACCAACGATGCGGCTTCGGCAAGGTCCGCAAGATCCGCATAGGTGGCGCTGGGCGCCTCCGCTTCGGGGCTTGCGTTCTGTGCGGCGAGCGGTGCGGCGGCCGCCAGCAGGGCCGCCGCCAGCAGGCGGAATCGAGGCGCCCGACCCTCGTGCTTCGCCCTCTTCATTCTCGTTCCTCCTCGTACGCCGAACGCTTGATCGGCGGCTTCGGGTCCGTCCGCAAGCCATGTTCCACCGCGGGACGAGTGAATCGCGGCTTAACCGACAAAGCGTTTGCTCAGGGCCGTCTTCGCGGTTAAGGCTCCCGCCAATCGGACCCCACCGAGAGCATAAGATAGGGGGTTCGTGGGCTCTGCCGGAGGTCTTCCGGATCGGCTCGTCGCAGCCGGCTGGGCCTCAGGGCGGATTTGTTTCAGAGGGGCTGCCGGAACCCAACCGGCAGCCTTCGTCGATGCGGGGCTACCAAGCCCGGCGACACAACGAACGGAGTGAAGGGACTGGATGGCTTACGCTGACCAACAGATGAGCGGTAACAAGATTATCGCGATTATCATCGTTGCCCTGATCCACGTTGGCATCGGTTATGCCCTGATCACCGGTCTCGCATACTCGGCGGTCAAGAAGGCGATCGAACGCGTGACCACCGTGGATATCGAGGAGCCGCCGCCGCCGCCGGACGAGCCGCCGCCGCCGCCGCCGGAGCAGGTTCAGCCGCCGCCGATCGTGGCGCCCCCGCCGCCGATCAACATCAACCCCGCGCCGCCGCCGGTCACGGTGGTCGACACGCCGCCTCCGCCGGCACCCGTCATCCCCCGCGCCGCGCCGCCCGCGCCCCCGCCACCGCCGCCGCCGCCATCCCAGGCGCGCCCTGCAAGTCCCGACGGCCTCAACCGGTGGGCCGCGCGCATCCAGGAGAACTACCCGGCGCGCGCGATTCGCGACGAGATCGAGGGTTCGGTGCGTGTGAGCGTGACGATCGGCACCAACGGCCGTGTTACCGCCTGCACCGTGGTCGGCTCGAGCGGCTCGAGCGTGCTCGACCAGGCGGCTTGCGACGGCATGACCCGCTACGCCCGCTACAACCCCGCGCTGGACGACAACGGCAACCCGACCACGGGCAGCGACACGCGCACGATCGTCTACCAGCTCGGCAGATAGTTTGCCTTCCCTGCATTCCCTAAGAGAGGACTACCCGCATGCTTATTGAAATTCTGGCCGCGGCCGGCGGCGAACAGGCCCCGGAGAACGCCTTCGGCTTCTGGGAGGCCATGGAACAGGGCGGTGTCATCGCCTGGACCATCCTCGGCGTGCTCGTGATCATGTCGGTATTTTCGTTCTACATCCTGATCACCAAGCTGCTCGAGCAGAACAAGATCCTGAGCCAGTACAAGGCCATCCGCAACGGCGCCTTCTGGAAGGCCGCGACCCTCCAGGAAGGGGCCGCCAAGCTCGAGAAGAACAGCGCCTGGCGTCAGCTCGTCGACGACGGCCTCGCCGCCGAGGCGCAGCACTCGAAGATGACCGACACGCTCGAAGCGCACGACTGGATGCACGGCTCGCTCGCGCGTTCGGAAGCTTCGATCAACGCCCGTCTCAACGGCGGCCTGCCGTTTCTGGCGACCGTCGGTGCGACCGCGCCGTTCATCGGTCTGCTCGGCACCGTTATCGGCATCTACCGCGCGCTGATCGGCATCGCCGTCGCCGGCTCGGCCTCGATCGACAAGGTCGCGGGTCCGGTCGGTGAAGCGCTGATCATGACCGCGATCGGCCTGCTCGTCGCGGTGCCGGCGGTGCTCGCCTACAACTGGCTGCAGAGCCGCAACCGCCGCATTGCGGAGCTGCTCAGCGGCTTCTCGACCGATATCCTCGCGAACATCACCTCGCGGGGTACGGTGAAGCCGGCGATGGCGACCGCGTCGACGACGGCTCGTCCGGCGGCGGCTCCCGCCGCTGCGGCCCCGAAGAAGGCCTGAGCGACCTGGACTGAGCGAAGGGCGGGCATCGGCATGCGGGCCACCCGCCCTTCAGCCCGAAGTGAGATAGGACAATAGCGATGGCGATTTCGACGGGCGGCGATATTGAGACTCCGATGTCGGACATCAACACCACGCCCCTCGTGGACGTGATGCTGGTGATGCTGATCATCTTCATCATCGCGGTGCCGGTTACCCTTCAGACGATCGAGGATCTGACGATCCCGGTCTTCGAGTCGGTCGAATCGAAGAACAAGGTCGAGAACCTGCTGCTGACCGTGACCTCGACCGACGAGGCCGGTCGCACGCCGCGGTTGAACAATTCCGCCTACAGCGGCGCGAGCCGCTCGGGCGAATGCCGGGTGTTCTTCAACAACGTCACGCCGGTCGATTCGCAGGAACTGTACGACATGGCGTTCAACCGGCTCGACGCGATCGTCACGCGGGCCGGCGGCGCTGAAGCGCTGATGTCAGACCCGGAGCTGATCCCGCAGGTCCACATCCGCGCGGACGTCAACACGCCGTGGCGCTGCGTGGCCGGTGCGATCTACAACATCCAGGCGGCGGGCTATCCGACCGTCGGGTTCATTTCCAACCCGGTCGATCCGAACGTCTGATCCGGGACGAGGATTTCAAGGAGTAGTTTCCCATGGCGATGTCAGGTGGCCGCGACGATGGCACCCCGATGATGGAAATGAACATGACGCCGCTCATCGACGTCCTGCTCGTTCTCCTCATCGTGTTCATCATGTCGATCCCGATCGCGACGCACTCGGTCGACATCGACCTGCCGGTGGCAGATCCCAATCCGCCGCAGAACATGGTCGATCCGATCAAGAACAAGATCGTCCTCACGCCGGACAATGAGATCCTGTGGAACGGCACGCCGATCACGCCGGAAATCCTGGTGGCGAACCTGAAGACCTCGCTGAGCTACGAGGTCGAGCCCGAGCTGCAGTTCGAGCCCGAAGCGCTGGCGAGCTACGACCTTTCGGCCAAGGTGCTCAACATCATCAAGGGCTCGGGGGTGACCAAGTTCGGCTTCGTCGGCAACGAGAAGTACCGGGTGTTCGGCAAGGAATAGCCTGCTGGTCGTACAACGAGACAACGGAAAGGGGCGGGGCGATCCGCCCCTTTTTCTTTGCCCGCACGCCGTTCGGTGAAATCAACGCGACGCCGCTGATCGACGTCCTGCTCGTGCTGCTGATCGTACAGATCATGGCCGTACCGCTCGCGACCGATTCGCTCGAGGTCGCGCTCCCCGGTCCCGACATCGAAGCTCCCGCCCCTGATCCGGTACGCAATCTCCTCGTCATCGAGAGCGACGGCACGCTCGTATGGAACGGCCAGCGATCGACGAAGGCGGCCTCGCCGATCGACTTGCCCGGGTTCGATCGATGAGCCCCGAACCGCAGGTGCAGTTCCGCCCCGACGCCAACGCCAGCTACGAGCGCTCGGCGCAGGTCCTGCTCATCGTCAAGCGGTCGGGGATCAGCAACTTCGGCTTCCTCGGCAACGAGCAGTANCGCAGCTTCGGCAAGTCCTAGCGGTCANCCCCCTGCGCCAGGCGTATCGGTGCGCATCGCGGCGCCGGCGAGCGTCTCGGCCTCGAGCAGCAGCTCGTCGTCNACTGCGCCCTGGGGCANGCTCTCGCGACCGATCATCACCAGCACCGGCACCGCCAGCGGGCTGACTCGCTCCAGCTCGACGTGNACCATCCGCTCGGCCGCGGTGTCGAGCAGGTCGCCGAGCCGGCCGACGTCGGTCATTCGCGCCCGCGCATCGGCCCAGGCGGCCTCGATCAGCAGGTGGTCCGGCTCGTACTTGCGCAGCACGTCATAGATCAGGTCGGTCGAGAATGTGACCTGCTTGCCGCTCTTGCGCCTGCCCGGATGCTGCCGCTCGACGAGCCCGGCGATCACCGCGACTTCGCGGAAGGCGCGGCGCAGCAGGTGAGATTCGGTGACCCACTCGACGAACTCGTGAGTCAGGATGTCGGGCGAGAGCAACGGCGCCGGGTCGGTCACCGGCTTCAGCCCCCAGACCGCGAGCGAATAATCGTTGGCGACGAAGCCGCCAGGCATGAGCCCGCGCTCGTCCATCCGCTTGGTGATCAGCATGCCGAGCGCCTGGTTCGCGTTCCACCCGGCGAACGTATAGTAGACCGTGTAGTGGCGTTTTGCGTGCGGGAAGCTCTCGACCAGCAGGTTGTCAGGGCCCGGCATCTGCGAGCGCCAGTCCTGCACCTCGAGCCATTCGCGCACGTCGTCGGGGAAACGCGCCCAGCCCGCGCGGTCGACCAGCAACGCGCGCACGCGATCGGCAAGNTGCGTGGTCAGCGGNAGACGCAGACCCATGTAGCTCGGGATGACCGCGGCGCGCTTCGCCGCGCGCACGACGAGGTCGAGGTCGCGGAANGATTCGACCTCGAGGTCCATCCCGGCNAAGCGGAAGGTGTCGCCTGCCCTGAGCGAGGCGGCGAACTGTTCCTCGACCTTGCCGAGCGAGCGGCCGTTACGGAAGCGGATCTCGATCATCTCCGAATCGACGATGATCCCGNCGTTCATCCGGTGACGCTGGGCGTGNTCGGGATGCGTCAGACGCCAGGTGCCATCCGCGTCGCGGACGATGCGCCTGAACTTGTCGTAGGCCTTGAGCGCGTAGCCGCCGGTGGCAACGAAAGTCAGCACGCGCTGCCACACCGCCTCGTCGACCCAGGCATAGGCGAGCGACGAGCGCACCTCGGCGAGCAGGGCATCCTCGCGGAACGGCGCCGCGCAGGCGCAGGCCATGACATGCTGCGCCAGCACGTCGAGACCGCCGGGCCGGAAATCCTCGCCGTCGCGCTTGCCCTGGTCGACCGCNTCCTTCGCGGCCTGCGCCTCNAGGAACTCGAAGCGATTGCCCGGCACCAGCACTGCCCGGCTCGGCATGTCGAGTCNGTGGTTCGCGCGGCCGATCCGCTGCAGCAACCGGCTCGAACCCTTGGGCGCGCCCATCTGCACGACGCAGTCGATGTCGCCCCAGTCGACCCCGAGGTCGAGGCTCGCCGTGGCAACCAGCGCGCGCAGCTCACCGCGCGCCATCGCCCCTTCGACCTTGCGCCGCGCCTCCTTCGACAGCGAGCCGTGATGGATCGCGATCGGAAGGTTGTCCTCGTTGGCGTCCCACAACTCCTGGAAGATGTACTCGGCGAGGAAGCGCGTGTTGGTGAACACCAGCGTGGTCCGGTTGCGCTTGATCAGCTCATAGAGCTGCGGGATCGCCCAGATAGCCGCGTGCCCGCCCCACGGTACGCTCGCCTCTTCCGGCAGCAGGATCTCGACCTCGGGTGGGGCGCCCTTCTCGCCTTTGACGAACGCCACCGCATCGATCTCGCCCCACGGCGCGAGCCAGGCGCGGAANCCCTCGGGATCGGCCACGGTCGCCGACAGCGCCGCGCGCTGCATCTGCGGCGCGATCGCTTGCAGCCNTGCCAGCGAGAGCGCCAGCAGGTCGCCGCGCTTGCCGGTCGCGAACGCGTGGATCTCGTCGATCACCACGCGCTTCAGGCCGGCAAACAGCTCAAAACTGTCGGGATAGCTGAGCAGCAGCGAAAGGCTTTCCGGCGTGGTCAGAAGCACGTGCGGCGGCCGGGCGCGCTGGCGCTTCTTGCGGTCTGCCGGCGTGTCGCCGCTGCGGGTCTCGATCCGGATGGGCAGGCCGATATCCTCGACCGGCGCCACGAGGTTGCGCTGGACGTCATGCGCCAGTGCCTTGAGCGGCGAGACGTAAAGCGTGTGCAGCCCCTCGCCGGGAAGCTCTTCACGGCTCGGGCAGAACGCCGCAAGCGTCGGCAGGAAGCCGGCAAGCGTCTTGCCGGCGCCGGTGTCGGCGACGAGCAGCGCATGACGCGCCGCTTCGCTCGCCGCGAGCATCTCCGCCTGGTGACGCCGGACGCGCCAGCCGCGGCCAGCGAACCAGGCTTTGATCTCGGGCGGTACGAACGTCATGGCGGCACCATGCAGGAGCGCCGCTGCGCCGGAAAGGGGTGGCCGCCGAGCGACGCTAGTTCGACAAAGCGCCGCGGCCACCTTGCGCCCAAGCGCCGCCTCTCCGCGTCAAGCGGGGCAACCGCGGCACGGGCCGTCCGTTACCCTCTCGTGACCTCGCCGTCCGGCGAGGCAAGCAACGAGGACTTCTGAAATGGCAAACCGTTATCGATCCGACGTCCGCTCGTGCCGCGAGCGCGGCTGGCGCGAACCCCAGGCCGAGCAGTTCCAGCCTTACGACGACGAGCGCGGCTCGGGCCAGATGGGCGAGAGCTGGCGCGACTACGACGAGCAGCAGTCGGCGTGGGAGGCCGACGACCGCTACGCCCACCGTCACGGTTCCGAGCACTACGGGACCGCGGGATATGGCCCCGCACGCTACACGCCCGGGCGAGGCCGCGAATTCTCGAGCTTTACCGGCAACGACTTCGGCGGCGGCGACTTCTCGGGCGGCGCCGGCACTTACGGCCATGAGCGGTCGACCTTTGGCAGCGAGCGCGCCTACGGCCGCGCGTCCCACGGCGGCGGCGCCTGGGGCGCGGGCAGTTACGGCGCCGGCAGCCGGCTGGCGGCGAACCGCGGCGAGTGGCGCGACGACGACTGGCGTGGGAGCCGCGGCGACGAGCGCGGATTCTTCGAGCGCGCGGGCGACACGGTCGCGCGCTGGTTCGGCGACGAGGACGACTACGGCCGCCGCGAGACCTACCGGGGTCGCGGTCCCGTCGGCTACACGAGGACCGACGATCGCATTCGCGAGGACGCCTGCGAACGCTTGACCGACGACTGGGGCGTCGACGCGAGCAAGGTCGAGGTGACCGTGAGCAATGCCGAGATCACTCTCGACGGCACGGTGCCGAGCCGCCGGCAGAAGCGCCGCGCGGAAGACCTCGTCGACAGCCTCTCGGGCGTCCGCCACGTGCAGAACAACCTGCGGGTCGACGAGGGCAGCAGCTCGGACCGCAACACCAGTGGCGAGATCGACGGCAGCCGCACGGTCTGATCGGCTGCAGATCCCGGTAAGCGAAGGGGCTCGCCGTGGGCGGGCCCTTTCTTGCATGTGCCGTCAGATGCGCCTGCCGAACCGCGCGTAAAGCTCGGCGAGGATTCCGATCGCTTCCTCGGATTCGGCCCGGTCGGGCCCGGTGTCGTCCTCGCCGTATCCGTGCATCGGGCTGCGGCGGAGCGACTGTACCGCGGTGCCGTCGGTGCGCGGCACGACGTAAACGCCGCGATACTGGACTCCGTAGTCGAACTCACGCTGGGGAATCAGCCAGGCGATCTGGCCGCGCACCGGCACGACGCTCTCGTCGCCGAGCAGCGCGCGGGCGCCGTAGCCCGTGCAGTTGATGACCACCTTCTGCGGGAGCTCGCCGAGCTCTCCGGCTGTGCGGAACTCGCGGCGCTCGATCCGGCCGCCGGCCTGCCGGAACTGCCCGACCAGCAGGTTCGCGTAAGCCGCGAGGTTGAACATCAGGTTGGCCTCCCGGCGCACGGCGAGGCCATCAAATGGCGTCGTGCCGGGATCGAGGGCCTCGGCGCGAGGGAACAGGTCGCGCAGGCGCGATCCGAAATTCGCGAACTGGGGCTGGTCCGGCGCGCGTGGACGGCGTGGCGGAGGCGGACCGGGATCGGCAACGAGGTAGTGGTCGATCCAGCGCACCGGATCGCCGGGCAGGCCGAGCAGGGAGTTGTACCGGTGGAACGAGGTTCGCGCCATCTGCTCCCACCGGTCCGGAAAATCGGGGGTCACCGCACCGGCAAACGCGATCCGCGAATCGGGCGTGAACGAGCCGGTCGCGCGCAGTGAGGGCAGCTCGGGGACGACCTCGCGCGTGTAGATCGTCACCGGCACACCAGCAGACTGCGCGAGGAGCGCCGAGGTGAGGCCGAGCGGACCGCTGCCGATGACTGCGATTTCCCGCGGCGAACCGGCCAGCGCCTGACGCACCGCGATCGCGCTCGAACCCCACGACAGCGACCAGCCGCTGCCGCCGTGGCCATAGTTGTGCACCACCAGCGCGTCGCCGATCGGCTCGGCGTCGAGCCGCGGTCCCGCCGCGCGGAACGGGCGGAGGCAAACCGAGATATCGAACACGCGCTCCATCGAAGCGCGCAGCGGTGCGAGCCAGAGACCCGGATCGCCGCGGCCCGCAGTCGGCAGAAGCGCCGGGGCGGTAGCCGCGCAGCCTCCAAGCCCGAGCCCGCCGAGAGCGGCGAGGCCGCCGAGCAGGTGCCGGCGGCCAAGCGCGGNTCCGGGANNAAGCGCCCTAGAGGGCGTCATCCCCGGCCTGGCCGACCGATTCGATATCGCGGCCGAGGCCTTTGACGGTGTTGCAGCCGGTGAGCACCAGCGCACCGAGNGCGAGAGTTGCAATCAAACGCAGCATGTCAGCCTCCTTGCGGTTCATTGCCCCGCGCAGCCGGTCTCGTCCAGAAACAACGGCAGGCGGACCAGGTCGGCCTCGGGCAAGTCCAGGGCAAAGATGTCGCGCAGAACCTTGCTGTAAGCTGGCCGGTCGCCGATCTCGCGGATCTCGACATCTGCGCCGCGCGACACGCTCAGCGTGCGATCTACGAGGCTCGCGAAGCCGTCGGGCAGCGGGCGCGTGACGATGTGCAACGTGGTGAACCGTGTTCCCGGTGCGGTCGAGGTCCAATGGTTGGCCTGCTCGATATCGGCCCGGCCGACCTCTGCCAGGTCGAACGTGTATTGCGGCTGCCAGTCGCCCTCTTTCGGAGCGCGTTCGAGCAGCCATTCACCGGCGAGCCTGCCGGGTCCACCGATCCGGCGCAGCCGGTGGCGGGCGCCGNCAGGCGCCTCGGCCCCGGCGCCGTCGGCGAGCGGGAGCACGGGGACGTTAGCTTCCCCCGAAGCCAGCGTCGGCCAGCCAGCGTCCGCCGGCCAGTTCGGCAAGCAGCAGGATGTGGGTGCGCGGCGGCTGGGAGCCGACGGGCTGGCCGACGCGCACGCGCGCGAGCAGCGGCCGGGTGTGTATGCCCAGTTCCGCCAGAACGTCGGCGAGCAGCCGATTATGCTCGAAACAGTAGCCCCCGCGCCGCCCGACGACGAGCTTGGCAAAAACGCCTTCGCCGTCGACCGCGATCGGCCGCCCGAGCCTGACGTCGAGGTTCTCGAACGGGATCGCCAGCCGGTGTGCGCGCTGGATCGTCTCCAGCCCGGCCGGATCAGCGGACGGCGCCCCGCCGAGCCCGATACGCTCGAAGTAGGCCGCGAGCCGCGCGCTCACGCGGTCAGTGCGCAGCCTGGGGCCCGCGTTCGAGCCCCGATGCCGCAAGCTGTTCGTCGATCTGCGCCAGCAGTCGCTCGAGCCCTTCGTCGGTGTAGCTTTCGGCCCGCGCGACCAGCACGTCCTGCGTGTTCGAGGCACGCAACAGCCACCAGCCGTCCGGAGTCGTCACGCGCACCCCGTCGGTGTCGTCGACCTCGATGTCGTCGCTGGCCGAGGCGAGGCGAGCCTTGACTTCCTCGATCGCCGCGAACTTGCGGCTCTCGTCGACCTGGAAGCGCAGCTCGGGCGTGTTGCGCATCTCCGGCATCGCGCTTCTGAGTTCGGTCACCGACCGGCCGATCCGCGCCGACGCGGCGATCAGCCGCACCGCGGCGTAGAGCGCATCGTCGTAGCCGTAGTAGCCGTCGGCGAAGAATACGTGCCCGCTCATCTCGCCGGCGAGCGGGGCCTGGGTTTCCTTCATCTTCGACTTGATCAGGCTGTGACCGGTCTTCCACATCAGCGGCTTGCCGCCGAGCTCGGCCACCCGGTCGAACAGGGCGCGGCTCGCCTTGACGTCGGCGATGATCGTCGCGCCCGGTTTCCGCGCCAGCAGGTCCTCGGCGTAGATCATCAGCAGCTGATCGCCCCAGATGATCCGGCCTTGCCCGTCGATCGCCCCGATGCGGTCGCCGTCGCCGTCGAAGGCGATGCCGAAATCGAGGTTCTTCTCGGCCACGAGCTTGCGCAGGTCCTCAAGGTTCTCGGGCATCGTCGGGTCGGGGTGGTGATTCGGGAAGGTCCCGTCGATGTCGCTGTAGAGGGTGAAGTGCTCGCCAGGCAGGCGTGCGACGAGCTTCTCGAGCGCCGGGCCGGCAGCCCCGTTCCCGGCGTCCCACCCGATCCTGAGCGAGGCCAGCTTGCTCGCATCGATACCGTCGATCGCCGAGACAAGCCGGTCGACGTAGGCGTCCATCACTTCGACCTGCTCGACCGAGCCCGAGCCGTCGTCCCAGTCGCCCTGGGCGGCCATCCGCCCGAGCTCCTGGATGTCGGCGCCGAAGAACGGACGGCCCTGGAAGACCATCTTGAAGCCGTTGTAGTTGGCCGGGTTGTGGCTTCCTGTGATCTGGATGCCGCCATCGACGTCGTCGGCCGATGCCTCGGCATAGTAGAGCATCGGCGTCGGGCCGACACCGATCCGCCGCACGTCGCAGCCGCTGGCGGTCAGCCCTTCGACCAGCGCGTGCTCGAGCATCGGCGAGCTCACGCGCCCATCGTAGCCGACCGCGACCCGCTTGCCGCCGGCGCGACGCAGCAGCGTACCGAAGCCACGGCCGATCGCGCGCGCGTCCTCGGCGCCGAGCGTCTCGCCGATGATTCCGCGAATGTCGTATTCACGCAGGACAGTGGGATGGAACTGATGGGTCATTGGGACTCCAGGTGATGAGGCAATTCTTCGAGCAAGAGATCGCGCGCCGCGTTCGCTTCGTGCACCTGCGCGTTGCTGCCGCCGCGGTCGGGATGGACCATCGCCACCAGGCGCTTGTGCGCGGCGAGGATCTCTTCCCGGGATGCGGCCGCACTCACGCCGAGGAGCTTGCGCGCGCGGAATACCGCCTGAGCGCGCGTAGCGACCTTAGGTTCCCACGGCCAGCGCCCGGTGACGAGCTTCCAGCCGAGAACGACGATCCCGGCGAGGATCAGCAGGCGGATCATGTCAGGCAGCCTCGCTGTTCTGGGGGTTCGGCGCGGACCCCAGGCGTGCGGGCATCGGCAGGCGCAAGTTGCCGACGAGCGCGCGCAGTTCCTGCCGCGCGACGAGATGGCTCGTGCCGAGCTCGCCGAGCTGGCCCTTGTCGAGCAGCGTCAGTCCCGATGGGAACAGCTCGCGGTAGATCACCCGTTCGCTGAGCCCGTGCGCGACGCGGAACCCGACACGCCTCGACAACTCCTTCAGCGCCTGGTCGATACGCCGCTGGTTGCGCGCATCGACGTGCTGCACGCGGTTGCGCACGACGACCCAGTCCATCTCGCGGCGGCCCTCGCGAATCTGCCTGAGCGCGCGGCTCTTGCGCGCTTCCCAGATCAGCTCGGCATAGAAGCTCAGCCGGCGGACCTTGAANNTCTCGGCATCGACCTGNCCGATCAGGTCGAAGTCGACGAAACTGTCGTTCATCGGCGTGACCAGGGTGTCCGCCTGCGTCGCAACGTGGCGCGCATAAGGATCGTCGCGCCCCGGCGTATCGAAGATCAGGAAGTCGACCGCCTGGCCGAACTCAGCCGCCTGCGTCTCGAGCGCCGCGATGCCCTCACCCTCGAAAACGGCGAAGCGGGCGCCGGGGAGCTCGATCCCGCGGCGCGCCTCGGTCTCGCTGCGATTCTCGAAATAGCGGTACAGTGTCCGCTGGCGCGTATCGAGGTCGATCGCTGCAACTTTCGCGCCCTGGTAGGCGAGCGCCACGGCCACGTGCACCGCCGTGGTCGACTTGCCGGTGCCGCCCTTCTCGTTGGCGAAGACGATGCGATGAGGCGCGGAAATGACAGGCCCTTTCTCTGATCTGGCGAGGCCGCTATCGCACCCCCCTGCCCGGCTCTTATCGGAGGCCCGCTCGCATGCAAACCGTCAACCGGCTGGCCGACCTGCGCGCGGCTGTGGACAGGCTGCGCGAGCGCGGCCCGGTGGCGCTCGTGCCGACGATGGGCGCGCTGCACGAGGGCCATCTGACGCTGGTGCGCGCGGCGCGCGAGAAGGCGAAGTCGGTGGTGGTGTCGATCTTCGTCAATCCGACGCAGTTCGGCCCCAACGAGGATCTCGATGCCTACCCCCGCCAGCTGGCCGAGGATGCCCGGCTGCTCGAGGCGGAGAACGCCGACGTGCTGTGGGCGCCGCCTGTCGAGGAAGTCTATCCTCCCGGCTTCGCCAGCAAGGTCTCGGTCGCGAAGCTCGGCGAAGGCCTGTGCGGGGCCTCGCGGCCCGGGCACTTCGACGGGGTCGCCACCGTGGTCGCCAAGCTGTTCAACCAGGTGCGGCCCGACCTCGCGGTGTTCGGCGAGAAGGACTGGCAGCAGCTCGCGGTGATCCGCCGCATGGCGCGNGACCTCGANCTGANCCAGCCGCATGCGGACATGATCCTCGGCGTGCCGACCGTGCGCGAACCCGACGGGCTCGCGATGTCGAGCCGCAACCGCTACCTGTCGCAGGCCGATCGCGAGCGNGCCGCGGTGCTGCCGGTCGCGATGCGCAAGGCGATCGCGGCNATCGAGGCCGGCGCCGAGGTTCCGCTGGTGCTCGACAGGACGAAGGCCGCGCTGCTGGCCGGCGGCTTCACCAGTGTCGATTACGTCGAGCTGGCCGACGCCGAGACGCTCGAGTCCCTCGCTGGTCTCGGCGCAAAGCCCGCCCGCCTGTTCGTCGCGGCGCGGATCGGCGGGACCCGGCTGATCGACAACATGCCTGTTGCCGCACCGCCCGCTTGAAGGCAGGTTCGCTTCCGGGGCGCGCAATGCGCGGATGGNAGGATACCCGATGAGCAAGCCTNCGGTGCGCGCCGCGTTCGTCGCNGTGACGACGCTGTTCTTCGCCTGGGGGTTCATCACNTCGCTGATCGATCCGCTGGTCGCCGCGGTGAAGGGCATCTTCACGCTGACGGACCTGCAGGCGCAGCTTTCGGCGTTCGCGTTCTTCATCGCCTACGGGCTCGTCTCGTTCCCCGCTGCGGTGCTGCTCGCGCGGCTGCGCGCGGTGCCGACGATCCTGCTGGCGCTGGCGATGATGGCACTCGCCTGCCTGATCATGCTCGGCGCGGCGAACCTCGCGATCTACTCGCTGGTCCTGCTCGGGCTGTTCGTGCTGGCGAGCGGGATCACCATCCTTCAGGTGGCCGCGAACCCGCTGGCCGCCGCGCTCGGCGATCCCAGGGGCAGCCACTTCCGGCTGACGCTGTCGCAGACCTTCAACAGCCTCGGCACCTTCATCGGGCCGTTCCTCGGCGCGGTGCTGTTCCTCGAGGGCGTCGAGGTCAAGCAAGGAACCGCAATCACTCCCGAGGTACGCGACGCGGCGCTCGCCGGGATCGACCGCGCCTATTTCTGGATCGCCGGGCTGATCCTGCTGCTGCTGGCATTCTTCTGGTTCAGCCGCCGCACCGTCGCCGCCGCCGCTCCCGACACCGCCTCGGGCAAGGGCCTGTTCGCCCTGATCGGAGAGGCGCTCGCCTCGCGCTGGACGATGTTCGGCGGCGCGGCGATCTTCCTCTACGTCGGGGCCGAAGTGGCGATCGGCTCGCAGATGGCGCTTTTCCTCAACTCCGACGCAGTGTGGGGCGGCTCGGACGTGCCGTTCGCCGTGCCGCTTCTCGGTCACGCGATGGGCAGCGACGGCGTGCCGGGAGTCAGCCTGCAGGAGGCCGGCAAGGCGGTCGCATTCTACTGGGGGGGTGCGATGGTCGGCCGCGCGATTGGCTCGGCCCTGCTCGCGCGCTTCAACGCGGCGNGCCTGCTCGCTTTGTTCACGGCGATCGCCTGCGCGATGTGCCTCTACGTCGTGGCCGTGGGCGGCGTATCGGCCGGGTTCGTCGCGCTCGCGATCGGGCTGTTCAACTCGCTCATGTTTCCGGTGATCTTCACGCTGACGCTCGAGCGCTCAACCGCCAGCACCGAGGCGACCTCGGGGTTGTTGTGCACGGCGATCGTCGGGGGCGCGTTCCTGCCGCTGCTCGTGGGGGCGCTGTCGGACCACGCCGGCTACGTGACTGCGCTGACCGCCCCGGCCGCATGCTACGCGCTGCTGTGCCTGTTCGCAGTGTCGGCAGGCCGTGCGCCGGTCTTTGCTCGCACGGAGACGGCGGCGTTCCATTGATGGCCTGTCGGCATACCGATGCTATGGACGCGGGATGTTCAGCAGGCGGTCGGTCATCGGGAGCCTCGGCGGACTGGCGGCCGCGCTCGCGCTGGCGCCGGCTCCAGCGATCCCGGCAAGCCGTCGCAGGCCGCCGCGGCTGAGACCCGGCGACACGGTCGCGCTGATCGAGCCGGCGGGCTTCAGCGACGACCAGGCGCAGATCGACAGGGTCAGGTTCACCATCGAGGGCATGGGGCTGGTGCCGCGCGTCGCACCGCACGTGGGGAGCCGCCACGGCTATCTCGCCGGGACCGACGAACAGCGCGCGGGCGACATCAATGCGATGTTCGCCGATCCCGAGGTCAAGGCGCTGTTCGCGGTGCGCGGCGGGTGGGGCTGCGCGCGGCTGCTGCCGCTTCTCGACTGGGACACGATCCGGTCCAACCCCAAGTTGCTGATCGGCTACAGCGACGTGACCGCATTGCATCTCGCGTTCGCCGCGAAGGCCGGCTTTGCGACGATCCACGCTCCGAATGCCGCCAACAGCTGGCTCGAGATCAGCTGGGAGAGCTTCTGGCGGCTGGCGTTCGCAGCCGAGGCGCCCGAATTCGTGCCGCCGTCTCCCGAGGAAACCGACCTGCTAACCCCGGACCGCTGGCGTGTCGCCACGATCCGCCCCGGTATCGCGCGCGGCCGGCTGCTCGGCGGCAACCTTTCGGTAATGAGCGCGCTGGTCGGCACGCCGTGGCTGCCCGACTTCGACGGCGCGATCCTGTTCCTCGAGGATGTCGGCGAGGCCGAGTACCGCATCGACCGCATGCTGAGCCAGCTCGACCTTGCCGGGATCCTCGGCAAGATTGCCGGCGTAGTGTTCGGCCAGTGCACGCGCTGCACGGCCGGAGTCGAGGGCTACACCGGCTTCACGATCCCGCAGCTGCTCGAGCACTACCTCGCCCCGCTCGGTGTGCCCGCGTTCGGCGGAGCCAACATCGGCCACGTCGCGAACCAGCTGAGCCTGCCGTACGGAGCGGACGTGGAGATCGACGCGGGCTCAGGCACGATTCGCGTGCTCGAGCCGGTCGTCGCCTAGTTCAGGCCGATCGGCTTTCGCCGAATCCGGAACAATCGCTCTCGGGCGCTCGCGAAATGCAATCGCGAGTTCGAGGCTTCGCAGACCGGAAGGACCGCCAGTTGGCGGCAACCGAGGCGTTGGACGCCTCGCCTTTCGTCGTGACATTGCCCATGACGGAGAGCCGCGATCCGGCGACGTCTAATTCGAAGCCCGCGCCCGTGCGAAACCAGTCTTGCCGATACTTGACGGCGCCAAGGTGGAAGGCGCCCAGGCCGATGACATGGCCTCGCGCGCGAGGCACGAGGTAGACGGAAACCGGGAGGAGGTGGAGCGGGTAACGGGAATCGAACCCGTCTAGCTAGCTTGGAAGGCTAGTGCATTACCACTATGCTATACCCGCTCAGCCCGTGGCGGCGATTGCCACTTGTCGGGGCTCCGCGTCAACTGTCAGGCTCCTCGCCGCCCGCTTCCTCTCGGTCTTGGGCTCCTTCGCCCTCCGTGGTCGGGGGAGCGATCGACACGGTGACGCGGCGATTGCGCGCGCGCCCTTCCTCGTCGGGCGTGCCGTCGAGCCGGGCGTTGGGCGCCACCGGCCGCTGCTCGCCCAGCGCCACGACCTCGATGCGCCCGGGATCGACGCCGCGCTCGGTCAGCCATTCGGCGACGGCCTCGGCCCTGCGACGCGAGACGCGCAGGTTGGCCTCGTCGTGGCCGGCTGAATCGGTGTGGCCGCGCAGCACGATCGGCCAGCCCTCGGCTAGCTGGCGCGATTCGAGCACCTTCCCGAGCACGGCCTCGGCGGCCTCGCTCAATGCCGTGCCGCCTTCGGCGAACGGCACGGTCAGCTCCAGCGGATCGGGAGCAGCTTCCGGCTGCTGCGGCAGCACATCGGGGCGGATGATCGAAGGCGTCACTTGCTCGACCGGCGCCGGCGGCGGTGTCGGATCCTGGTCGGGAGCCTGCCGTTCGGGAGCGCGTTCGCAAGAGGCGACGACAAGCGCCAGGCCGGCCATCGGGATCAGGTGTCGCTTCGTCATCCTCTCCTCTTACGCAGCGGCGGCGCGCGACTTCTTCCGGCCGCGTGAGCCCTTCTCGGCCGGGGCGGGCCTGGCCTGGGGTGGCGAGAACGAGATCACCGTATCCCCTGGCCGCGGCTCGGGCNTCGCCGCGTGCGTGAAGAAGCGCATGCGGCCATTGGCCCGTACCAACAGCAGGATTTCCGCCTCGTCCGGCAAGGCGGCTTTCGCATCCTCGAGCCCGAACTGCTCGGACAGCCGGGTCTTGCGGAAGACCCAGCCCTCGCTCTGGCGTTGTTCGACGTCGTCGATGCCGAAACCCGTAGCGAACAGCGCCTGGCCCCTCAAGGACGCGGGCAGCTCCCGCGGATCGTCGCCGGCATCCGCGGCGCCGAGCTGATACACCGAATCGGAACCGATCTCCGGGGCGAATTCCGAACAGACCAGCGCGTTGTAGGCCTCGTTGTCGGTCGCTGCGACGAGCACCTGGAACGGGTTGAGATCGAGCTCGTGCTCCGCCTCCTCGTGGAGGACTTCCCCGTGATAGGCGGGAATGCCCGCCTCTTTTGCAAGCTTGAGCCGACGCCAGCTCGCGTCGGCGATCAGTACGGGATTGCCGAGCTCGCGCACCTGTTTGGCCAGCGCGACGGTCCACGGCGTCGAGCCGACGATCAGCAGGCCGGGCAGAGCCTCACCCTTGACGCCGAGCCAGCGCGCGACGCGGTCGATGGTGAAGCCGTGGGCGACGATGGTCGCCACCACCACCGCAAAGCTGAGGCCGATCAGGAGGGTGCCGTCGGCGAACCCGACCTCCTCGAGCCGAAGGGCGAACAGGCCGGAAATCGAGACCATGACGATGCCGCGCGGGGCGATCCATGCGAGGAACAGCCGCTCCTTCCATGGGATGCCGCTGAACAGCAGGCTCAGCAGGATCGTGGCGGGGCGGACGAGGAACAGCAGGGCGAGCAGGAACAGGCCGAAGCGCCATTCGAACGCGCGCAACTCCGTCACATCGAGCGAGGCAGCAAGCAGGACGAAGATGCCCGACACGAGCAGGGTCGCGACGTTCTGCTTGAACGGGTGGAAGCTCCGCAGGTTGGCGGTCGGCATGTTGGCCAGCGCAACGCCCATGACCGTTACCGCCACGAGGCCCGCTTCATGCTCGATCAGGTTGCAGCCGACGAAGGTCGCGATCACCGCGACCAGCAGCACCGGCGCCTTCAGGTACTCGGGCACGAGCCCGCGCGAAAACGCCCACCCGATGGCCCTCGCCGCAGCGAAGCCGATCCCGGCCGAAGCCACCGCGGCGAGGATCAGCGGTGGGACGATCGCTATCACCGAGGCGCCGTCGCGCGACAGACGGAAGTACTCGTAGGCGATGACAGCACAGAGCGCGCCGACGGGATCGTTGACGATCGCTTCCCAACGCAGGATCGCGGCCGGGCGCGGCTGGATGTTGGCCTGGCGCAGCAGCGGCAGCACCACAGTGGGCCCGGTCACCACCAGGATGCCCGCGAACAGGATGGCCACCGGCCAGACGAGCCCGGCGATGTAGTAGCAAGCCAGCGAACCGAGCAGCCATCCGACCGGCGCGCCGATCAGTACGAGCCGCCAGACGCCCTCCCCGTACTTGCGGAATTCGCGGAAATCGAGTTGCAGGCCGCCCTCGAACAGGATCAGCGCTACGCCGATCGAGATCATCGGTCCGAGCAGGTCGCCGAAGATCTCGCGCGGATCGAACAGCCCGAGGACGGGACCGGCGAGGAACCCGGCCGCCAGCATCAGCACGATCGCCGGCCAGCCGCTGCGCCAGGCAATCCACTGTGCCCCGATCCCGAGCAGGCCGACGAGGGCGATGACGAGAGCCTGATCTTGCATCGTCAGTGAGGAAATCCCGGCTCGCGTTCCATCCCCGGGGTCAATGCCTGCGCACCGAAATCTTTCCGTGAAACCGGCTCAATGTCCGGGGAAATCCAGCAGGGCCTGGGCGGCGATGCCCGCGTCGCGCAAGGCGTCGGCCCCGCCGAGGTCTGGCAGGTCGATCACGAACAGCGCGTGTTCGACCGTGGCGCCCGCCTGCCTCAGCAGCTGGGCTCCGGCGAGCGCGGTCCCCCCGGTGGCGATGAGGTCGTCGACCAGCAACACGCGCTCGCCACCGCGGATGGCCCCCGGATCGAGTTCGAGCCGTGCGGCACCGTACTCGAGCGCATAATCGATGCCAATCGTCGCCACGGGCAGCTTGCCGGCCTTGCGCAGGGGCACGAAGCCGAGCCCCAGCCGGGCGGCGATCGCCGAGCCGAAAATGAACCCGCGCGCCTCGATGCCGGCAACGGACGAGCTCTCGGTTACGGCCGCGCGTTCGACGAGATGGTCGATCGTCGCGGCGAAACCTTCGCCATCCGCGATGAGCGTCGTGATATCGCGGAACTGGATCCCCGCCGCCGGAAAATCCGGGATCGTGCGGACCAGCGCCTTGATATCGGCCGGGGTCAATCCTCGCGCCGCTTCGGCTTCACCCCGGCCCAGACCTGCTGCTTGGCGAGCCAGGCGAGGATGGTGGCGAAGAGCACGAACCCTAGCACCGCCCAGCCGGTCTGCTTGCGCTTGATCAGCGTGGGCTCGGCCGTCCACGTCAGGAACGCGGCGACGTCCTTGGACATCTGGTCGACCGTGGCCGGCGTGCCGTCGGCGTAGGTCACCTGACCGTCAGACAGCGGCGGCGCCATCGCCAGGTTCAGGTTCGGGAAGTACGGGTTGTAATAGAGGCCCGTACCGGTCTTGGCGTCGGGGAACCGCTCGAGCAGTTCGGCCGGCTGCTCCTGGTAGCCGGTGAGCAGCGAGTAGACGTAGGCCGCGCCGCCGTGCCGCGCCTTGGTCATCAGCGACAGGTCCGGCGGAATCGCGTTGTTGTTCGCCGCGCGCGCGGCGATGTCGTTGGCGAACGGCGACGGGAAGTAGTCGGTCGGCGTGCCAGGACGGGTCGTAGCCTCGCCGGTATTCGGGTCGACGCCGGGGACCGTCCAGCTCGCCGCGGTCGCCTTGACCTCGGCCTCGCTGTAGCCAAGCTGTGCGAGGTCGCGGAATGCCACGTACTTCAGCGAGTGGCAGGCCGAGCAGACCTCCTTGTAGACCTGGTAGCCGCGCTGCAGCTGCTGCAGGTCCCACTTGCCGAACGGGCCATCGCTGGCGAGGTGCAGCGGCTTGGGTTCCTCATGGAACTCGTGCTCCGCGGTGGGCTCCACGAAGTAGCCCTGGCCGATCACCGCGGCCGAGCCTGAACCGAAGGCCCACAGCACCGCCACGGTGAAGCCGAGCCCGACGAGTATGCCGATCAACCTGATCATTGCGTCTTTTCCCTTAGTCCCGCGCGCTCAGGTGGCCGGCGTGGTGTTTTCGCCCAGCACCGCCTGCTTGTCCGAGCCGAGCACCGCCTCGGTGATCGAGAACGGCAGCGGTTCCGGCCGTTCGACCATCGAGACGATCGGCAGGATGACGAGGAAGTGCAGGAAGTAGTACGCGGTGGCGATCTGGCTGAGCATCACGTAAGGCTCCTCGGCCGGGGCGCCGCCGCAGTAGAACAGCACCGCCATCGCCGGGATGAGCCCAAACCAGAAGAACTTGCGGAACAGCGGCCGGTAGTGGCCCGAACGCACCGGCGACTTGTCGAGCCAGGGCAGGAAAAACCACACCAGGATCGAGGCGAACATAGCCAGCACGCCGAGCAGCTTGGCCGGCAGGATGAAGTCCGCGGTGAACGCGCGCAGGATCGCGTAGAACGGCCAGAAGTACCATTCGGGCACGATATGCGCCGGCGTCGCCATCGGGTTGGCCTCGATGTAGTTGTCCGGATGCCCGAGGTAGTTGGGCAGGAAGAACACGAACGCGAGGTAGACCAGCAAGAACACGCCGAGCCCGAATCCGTCCTTCGCGGTGAAGTACGGGTGGAACGGCACGGTGTCGCTCTCGCTCTTCACCTCGACGCCGGTCGGGTTCGACGAACCCGGGATGTGCAGCGCCCAGATGTGCAGGATCACGACGCCCGCGATCACGAACGGCAGCAGGTAGTGCAGCGAGAAGAACCGGTTGAGCGCCGCGTTGTCGGGCGCGAAGCCGCCAAGCAGCCAGACCTGCAGCGGCTCGCCGACCAGCGGGATCGCGCCGAACAGGCCGGTGATGACCTTGGCGCCCCAGAAGCTCATCTGCCCCCACGGCAGCACGTAGCCCATGAAGCCCGTCGCCATCAGCAGCAGGAAGATGACCACGCCGAGCAGCCAGACCATCTCGCGCGGCGCCTTGTAGGAACCGTAGAAGAACCCGCGGAAGATGTGCAGGTATATCACCGCGAAGAAGAAGCTCGCGCCGTTCGCGTGGGCGTAACGCAGCAGCCAGCCCCAGTTGACGTCGCGCATGATGTGCTCGACCGAGGCGAAGGCGACGCCGGCGTTGGCCGCGTAGTGCATCGCCAGGATCACGCCGGTGACGATCTGCAGCACCAGGCAGAAGCCGGCGAGCACGCCAAAATTCCACCAGTAGTTGAGGTTGCGCGGCACCGGGTAACCGCCGCCAATGGCGTTGTAGACGAGGCGCGGCAGCGGCAGCTTCTCGTCAAGGTACCGCATCAGCGGCGCCTTGGGTTCGTAGTGGCTTGGCCCAGGGGAAGCTCATCAGGCGGACTCCTGCCCAATCACGATCGTGGTATCGGATGTGAACGCATAGTCCGGCACTTCGAGGTTGGCCGGCGCCGGCCCTTTGCGGATGCGCCCGGCGGTATCGTAATGCGATCCGTGGCACGGGCAGAAATACCCGCCGAACTCGCCGCGGTTCTCACCCTCGGCGGCACCGAGCGGTACGCAACCGAGGTGCGTGCACACGCCCATCGTCACGAGGATGTTGCCGTGGCCTTCCTTGGTCCGCTCGGCGAGCGTCTGCGGATCGCGCAGGCTGCCGGGATCGACGGCGTTGGCCGCCTCGATTTCCTGCGGCGTGAGGTTGCGCACGAACACCGGCTGCTTGCGGAACACGGCCTTGACGGCCATGCCCGGCTCGATCGCCGAGATGTCGAGCTCGGTAGTGGATTCGGCGAGCACGTCCTTCGACGGCGCCATCTGGCTGATCAGCGGGACCAGCGTGGCGACGCCGCCGATGCCGGCCGCGCTCACGGCGGCGATGTTGATGAAATCGCGGCGCCGCACGCCTTCCCCGGCGGCCAGCGCTTCGGGATCCGCGGTGCCTGTGGTGGTTGCCATTGCCTTGCCTTGCCTGCCGGCCCCGTGGGCGGGCAGCCCGGACGCGGAACCGTAGAATTCTGGACCCGCCGCGTCCTTCCGAGGCCCCCGGGGGCGCGGCTTGGGCGGGCTGATAGACGAGCGAACCCGCCATGCCAACAGGCATTTTGGCGGTCTGCGAAGCGGTCAGCCGGCGAGCCCGATCAGCGAGAATTGTCGCCCATAGGTGGGCTCCCCGCGGTGCGTCGCGCGGCGATAGGAAAAGAACCGCGCTTCGTCGGCATAGGTGTCGAGCCCCAGCGCATCGATCGTGCCGACTCCCGCTGCTCGCAGCCGTGCAGTCGCGTAACCTTCGAGGTCGAATTGCCAGTGCCCCACCCGGCCCGGCGCGAAGAATCGCTCGTCGGCCCCGGTGAAGTTGTCGCGAAAGCGCTCGTCGACCTCGTAGCTCGGCTGGGCGATCGCCGGCCCGATCGCCGCGACGATGCGGCTCGCGCGGGCACCGAGGCGCTCCATCGCGGCGACCGTGCTCTCGAGCACGCCCCCATGCGCGCCGCGCCAGCCGGCGTGGGCGGCGCCGATCACTCCCGCCTCGACATCGGCCAGCAGCACCGGAGCGCAGTCTGCTGTGACCACACCCAGCAGCAGGCCGGGCCGGTCGGTCACCATCGCATCCGCGCGCGGGCGCTCGTCGTGCGGCCAGGGCTCGCGAACCTCGACCGCGTCGGGCGAGTGGACCTGGTAAAGGGTGGCCAGCCTCGCTCCGGGCAGCACCGCCGCCACCGCTCGCCGGCGGTTCTCGGCGACCGCCTCGACGTCGTCTTCGGCACCGTATCCGACGTTGAGCCCGGCGATCGAACCCCGCGACACTCCGCCCCTCCGGCCGAGGAAACCGTGAGGTACGCCGGCGAGCGTCGCGGAGCGGATGACCTCGACGGTCTCAGCCAAGGCTGCGGGTCACCTGCTCGTAGGTATCGCGGCTAAGCTTCGGCGCGGCCGCGATCCGCTCGAGCTCCGCCCGCATGAGCGCCGCGCGGACCGGCTCGATCCGCCGCCAGCGGCCGAGCGGCGGGACGAATCGCGCCGCAGTCTGCGGATTGATCGGGTCTAACGCGAGAATCAGGTCTGCAACCAGCCGATAGCCCGCACCGTTCTCGGCGTGGAAGCCCTGCGGGGCGCCGGTAAACGCCATGTAGAGCGAGCGCACGCGGTTGGGGTTCCTGAGCGTGAAGTCGGGGTGCTTCGCCAGCGCTTCGACATGCTCGAGGACTTTCGGGTGCAGCGATTGCGCCTGCAGCGCGAACCACTTGTCGACCACCAGCGGGTTGTCGCGGTAGCGCTCGTAGAAGTCGAGCAGCTTGTCCTCGCGCGCGGGCGTGTCGAGCCCGGTGAGCACCATCAGCGCGCCCTGGCGGTCGGTCATGTTGTCCGCGCTCTCGTACTGCGCCGCAGCCATCTCGGCGGCGCGTTCAGGCACGCCGGCCGCGAGATAGACGAGCGCCTGGGTCTTGAGCTTGCGCGCGCCGCGCGCGGCGGCGCCGAGGTCGTAGGGCACGCGGCTTGTCCTCGCGTGAATCTCGGAGAGCTCGGCTTCGAGGGCGGTCCCGAGCCAGGCCTTGAGCGCCTCGCGCTCGGCATGGATCGCGCCCGGGTCGGCGACCGGCACCTGTTCGGACAGGTACGAATGCCCGGGCAGGATCATAAGCTCGCCGCGCATCAGGTCGTCGAGCTGCCCATCGGCGAGCACCGCCGCGAAGGCCGTCCGGATTGCCTCGCGCCCGGCCTCACGCTCCGCTTCGCCGAGCAGGCCCGCCGAGGCGTCGCGCAAGTGCCGCACGATCAGGTCCTGCATCGCCTCGTAGCGGGCGAACGGATCGTCGTCATGCGCCGCGAGAAACACCAGCTCGTCATCGGAAACACTGCGCTCGATTGCCACCGGAGCCGAAAAGCCGCGGTTGATCGACAGCACCGGCGGCGCGGCGAACCCGGGCACGCTGAAGCTCGCCTGGGCCTGCTCGAGCACGAACAGCTGTTCGCCGTTGTGCTTGCCCGTCTCGCGGTCGAACAGCGCGAGCCTGAGCGGGATCGGCATCGGCTTCTTGTCAGGCTGGCCCGGCGTCGGCGGCACTTCCTGACGGAAGTGAAGCGTCGCCGTGTCGCCCTCGTGCTCGAGCCGAACGGTGACCCTGGGCGTGCCGGCCTGCTCGTACCAGCGGCGGAAGGTGCCGAGGTCGAGACCGGCGCCGTCCTCGATCGCGCAGATGAAGTCCTCGCAGGTTGCCGCCTCGCCGTCGTGGCGCTCGAAGTAGAGGTCACAGCCGGCGCGGAACCGCTCGGGCCCGGCCATGGTGCGCATCATGCGGATGACCTCAGCGCCCTTGTTGTAGACGGTGGCGGTGTAGAAGTTCGATATCTCGCGATAGCTGTCGGGGCGGATCGGGTGCGCAAGCGGGCCCGAATCCTCGGGAAACTGCACCGCGCGCAGCACGCGGACGTCCTCGATCCGCTTGACCGGCGCAGAGCCCATGTCCTGGCTGAACAGCTGGTCGCGCAGTACGGTGAAGCCTTCCTTGAGGCTGAGCTGGAACCAGTCTCGGCAGGTCACGCGGTTGCCCGACCAGTTGTGGAAGTACTCGTGGGCGATCACACCCTCGACCGCGTCGTAGTCGCCGTCGGTCGCGGTCTCGGGGTCGGCAAGGACGTACTTGGTGTTGAAGATGTTGAGGCCCTTGTTCTCCATCGCCCCCATGTTGAAGTCGCTGACGGCGACGATGTTGAAGGTGTCGAGATCGTACTCGCGGCCGAAAGTGTCCTCGTCCCACTTCATCGCCCGCTTGAGCGAATCCATCGCGTGCTGCGTGCGCGGCAGGTCGTTCTCGCGCACCCAGATCGCCAGCTGGACCTCGCGGCCGGACCGGGTCGTGAAGCGGTCGCGGTTGGCGACGAGGTCGCCGGCGACAAGCGCGAACAGGTAACTCGGCTTGGGCCAGGGATCGTGCCATTCGGCCCAGTGCAGCCCGTCGGGTCCTTCGCCCGTGGCCTCGAGGTTGCCGTTGCACAGCAGCACCGGGAACTGCGCCTTCGGTCCGGTCAGCCGCACGCGATAGGTCGAGAGGACGTCGGGCCGGTCGGGGAAGAAGGTGATCCGGCGGAAGCCCTCGGCCTCGCACTGGGTGCAGAGCATGCCGTTCGAGGCATAGAGCCCCATCAGCTGGGTGTTGGCCGAGGGATCGATCTCGGTGGCGATCTCGATCTGGTGTGTGTCGCCCGACAGCGGCACGACGAGGTCGTCGCCGTCGCGGGTCCACGAGTTGACCGCCTGCCCGTCGACAACGACTTCGAGCGGCGCGATCCCGTCGCCGTTGAGGCGAATCACCGGGCTGGCCGGCGCGCGGGCGTTGCGCTGCACGGTCAGCACCGAGCGGACGCGGGTTCGCTCGATCCCCAGATCGAACTCGAGCACGATCTCGGGGACGAGCCAGGGGAACGGCGCATAGTCCTCGCGCCGGATCAGCAGCGGTTCCTTGGGCTCGGGGGCCGCGTCGGCCATCTCGGGGTTGCCGTCGGGGGTCGAGGGAGTGCGGGCAATGTCCATGTGTGACCTCCTAGGCGCTTTCGCGATGCCGTCCAGCCGGTAGAACGCACGCATGGCGCATCTGTTCATCTTCGGTCTCGGCTACTCGGCGAAGCGCATCCGCGCGGCGGCGGAAGCGCGCGGCTGGCGCGTGACCGCTACGGGGCGCGAAGGCGAGGTGGCATTCGAGGACGAGAATGGCGTGCGCGCCGCACTGGCGGCGGCGAGCCACGTGCTCTCGTCGGTGCCGCCTGACGAGAAGGGCGACCCGGTGCTCGCCCGCTACGGGAATGCACTGTGCCACGACTGGCTCGGCTACCTGTCGTCGACCGGGGTCTATGGCGACACCGGGGGCGCCTGGGTCGACGAGAGCGCCCCCGTCGGCCGCGGCCGCCGCTCGGCGCGCAGCGAGGCCGACGCGGCGTGGCTCGCGCGCGGCGCACGCGTGTTCCGCCTGCCCGGCATTTACGGCCCCGCGCGTAGCGCGCTCGACCGTGTTGCGGAGGGGCTCGCGCACCGGATCGACCTGCCGGGCCAGGTCTTCAGCCGGATCCACGTCGACGACATCGCCGCGGGCGTGATCGCCGGCCTCGACGCTCGGCCCGACGCGTACAACCTCGCCGACGACCTGCCGGCAAGCCAGAACGCGGTGATCGAGGAGGCTTGCCGCCTGCTCGGCGTCCCGCCCCCGCCGCTGCAAACGCTTGACGAGGCCGGTCTCTCGCCGCAGGCGCGTGCGTTCTACGCGGAGAACCGCCGGGTCGCGAATGGCAAGGCGAAGCGGGTGCTCGGCTGGCGGCCACGTTATCCGACTTACCGCGAGGGCCTGCGCGCGATCCTCAGACGGACTTCGCCCTCAGCGCAATGACCATCCCGACCAGCGCCAGCGCACTGCCGCCGATCGCCAGCCCCGACCAGCGGTAGCCCTCGAACAGCGTCGACAGGCCCATCGCCACGATCACCACCAGCACGTTGTGATAGGCCGCGCGGCCCGCGCCGATTTCGCGGATCAGCCGGTAGTAGAGCGGGAAGGTCACGACCGAGCCGAGCACGGCGAGGTACGCGGTGCCCACCCAGTAGCGGGCGTCGGCCGGCAGCACCGGCGGGCCGGCGAACGCTGAGGCCATCGNGAGGTCGAGNGCAGCGCCGTAGAGCATCGCCCAGGCGATCAGCGTCAGCAGCGGCACGCGCCGCCCCGTCTCGCCGGCCTGGATCACGTTCGACACCGAGGCCGCGATCATCGCCCCNAGCGCGAACCAGATGCCGAGCGCGACGTTGCCGCCAATCGGTGCCGCGCGCGCCTCGTTGACCAGCAGCAACGCGATGCCGCCGATCGCGATCACGCTGCCGGTCATGAAGCGCGCGGTGATCGGCTGGCCCAGCAGCACGCGCCCGAGCACCGCGTTGGGCACCAGCATCAGGCCGATCATGACCGCAACAATGCCCGAGGTCAGGTGCAGCTCGGCCTGGTAGACGAAGTTGTAGTTGCCGCTGAACTGGAACAACCCGACCGCCAGCGCGAGGCCGTGCGCGCGAGGCGGCAGCCGCCACGGCGTGCGCGTCGCGAGGACCAGCGCGAACATGCCGAGCGTCGCCAGCACGAATCTCCAGGNGACGGACCACAGCGCCGGCACGCCATCGATCTGGTCGGTGATCACGATCCAGGTCGAGCCCCAGACAAGGGAGATCGCCAGGAACGGCAGTGCCACGCGCGGCCGTAGCAGCGCGTGGGGTGGTGCTGGCTCGCTCACAGCGCGGCGATCGCGCGCGCGATCGCGCGAGCGTGCTCCTCGCGCGTGTCCCAGGCGGCGACGAAGCGCGCCGCGTCGGAACCCCAGTCGTAGAAACCGAATCCCTGCGCACGCAGCGTCTCGCGCTCGGCCGCCGAGCAGCGCAGGAACACTTCGTTGGCTTCGACCGGGTGGAGCAACCGTCCGCCCGCCGAGCCGGCGATTTCGGCAGCCGCGGCGTTCGCGGCGCGCGCGTTCGCCAGCCACAGGCCGTCTTCGAGCATCGCCAGGACCTGCGCGGCGAGGAAGCGGCCTTTCGATTGCAGGTGCCCGGCGCGCTTGCGGCGATAGCGAGCAACGTCGGCCAGAGCGCGATCGAAGAACACGATCGCCTCGGCGTTCATCGCGCCGTTCTTGACGCAACCGAAACTCAGCGCGTCGACGTCCCCGCAGGCTTCCGCCGGCGAACAACCGAGGAAGGAGACCGCGTTGGCGAACCGGGCTCCGTCCATCTGAACGCGCAGCCCGCGCACGCGGGCGAGCGAGGTGAGCGCCGCGAGCTCGGCCGGGCGGTAGCAAAGGCCGTACTCGGTCGNCTGGGTCAGCGACAGCGCATGGACCTGGACCTGGTGGACGTCGTNGCGGATGCCCGCGAGCGTCCTGTCGACCGACTNGGGCGAGAGCTTNGCCCCCTCCCCCNCGGCCAGAACCAGCTTGGCGCCGTGCAGGTAGAATCCCGGCGCCCCGCCCTCGTCGCTCTCGATATGCGCCTCGCGGTGGCACAGCACCGCGCCATGCGGCGGGACCATCGTCGCCAGTGCGAGGCAGTTGGCCGCGGTGCCGGACGCAACCCACAGCGCCGCGACCTCGCGCCCGAACAATGCGGAGAAGGCTTCGTCTAGCCGCCGGCTCAGCGCGTCGGTGTCGTAAGGCGTATCGGTCGTGTCCGCCCGTCGCAGCGCTTCCCACACTTGCGGGTGGACCGCCGCCGCGTTGTCGGACAGGAACTGCATGGGGGAACGCCATGGCTCGCCGCGGTGTTCGGCGCAAGAAGGAGCCCGAAACGATGCCCGACGCGATCGCCATCACCCGCACCGACGAGACCACCCACGGCGCCTACCGCGCCGAACTGCCGGGCGTCGACCGTCCCGCCGAACT
>Ga0065721_10049458_pt1 | contig 33941 bp, 34 predicted proteins | sample Mesricmetagenome_FD_59108 | JGI IMG/M metagenome (GOLD analysis project Ga0065721, IMG submission 59108) | Mesophilic microbial community from rice straw/compost enrichment Sample: eDNA_1 v2 (version 2) | ecosystem: Engineered > Solid waste > Grass > Composting > Bioreactor | place: USA: Davis... | reverse complement strand
GCTGCCGTATCGGCCCGATATCACGGTAGCCGGCGCCGCCTATACCGCGCTGTGCGTGCCGGGGCGCGAGCGGCATCCGCCGGTGCGGGCGTTTCTGGCCTGGCTGGCGCGGGAATGGGCCTGAAGGCGCCGCCTTTCGCCCATGCGGCTCAATGCCACGTCAATGACGTGTTACACCGTGTAGGGCACCCGTTGCCGCGGCCCGCGCATGGTCTCCCCCATGGCGCGACGCAACATGGCGATTCCTGCCGCCGCCCGGCAATTCGCGTTGCCTAATATTCAGATCGTGGCGGTTCCGCCAGCGGCCATCGGGAGGAAAGCATGCCGACCGCAGTCCGACACCGTTTTCCCCTTGCTGCCCGCATCGCCAGCATCGCGCTCGGCATGGTTTGCCTCGCCGGCATGGCGCCGACGGCAACGTTGGCGGCATTGCAGGACCACTTCCTGTACTTCCCGAGCAAGGCACCGCTGGCCGCGCTGATTTCCGACGAATTGCGCCCCTGGCCCGGTGAAGACGACTTCATGGGCCTGCTCGCCGAGCCCAGCGGGCCGGCGCGTGCCACCGCGATCGTGTTCCATGGCAACGCCGGCCATGCCGGCCACCGCAAGGTCTATGCGGACGCGCTGGTGCAGCACGGCGTGCGGGTCATCCTGGCAGAATATCCGGGCTATGGGCCGCGCGATGGCGAGGTAGGCGAGGCCAGCTTCGTCGCCGATGCGCAGCGCACCATCGAACTGGCCCATGCGCGCTTCGGCGCGCCGCTGCTGCTGATCGGCGAATCGCTCGGCGCCGGCGTGGTGGCCGCAGCCGCCGCGCGGCAACGCGACCGGATCGCCGGCCTGATGCTGATCACCCCGTGGGATCGGCTGGCCCATATCGCCGCCCATCACTACGCATGGCTGCCGACCTCCTGGCTGTTGCGCGACCGCTATGACAGCGTCGCCAATCTGGTCGCATTCGATCGCCCGGTATTGGTAGTGGTGGCCGAACGCGATCGCATCGTGCCGGCACGCTTCGGCCGCGCACTGCACGACGCGCTCGGCATGCGGCGGCAATTGCGCGTGGTGCCGGGTGCCGACCACAACGACTGGTTCGACCGCGTCGATGCACAGTGGTGGGGGCAGGGGCTCGCCTTCCTGCTCGAATCCGGGCCCAACGCCGCCGCTCCGTGAGCCGGTTTACCAGCGATTCGCCAGCGATTCACCAATGGTCCGAGGGTAATTGCATTAATGTTGGAACTTACGGATTTGGACGCGCATTGGTTATCCTTGTGTCATTGCATTGAATGAACCAATCCGATGAAGCTCTCTCCCGCCATTCCAATTCTGCGTATCTTCTCGGTGGACAAGGCCAGGGAGTTCTATCTCGATTTCCTTGGATTTTCCGTCGACTGGGAGCATCGCTTCGAGGAAAGCCTGCCGCTGTACATGCAGATATCGCGTTCGGAATTGCTGCTGCATCTGAGCGAGCATCACGGCGATGGCACGCCCGGAACGGCAATATTCCTGCGGGTCGATGACATCGAAGCGCTGCATCGGGAATTGGCGGCGAAGCCGTACCGATATGCGCGCCCCGGCGTCGAAACGATGGACTGGGGCAAGGAAATGCAGGTGGCCGACCCGTTCGGTAATTCCCTGCGTTTCTGTCAGCTCATTGACGATTAATTATATTTCGAACACCTACCGTAGTAGGGGTAACGCGGCGCCACGCGAATTCCGTTGTGCGAAATCAATTACACTGGCGCAAAAAATAAGCTTTATTTCGGCAGGGGTCAGGAGCCAAAGCTTGGTGAAGAGTCGAATTGCGTCGGGCATGGCCCCGGCGCGCCAGTCGTATGCCATCGTCGTCGACGACCATCCGCTGGTGGCGCGCGGTATTGCGGGATATCTGACAACGCATTGCGACTACGCGGTGGCGCACTATGCCGCGAATGCGCAGGAGTGCTTTCAACGGATCGATAGCGACGGTCCTCCCAGCCTGCTGGTGGTCGATTTCTGGCTGCCCGGCGGCACCGCCCTGGCGCTGCTGCGCGAGGCTGCGGCAAAGCTGCCATCGTGCCGCCTGCTCGTGATGAGCGGCGATGAAGACGCGCGCGTACAGATCAAGGCCATGGAGGCGGGCGCGCACGGCTTTCTGCGCAAGAGCGAGCCGCCGGAGACGTTCGCCCAGGCGGTGGCCACGCTGCGCCAGGGCGGCACCTGGTTCCCGGCCGTGCCCGCGGCGGAACTGACACCGGCCCTGCGCCGCGAGCTGCCGCTGAGCCCGCGCGATCTCGGCCTGACCGATCGGCAGGGTCAGGTGCTTGCATTGATGCTGCGCGGCCTGCCCAACAAGCAGATTGCCAAGGAACTGGCGATTTCCGAGCAGACCACCAAGGAACACGTGACGGCCATTCTCGGCAAGCTGGGCGTCAGCAATCGCGTCGAGGCCATCACGCTGCTGCACGGACGCCGGCTCGAACCGTGAGCGGGTCGATCTCGCAACGGCTGGGCCTGCGTGCCGCCGCCGCCGAATCGAGCGTCAGCCCGCGTGCCCGCGCGCGCCTGGTCGACATGACGTTCGAGCGCCTCGTCTTCAGCGTCAACGCGATTCCCTTCGTCGGCCTGCCGTTCGTCGTCTGGCTTCATGTCACGGGCAGGGATGCCCGTTCGCTGCTGGTGTGGACGCTCGCCTACTGCCTCGCCGCCGGCTGGATGCAGCTGGAGCGCCGCCACTATCGGCGCGAGCGCGCGCAGTCCGACGACGCGGCGATGGCCGAGCGCTGGCTGCCGGTGGTTCGGCGCATCGCGCTGGTCCACGGCCTGTGCCTGTCGATGGCGACGGTCTTGACCGCGGGCCAGGTTACGTTCGACTTCGCGCTGCTGCTGCATATCAGCCTGGCCGCCATTCTTGCGGCCAATGCCACGCACCAGACGCCGATACTGGGCGCCTTCCAGCGGTTCTTCTTTGCGTGCTGGGGTGTGGTGACGGTCAACGTGCCATGGAGTTTCCCCCATCACTGGCAGGTGGTGCTGCCGCTGACGCTGCTGTACGCGGTGGCGATCTATCGGCACGCGCTGATCGCCAATCAATTCTTCCGCCAGCAGGTGCAGCTCGAGGACGACGGCATCCGGCTTGCGGAGAGCTATCGGCTCGCCAAGGAGGCGGCCGAGGATGCGCTGCGCGCCAAGAACCTGTTCCTGACCACCGCCAGCCACGACCTGCGCCAGCCCGTTCATGCGATGGGGTTCCTGATCGAAGCGATCGCACAGCGCAATCGCGATCCGGCGCTGAATCCGCCGCTGGAGGACCTGCGGCGCAGCGTCCGATCCGTTCATCTGATGTTCAACTCGCTGCTTGACCTGTCGAAGATCGAGCAGGGCATGGCGATGCCGCGCAGCGCACCGGTGGCGCTCGCACCCATCATGGAGGAAGTCGCCGCGCTGTTCCGCGAGGAAGCGCATAGCCGCCATCTCGATCTGCGCGTGCGGGTGCCGAAGCAGGCCGCGGCGGTGCTGGCGGATGCTTCGCTGCTGCGCCAGTCGCTGGTCAACCTGGTCCACAACGCGCTGCGGTACACGCAGCGTGGCGGCGTGCTGCTGTCGGCGCGGCGCCGCGAAGCGGACTGGCTGCTGGAAGTCTGGGATACCGGCATCGGCGTGGCCAACGAGGACAAGAGCCGGATCTATTCACCGTACTATCGCAACGAATACGCCTGGCGCATCGATAGCGCGGGTCATGGCCTCGGTCTCGCCGTGGTTGCCCGCTGCGCGACCATGATGGGTGCCGCCTACGGGCTGGACTCCGTCGAACGTCGCGGCTCGCGATTCTGGCTGCGCTTTCCGGCCGCTGACCCCGGGCAGGCCCATGTGCACGCGATGGCGGCCGAGTCCCAGGCCCGCCCGACGAGCGCGCTGCCGCCGCTGAGCGGTTGCTGTCTGATCGTCGAGGACGATCCGGTCGTCGTCAGGGCGTGGGGGAGCCTGATGCAGGCATGGCATGTCGATGCACACTGCGCGGCCTCGGCGACGGAAGCGATCGCGCTGCTCCATGCCGGCCTGCGTCCGCAGGTGATCCTGTGCGACCAGCGCCTGCGATCCGGCGAGAGCGGCTTCGAGGTGCTGAAGGAGCTGCTGGAGCGCTGTCCCGGCGCCAGCGGCGCGATGGTCAGCGGCGAATTCGATTCGCCCGCCCTGCTGCAGGCCGAACGCGAGGGCTATGTGGTGCTGCGCAAGCCGGTGGAGCCTGCGCAGTTGCATGCATTGCTGTACCAGTGGCTTCGGCCGGAAGAGACGCTGCACCGCGCGTCGTGATTCGTGGGCGATGATCCGGTGCCAGCATCGCCATCCCACCTCCTTGTAGAGGACCGACTATGCCAATCCAGATCCGTGACGAAGTCCCCGCCGATATTCCGGTGATCGAGTCGGTCGTCGCCGAAGCCTTCCGCAGCGCGACGCATGCCAGCGGTACCGAACCGCTGATCGTCAATGCATTGCGCGCGCGAGGGCAGCTGTCGATTTCACTGGTGGCCACGGACGCCGACCGGCTCGGCGGCCGCATCGTCGGTCATGTGGCGGTGTCCCCGGTCGCGATTTCCGATGGCAGCGCGGACTGGTATGGCCTTGGACCGATCGCCGTGCTTCCCGCCTGGCAGTCGAAAGGCGTCGGTACGCTGCTGATGAACGCGGCACTGGACGCGCTGCGCCGCCGCGGCGCGCGAGGCTGCGTGGTGCTGGGCGAGCCCGCTTACTACGGCCGCTTCGGCTTCGTTTGCCGTGCGGACCTCGTATTGCCCGATGTCCCGCCGGAGTATTTCCAGGCGGTGCGATTCGAGGGCGAGTGGCCGGCGGGGACGGTGCAGTATGACGAGGCGTTTTGGGTGACGGGGTAGAGTGTGGGCGCGCCGGCGACGACAGGAGCGAGACATGAAAGGAAGCTGCCTCTGCGGCGAGATCGCGAGGACCGGCCGCCTGCCAAGGTGCCGGCTCGGACATCGTCCGTTCACCTGCGTACAATGCCGGCCTCGACTACCGAGATGATCCCGTGAAGAAAACCGACCTCGAAAAGAACAAAGGCCTGAAGATCGCCAACAGCATGAAACAGGCCGGCGCCAAGCGCGGCGGCCCGGCTCCGAAGACCGAGCGCCGCGGCTCGGCAGCGGCCAAGACTGGCCTGCTTGGCAAATTGCTGGGGAAGGCGGTGCCGCCGGAGAAGTCCGGCGATTGATCGTGCTTGCTCGGCTTCGAAAGCGACCGTAGCGTTCTGGCTCGCGGCCTGTCGCTGCCCTGAGGTGTTTCCCCCTTCGGCGGTATGGCGAGATTCGAGCCCGCCTCCGACAATCGTGCGTCTTCGTGTTGGCATCGCGCCACGCCAGGACGATAACGATTAGAACGGGAGGGTCGCATGCGTGTATTCAGCGCTGTTTCGGAGCTTCACATCGGTGGACGCGATGTTGGGGCGACGATCCTGCAGTGGGGGGCAGGAGCCATTTTCTTTTTGTTCACGGGGGCGGCGAGTGCCCATGGGGGCGGACTGAACGCCGAGGGTTGTCACACGAACCGGAAAACTGGCGAGTACCACTGCCACAGAGGAAGCGGACATACCGGCGTCCGCGCGGTGCCGGCACCTGGCGCCAGGACCCACCCATCGGCCAATGCCTTCATGGCCCGCCAAGGTTCGTCCACCGGCCCTACCTGCTATCGCGGGCCGCGCGGCGGCACCTATACGATTACCGCTAGCGGTCGCAAGAACTACGGCGGGTGCTAGCGCGCCTCGCGGCCCCGAAGTTCGCCAATCGCCTTATCGCGCCCCAAACACCAGCGACTGATGCGCGGCCACGCCCGCCATCACGCCATCGGCACTGGCGAACGTCGCGCTCTGCATGCCGCGGGCGATATCGCCCGCGGCGTAGACGCCCGGTACCGTGGTGTTCTTCTGCGCATCGGTACGGATGATCGAACCGAACGGCATGTCTTCCATTTCGCAGCCCAGCTGCTGTGCCATGTCGCTGTTCTGGCGGCTGCGAACGGCGAGATAGAGCGCGTCGACCGCGGTGGTTCGGCCATCGGCAAACTCGATTGCCGATAGCGCCGTGCCCTCGCCGTGCAGCGCCTTGATCGGCGCCGCTTCGATCGCGACACCACGCTTTTCCAGCTCCGCGAGTGCGGTTTCGTCGGCGGCCGGCTCCCCATTCAAATAGAGCGTGGTCGGTCCCCATTCGGCGATCAGCATGGCCTGATGGACCGACATCGGCGACATGCTTAGCACGCCCAGGCGTTGATCGCTGAATTCGAAGCCATGGCAGTACGGGCAATGAATCACGGACTTGCCCCAGCGCTCCTTCAGTCCCGGCAGGTCGGGCAGTTCGTCGGAGATGCCGTACGCGAGCACCAGCCTGGCGCCTTCCACCGCCTCGCCGTTCTCGAGGCGCACCGAGAAGGCCCCCAGTTCTCCTGACGCGCGGATGGCTCGACCTTCGATAAACGTGGTCGTGGGATACGCCGCCACCTGCTGTCGCGCGGTCGCGAGCATGGCGGCGGGATTGCTGCCGTCCTGGGCCAGGAAGCCGTGCGAATGCGTGGCAAAGCGATTGCGCGGGGCGCCCGCATCGATGATGCAGACCGAGCGCCTTGCCCGCGCGATATAGGTGGCTGCCGACAGGCCGGCGAAACTGCCGCCGATGACGATGGCGTCATACCGCATGGACGTGCTCCAGATCGTGGCGGCCGCCGCGAGCGACCATCCGTTTGTGGAAATCGGCGCTCAGCATCGCCAGCGTGACCTCGCCCAGCCGCGCCAGCAACAGCGCTTCCGCGTCGTTGAAGGCCTGGTCGAGCGCGGCATTGACGGCTTGCTCGACCAGGCAACCGGGTGATTCGGTCCGGTTGCCGATCGCCAGAAGCGAGGGGCAGCCAAGCGCGGTATAGACGTCGCGCAGCGTGACCCTGGACAGGTCGCAGGCGAGCGTCCAGCCGCCGCCATGGCCCTTTTCCGAGCGCACATAGCCCTGCTCGCGCAGGCCGGCCATCACGCGGCGGATGACCACGGGATTGGTTTCCATCGCCTTGGCGAGGACCTCGGAGGTGACCGGGCCATCGTGCTCGGCCATGTGCAACAGGACGTGGAGCACGCCTGACAGTCTGCTATCGCGTTTCATGGAACTTATGGTGTTACATGAAACGCCGAATGTCAAGATAAAGGAGAGCAGGTCGATTGCGACGCCCTGACCGCGGGAAGCCGGGGCCGATGATTGGGTGGCTTGCATGGGTTCTCTCCGTGAGTGCGGGAGAGCGCAGCGTAATGCGGACGCGGCTGCGGCGTCTTGAACGATTGTGCGAGCCGAATCAGCGGCCGTTGGCCGACTGGACCATGCGCAGCCATCTGGCCGGCGGAATGCCGTAAGCCTTGGTGAAGTGCCGCGTCATGTGGCTCTGGTCCGCAAAGCCGGCTGCCACGGCGCTGCGCCGATACTGGAAGCACTGCACGCCGGCCGGCGTACGGCCGATGGCATAGGTATCGTGCCGGTGCATTGCATAGGCGTTGCCGATGAAGAAGGCCTCGATGCGCTCGATGCCCTGCGCCGGTTCGGCGCGATGCACCCAATCGGGGCTCTTGGCACGACGTTTCGTCATGGCCGGCAGGGGCCGGCATGGGGCCCTCTTGTGGGAAGGGACGCTGTCATTGTCTGCTGAATGTATAGCCTTGCGCCTGCGTCCGCAATCGGCTGTAATCCCGTGGCGCCTTTTTTTCACCGGCGTCGCCCGACAATGACCGAATAACGAGACAAGCGAACCAGCCGTGTTGAAAACCCGAATTGGCATTCTTGCCCTGGCGATTTCCGCCCACGCCATTCCCGCCTTTTCCCAATCCGCAGTCAATCGCGACGAGTTCTATTGGCTCGGCGAAATCAACAAGGCCACCACCGTGATCAATACGGAGGAAGGGCTATTGGACAAGTCGCTCGCGCCGCGTATTGCCTCGGGCATCGTCAAGGTGCTGGAAGACGGCAATCGGCCGGGCGGCAAGCGTCCTTCCACGGTGATCACCTTCGAGCCATTGCTGATCCAGGCCGCGGGCGTCGAGGTGACGCTATTGCATGCGGGGCGGTCCAGCCAGGACATGCATGCGACCTACCGCGCCGCGATCCTGCGGGACCATCTGCTGAGCCTGGCCGATCAGTTGAACAAGACCAGCCGTTCGCTGGTGTCGCTGGCGGAGAAGCATGCCAATACCATCGTGCCGAACTACACCAACGGCGTGGCGGCGCAGCCGAACAGCCTGGGCCATTATCTGCTCGGCCATGCGGCGGGACTGGAGCGCGACGCACAGCGGATTCGCGAGGCTTATGCGCGCATCGATCGTTCGCCGATGGGAACGACCGTATTGAACGGCACCAGCTGGCCGCTGAATCGCGCGCGCATGGCCGACTATCTGGGCTTCTCGGCGATCGTCGACAACGCCTACGATGCCGCGCAGATTTCCTCGACCGAACAGCCGGTCGAGGTCGGCGCCATCGTCACCAGCATTGCGCTGCATGCGGGCAACTTCATCGAAGACGTGATGACGCAGTATGCGCAATCGCGTCCGTGGATGCTGTTGCAAGAGGGCGGCAGCAATACCTATGTCTCCAGCGCGATGCCGCAGAAGCGCAATCCCGGCCTGCTGAACACGACGCGCCGGCACGCCTCGACCGCGGTCACGCTGGCGATGGGGCCGGTGATTCAGGCGCACAACATCACGCCGGGAATGGGCGACGCCAAGGAGGTCAAGCCCAACAGCGAAATGGTGCAGAGCGCGATCCGCGTGCTGCAGGGCTGGGACAAGATCCTGAACGCGCTGGTGATCAGCCCCGAGCGTGCGCTGGAGGAGCTGAACAGCGACTGGACCGCCTCGCAGGAACTGGCCGATGTGCTGATGCGCAAATACAAGCTGCCATTCCGCGTGGGCCATCACTTCGCATCGGAGATCGTCGACTATGCGAAGGCCAACAATATCCGGCCCAGCGAATTCCCGTATGCGCAGGCGCAGCGCATCTATGCGGAAGCGGTCAAGGGCCAGGGACCGGCGCAATTGCCGATGAGCGAAGCGGAATTCCGCGCCACGCTCGACCCGGTGGCGATCGTTCGCCATCGCGCGACCGTGGGCGGTCCGCAGCCAGCCGAGATGGAGCGGATGCTGAAGGCGGCAAAACAGACGCTGGCGCAGCAGGATGCCTGGATCAAGGAAAAGCGCGGCCGGATCGATGCATCGCTGGCGCGGCTGGATCGGGATTTCAGCAAGCTGGCCAAGTCGGCGAATTAGGCAGATAACAAGGCCACCAACGAGGCGACCAACTAGCTTTCTGCGCGATGCCGATCGGGTGAGATCCGTTCCATCAGCCGTTGCGCATCGAATGGCGCCTTGACCTTCTGGTCGTTATCGAAATAGCAGTACACATCGCGCCGCGCCGCCTTGCGTGCCTTGATCGGGGAAATCCGCTTGGCGTCGTCCGGCTCGCCCCCGGCGCCCCATGCGCTCAAGCGCTGGGCCCAGCGGTCGAGCGCGGGATCCGAATAGGACCCGCCGTACAAGGTCTCCGTGCCGTGCAGCCGCAGATAGACGAAATCCGCGGTCACGTCCTCGACGTAGGGCCAGTCGGCAACCGCATCGGAGACCACCAGCGCGACGCGATGCTTGCGCAGCAGCGCGGGAAATTCCGGCGTACAGAAGCTGGCATGGCGGATCTCGATGGCGTGGCGCAGGCGCCGTTTGCGCGTCGGCTCGCACCAGGGATCCTTGACGCGGCCATCGTGCTGGCTGGCCAATTTCCTTGCTTCGTCGGTGGTGCGCGGCAGCATCGCGAGGAAGCGTTCCAGCCGGTCCGGCTTGAAGCTGAAATTGGGCGGGAATTGCCACAGGAAGGGCCCCAGCTTTTCCTGCAGCGCCAGCACTCCCGAGCCAAAGAAATTTGCCATGGCCGGGCGCGCCTTTTCGTCGCGGAAACGCAGCATGTGGGTCAGATAGCGCGGTCCTTTTACGGCGAAGACAAAGCCCGGTGGCGTCGCCTCGTACCAGGCGCGGTAGCTGCCGATGGTCTGCAGCGAATAGTGCGAGCCGTTGATCTCGATCGTGTCGACGGCGCGCGCGGCGAATTCGAGTTCGCGCGCCTGGGCCAGTCCCTTCGGATAGAAGACGCCACGCCAGCCCTCGTAGCGCCACCCCGAGATGCCGATTCGAATAGTCATCGGATTGCGCCGGCGAGCGCCCATTCGCCTTGCGTGGTGGCGAGGGCTTCGCTGGGCGACGAATGATCGATATGGACGATCATACGCGAGCGCCGGCAAATTACAGGTGCCGCGACATCCACCGCGCGCGTAGGAACCGGCCTACGCCAGTCTCCGTTGCCGACCGATCCCTGCTGCGCGGCATGGCCCCTACATTGCACTTAAGCCGCAGCGGATCGCGGCAATTGCCAGGAGCTCGGTTATGTCGTTTGCACTATTCCTGATTGGACTGCTGATCCTCGTCGGCGGCATTGCCTGGGGCCTGATCACGGCCGGCGTGCCGGAGACCTACGTCGCCATCGCCTGTGTGATCGTGCTGGGCCTTGGCATCATGGGCGCGGTGTCGCGCACCCGGACCAAGGACCCGTCATAACGGCATCAGGCGCGCGGCGAGTCGGGGCTGGGGCTGGAGGCCGATGAGGGCGAGCGAGTCGAAGCAGCCAAAGGGGGCGAAGGAGGCGAAGGAGGCGAAGAGGGCGCCTGCTCCATCGCTGGCGCCCCCGTCCGGACCGCCGCCCCGCGTTGGCTCAACCACATGCTGGCCAGCACCAGCACCATGCCGGCCAGTTGCGGCGCGCTGAGCCACTGATCCAGCAAGCCCCATCCCAGCAGCACTGCGCTCACCGGGCTCAGAAAGCCCAGCGACGCCACCGCCGGCGGCCCAAGCCGCGCGATGCCGCGAAACCACAGCACATAGGTCAGCGCGGTGCCGACCAGTCCCAGATAGAGGAATCCCAGCACATTGGCCTGTGTCAGCGGGCCGAGCGGGGGTTCGTAGCAGAGCGCGACAGGCAGCAGCAGGATGCCGCCCGCCACCAGTTGCCATGCGGTGAAGGTCAGCGCGGATACCGGCGGTTGCCAGCGCCGCGTCAGCACCGTGCCGAGCGCCATCGAGGCGGCGCCCAGCAGGCCGGCGGCCACGCCTGCGGTATCGAGCGCCGCCTTGGGCGTCAGCACCAGCAGCGCCACGCCCGCCATGCCCCCGATCGCGGCGACCACGGCCACCGGCCGGATCGCGTTGCCCAGCAGCAGCCGGGAGAACAGGATCACGATCAGCGGCTGCACGGCGCCCAGCGTCGCCGCGACGCCGCCCGGCAGGCGGTAGGCGGCGACAAACAGCATCGCCTGGAACACCGAGAAATTCAGCGCGCCGAGCACGAATACCCGCAGCCACCAGCCGCGCTGCGGCAATTGGCGGACCCACAGCAACAGCAGCAGCCCGGCCGGCAGCGCGCGCAACATCGCTACCGTCAGCGGATACCCGTCGGGCAGCAGGCCCGTCGTGACGACATAGGTGCTGCCCCAGATCGCCGGGGCCAGGCCGGTCAGCAGCAGGTCGGTGGCGCGGTTCATGATGCTTGCCTCAGGCGAAATCGAGCACTTCGGCCAGGGGGCGGCGCGGCTTTTGCGGCCAGTTGCCCGGCGCCGCATGGCCGACCGCCACCAGGATGGCCGGCACCTCGTCGGGCCGCAGCGCGAATTCGCGTGCCACGCCCTGCGGGTCGAAGCCGGTCATCGGACCGGTTGCCAGGCCCATGCCCTGCGCGGCCAGCATCAGGGTGGCAGCGCCAAGCGAGGCGGTGCGGATCGCTTCGTCGCGCCGGCTCTGCGGCTGCTCCAGATATTGGCCGCGCGCCGCATCGACCCAGGTCTGCACCATGCCGGCCGGCATCAATCCGGCTTCGACCGACGGCTGAAGCCGCTGCGCCAGCGTGGCCGGATCGGCCAGCACGCCGCAGACGATAAAGACGACCGCCGCATCGGTGACTTTTGGCTGGTTCCAGGCGACCGCGCGCAGGCGTGCCTTGGCTTCGGCGGTCCGGACCGCGATGAAGCGCCAGTTCTGCAGGTTGTAGGCGGTGGGCGCGCGAGTGGCCAGCGCGGTCAGCGTCTCGATCTGCGCGTCGGACAGCGGACGCGCGGCATCGAAGAAGTTGGCGGAGATGCGCTGCTCGATGGCGTCGATGACGGGATGGCTCATGGTCGTTCCAGCTCCGAAATGGTGTCGTTGGATGTCGTTGGATGTCGTTGGATGTCGCCGAATGTCGTGGTGTCAGGATCGGCGCAATGGCCATTGGGACGGCCGTTTATTCACGGTCAAAGATTAATCGCCATCCTCGCGCGTTGAAATATGCGATATGCTCACCACAATCTTTACCAGTAGTGAATAGTCGGGTGAAATAACCGTGGACCATTTGACGGCGCTGCGCGTATTTCGGGAAGTCGTCGAGCGCAACAGCTTTGCCGCGGCGGCGCGGCGGCTTTGCCTGTCTCCGGCGGCGGTCAGCAAGAACATTGGCGAGCTGGAGGCGCATCTGTCCACGCGGCTGCTGAACCGCACCACGCGGCGGCTCAGCCTGACCGAGGCCGGCCAGCAGTACTACACGCAGATTGCGCAGATTCTCGACGACCTCGACGAGGCCGATCGCGCGCTGGGCCCGATGCAGAGCGAGCCCACCGGCACGCTGCGCGTCAGCGCGCCGATGTCGCTGACGCTGACGCAGCTGGCCGATGCGATCCCGCAGTTCCTGTGCCGCTATCCGCAGCTGTCGCTGGATCTGCGCCTGGACGATCGCCGCGTCGATCTCGTCAAGGAGGGCTTCGACGTTGCAATACGCGGCAGCGACAAGCTGGAGGATTCGAGCCTGGTTGCGCGCAAGCTGATGTCGATGACGCACGTGCTGTGCGGCGCGCCGGCGTATTTTTCGCGGCATGGCGTGCCCGATTCACCCGAAGCCTTGCGCCAGCACGAATGCGTGCAATTCAGCTTGGCCGGCCACGCTCGGCTATGGAGCTTTCGAAAGCATGGCGCGCAGGGCGATATCCAGGTCGACGTGCCGATCGACGGCCGCTACAAGGTCACCTCCAGCCTTGCCGTGCGCGAGGCGCTGCTGGCGGGCTTCGGCATCAGCCTGATTCCGCTGGTCTATGTGCGCAACGATATCGAGCAGGGGCGGCTCGTCACCGTATTGGACGAATGGTCCACCGTCGAGACGCATGTCTATGCCGTCTATCCGTCGCGGCGGTATCTCAATTCGAAGGTGCGCGCCTTCGTCGATTTCCTGATCGAGACCCTGGCCTGAACGCTCGGGGCTGCCGCATCGCGCCTTCGAGCCTTAACCTGCGTTCAAGGCAGCCATGCCGCGTGGGGCGGGCAAGCCGTCCTAGACTGGCTTCGTCCTGTCCGACCCACACCATAAAAGGCTGCGCCCATGATCCGTCTTCCATCCTTGCGCCGGCTTTGCGCCTGCCTGGCGCTGGCCGTTGCCACGCCGCTGGCGATCGCGCAGTCCGCATCGTCATCATCGTCCTCATCGTCATCCAGCGCCGGTTACCCGGAACGCCCCATCCGCCTGCTGCTCGGGCAGGCCGCCGGCGGCGCGGTGGACACCATCGCCCGCATGCTGGCCGAGCGCCTCGGCGCCACGCTGCGGCAGCCGGTGGTGGTGGAGAACCGGCCGGGCGCCGGCGCGATGATTGCGGCGGAGGCCGTGGCACGCGCGCCGGCGGATGGCTACACGCTGGCCCTGCTCGACGAAGGCGCGCTGACGGTCAATCCGGTGCTGCAGAAGAAGATTGCCTACGACGTTCTCAAGGATTTCAGTTATCTCGGCACCGTTGCGCGCATCCCGCTGGTGATGGTGGCGCATCCCTCGCTGAACGTCGCGACGTCCGACGAATTGACGCGCTACAGCAAGGCCCATCCGTCGGCATTGAGCTACGCGTCGGCGGGCGTCGGCAGCCCGCCGCACCTGGCCTTCGAGGCCTACAAGCAACAGTCGGGCGCAATCGTTGCGCATCTGCCCTATCGCGGCGGTGCGCCCGCGCTGGCCGATGTGGTGGCCGGCCATGTGCACCTGACCTTCATCGACACCAATCTGGGCAGCCAGTATGCGAAGACGGGCCGCGTCAAGCCGATCGCCGTGTCGACGCGCCAGCGCAGCCCCTTGCTGCCGGCCGTGCCGACCTTCGAGGAGGCCGGCCTGAAGGGCTTCGAATTCGCGCCGTGGGTCGGGGTGGTGGGACCGGCGGGGCTGCCGGCGCCGGTGGCCGAGCGCATTGCGCAGGCGCTGCAGACGGTGCTCGCAGACCGCGATCTGCTGGCGCGCGTGCGAGGCAGCGGCTTCGAGCCCTTCGCCAGCGGCAGCACCGCGTTCGCGGCACTGATCCGGCAGGATCTGGAGGCCCGCCGCACGCTGATCCGCGAACGGAATATCCGGCTCGAGAACTGAGCCGCTGCACCCGCCCACCGCCGAACCCTACGTCGACCCCCTCTCGCTCCCTGTCATGACCAAGACCCTGTTGCTCGATGCCGTCCCCGGCGCCAATGCCGGCGCCGATCTCGATACCTTCGTCGATGCCTGCCTGATCCTTGCCGCCCAGGGCCATGCCGCGGGGCTGGCCGGGCAGATCACGATGCGCGATCCCGACTCCGGCGGCATGGTTACGCTCGCCCTCGGTACGGGCATGGAAGAGGCCAGCGCCGCCAATGTGCTGCTGGTCGATGCGGAACTGAACACGCTGCAGGGCAAGGGCCGGGCCAATCCCGGCGTGCGCTTCCACAGCTGGATCTATCGCCACCATCCGGAGGTCAAGGCGATCGTGCATACCCATCCGCCGGCGTTGTCGGCGCTGTCGATGCTGGGCATGCCGATGCCGGTGGCGCATATGGATGCGGCGATGTTCCACGACGACTGCGGCTTCCTGGCCCATTGGCCAGGCGTGCCGACCGGCGACGACGAAGGCGAACTGATCTCGGGCGCGCTGGCGGGGCGGCGTACCGCCTTCCTGGTCAATCATGGCGCCGTCTGCACCGGTGCGACGCTGCAGGAGGCCGTCTACCTGAACGTGTTCGCCGAGCGCAATGCCCGCATGTGCCTGGACGCGCTGGCCGTCGGGCCGCTGCAGCAGGTCGATCCGGCGGCTGCGCGCGAGGCGCACGACTTCCTGCTGCAGCCGGCAATCGTCAACGCGACCTTTGCGTACTGGGCCCGCCAGGCGAAAACGACGCTGCGCCGTTGATACATGGGCCGCGCGCTATCGCGTCGCGATGCGGGCCGCGGCCGCCTCGATCGCGCGGATGGCCCGGCTGACCGCCTGGCTCGGGGTCGTGCCGCCGCGGTGGATCAGCACCACATGGCGATGCAGGTTGGCGCCTTCGATGGCGAGGCGATGCAGCCCGCGCGCCGTGATGGCGATGTCGGGCAGATCGCGCGGCAGGATCGTGGTGCCGACGCCCTGCATCGCCAGGTCGAGCGACATGCTGACCGAATTGCTCTCGACGGCGATCGACAACGGCGCCGGCAATTCCCGTTCGATCACGCGCCGCAGCGCGTACGGGCGCGGCGGCACGATCAGCGGCCGCTGCGCCAGCGCGGCGACGCTCAGCGTTCCCGGTGTCGGCGCGCCCGGCTCGCGGCTATAGGCGGCGATCTGCTCGATGCACAGCCGCCGCAGCGCCACCGCGTCGGTATCGACGGCGAGGTCGTAGACCAGGCCGATATCGGCGAGCCCGCGTTCGACCCGTTCCACCACATCGGGCGAGCTGGCGTTGAACACGCCGAGCGTGATGCCCGGGTGCGCGGCCCGCAGCGAGGCGACGACCTCCGGAATCAGATAGGCCGCCAGCGTATTGACGGTGGCGATCGTCACGCGCCCATGGCCGCCGGCCGAGGCCTGCCGCGCGACGTCCAGCGCGCTGTCGACCATGCCGAATCCCTGATCGATATCGCCGACCAGGCGTTCTCCCAGGGGTGTCGGCCGCATGCCGCGCCCGTGGCGGTCGAACAGTGGCGCCCCGAGGAACGTTTCCAGCGCGGCGATCTGCTTGCTGACGGCGGCCTGCGTGATGCCGAGCGAAGTGGAGGCGGCGCGCAGCGATCCGGCGCGCGCGACGGCGAGAAAGGTGCGAAGCAGGCGGTCTTTGTCTTGCATCGTGGGAGGGCGCTGGACAGTATCGGACGAAGCACGTGCTCCGTGGCGTCTGCATTGGAATCGATTCAACCGGCACTGTCCATCGGGGCCCGTGCTATGGTTCCAATACCGTTTCCCCCCAATCCGATGCCTGCCGGCCAGTTCCAGCTCCTCCCTTGCGCGTTGCCCGGTGTGCTCGCCGTCCAGGCCAGCTCACGGCACCGTTTCGCCCGTCATACGCACGAACAGTTCGGCATCGGCGTGGTCGAGCGGGGCGCGCAGCGCTCGGCCAGCGGCCGTGGTGAGGTGCAGGCGGTCGCCGGCGACATCATCACGGTCAATCCCGGGGAGGTGCACGACGGCATGCCGCTCGACGACGCCGGGCGGTCGTGGCGCATCCTGTATTTCGATCCCGAGGTGGTCGCGCCAGTCTGTCACGATGTGAGCGAAGGGGCCGCGCGGCTCGGGGAATTCCTGCTGCCGGTGCTGAGCGATCGCGCCTCGGCCACGGTTTTCACGCAATTGTTCGACGCGATGACCGGGGGCAATGCCCCGGATACGGCCTTGCGTCGCGACAGCCTGCTGTTGATGCTGGTCGCGCGCACGATGGATTGCCGGCAAGGCATGCGGGACGGCGACGGCACCCCGGCGGCGATTGCCCATGCGCTGGCGCGCATCGACGACGATCCCTCGGTGCCGGTGACGCTGGACGAGCTCGCCCATGCCAGCGGCCTGAGCCGCTTCCAGGTGCTGCGCGCCTTTACCCGGGCCACCGGACTGACGCCGCATGCCTATCTGGTGCAGCGGCGGATCGACCTCGCGCGTCGCCTGATCGCGCGCGGCGAGCCGCTGGCCGATGCGGCAATCGGCAGCGGTTTTGCCGATCAGAGCCATATGACGCGCATTTTCGTGAAGAAATACGGCCTGTCGCCCAGTGCCTATGCCGCCGTCGCCACCGGGCGGTCCCTGCGCTGACGGGTACCGTCCCAAGGACCGGTTTCCGCGCCGCTGCAATTTCGTTCAAGACGCCCGCCACGCCGCGGCCTAGCCTTAGGCATCCAACGATGCGGAGGCGGCCATGGCCGGCAAAACCGAAGGTTATTTCTATCTGGCGCTGGCCATGATCCTGGTCGGCAGTACCGTCATTGCCAGCAAGGTGATCGCGGCGGGGCTGCCGCCGTTCACTGCGACGGCGCTGCGCTTTGCCATCGCCTTGCCCGGCTTCCTGTTGCTGATGAAGCTGACCGGCACGCGCATGCCGGCCATCGGCCGTGGCGACGGGTTGCTGCTCGTACTGCAGGCGGTCGCCGGCAGCGTCGGCTATACCACCTTGCTGATCTCCGGCCTGCGGATGACCTCGGCCGCGGACGCCGGCGTGATCATCGGCACGCTGCCCGTGGTGTCGGCGCTGGTTTCGATCGTCGTGCTGAAGGAGCGCCCGGGCGTCGCCTTGCTGCTCGCCATCGGGCTGGCGACGGCCGGCGTGCTCGCGGTGGCGGTGCCGGGAGAAGGTGCCGACGGCGGCCGGGGCACGTGGCTTGGCAACGCCCTGGTGATGGGCGCGGTGGTCTGCGAGAGCCTGTTCATTCTGCTGAACAAGCGGCTGCGCCAACCGCTGCAGCCGCTGGCGCTGTCGACCGTGATGACGGCGATCGGCCTGGCCGCGTCCATCGTTCCCGCGTTGTTCGAGGCGCCATGGCGGCATGGACTGCCGAGCGGGGCGCTGGCGGCGGTGCTGTATTACGCGCTGGTGCCCACCGTGGCGGGCTTCGTGCTGTGGTATGCGGGCTCCGCGCGCACGACCGGCACCGAGGCATCGCTGTTCACCGCGCTGGCGCCGGTATCGGCGGTGGCGATGGCCTTTCTGCTGCTGGGCGAGCCGGTCGGCACGAGCCAGCTCGTCGGCATCGGCTGTGTGGTGGTGGCCGTGCTGAGTCTGGTGCTGGTCGGCAAGCGCAATCCGGCCGGACCGCGCAAGGCTGCATGCCGCAAGCATGCGTCCCGCAAGCACGCATGCGGGCTAGCGGAGCGATCGTGAGCGCGCGGCGCCGCCCGCGGGCATAAACGCGCGCGGCGTCGTGCCGAGATAGCGGCGGAACACCGCGATAAAGCTGCTGACGCTGGCATAACCGAGATCGAGCGCGATCGCCGTGACGCTGTGGCCGGCGGCGAGCCGCTCCATCGCCGCAAGCAGCCGCATCTGCTGCCGCCACTGGCCGATGGTCCAACCGGTCTCGGCCTGGAAGCGCCGTGTCAGCGTGCGGCGGCTCATGCCGATGCGTGCGGCCCAGCCATCGAGACCGGTGTTGTCGTCCGGCGCGGCCAGCATCCGCGTCGCCATCCGCACCAGCCGCGGCTCGCGCGGCATCGGCAGGAACAGCGTCTGCGCAGGCTCGCGCGCGAACGCGTCGGCAAACACGGCGAGGTAGTGATCGAGGGCGGTGCCGGTGGGCGCTTCGTTGCTCGTCAGCGCGCCGAGCAGCGCGTCCAGCAGCGGCGACAGCCTGGCCACCTTGACCGTGTCCGGCATCGCGGCGCGGCTCCACGTACCGTCGAAATACAGGCTGGTGCCGACCATGCCGCCCTGCACGCTCGCGCCATGCACGATGCCGGGCGGAATCCACGCGATGCAGCCCGTCGGCATCACCCATCGGCCGCCGTCGGCCTCGATGGCCACCACGCCCGTCCGGATCGTGAAGAGCTGTCCGTCGTCATGACGATGCGGACGGCGCTCGCGGATGCCGGCGTGCGACAGCCGGCGGATGTGCTTCAGCGACACGGTGATCGAATGGTTGGCCCGATTGCATTATCGGTTGACATTCTAGCGTTGGCGGGCAAGGCGTGCGCCCCCTAGACTGCCTGCATTGCCCGATACCGGCCACTCACGGAGCCATTCGATGACATCTGCCACGCCATCCCGACCGTTCGCCGAGACCCACGGAGACCGCGCATGAAGCCGGAAGCCATGCTCCCCGACCATGTCGATGCCGTACAGGCCGACGGCATCACCGTACGCAAGGGCAGTGTCGGCGCGTTCCTCGCCAGCTGGCGCGTGCTGTCCGATCCCGCGCAATCCAACGAGAGCCGTGCCGCGGCGAGAAAGGACCTGATCGCGCTGATTCCGGCCCTGACCGCGCTGGGGCTGTTCGACGTGCTCGAGCCGCGCGATCCGCAACTGCGCGCGCTGATTGCACAAGGCCGCGGCGGCGCCTGAGCACCCGCCGCGGCCTTGTGCCGGCGTGGTCCGGATCAGACCAGCGTCAGGCGCACGTCGATGTTGCCGCGCGTCGCGTTCGAATACGGGCAGACGACGTGGGCCTTGTCGACCAGCGCCTGCGCGGTCTCGCGCGCCACGCCCGGAATCGAGATCTGCAGCTCGACCTCGATGCCGAAGCCCGTCGGGATCTGGCCGATGCCGACGTTGCCGGTGATCGTGGTCTCGGCGGGCAGGGCGACTTTCTCGCGGCCGGCGACGAACTTCAGGGCGCCAAGGAAACAGGCCGAGTAGCCGGCGGCGAACAGCTGCTCGGGGTTGGTGCCGGGACCGCCGGCGCCGCCCAGTTCGCGCGGCGTGCTCAGCTTGACCTCAAGCGCGCCATCGGACGAGACGGCGCGGCCGTCACGGCCGCCGGTGGCTTGGGCTTGGGCACGGTACAGGACTTTTTCGATCGACATGGTTGGCTCCTTCGGGTTGATGGCCGGGTTCTGCTTCAGGGTTGGACTTCAGGGTTTTGCTTCAAGGTTTTGCTTCGGGTTTTTGCTTCAACATAGTGTGCTATTACATAGCGTGCTATATAAATTCGTCAAGTCAGGGCGCGTCGCCATCCCTTGCGGCTCAGTCGACCGCGTTCCGGGCGATCTTCGCCGTCACGCTGTCGAGCTTGCGCTTCAGGCTGGTCAGTTCTTCGACGCTGCACGCCGACGCGCACAACACCGACTCCGGGACCTTGCCGGCCTGTGTCTTCAGCGCGCGGCCGGCCTTGGTCAGGCTGACGATGACCTGACGCTCGTCCGCCGCCGCGCGGGCCCGCGAGACCAGCTCCTGCGTCTCGAGGCGCTTGAGCAACGGCGTCAGCGTGGCCGAATCCAGATTCAGCCGGGCACCGATCTCCGACACCGTCAGGCCGTCCTGTTCCCACAGCACCATCATCACCAGGTATTGCGGGTAGGTCAGGCCCAGCGGGCGCAGCAGCTTGCGGTACAGCTTGTTCAGCGCGAGCGAGGCCGAATAGACCGAGAAACAGAACTGCCGGTCCAGCAGCAGCGCGGTGGCAGGGTCGATTCGGGAGTTCGATGCGGCGTTCATGGAGCAGAATATAGATCGTGCGCGATTGAATAGCAAGAGATTTATTTCCGGGAATACCGATGGAGGGCGAGGATGGAGGGCCGGGCATCTTTCGCGGATACCCGGCCCGCCATCGTCAAGCCGCCACTTCCATCAACGCATCGACCACCACCACGCCATCCGGGCTCGCCATCACCGGGTTCAGGTCGACCGACCGGATCGCGCCGCCCGCGGCGTGCACCATCCTGCCGACCGACACCGCGGTGCGGCACAGCGCCGCCATGTCAACGGCCGCTTCGCCACGCACGCCGGCCAGCAGCGGGGCGATGCGAAGCGTGCGCAGCGCGCGGGCGACATCGTCTTCCTCGCAGGTCGCCAGCAGCACCGCGGTGTCGCGCAGCGCCTCGACATACTTGCCGCCGTCGCCGACCACCAGCACCGCGCCGAACACCGGGTCCCAGTGCGCGCCGATCATGCATTCGCGCTGCCCTCGCACCATCGCCGCGACGATGACGCCCTCGGCCTCGACACCCATGCCGGCCAGCGTGGCCATCTGCCGCTCGAATGCCGCGACGATCGAATCGGCGTCGTTGCAGCCGAGCGCCACCAGACCGTGTTCGCTCTTGTGTGGCACCGCGGCCGCGCAGGCCTTGACCGCGACGGGGCCATCGAGCGCACGCCAGGCCGACACCGCCTCATCGGCGCTGCGGCACAGGCGATGCGCGACGACCGGAACGCCGGCCTCGGCCAGGCGTGCGAGGCTGGCCGCTTCGCTCAGCGTCGCCGAGGGCGACGAGACATCGGGCGTCACCGCCGCGGGCGGAGCCGGTGGGCGCGCGAACAGCTCCGCCAGCCGCAACCGGTGCGCGCGCCACTGGCTCAGCGCCGGCAGCGCCTCGCCGGCGTTGGCGTAGACCGGTACGCCGCGCTGCCGGAACGGCGCGGCCACGCCCTGCTGCCAGGCCGCGACCACGATGGGCTTGCCGCTGGTATCGGCGAAGGCGGCCGCATCGGTGGCAAAGCGTTCGATGTCGTAGCCCATGCCCGCCACCGGAATATCGAGCAGCACCATGTCCGCCGCCGCGTCGCCCGCGATCACCGGCAGCACATCACCGAACAGCGCGCTGTTGGTCAGCAGGGCGGCGGTCACGTCGACCGGATTGGCGGTGGCGGCAAAGCCGGGCAGGCGTTCGGCCAGCGCGGACTGGGTCTGTGCCGCCAGCGGCGCCATCGACAGTCCGCACGACTCGGCGGCGTCGGCCGCCATCACGCAGCTCGCGCCGGAATTGCTGACGACGACGAGCCCGCGCCCCTGCGGCTGCCAGTCGCGCAGATACAGCGGTGCGCAGCGCGCCAGCGCATGGGCGTCGTCGACGCGCCAGATGCCGTGATGCGCGAGGAAGGCATCGACGGCGCGATCCTCGTTGGCGAGCGCGCCGGTGTGCGAGGCCGCCGCGCGCTGGCCCGCGCTGGTGCGCCCGGCCTTGACCGCGACGATGGGCACGCCGCGTGCGCGCGCCACCGCGGCTGCCTGCGCCAGCGTAGCCGGATCGTTGAGCGTCTCCAGATACAGCAGCATCAGTTGCACGTCGTGATCGTGCGCGACGGCCAGCGCCAGGTCGCTGACCGTGACGTCCGCCTGGTTGCCGGTCGCATGCATGTGCCGTACGCCGATGCCCTGGTGGCGCAGCAGGCCGTAGACCATCGCGCCCATGCCGCCGCTCTGGCTGATCACCGCGACCGGCCCATCCTGCGGCGGCACTTCGATGAACATCGTCGAGAAGCTGGCGATCGCGCCGCTGCCGAAATTGGCCAGGCCCTGGCTGTTCGGGCCGACCATGCGCAGATTTCCTGCGCGCGCGATGTCGACCATCTTCTGCTGCTGGCGCCGGCCTTCCTCGCCCGCTTCGCCGAAGCCCGAGGCGATCACGATGGCCGCCGCCACGCCGAGGCGCGCGCAATCGCTGACTGCCTGCACGGCGGCCTCGCCGGCGACCACGACGATGGCCAGCTCCGGCGCTTCCGGCAGCGCGTCCAGCGAGGCGTAGCTGCGCAGGCCCTGGATCGTGTCGCGCTGCGGGTTGATCGGATAAAGCGTGCCGCCGTAGCCGTGCTGCTGCATGTAGTGGATCGGCCGGCCGCCGATCTTGTGGATATGGTCCGAGGCGCCGATCACCGCGATCGAGCGCGGCGTCAGCAGGGCCTGCAGGCCGCGGGGGAGAGAAGCCGACATGTCGTAGTCCTGTAGTCGATCGGTTCAATGAAGTCGTTCAATGCCTGGGTTCAATGCACTGGTTCAATGCACTGGTTCAATGCATCGGTTCCATGCAAGCCAGGCTCAGTCGATGGTGGCGCCGGAGGTCTTGACGACGCCGGCCCATTTGTCGATCTCGGCGCCGAGGAAGCGGCCGGTCGCGTCGGGCGACGTCCATTCCGCGCCGAAGCCCTGCGTGGCGAAGCGCGAGCGGACTTCGGCATCGTCGAGCACGGCGCGCAGCGACTGGCTCAATTTGTCGATCACCGGAGCGGGCGTGCCGGCTGGCGCCAGCAGCGCATTCCACGCGGTCGCCTCGTAGCCGGCCAGACCCGCCTCCGCAACGGTCGGCACATCCGGCGCGGCTGGGGAACGCTTGGCGCTGGTCACGGCCAGGGCCTTGAGCTTGCCGTCGCGCACGAACGGCATCGCCGACAGCATGGTGTCGAACATCACCGTGGCCTGGCCGCCGATCACATCGGTCAGGGCCGGCGCGCTGCCCTTGTACGGCACGTGCGTCATGCGCACGCCCGCCATCGCGTTGAACAGTTCGGCGGACAGATGGGTCGACTGGCCATTGCCCGAACTGGCGAAGCTCACCTGATCCGGCTTTGCCTTGGCCAGCGCGATCAGCTCGGCGACATTGCGCGCCGGCGTCGATGGCGCGGTGACCAGAACCAGCGGTCCGCGCGTCAGCAGGCTCACCGGCGCGAAATCGCGACGCGTGTCGTACCCCGGCTTGCGGAACAGCGTCATGTTGATGGCATGCGCGGTGGTGGCGACCAGCAGGGTATAGCCGTCGGGCGCGGCCTTGGCGGCGGCCTCCGCGCCGATATTGCCGCCCGCACCCGGCCGATTCTCGACCACCACCGGTTGTCCGAGCCGCTCGCCGAGCTTCTGTCCGACCACGCGCGCGACGATATCGGTGGGGCCGCCGGGCGGGTAGGGCACGATCATGCGGATCGGCTTTGCCGGCCAGGTTTCCGCTTGGCCGGGCCGCGGCAATACCGCGCACAGCGTGCCCAGCGCGAGCACCGGCAGCACGGCGCGCAACGCGTGCCGCCTGGTTGAAGAAAACGGACGGGCGAGCGCGGCCCGCCGATGCTGCTGATTCGGCTGCATAGGTGTCTCCATCTGGTTGTTGTCGTGCCTGGCTGGCTGTTTCGGTCCGCGGTTCCGGCTCACTACTCCCGCTGGAATCGCAACAGCGTCCGCTCCCCATGCCGGAAAAACCCGGCGCGCACACGGTCGCCGATCGCCACGCCGGGCTCGGCATGAGCCATCACGCGCGGCCCTTCGTCGAGCGTAGCCAGCACCAGCGTGTAGGGGACCAGCGTGCGGAAGCTGTCGTCCGGCGCGCGCGCAACCTCGGTCACGGCGTAGACGGTGGCCACACCGGCCGCATCGCGCCAGGCGAGCCGGACGCTGCCGCAGCGCTGGCAGGCATGGCGCTCCAGCGATTGCGCCGCGCCACAGTCGCCGCACGACTGGTAGCGAACGCGGCCCGCTTCCAGGCCTTCGGCATAGGGATGAAGCCCTTCGGGCAGGGCGGATTCGGCTGAGATCGCCATCACAGGGCCTCCAGCACCAGGCTGACATGGGACGACAGCACGCCGCCATCGGCATGGAACAGCGCGCGGCGACGCGGACCGATCTGGCGGTCGCCGGCACGTCCGGCAAGCTGCCGCGTCGCCTCGGCCAGATGCATCAGGCCGCCCGCGACGCCGGAATGGCCGAACGCGAGCAGGCCGCCATGGGTATTGAGCGGCAGCGCGCCATCGACATCGAAGTCGCCGGCCAGCAGCCGCGCAGGCGCGCCGCCTCGCGGCGCCACGCCGATCTCCTCGAGCAGCATCAGCAGCGTGATGGTGAACGAGTCATAGATCGCCAGATAGTCGAGGCCATCGACCCCGATGCCGGCCTCGCCAAGCGCGCGCGTGGCCGCTTCGCCGGCGCCGGTCGTCATCACGCTGTCGATCGCGCATAGATGCTGATGGCGATGCGCCTGTCCCGCGCCGGCGATGCGCACAGGCCGGCCGGGCCCCGGCTCCGCCGAGACCACCAGCGCCACCGCGCCATCGGAGATCGGGCAGCAGTCCGACAGCAGCAGCGGCGTCGCTACCGGCTTGGCGGCGCACGCGGCGGCTGCGGTCAGCGGCTCGCGCAGATGTGCGTCGGGGTGGGCGCCGGCATGCTTGCGCATCAGCACCGCGAAATCCGCCAGCGCGTCGCGTGGCAGGCCGGTCTCCATCAGATAGCGCGAGGCCAGCAGCGCGTAGTACGCCGGCACCGAGGCGCCGTTGGGCACTTCGATCTGCGGCTCGCCGACCTGGGCCAGCGTCTGCACCGATTGGTCGCGGCTCTGGCCGCTGAGGCGGTTCTCGCCCGCCACCACCAGCACATGGCGGCAGCGGCCGGCACGCACCAGTTCGCGCGCCAGCATCGCCATCGCCCCGCCGGTGGCACCGCCGGCGGCCATGCCGTGCGCATAGGCGGGTTGGAGCGACGCGTATTCGCAGAAGCGGTCGGCCAGCATCAGATGCGGCAGCGTGGTCGCGTAGCCGCACAGCACGCCATCGATCTCGGCGCGCGACAGTTCCGCCTCGGCCAGCGCGGCATCGGCGGCGCGTGCCATCAGCGTCAGCGGCGTGCTGCCCGCGAGCCTGCCGAAGCGCGTATTGCCGGCGCCGCGCAACCAGGCGCCGCGTTGAAGGGAGTCGCTCATGTCAGCGCTTCAGCAGCGGGCACTTCGACTTCGACGGCGGGATGAAGGCCTGGTCGCCGGGCACCGTGGCGAGGACCTTGTAGTAGTCCCATGGATATTTCGATTCGGCCGGCGTCTTCACCTCGAACAGGTACATGTCGTGCACCATGCGTCCGTCCTCGCGGATACGGCCATTGGCGGTGAAGAAGTCCTGGATCGGCATCGCCTTCATCTGCTTCATCACGGCGGCGGTCTCATCGGTGCCGGCCGCCTGCACCGCCTTCAGGTAGTGCATCACCGACGAATAGACGCCCGCCTGGCTCATGTTGGGCATCTTCTTGAGCTTGTCGAAATAGCGGCGCGACCATTTGCGGGTGGCGTCGTTCATGTCCCAATAGAAGGCCTCGGTCAGTACCAGCCCCGCGGCGGTCTTCAGGCCGATCGCATGGATGTCGTTGATATAGAGCAGCAGGCCGGCCAGCTTCTGCTTGTTGTCGCGCGTCAGGCCGAACTCGTGCGCGGCCTTGATCGCGTTGACGGAGTCGCCGCCCGCATTGGCCAGGCCCACCACCTGCGCCTTGCTCGCCTGCGCCTGCAGCAGATACGAGGCGAAGTCGCTGGCGCCGATCGGATGGCGCGCGGCGCCGAGCACCTTGCCGCCGGCCTCGGTGACCACGGTGGTGGCCGAGTCCTGCAGCGTGTGCCCGAACGCGTAGTCCGCCGTCAGGAAATACCAGGTCTTGCCGCCGCGCTGGACCATCGCACGCGCCGTGGTATTGGCGAGCGCATAGGTGTCGTAGGCGTAGTGCACCGAGATCGGCGTGCACAGGTCGTTGGTCAGACGCTCGGTACCGGGGCCGGAGAACACCACGATGCGGTTCTTCTGCTTGGCGACTTCGAGCACGGCAAGCGCGGGCGCCGACGCCGCGACATCGAGGATCGCGTCGACCCGGTCGGTGTCGAACCATTCGCGCGCCTTGTTGGCGGCGATGTCGGCCTTGTTCTGATGATCGGCGACCACCAGTTCGATCTTGCGGCCGAGCACCTTGCCGCCGAAGTCGTCAATCGCCATCTGCGCGGCGGTGGCGCTGCCGCGGCCGGTCACATCGGCATAGAGGCCGCTCATGTCGAGGATCAGCCCGATCTTGACCAGATCGTCGGAGAGGGTGGCCTTGGGCTGGGCCTGAGCCTGGGCGTAGGCGGTGCCGCCGAGCGACAGCGCGCATGCGCCCAGCATGCCGGCGAGCGTGCGGGAAACAAGGCCGGCAATGCGCCGGCGTGCGGGAAATGGCTTCATATCGTAGGTCTCCTCCGGATCGTTGGTGTCGCCACTCAGACGGTGGCGATCGGCGTGGTGGGCGAACCGACCGCCCCGGGCAGGCGCAGCGGCGGCGCCGTCAGCATGAAGCGGGTGCGGCCGTGCTCGCGCAGCCATTGCGCCAGGTCGCGCAGATACCAGAGCTCGCCCAGCGGCAGGCCAAGCTTGAACAGGCAGTGGTGGTGCAGCGGCAGCAGCGGATGCGGACCCGGGCCGCTGGCCGGCTGCGCCGGATAGCGCTCGACCGCGTAGTTGTCGGCGATCAGCGCGGCGATGCCGGCGTCGGTGATCCACTGCAGCAGCTTGTCGTCGCGTCCATTCAGCGCGCTGCAGCTGTGGTGCAGCACGTTCTCGTCGGGCTCGCGCTGCATCGACAGCACCACCTCGGCGAAGCCGGTGCGCAGCAGCAGCATGTCGCCGCGCTCGACTTCGACGCGGTCCGCCTCCATCGCGCGCATCAGCTCGTCGTAGCCGATATCGCGGAAGTCGGTGCCGTAGCAGTGCGCCAGATCGACCAGCACGCCGCGGCCCTGCATGCCCTTGACGGCGAAGTTTTCGATGCCGAGCGCGCGCGCCTCGCTGTGTTCGTGATTGCAGCCGTGCGCGGCGAAATGATCGTCGTCGGCATAGTCGACCGGACCGACGATATGCTCGTTGGCGCGATAGCCGTTGTAGTAGACCCGCTCGGCGTGGCCGTCGCCGTCGGCATCGAACAGCGCGCCGACGTGGGCCAGCGAATCCCATTGCGTCGAGTACTGCAGCGACAGCAGGACCTGGTCGTCGCTGATCACGTCGGTGGCCTCGGGGTCGACCTTGGCCAGCGGGAAATTGACGTAGGGCAGGTCGTCGCGGAAGGTCGGACGCAGCACCGGCGGATGGCGGCGCGGATTGAGCTTGTTGCCGCCGGGATAGTCGAGTGGCAGCGACAGGCAGAAGCTCAGGCCCGCCTGGACCTCCTGCGCGGCCTTGCGTACCTGCTCGGCGCCGATCAGATTGAGCCGCCCGATCTGGTCGTCGGGCCCGAAGTCGCCCCAGGTGGAGCCCTGCGGACGTTGTTTCCAGCGCATGCCTGATGTCTCCATATCCGTGGTCCTTTTCTTGTTGAGGGTCGTGCAGAGGGACTGCCGCGCCGTCTCGGCTACGGCGTATCGGCCGGCGACAGCGTGGCGCCGCCCGTGCGTGCCGCGGTGCCGCGATGCGGCCAGCGGTCGGGCAGCGACGCCTCGATGGCGTCGAGATTCGCAACGATGCCGTCGGCCTCGCGCCGCAGCGCCTTGGCCATCGCGGCCTCACGTTCGGTGATGCGCTCGTTCAGTGCGGCGATGCTCAGCGCGCCGAGCGGATAGCCGTCCGGGCCCGGCAGGGCGATCGCGATGCCGCCCATGCGCTCGACCACCACATCGAGCAGCACCGCATAGCCCCGTTCGCGCGTCGCTTCGACATGGCGCAGCAGCGCGGCCGTGCTCAGCCGCGGATAGCGCTTGAGCGCCGGCGCCACGCAGCGCAGCACCGCATCGATTTCGTCGTCGGGAAGGGCGGCCAGCAAGGCCAGGCTGCCGGCGCCCACGCCGAGCGGGCGGCGGCTGCCGATATCGAGATAGTTGGCGCGGATCGGGAAATTGCCGAAGCGCAGTTCGGTGCAGACCGATTCCCAGCCGCTCGGCACCGACAGGATGGCGGTGTCCTCGAACGCGCAGGCCAGGCGGATCAGCGCGGGACGGGCGAGCGGGCGCATGTCGAGACGCCGCAACGCGGCCGCCCGCAGCACCAGCCATTCGGGGCCGGGGCTGAAGGCCTTGGTGGCAGGATCGCGCGAGACCAGCCCTTCGGCCGCCAGCGTATCGAGCAGCCGCAGCGCCGACGCCTTGTCGACGCCCGACGCCTGCGCCAGGTCGGTCAGCCGCGTATTACGCGGGTCCGACAGCGCTCGTAGCAGCTGGCAAGCCTTGCGCAGCGACGATCCCTGCGTCGTCATCCGGCCGTCTCCCTGTTCTGGTCATTTTGCGGAATGAAACCGCAGATGCCGTTATAGGGCGGCTGGAGGGCCGCGTCATTTTGCGGCGCGTCAAAGTTTCGCGGGATGAAACTTGTGGGCATGTCGTTCGTTCGTTGCCTACTGGCGTTGTCGGGGACAGTGTTCCAACACGAAGCCATGCCGACAGAAAACCGTCCCCGAGGTTCGTTTTTTTGTACATTTCCCTATAATCGAACAACAAAAGTCCGGTATTTTTGACATCATGCACACTGCGTACACCCCACAAGAGCTTGGTCAGCTGATCCGAAGCACACGTAGGGCGGTCGGCACCACCCAAGCGGAGATGGCCGCCGCGTTGCAGGTGCGCCGTCAGACGATCGCTGAATTGGAAAGGGGTGGGAACGTAGGTATGCACGTGATGTTCAACGCCCTGGTCTATTTGGGTAAAGGGATCGCCATCGCAGATGCGCGTCCCACGGCCGAGGCGTTGCGAGCCATGTTGGACGACGATGAATGACAAGCTGAAACGCCTGCAGGTCACCACCCCTCAAGGGATTTCGGGCACGATCGACAAGGAGTCCCGTTATGTCTTCAATTACACGGCGACGGAGCGCGAATGCGAGGTTGCACTGGGCATGCCCATTCGCGCCGAAAGCTACGGCAGCACCGTCTTGCATCCGATCTTTGCGATGAACCGGCCCGAGGGCTATTTGCTCGAACGCATTCGACATCGCTTTGGAAAGCTCATGCAGCTCGACGATATGCGCCTGCTCGCGCTGACCGGCGAGAACCAGATTGGACGCCTGCGCTACGAGGTACCGGGTAGCGGGGTCAAGCGTTCCAAGGCGTCGACGGTGGGCCTCTCCACAGTCCTGGAGTCCGATGCGTCGACCGACTTGTTCGAGTATCTCGTCGACACCTATCTGCAATCCGGCATTAGCGGAATTCAGCCCAAGGTCATGATTCCGGACGCGGACAAGGACAGTACGGTGCTGGTCGAGCGCGCGACGTTGATTGCCCCCGACCTGATAGTCAAGGCCAGCGGCGAAGGCTATCCGTATCTGGCGCAGAACGAGTTCTTGTGCATGGAGGCAGCTCGGCGGGCCGGCATCTCGGTGCCTCAGTTCTGGCTGTCCCAGAGCGGCGCGCTGTTCGTGATGGGGCGCTTCGATATGGCGGAGGAGCGGCAGCTCGGCTTCGAGGACATGGCCGTGCTAATGAACAAGACCGCCGAAGAGAAATACCTCGGCGCGTACGAACATATCGCGAAGGTGATCAATGTCTATTGCGGGCCGAACGCGCCGGACAGCTGCAGGCGGTTCTTTGACTATCTCGCCTTGACGGTGATGGTGCGCAATGGCGATGCACACCTGAAGAACTTCGGGTTGCTCTATCGGGACCCTCACACGAGCGCACCGGAGCTTTCACCGCTTTACGACGTGGTAACGACCACCGTGTACAAGTACCAGAATCGGTACGGTGTGGAGCTGACCGACCGCGAACTGGCACTCAAGCTCGCGAAATCGAGGCGCTATCCGGACCGCAAGACGCTGCTCGATTTTGGCAGGAACGTTTGTGGAGTCGCCAATCCAGAGCAGGCCCTGGAGCGCATCGGCGATGCAATGAGCGACACGCTGCAGGCCGATTTCCCCGGAATCGACCCCAAACTGTTGAAGGCCCTGCGCAAGGAATGGGACGGCGGTCGTCTTGCAATGGCGCCTGACCACGTCTATCAGCAGGCAGCCATCAACCATCTGTCCGGCTCGCACCCGGAATCGATTTGAATCAGGGGCCTGCAGATACGGCGGATCAGCGGGCCGCTCCCGATGCGAACTACCCCGCAAACACCGGCTCGTCCCGATCCACCTTTGCCGCGGCCAGCAGGGCGTTCAGTTCGGGCACGCACGATCCGCAGTTGCCGCCGGCCTTGACGCAGGCGGTGATCTCGGCCGCGCTGCGCAGGCCGTGTTCGCGAATCGCGTCGCAGATGGTATTGCGGCCGACGCCGAAGCACGAGCAGACGGTGGGGCCGGCATCGACGCCCGGCTGGGCGGCCTGGCCGATCAGCAGGCCGATGCGGTCGTCGTCAATGAGCCGGTCCTTGGCGAACAGGCTGCCGAGCCAGGCCCGGGCCGGCAGGTCGGGCCGCGTCGAGACGTAGACGCAGGCCTGCAGGCGGTCGTCGACGACCAGGGCGGCGTGGTAGACGCCGGCGGAACGGTCCTCGTACTCGATCCAGTCGGCCTCCGGGTCGGCCGCACCGAGCAGCTGCCGCGCCCACGCAGCGCGATCGGCGACCGACTCACGGCCGGCGAACTCATAGCGCTGGAACTGCCGGCCGGTCACGCGCGTCCACCAGGTCAGCGCGCCGCAGTCCAGCGTGTCGCGCGCCAGCGCGAAGCCGTGCCACGAGACCGGAAAGGGGTCGATGCGGACCGGCGTGTGCTTGAACTCGGGCTCGCCGGACACCGGATCGACCACCGGATTGACCAGCGCGCCGACGCGCGCGTCGGAACTGAACTGCCCGTTCCAGTGGATCGGCACAAACACGCTGCCGCGCGGAATGCCGCCGCCATGGCGCACGCGTACCACCATCGCGCCCCAGCGCGTCGACACCCGCGCGAGGCGGCCTTCGCCGACGCCGCACAGCAGCGCGTCCTGCGGATGCATGTCGACGAAGGGTTCGGGCAGATGCTCGGCCAGGCGCGCCGACTTGCCGGTGCGGGTCATCGTGTGCCATTGGTCGCGCACGCGGCCGGTGTTCAGGATCAGCGGATAGTCCTCGTCGGTAGCGTGGACGGGTTTGCGCGGCGCGGTGGCGACGAAGCGCGCGCGCCGGTCCGGATGCGAGAAGCCGCCGTCGGCGAACAGCCGTGTCGTGCCATTGCCGTTGCCGCTGGCGCGCACCGGCCATTGCACCGGTTGCAGCGTGTCGTAGCCGTGGGCGTCCAGGCCGGCCAGGCCGCCGATGTCGAAGGCGCGCGGGACCGTGTCTTCCCTGCGGGCATGGCCGTTCTCGTTGCTTTCGTGGCTGTCGTTGCTGTCATTGCGGTATGCCGACAGCCGCGCATGCTCGTCGAAGATCTCGCGCGGCGATCCATAGTCGAAGCCGGCAAATTCCATCCGGCGTGCGACCTGGCAGACGATCCACCAGTCGGCGCGGGCCTCGCCGGGCGCGGGAAGGAAGGCGCGCTGGCGCGAGATGCGCCGCTCCGAATTGGTCACCGTGCCGTCCTTTTCGCCCCACCCCAGCGCCGGCAGCAGGATATGCGCGCTGTCGTTGGTATCGGTGCGGGTGACGATGTCCGACGCGATCACCAGTTCGCAGCGCTGCAGCGCGCGCCGGGCCTGGTCGGCGTCGGGCAGGCTGACCACCGGATTGGTGGCCATCACCCACACCGCCTTGATGCGGCCCTGTTCGATCGCCTCGAACAGCTCGACCGCTTTCAGCCCGGGACGATCCGCGATGGCCGGCGCATCCCAGAAGGTCTGCACCAGTTCGCGATGGCGCGGCTCGGTCAGCTCCAGATGGGCGGCCAGCATGTTGGCCAGGCCACCGACCTCGCGTCCGCCCATCGCGTTCGGCTGGCCGGTCAGGGAGAACGGGCCCATGCCGGGCTTGCCGATGCGGCCGGTCAGCAGGTGGCAATTGATGATGCTGTTGACCTTGTCGGTGCCAGCCGACGATTGATTGACGCCCTGCGAGTACGCGGTAACCGTACGTGGGGTCTCGGCGAACCATTGGTAGAAGGTCAGCAGATCGGTTGGATCGACCTTGCAGGCGCGGGCGACGGCAGCCGGATCGGCCTCGCCGGCGGCCGCCTGCAACGCGGCCGCCAGCGCGTCGTCGCCATCGGTATGCGCCTGCACGAACTGCGCATCGATGGCGCCCTCGCGGTGCAGATAATGCAGCAGGCCGTTGAACAGCCAGACGTCGGTGCCCGGCCGTATCGGCAGGTGCAGGTCGGCGAGATCGCAGGTGGCGGTGCGGCGCGGGTCGATCACCACCAGCTTCATCTGCGGGCGTTCGGCCTTGGCCCTGGCCAGCCGCTGGAACAGGATCGGATGGCACCACGCGGTGTTCGAGCCGACCAGCACCACCAGATCGGCCATCTCCAGGTCCTCGTAGCAGCCGGGCACGATGTCCTCGCCGAACGCGCGCTTGTGGCCGGCCACCGCCGACGACATGCACAGCCGCGAGTTGGTATCGATATTGGCCGTGCCGATGAAGCCCTTCATCAGCTTGTTGGCGACGTAGTAGTCCTCGGTCAGCAGTTGCCCGGAAACATAGAGGGCGACCGACTCGGGGCCGTGGCGCGCGATGATGTCGCGCAGGCCCGAGGCCGCGCGATCGAGCGCCTCGTCCCACGACGCGCGCCGCAGCGTGCCGTCGGCCGCGCGCAATTGCGGATGCAGCAGGCGCTCGTTCAGGTCGACGGTTTCGGCGAGCGCCGAGCCCTTGACGCACAGGCGTCCCGCGTTGGCGGGATGCGAGGGATCGCCGGCGACCTCGACGGTGCCGTCGGCGTGCCGCTGCGCGCGCACGCCGCAGCCGACGCCGCAGTAGGGGCAGGTGGTCTGCACGCTCGCCACCGGCGTGGACGGCGCCGCGGCGTCTTCCGCGGCGCCATCTTGCGTGATGGCGCCCGCGGCGATGGCGACTGGAATATCGGAGAGTTTCACACCTTGCCCCTTGCTGGCTTGCTGCTGTGCGCGATCACGCGGCTACCGCCTCGCACTGTGCCTTGCCGAACAGCAGCCTGTTGCGCATCGCGCCGATCGGCGTGCCGTTCTGGATCAGCTCGAAATACCACGGACCGTCCTGCACGTCGCCGTACAGCACGGCGCCCGCCAGCCGGCCCTGTTGCAGCACCAGGCGCTTGTAGACGCCGCGGCGCGGGTCGCGCAGCACCAGGTCCTCGCTGTCCTCGCCGCCGACGATGTCGCCGGCCGAGTACAGCTCGACGCCGCTGACCTTCAGCCGCGTGGCCGTGGCCTGCTGGACATAGCGGCGGTGTCCGGCACCGGCCAGGTGCGCGGCGCACACGCGCGCCTGATCCCAGATCGGCGCCACCAGCCCGAAGGTGGCCTGGCGGTGCTGCACGCATTCGCCGACGGCATAGATGCGCGGGTCGTAGGTCTGCAGCGTGTCGTCGACGACGATGGCGCGCTCGCAATGCAGGCCGGCGGCGCGGGCCAGCTCCGCGTTCGGACGCACGCCGGCGGCCATCACGACCAGATCGGCGGGAA
>Ga0065721_10000630_pt1 | contig 33941 bp, 18 predicted proteins | sample Mesricmetagenome_FD_59108 | JGI IMG/M metagenome (GOLD analysis project Ga0065721, IMG submission 59108) | Mesophilic microbial community from rice straw/compost enrichment Sample: eDNA_1 v2 (version 2) | ecosystem: Engineered > Solid waste > Grass > Composting > Bioreactor | place: USA: Davis... | reverse complement strand
ATTTCAGATGCCTGATGTCCGATTTAAGATTCCGAGGGCGGTGACGGGGGCGATGCGGGTTGGCGCGGCGTCCGCTTTCGCCAAGGCTACGGCGGATGCTATTCAGAGCGGAGTGCACCAAGCGGATCTATCTTCGTTGCTCGCTGAGCGGGGAGCCAGCAGGCGATGAGGCCGACGAGAAGGAGGATTGTTGTGATGCAAAGACGGCGGGGAGGTTGATCGATGGCGCCTGTGACCAGCGGCTCAGGAGGAAGTAGAGACCCAGAGAGCCGACGAGGCCGATCGCGGCGCCGTAGGCGATGAGGCGCAGGCCGGAGCCGAGAATCAGCCAAGTGACGTCGTGGCGTTGCGCGCCGAGCGCCATGCGGATGCCGATCTCTGGTGTGCGTTGCGCGACGAGCCGGGCGATCACGCCGTAGAGGCCGAGGGCGGCGAGGAAGAGGCCGAGTCCGGCGAAGCAGATCAGGACGGTCTTGATCATCCTGAAGCCGGCGTAGGCACGTGCGATCGCCTGGTCCATGGTGTCGAGTTCTTGGACGGCCAGGTTGGGATCGAGGGCGGCGATGGCCTGGGCCATCGGTTGGATCATACCTTCCGGCCGCTCCGAACGCACGGCGACAGTCACGTAGTTCCACGGCTCCTGGGCGAGCGGGCGCAACACTTGGAACGGGACCGGATCGACGAGGCCGGCCAGCGCCATTTTGATGTCGGGCATGACGCCGACGATCTCGGCCCAAACCGGATCGTTTGTCCCGGCGACGCTGATACGCCGGCCGATGACGTCGCCATCGGGAAAGAGGGCGCGGGCGAGCGAGGCGTTGACGATCGCGACGGGAGGGGCGGTGAAATTATCGGTGGCGGTGAAATTTCGGCCGGCGATCAGTTTGATTTGGAGCGTGTCGAGGTAGGACGGTTCGACGCCGTTCATGCCGGCGGTTGGCTCGTGTCCGGCCGGCGGGCGTTCCTGGCCCTCGACCAGGATCGCGCGGTTGGTGAGATAGCCGTAGAACGGCAGGGTCCACGCGACGGTCACATCCTGGACGCCGGGCAGGGCCGAAAGCCGCTCCTCGAGCCGGGTGTAAAACGAGTAGCTTTGCTCCGGGGTCGCATACTTGGCTTGCGGCAGCGTGAGGACGGTTCGGGCGATCGAGCCATACTTCCAGCCGGGATCGATCGACAGGAGTTTGTCGACGCCGGCGATGACGAAGCCGGCGCCGGCGAGAAGGACGAGGGCGTTGGCGAACTGCAACACGATCAGGCTGTGGCGAAGCCGATGTTGCACGCGGTCGCCGGTGGAGCCGCGCGTGCCGACCTTGAGCGTTTCGCTGACCCGGGTGCGTGAAACGAGCCAGGCCGGGGCCACGCCGAAGATCACGCCCGTGAGCAACGACACGACGAGGGCGAAGGCGAGGACCTGCCAGTCGAGCGTCAGCTCGGAATTCAGCGGGCCGTTGGCGGCGAGCTGGCTCGAGAGCCAGTCGTTGGTCCACACGGCGACGAGGATGCCGAGGGCGCCTCCGCCCAAGGCCAGCAGCATGCTCTCCGTGAGCGAGGGTCGCAGGAGGTGTGAGCGGGAGGCGCCGAGCGCGGCGCGGATGGCGTGCTCGTGGGCGCGCGAAATGGCGCGGGCGAGCTGAAGGTTGGCGAGATTGCCGCAGGCGATGAGCAGCACGAAGCCGGCGAGCGCGAGCAGCATTACGGTGATGCCGATGGTGGATGGGGAGCGCGTCGATGACTCGAGCGAGACGGCGCGCAGGCCGTCCTTGGCATGGTCCGCGGGCCGTGTCGGGGCGAGGTTCGCGGCGATGGTTTTTAAACGCGCGTTGAATTGCTCGAGCGTGATGCCGGGCTGCAAGCGGGCGAGAAGTTGGACTTCGCTGCTGCCGTAGCTGGTTTTTTCGGAGTCGGTCAGCGCCAGCGGCCGGTAGACGTCACCCGCCAGGAGCGGAACCGAAGCCAGCACCGCGGGCGCGACTCCGATGATGGTGGTGGACTCGTTGTCGAGCGTGACGGTGCGGCCGATGACGGCGGGGTCGCCGCCGAAATGAGCCTGCCAGGTGTTGTAGCCGAGAACGATGACGTGATTGCCTGGGCGATCTTCGTCGGCGTTGAAGAAGCGACCGAGCGCGGGTTGGACGCCGAGGGTGGAAAAGAGGTTCGGGGAGACGCGCCAACCGTTGAGGTTGGCCGCCGGACGACCCTCGACCGCGAGCGCGTAGTTCCAGAAACGCCAGGCCGCGAGCGTGGCGATCGAGGAGACCTCGGGCGCGAGTTCGACGAAACCGGGATAGTAGTGCCGGGCGGTTTGCGACTGCGGCGTGGTGCGGTAAATGCGGACGAGCCGATCGTGCTCGGGAAACGGCAGCGGCCGCAGGACGAGCAGGTTCATCAGGCTGAACATCGAGGTGTTCAGGCCGATGCCGAGGGCGAGCGTGACGATCGCGATGAGCGTGAAGCCGGGGGTGCGGAGGAGGGAGCGGAGGGCGTGTTTCATGCGGGGGCCGGTTGGGCGGGGGCGCTCTCTTTCTTCTTTCTCTTTCTCGTAATCGTTCTCGTTCTCTCGGGGGGGGGGCGGATTCGCAACAAGGCGAGAACGAGAAAGAGAACGAACGAGAACGATTTATTCGGAGCGGAGGGCGGTCATGGGGTCGACGCGGGTGGCTTGGCGGGAGGGGAGCAAGGTGGCGACGAGCACGACGAGGCCGATCGAGGCGGCGGTCACGGCGAGGACGAGCGGGTCGGCCGACTCGACGCCGACGAGGAGGCTTTGCATCGCGCGGCCGGCGGCGTAGGCGCCGAGCACACCGAGCGCGAGGCCGATCAGGAGAAGGCGTGAGCCGAGGGAGAGGAATTGGCGAAGGATTTGTCGCGGGAGGGCGCCGAGGGCCATGCGCACGCCGATTTCGCGGCGGCGCTGGTTGACGGCGTAGGCGAGCACGCCATAGGTGCCGACGGCGGCGAGGAGGAGGGCGACGACGGCGAAGGCACCGGCAAGGACGGCGGGCGAACGGCGCGAGACGAGGCTGTCGTCCACGAGCGTTTGCAACGGCTTGATGTTGTCGATCGGCAGGCCCGGATCGATGGAGAGAACGGTCTTGCGAAGGGTTGCGGCGAGGGCGGTGGGTTCGAGCGGCGTGCGGACGGCGACGAAGAGGGAGATCGAGCTGTAGTTCCGATAGGGGAAGTAGATCGCGCCGAGCGTGTGGTCGGCGGAGAGGTCGACCTGCTTCACGGTGCCAACGACGCCGACGATCGTGGTGGCGTTTTCTTCGGTGAAATTGACGTCCTGCGCGATGCGGCGGCCGACGGCGCTTTGGCCCGGCCAGTAGCGGCGGGCGAATTCCGCGTCGACGACACAGACCCGTTGTTCGCGTTGATTGTCCGCGGGTTCGAGGAGGCGGCCTTCGAGCAGCGGAATGCCGAGCGCGCGCCAGTAGTCGCCGAACGCGAAGGACGTGTAGTGCGTGCGGATGGAATCGCCCGGAGCGAGCTGGACGCCCTCGACGGCGGTGGCGCTATCGCTTTGGGAGCCGCTGAAGGGAAGGCTCGACGTGAATCCGACGGCGGTAATGCCTGGCTGGATACGGAGGGCGGCGTCGAGGCGTTCGAGGAAGGCCTGGCGTTTCTCCGTATCGGGGTAGGTTTTCCACGGCAGCGAGATGGAGCCGGTGACCACGTGGTCCGGTTGAAAGCCGGGAGACGTGGCGAGGATCTTGCGCAACGTGAGGCCGAGAAGGCCGGCGCCGGAGAGGAGAATGAACGCGAGCGAGATTTGCGCGACGATGAAGCCGTGCCGCACGCGCTGTGTGGCGCGGGTGGCGGTGCCGGTGCGCGACGCGGTGTGAAGCACGGGCGCGAGGTCGTGGCGGATGTTGAAGAAGGCGACCGGCAGCGCGAGGAGGATGCCGACGCCGACGGACGCCAGGAGGGCGACGACGCCGACGCGGGTATCGAGCGTGATGTATCCGCCGAGTGGCAACTGGTCGGTGCCGAGGCGCGTGAGCAGGTCGATGCCAAAGGCGCCGATGACCAAACCGAGCACGCCGCCGCCGAGGGAAAGCACGACGGTTTCGAGCATCACTTCGCGGAGCAGATGCCAGCGGTCGGCGCCGAGGGCCTGGCGCACGGCGACTTCCTTGGCGCGGCCGTTGGCGCGGATGAGGAGGAGGTTGACGAGGTTCATTCCGCCGATCAGCAGGAGCGCGAGGACGGCGGCCTGAAGCAGGAGCAGAATGGGGCGGACGTCGCGGACGAAGTCGGCGTGAAGCGGAGCGAGGAAAGTGCGGAAGCCGGCGTTGCGCAGGAGTTCGGCGTAGGGATCGTCGGCGATCTGCTGCTGGTTGAAGGCGTCCATCTGCGCCTGCGCGTCGGCGAGGGACACGCCGGGCGCGAGTCGCGCAACCATCTGATAGTTGTTGCTGTGGCGGTTGGCGGGGCGGATGTCGTCGGCGGCGTGCGAGGCGGGACGGAAGAATTGCGCGCGGCTGGAAAGATAGCGGAAGCCCGGCGGCAATACGCCGACGACGGTGATGGTGAGGCCGTCGTTGAGGAATGTTTTCCCGACGACGGCGGGATCGGCATTGAAATGCGTGCGCCAGAAACCGTCGGTGAGCACGGCGACCTGGTCCGTCTGGTAGGTCATTTCCGCGTCGGTGAACGTGTGTCCGAGGGCGAGCGGAACGCCGAGGGTGGCGAAGAAGTCGGGCGAGATGCGTCCGATGTCGACGCGATTGGGCGCGCCGTCGGCGCCGACGATCACGCTGTCGTCGCGGAAGATCGAAACGGAGGTGAAGGCCTTGATGGCTTCGCGGCGATCGTAGTAGTTGACGGAAGACGCGCCCGAGCGTTCGGCGCCGGCGCGAGGGTAGGAGTTGCGGACGGAGACGAGGCGGTCGGCTTCGGGAAAAGGCAGGGGGCGGACGAGGATGGCGTCGACGACGGCGAAGATCGCGACGTTGGCGCCCACGCAGAGGGCGAGCGTAAGAAGAACGGTAGCGGTGAAACTACGTTCTTGGAGGAGTCGGCGGAAGGTCTGACGCAAGGCGAGGAACATGATGGGAAAAGAGGCGCGGGGATGGATCGGGGGAGAAAAGAGCGAGAACGATTTAGTCGGAGCGGAGGGCGGTGATGGGATCTATCTTGGTTGCGCGTTGTGCGGGGAACCAGCAGGCGAGGAGAGCGGCGATGAAAAGGAGGGTGATGGCGGCGGCGAAGGTCGGGGGATCCCAGGGGCGGATTTCGAAGAGCTGGCTTTCGGCGAGGCGGGTGAGGGCGAGGGAAACGGCGAGGCCGATGGTGAGGCCGAGGGCGACGACGCGCATGGATTGGACGATCACGAGGCGGAGGACGCTGGCGCGGTCGGCGCCGAGGGCCTGGCGAATGCCGAGTTCGTGCGTGCGTTGGGAGACCGAGTAGGCGGTGACGCCGTAGATGCCGATGGCGGCGAGGCCGAGGGCGACGGCGGCGAAGACGCCGAGAAGCGAAAGCGTAAGTCGCGGGGCGCTGGTGGCGCCGGCGACGGTCGCATCCATACTCTGAATACGGTAAACGGGGAGGTTGCGGTCGATGGACCAGATCGCGTTCTTCACGCTTTGGGTGAGCGCGGCGGGTTCGGCGGAGGTGCGCAGGACGAGGTTCATGCGCCCGGTCGGGCTCTGCAGAAACGACACGTAGAGCGTCGGGCGGGCGTCGCGATCGACGCCGGCGTGTTTCACGTTGCCGACGATGCCGACGATTTCGATGCGGGTGTTTCCGGCGACGAGGTGGCGGCCGAGCGGGTCTTCGTCGCGGAAGAATTGTTGGGCAAACGCGGCGTCGATCACGCCGACCAAAGCGGCGTTGGCGCGGGGGGCGTCGTGGCGGTCGAGAGCGCGTCCGCGGAGGAGCGGGATGCCAAGGGTTTCGAAGTAGCCGGGGCTGATGCGGCGGAGGTCGGCTTGGAAGGTTTCGTTGGGTGGAAGTGGAGGGCCGTTTTCGATGACGAAGCGGGCGCGCTGGTCGTGATTGTGCAGGGGCAGCACGGAGGTGACGGCGGCGGAGGTGACGCCGGGGAGCGAGGAGACGCGATCGAGGACGTCGGCGAAAAAGGCGCTTTGTTGCGCGCGGTCGCGGTAGAGCGTGTCGGTGGGGAGCTCCATCTCGAGCGTGAGCAAATGGTCGGAGCGGAAGCCGAGGTCGGCGTGTTGGAGGCGGGCGAAGCTGCGGAGCATCAGGCCGGCGGCGGTGAGGAGGACGAGGGCGAGCGCGACCTCGGCGATGAGGAAGGTTTCGCGGAGACGACGGCCGCCGCGGGCGGTGGCGCGCGTGCCGTTTTTCAGATTTTCGATAAGGTCGGTGCGGAGCGCGTAGAAGGCGGGGGCGAGGCCGAAGAGGAATCCGGTCAGCAGCGACACGAGGAGGCTGAAACCGAGGACGCGTTCATCGATTTCGAAGGTGCGGAGCGTGACCTCGGCGGCGGCGTCGGGGATCGGGATTGTGGCGGGGATGACGGCGGAGAGCAGTGACACGCCCCATGAGGCGAGGAGGACGCCGAGTGCGCCGGCGATGAGGCCGAGGACGAGACTTTCGGCGAGGAACTGGCGGAGCAGGTGCCAGCGCGAGGCGCCGAGCGCGGCGCGGACGGCGACCTCGCGGCCGCGGTTGACGGCGCGCGTGAGGAGCATGTTGGCGGCGTTGGTGCAGGCGATCAGGAGGAGAACGCCGACTGCGCAGGAGAGGGCGATGAGCGCGGGGCGGAGGTATTCGGTGGTGACGGTTTGGAGCGGAACGACGGTGGTGGTCCAACCGGCGATTTCGGGGTGAGCGAGGCTGAGGTTGGCTTGGATCGCGTTGAGTTCGCTTTCGGCCTCGGTGGCGGTGACGCCGGGTTGGAGGCGACCGAAGACGCCAAGATCGTGGGCGAGACGGCCGTGTTGGAGGCGGAGTTCGTCGTCGGGCCAGGGCAGAAAAACGTCGGAGGGAAGCGGCAGCCAGAAGTCGGGCGCGAGGACGCCGACGACCTGATACGGGATCAGGTCGACCATGACGTTTTTCCCGATGATGTGGGGATCGCCGGCGAGGGTGTTTTGCCAAAAATCGTGGGAGACGATGACGAACGGCTGGCGTCCGCCTTGGCCGTCTTCCGGCGTGAACAGCCGGCCGAGGGCGGGACGGACGTTGAGCACGAAGAAAAAATTCGTGGTGACGCGCATCCCGGGGATTTGGCGCGGCTCGCCGCGCCCGGTGAGCGTGCCGGTGCCGAGTTCGACGGCGGCGAGATCCTGGAAAAGGCGGGACTGTTCGCGCCAGTCGTAGAAGTTGGGGCCGGATGGGCCTTCGCGTTTGATCCGCTGTTGCGCGTTGGTTTCCCAGACGACGGTCAGACGATCGGCTTCGGGAAACGGGAGCGGTCGAAGAAGGACGGCGCTGACGACGCTGAAGAGTGTAGTGCAGGCGCCGATACCGAGCGCCAACGTGAGCACCACGACGACGGTGAAGCCGGGGGATTGGGTGAGTTGGCGGAAGGCGGATTTCATGAGGCGGGGAATCGTGAAAACGGAGAATCGGGCATCGGAGATCTTGAAATTGGAGGAAGGCGGAGTTCGGGGCTGTTGCTCGTTCTCGTAATCGTTCTCTTTCTCGTTCTCTCGGGGGCGGATTCCGATTGAGGCGAGAACGAGAAAGAGAACGAAGAACGAGAACGATTTTTAGCCGGCGCGGAGGGCGGTCATGGGGTCGACGCGGGTGGCTCGTTGCGCCGGCACCAGCATCGCGGCGAGGGCGACGAAGGTGAGGAGGGCGGCGACGGCGAGGAAGGTGGTGGCGTCGCGCGGATCGGTTTGGAAGAGCTGGGCGCGGAGCGGCTCGTTGAAATACGTCGTGATGAAATACGTGAAGCCGAGCCCGAGGAGGAGGCCGAGCCCGAGTTGGAGAGAGCCCTGGCGGAGGACCATGCGGAGGAGCGAGCGGGCGTCGGCGCCGAGCGCCATGCGGATGCCGAATTCCTGCGTGCGCTGGTTGACGGCGAAGGACATGACGCCGTAGAGCCCGACGGAGGCGAGGATCACTGCGACGGCGCCGAAGATCGTGAACATCGAGGCGACGAGGCGGTTTTGGGCGATGGCGCCCTCGAGGTTCGTTTGGGGCGTGCTGACGAAGTAGAGCGGGAGATTGGGATCGACGCGGGCGACGGCGCGGCGGAGCTCTGTATCGAAAGTTTCAGGACGCTGGTCGCCGCGAAGGCGGACGATGAGCGTGGAGAACTGGAGACCATTGACGGCGGGGGAGCCGTCGCCGCCGAAGAGGAAGGCGGTGAACGGGACGTAGAAGCCGGAGTTGTCGGAGACGTTCTGGTTGGGGAAAGGCGCGAGGAGGCGGGTGTCGGAAACGACGCCGACGATGGTGCGCCACGGTTCGAACGTGGTGCCGTTGTTGTTGACGGTGCGAATGCGGCGGCCGAGGGGGCTTTCGGTGCCGAAGTGTTTTTTGGCGAAGGTGGCGTTGACGATGGCGACGGGCTGGCGGAGGTCGTTGTCTTCGGGCGTGAAGTCGCGGCCCTCGATCAGGCGTTGGCGGGTGGTGGCGAAGTAGCCGTCGGAGATGTTTTCGAAGAGCGCGAGCGGACGGTCGCCGGGCTGGGTGTAGGCGCGGCCCTCGATCTCGACGGGGCCGGTGCCGGTGAAGAGCATTTGGAAGCGATTCGAGAGCGCGACGGATTCGATGGCGGGATGCGTGCGGAGCTCGCGGAGGAGTTTTTCGTAGAAGGCGACGCGCGATTCGCTGGTGGGATAGTCGCCCTCCATGAGGCCCATGCGGGCGGTGAGGACGGAGTCGGTGTCGTAGCCGAAGTCGACGTGCTGCTGGCGGAGGATGGACTGGAGTTGGACGAGCGAGCCGATAAGGAGGACGCAGGTGACGAGAATCTGGGCGACGACGAGCGTGCGGGTGACGGAGTTGGCGAGACGGCTGGAGTTGCCGCGGCCGGTGTCCTTGAGCGCGTCGGAGGCGTTGGCGCGCGAGGCGAGGAGCGCGGGGAGGATGCCGGAGAGAATCGCGGAAAGGAACGTGGCGCCGACGACGAAGGCGAGGACGGGGAGGTCGATGGTGAAGACCATCCAGTCGGGAATCGGAAAGGTTTGCGCGTGGACGGCGGTGTCGAGCCAGTCGGTGGCCCAGAATGCGGCGGCGATGCCGACGATGGCGCCGAGGGAGGCGAGGAGGAGGTTTTCGGTGAGCATCTGGCGGACGAGCCGGATGCGGGTGGCGCCGAGCGAGGAGCGGATGGCGAGCTCCTTCGCGCGCAAGGTGGCGCGCGCGAACTGCATGTTCATGACGTTGGCGCAGGCGATGAGCAGGACGCCGACGCAGAACGCGAGCATGAGGTAGAGCGTATTCGAAATTTGGAGACCGGTGAACGCGCCGAGGAGCGGGCGGACCCAGCCGAGGCTGAACTGTTTGTTCTCGGGGTAGAGCTCGGCGTAGCGGCGGGCGAGGGTGGCGATCTCGTTGTTGGCCTGTGCGAAGGAGACGCCGGGTTTGAGGCGGCCGAGGAGGGCGACGCCCTGGTTGTTACGATCGCTGCGCGGGCGGACGGGGAATTCGGTGTTGAGCGGGACCCAGAGTTGTTCGTTGGCGGGGAAGGAAAACTTGGGCGGCATGACGCCGACGATCACGCCGGCGCGGCCGTTGACGCGGATGGACTGGCCGAGAATGTCGGCGCGGCCGCCGAATTCGCGCTGCCAGATGGCGTCGCTGAGGATGACGGCTTTTTCGACGCCGGGGCGGTCGTCGTCGGCGGTGAAGTCGCGGCCGAGCGCGGGCGAGACGCCGAGCGTGCGAAAGAAGTCCCAGCTGATGTAGGCGCCGCGGAGGCGGACAGGCGTGCCGTTGTGGGTGAGGTTGATCGTGGAGAAATTGATGTAGGCGACGAGCGACTCGAAGGAGGTTTGCTGGGCTTTGAGGTCGGCGTAGTCGGCGCCGGTGATGCGAGCGTTGAAGTTGGCGGGGGAGAAGTTGGTGGGATCGACGAGCTGAACGTCGACGAGGCGATCGGAATTCGGGAAGGAGAAGCCGCGGAGGAGGACGCCGTTGACGACCGCGAACTGGGTGGTGACGGCGGCGATGCCGATGGCGAGGACGGCGATGGCGAGGGCGCTGAACGTGCGCTCCTTGACGAGGACGCGCAGGCCGATGCGGAGATCTTGGGCGACGGTGTCGAGGAACATGGCGGGCGGAAGGGGGCGGCGTGCGAGTGCCCGGTGCGGGAGACGATTCGCGATTGGACGGCGTTTGCACGCGTTGTGCCATGGAGACCGCGCGAGGATGGGAGGTTCGGTGGGAGAGCGAGTTGCGGATTTCGGCGCGCAGGTCGGCGGTTGCGGGCGTCGCGAAGTTGGAACGGAGATTTCCCGCGAATGGGATCGGAGCCCGCGGCAAGGCCGCGGGAGATCCAAGAGCTCCAAGCTCCAAGATCCAGAGAAGGACCAAGGAACAAATTCCTAAGGGGGGAGGAGAAGGATTTGGGCGGGGTGGCGCGGCGCGGGCGTTTGGGAGTTAACGCCGGACATCACGCTGCTGCCGATTGGCGGGGTGGCCTGGGACTGCTCTACAATCCGCTGCCGCGGGTGCGGCGGGGGGATGCGTTTGCGGACGCGTTTCAGCGGATGCAGGAATGTGCGTGTCCGGCGCTGCCGGTGGTCGACGACGCGGGGCGGTTCGTGGGGCTGATCACGCCGGAGAACGTGGGCGAGTTGATGGGGGTGCAGGCGCCGAGGGGCGAGGGGAAGAGGCCGGTTTGGAGAGGGGTGGGGCGTAAAGCCCCTCTGCCGATGTGCGTTAGTTTTCGGGGAATTGGGCGAGGAGGTTGCCTTGTTCGTCGAGGAATTGGAGGCGGGGGGTGCCGTCGGCGTCGACTTTGAGGATGGCGCGCGGGCGGCCGGCGGTGTCTTTCAATTCGAGACCGACCGAGCGATCGGGGCGGCGGGAGAGGGAGAGGCGGCTGGCGCCGGATTCGTGGGTGGAGAGGAATTCGGCGATGGCGGCTTGTTGTTCAGCGGGTGGGAGGTCTTCGATGCGATCGATCAAATCGAGGTAGTCGGTGATGGGCCAGGCGGGTTGATCGAGCATGTTGACCTGCGTGGAGCGCTGGTCGTTGACCTGCTGGGCGCTGAAGGTGATCACCTGGTCCTGCATGTAGCGGTCGAAGGCGAGGTGGCCGCTGGTGCGGGCGTTGCCGTCGGCGTCGCGGTAGCCGCTGAAGGTGAGGCCGCCGGTTTCGGTGCCTTCGTCGTTCATGAAGAGGAGGCCGGCGGTGTTGCCGTGGTGTCCTTCGAGTCGCTCCTTGTTCTTGATGTAGATGCCGGGCGCGCGGGCTTTGTTGGAGATGACCATGCGCAGCGTGCCGTCGGGTTCGATGATGTTGATGCGTTGGACGGTGAGCTCGCGGACCTTCAGTTTTTGGTGGCGGCCGGAGAGGTCGAAACCGGTGAAAAGGATAACGACGAGGGCGGCGGTGAGGATGCCGGAGTAGAGGGCGTAGAAGCGCTGACTCGAGAGGAGGGACATGGAGGAGTTGGGTTCAAGGGATGGGTGGTTTTGAGTTGAGCGCGGGAAAGGGGAGGTGGGGCGTGGGTCGGGGCGTAATGCCGCCACGATTTGTTAGTAGCGCCAGGTGAGTTTGGCGTGGACGGCGCGTTCGATTTCTTCGTTGCCGAACTCGGGGTGTTGCGGGTCGAGGAGGTGCTGACCGACGATTGCGAGTTCGAGGTGGTCGGTGGGCGACCAGCCGACGCGGAGATCGAGCGAGACGTAGTCGGGCATGATGCCGAAGCCGCGGGCGGAGGTGTTGCCGACCTCGTCGACGTAGCGGAGCCAGACGTCGAATTCGATGGCGCGGGGCAGATCGAGCGAGGAGCGGATTTGGAATTGGTGCTTGGGATCGAAGGCTTCGCCCTGGCCGTTGGCGAGGCTGCCGCGGCCGGGTTTCACGCCGAGGTCTTCCATCAGCAGTGTATAGCCGGCGCTGATACGCCAGGTGTCGGCGGCCTGCCAGGTGGAGGAGAGCTCGACGCCGTAGATTTCGCCTTCGCCGTTGTTTTCGATGACGAAAGGCGGCGTGGCGGAGATGCTGCGGATGTCGTCGTAGACATTGTAGAACACGGAGGCGGAGAAGATCAGTTGTTCGTGCACCTGGGTGCGCCAGCCGAACTCGTAGGAGATCATGGTTTCCGAGACGGAATGGGGACCGCCGGCGATGGCGAAGGGCGGTTCGGGCGGGCTGAAGAGGTGGCGGTCGAAGCGCGACGGCGTGCGCACGGCGCGGGAGATGGCGCCCCAGAAAGTGTGGTTTTCGGTCGACCAGGAAGTGCGCCAGCCGGGCTGGAGTTCGACGCCGGTGTAGTCGTTGTGCTCCAGCTTCAGGCCGAGTGCCATGGTGAGACGGGGATCGGAGAACGAGATTTCGTCCTGGATGAATGCGCTGTAGAGAGAACGATTGAGGACGGGCGGGAGGAACGCGGCGGCGGAGAGATTTTGCACGCGGTTGTGCGTGAAACGGTAGCCGGCGCCGATCATGAGGTGATGGTATTCGCCGAGGTGGCGGCCGTAGTGCGCGTCGAAATCGAAGGTGTCGAGTTCGTCGCCGAAATCGGCGGGCACGAGGCGTTGGGTGCGGTCGTAGTAGGTTTGGACCTGGAGCTCGCTGTCGTCGGTGAAGTGACGCGTCCAACGAGCAAGAAAATTTCCGCCGGAGTGCTCGATGTCGTCGCGCCGGCCTTGTTCGCCGCGGCCATCGTAGAGGTCGCCCTGGAGTGTGAGGAGATGGTCGGAGCCGGATTCCCAATCGAGGCGGAAGCCGCCTTGCGTGTGGTTCCACGCGTCGAGTTCGTCGGCGCCCGTGCGGGTTTTGGCGTCGTCGCGTTCGAAGGTTTTGGCGTAGACGCGGAGATGGAGATCGGGGGCGAGGCGGGTGCCGTAGCGGAGGCCGGCGAATCCGCGCTCCTCGGTGCCGCCGCCGGCGGTGAGGAGGAGGCCCTGGGTGTCGCGGGCGTTTTTGGAGATGACGTTGATGACGCCGTTGACGGCGTTGGCGCCCCAGACGGTGGCGCCGGGGCCGCTGATGACCTCGATGCGGTCGAGGTCTTCGAGGAGCGTGTCCTGGGCGTCCCAGAACACGCCGGAGTAGAGCGGCGTGTAGACGGAGCGGCCGTCGAGGAGGACGAGGAGTTTGTTGGAGAAGGAGGCGTTGAAGCCGCGGGCGCTGATGGCCCAGTTGCGCGAGCTGCTTTGGGCGACCTGGAGGTTGGGCGCGAGGCGGAGGGCTTCGGGGATGCTGCGCGCGCCGGAGCGGCGGATGTCTTCTTCGGTGATGACGTGAACGGCGGCGGCGACGTCCTCGGCGCGTTCGTCCTTGCGGGAGACGGAGACGACCTCGATGTCCAGCAACTCGTCGATCGAGAGCTTCTTCAGTTCACGAACGGAGGCGATGGTGCGGGGCGATGCACCGAAGGAGAGAGGGAGGAGAAAAAGTGCGCTGAGCGCGGCCAACGAGCCCAGCAGGGATGGGTGGAAAAACCTCATTCGCGATCGCATCCGTGAGCTCGTGAGGACGACATGGGATGCGGTCAATCCTAGCGCTTCCGCAATCGGCTAACAACCGGGCAATCTCCCATAGCGGGGGAATTGCGGGGAGCGACAGGAGGCGGCTGTAGTTGAAATTTGGATTCGCGAACGGGGCGGGGAAGAGGGCGGAAAGAAAAAGGGAAGGCGGAGAGAGGAAAACGAAAGCGGAAGAATTTAGATGTTGGACGGCGTCGGGTGTTGCCAGGGGGCGCGGTAGGGACGGGCGAGGCGGGCGGTGGCTTCGGGGTCGTCGCGGACGGTGCGCGTGGCGGGGTCGTAGGAAACGGGGCGGCCGAGTTCGAGGGCGAGGTTGGCGAGTTCGATGCAGGCGGTGGAGATGTGGCCCTCCTCGATGTCGGCGATGGGGCGCGAGCGGTTTTCGCGGGCGGCGAGGAAGTCGAGGACGTGGCGGCGTTCGGTTTCGTTGTAGGCGCCGGCTTGCTGGTCGAAGTCGATGTTCTCGAGGTCGCCGGTTTTCGAAAGCATGTGGAAGCCTTCCTTCGGGCCGCCGTCGGCGGGGGTGAACTCGTAGGTGAGCATGGTGATGTTGAGCGTGCCGTGCTCGCCGATGATGCGGGTGCCCCACTGGTCGGACCAGTGGCGCAGCGGGATGGGAGAGGTGCCCCAGGTGCGGTGTTCCCAGCTGACGTCGAGGTGAGGATAGCGGAAGACGGCGCGCTGGTTGTCGGAGATGTTGGACGAGCCGTCGCGGTCGACGTAGATGCCGCCGGTGGAGGAGATGGAGTCGGGCCAGCCGAGGTCGAGGAGCCAGCGAGTGAGGTCGAAGGAGTGGACGCCGAGGTCGCCGATCTGGCCGTTGCCGTATTCCATGAACGCGCGCCAGCCGCGGACCTCGAACATGTTTCGGTAGGGGAGCTTCGGGGCGGGGCCGCACCAGAGGTCGTAGTCGAGGTGGGCGGGAGGTTCGATGGCGGGGAGGTGGCCGGGGGGACGGCCGCCGAGATAGGAGTAGTTTTCGACGAGGCCGATTTGGCCGAGGCGGCCGCTGCGGAGGTATTTGTCACGCATTTCGTGATACACCGGATTGCTGCGGCGCTGGGTGTTGATCTGGACGACGCGGTGGTATTTGCGTGCGGCGGCGACGAGGGCCTCGCCTTCGATCACGTCGACGCCGATGGGTTTTTCGAGGTAGACGTCGGCGCCGGCCTGCATGGCTTCGATCGCGGGGAGCGCGTGCCAGTGGTCGGGGGTGGCGACGAGGATGATGTCGTGTTTCGCGCTCGCGAGCAGGTCGCGGTAATGGGCGAAGGTTTTCGGGAGGGTGGTCTGGTATTTCGAGACGGTGACGAGGGTTTTCTCGAGGGCCTTCCGGTTGGGGTCGGCGAGCGAGATGACTTCGATGTCGGCGTTGCGGGCGAAGTTCTCGAGGTTGACGCCGCCGAACCAGCCGCAGCCGATGAGGCCGACTTTGGGGCGGGACGAGGAGGAGGAAGCGAAGAGGCGGGACGGAGCCGCGGCGGTGGCGGCGCCCGCGACGGCGAGGGAGGAGACGAAGGTGCGGCGGTTCATGGGGGAAATGAAAGCTCCAAGATCCAAGGTCCAAACTTCAGGGAAACACCAGTGGCAAATGTTCAAACGGGTGGAGCGAAAGAAAGAGACCGACCAGCCGTGCGACCTTTTGACAGACACGGGTCAGGTGTTTGTTTCCCCGGATCGCGGGCGGCTGGTCGGAAAAGGTTAAAAGGCGGAAGAACTGACGGACTGAAGGGTGAACGGGCGGGCCGGAGGCGGGGGAGCACGAGAAAGAGAACGATTTAATCGGCGTGGAGGGGACAAGGATCGTTCGGAACGAGGTGCACAAAGGGGATCTGCTTTGGTTGCTCGGCGGTTCGCCTTCGCTGACGGCGGGGGCGGATCGGAGTTCTTGTTAGTCAGCGCTCAAATCCGGAGTTCGCGGGAGGGATCGGAGGGCGGGTTTCGTGGTGGAAGCGTGAAAACTGAAAATCGAGAATCGCTCATCGTGAAATTGAGGGGCGGAAGGGGCTCGGAAGTTTCAGACGCCCGATGACCGATTTGTGATTGGCTGATGTCGCTACGCTCGGAACACGATTTCTAGTCAGTGCGGAGGGCGGTTAATGGATCGACGCGGGTGGCGCGGCGGGCGGGGAGGAGGCAGGCGAGGGTGGCGGTGGCGAGGAGGAGGAGCGGAACGAGGGCGAAGGTGGGGAGGTCGAGCGGGGCGACGTCGAAAAGGAGTTTGCGCATCGCGAAGGCGGTGAGCGCGGCGCCGAGGAGGCCGACGACGAGACCGATCGCGATGGGGCGGAAACCTTGCTGGAGGACGAGCGAGATGACGGAGCGCGGTTGGGCGCCGAGGGCCATGCGGACGCCGATTTCGCGGGTGCGTTGCGTGACTGAATATTTCGTGACGGCGTAAATGCCGACGGCGGCGAGCGTGAGTGCGAGCAGGGCGAAGCCGCCGAGGAGGCCGAGCGGGAAGCGGCGGGCGGCGGCGGGCGCGGCGGTGACTTGCTCCATGCTGGCGACGTCGGTGACGGGGATGTCGGCGTCGATTTCGCGGACGGCTTTTTTTGAGTGAGGGCTTCGGCGGCGCCGACGGCGAGGGGAGTGCGGACGTGAACGTAGAAGTTGTTTTGCGGGAAGCTGAGGTAGGGGAAGTAGATGTCGGGGCGGGATGCGGCGGCGGCGGGGCCGTCGAATTTTACGGCGCCGACGATGCCGACGATCTCGATGGGCGTGTCGCCTTCGGGGGTGACGACGGTGATGGTTTTGCCGACGGCGTCGCCGGCGGGGTAGTGGCGGCGGGCAAGGTTGGAATCGACGATGGCGACGCGCGGGGCGTCGAGGTCGTCGTCGGGCGAGAAGTTGCGGCCGTGCTGGAGGGCGAGGCCGACGGCGTCGAAATAACCGGGCGAGATAATGTGATAGTTGGCCGGCGGGCGGTCGCCAGGATTTGGATACGTTTCGCCCTGGGCGGTGAAAGGGAGGTTGATCCAGCTCGTGCCGATGCGATCGAGGCTGGTGCCGAAGGCTTCGATGCCGGGCGCGGCGAGAAGTTGGTCGCGGAGCGTGCGGTAGAAATTCACGCGGGCGGTGTCGGTGGCGTAGCGTTCTTCGAGAAAGGCGACGCGGGCGGAGACGATGTTTTGCGGGCGAAAGCCCCAGGAGAAGGCTTCCATTTGCGCGAGGCTGCGAACGAGGAGACCGGCGGCGACGAGGAGGATGAGCGAGATGGCGACCTCGCCGGCGACGAGCGTGGAGCGGAGGCGGCGGGACGCGGTGCCGGCGGCGCCGGATTTGTCGGCGGAGCGAATGGACGCGGCGAGGTCCGGACGCGTGGTGCCGAGGATGGGCGCGAGTCCGCTGAGGACGCCGGTGAGAACGGAGATGACGAGGGCGAAGGCGAGGACGGAGCCGTCGAGGCCGATCACGGCGAGGCGCGGGATGTCGGCGGGCGCGATTTTGACGAGGAGCTCGAGCGCCCAGAGACTGAGGAGGACGCCGACGAGGCCGCCGGCGAGGGAGAGCGCGAGGCTTTCGGTGAGGAGCTGGCGGGCGATGCGCCAGCGGGAGGCGCCGAGCGCGGCGCGGATGGCGAGCTCGCGTTCGCGCGCGGTGGCGCGGGCGAGCATGAGATTGGCGACGTTGAGGCAGGCGATGAGGAGAACGAGGCCGACGCAGGCGAGGAGGATGGCGAGCGCGGGGCGGGTGTCGCCTAGTGTGTGGTCGCGGAGGTTTACGAGGTGGACGTTGCGCTGGATGTTATTGGGGTTGGGAAGTTGGGAGAGGATGGACGTGAGCTCGGCCTCGGCGTCGCGTGCGGTGGCGTGGGGCGCGAGACGGCCGACGATGGTGCGGAGATAGTTGCCGCGGCCGGCGAAATCGAAGCTTTGGCCGAGGGCATGTTCGGGGACGTCGGTGGCGGACGTGACCCAGAAATCGGCCTCGCGAGGGAAGGCGAAGTCGGGCGGCATGACGCCGACGATCGTGAATGGTATCCGGTTCGCGGTTACGGTTTGGCCGATGACAGAGGCGGCTCCGCCGAGCTCGGTTTGCCAGTAGCTGTGCGAGACGACGGCGAGGCGGTTGGTGTTGGGCTGAGGGTCGGCGGCGGTGAACGTGCGGCCGAAGGTGGCGCGGGTGCCGAGGACGGAGAAGAAGTTGGGTGTGACGATGGCGACGGAGGCGAGGGTGGCGTGACCGCGGCCGGTGATGGTGGCGGAGTCGAGCGTGTAGGCGGCGAGGTCGGAAAACGTGCGGACTTGCGGGGCGAGGTCGCCGGAAGTCGGCGGAGAGGATGTTGACGTCGGTGCCGACGGGATCGCTGTAGTTGTTGGGCGATTTTTTCGCGATGACGACGCGCTCGGGATTTTCGAAAGGGAGCGGGCGGAGGAGGATGCCATGGAAGAAGGAGAAGATGGCGGTGTTCGCGCCGATCCCGAGGGCGAGGGTGAGGACGATGACGGCGGTGTAGCCGGGAGATTTGANGAGGGAGCGGAGGGCGAGTTTCATGATTGCCGAGGGGCGGCTGAGGATTGCCGATGAGGTCAGCGANGTCGGGAGGCGGATTCNGGGGAGAGGGGGAGCACGAGCACGATTACGANCAGGAGCACGACGGGTGGGGCGGAAGGGGAGACGGGGAAAGCGGGAGAACGAGAAAGAGAACGAAGAACGAGAACGATTTTTTACTCGGNGCGGAGGGAGGTGGCGGGGTCGACTTTNGTGGCGCGGCGGGCGGGGAGCCAGCAGGCGAGGAGGCCGACGAGGACGAGGAGGGCGACCACGGCGGCGAGGCTCAGCGGGTCGTGGGGCGAGACTTCGTAGAGAACGCTGCTCAACAGGCGGGAGGCGGCGAAACAGATGAGCAGTCCCACGGCGAGTCCGGCGGAGGCGAGGCGGAGACCCTGGCCGAGCATGAGCCGGCGCACCGACGAGGCGGACGCGCCGAGAGCCATGCGAATGCCGACCTCGCGCGTGCGTTGTCCGACGATGTAGCTGAGCACGCCGTAGAGTCCGATCGCGGCGAGGAGAAGGGCGACGCCGCCGAACACGCCGAGAAGGATGAGCATGATGCGTTGGTTGGTGACGGTGTTGTCGAACAACTCGTCCATCGTGCGGATCGCGAACACGGGGAGCGTGGGCTCGACCTCGCGCATGGCGGCGCGAATGGAGGATGCGAGTGCGGCGGGCTCGAGGGAGGTGCGGAGGACGAAGGACAGGTTGGTGGGCGGGGACTGGCGGTAGGGAAAGTAGAGTTGGGCGCGGGTGTCTTGTCCGAGTCCGAAGTTCTGCACGTGGCCGACCACACCGACGATGGTGGAGAAGTTGGTGTTGCCGGCGGAGCCGCCGAGGATGACGCGTTTGCCGATCGGGTCCTGGCCGGCGAAATGGGTTTCGGCGAAAGTGGAATCGATGATACAGATCTTATCCTCGTCCGGATTTTCGCGATCGGTGAACGTGCGGCCGCGAAGGAGCGGGATGTGCATCGTGGCGAAGTAGTCGCGGCTGGCGGCGTTGTTTTCGGTGGAGAAACGGCGGCCGGGGCCGGGGTCGGGCGTGCCTTCGGGGACGAAGAAGGTTTGATTGCCGCCGCCGGTGAGCGGGAGAGGATTGGTGAGGGCGACGGAGGTGACGCCGGGCAACTCGCGCAGACGGGCGAGCGCGCGATCGAGGAGTTGGGTGCGCTTGGTGGCGTCGGCCCAGTCGCGACCGGGCATGGCGTAGGTGAAGGAGACGACGTGATCGGTTTTGAGGCCGGTGTCGGCGCGGTAGAGATTGTAGAGCGTGCGGAACATCAGCCCGGAGGCGAAGAGGAGCAGGCAGGTGAGCGCGAATTCGCTGGCGACGAGAACGGAGCGCCAGCGCGCGTGAACGCCGCCGGTGGTGCCGCGACTGCCGGGCGCGGAGAGGCCTTCGTTGAGGTTGACCTTCGAGGCGGTGAGCGCGGGAACGAGACCGGCGAGGAGCGTCACGCCGACGCCGACGCCAACGGAGAAAGCGAAGACGTTGAAGTCCATCCTGACCTGTGAGCCCAAGGGAGAGTTGGCGGGGAGGAGCGACTGGATGGCCTCCATCGTGGTGTGGCCGATCAGGAGGCCGAGGGCGGTGCCGGCGACACTGAGCAGGAAGGTTTCGGCGAGAACGACGCGGATGAGTTGCAGGCGCGTGGCGCCGAGGGCGGCGCGAATGGAGAACTCGCGCGAACGCACGGAAGCTCGGGCGAGGAGGAGATTGGCGACGTTGGCGCAGGCGATGAGCAGGACGCCACACGCGGCGGCGAAGGAGACCCACACGCTCGTGCGAACCTGGCCGAAGACGGTGTCGACGAGCGGTTGGAGGGCGACGGAGTTGCCGGTGTTGGTGCCGGGGTGTTCCTGCTCGAGCTGGCGGGCGATCGCGATCAGGTCGTTGCGCGCGGCTTCGACGCTGACGCCGGGGCGCAGACGGCCGATGCAATAGAGGCCGGGGTGATTGCCGCGATCGGTGAGCTGGTCGGCGGCGAGGCCGAGGGGAACCCAGATGTCGGTTTGGTTGTTCGGCACCGCGAAGGTGGCGGGCATGACGCCGACGATCGTGTAGATTTCGCCGCTGACGGTGAGCGTGGAGCCGATGACGTCGGGGCGGGCGCCGAAAGAGCGGCGCCAGAACGATTCGCTGATGAGGGCGGTGGGTGGAGCGCCGGGCTTGTCTTCGTCGGCGCGGAACCAGCGGCCAAGGAGCGGTTGGATGCCGAGGGCGGGCCACAGATCGTGGCTGAACTGGGCGCCGCCGAGGCGTTCGGTTTCCGACGGACCGATGTAGTTGAAACTCTGGCCGCGGAACGTGCCGAAGTGGGTGAAACTTTGCTGACGCTCGCGCCAGTCCAAGAAGTTTGGATACGCGACCGACATGTTCGGCACCTGCTCGGAGTGTTCGCCGAAGAAGACGAGTTCGTGGACCTGTGGCAGCGGAAGCGGACGGACGAGGAGGGTGTTGACGAAACTGAAGACGCCGGAGTTGGCGCCGATGCCGAGGCCGAGCGTGAGCACGGCGATGAGCGTGAAGCCGGGGGTTTTTAGGAGGGTGCGGAAGGCGAGTTTCACGCTCAGGCGAGGGTCGAGGGATGAGGTGCGATTTGAACGAGGCTNAAGCACCGCACGAGTCCGGCGCGGATGCGGCGGCGCTTCATGGGGAAATCGTGAAAACTGAAAATCGAGAATCGCTCATCGTGAAATCGGAGGGGGTCGAGGGGCTGGGGGATTTTGGATGCCCGATGCCCGATTTATGATTGGCTGATGTCGCTACGCTCGGAACACGATTTCTATTCGGCGCGGAGGGCGGTGATGGGGTTGACGCGGGCAGCGCGGCGCGCGGGGAGCCAGCAGGCGAGGAGGCCGACGGCGATGAGGCCGAGGGTGACGGCGGCGGTGAGGAGTGGATCCGAAGACCCGGAATTGGGGGCGACTTGGCTCAGGATCCAGCCGAGGGCGAAGGCGCCGACGAGACCGAGCGCGGTGCCGAGGAGGGTCATTCGCAGGCCGGAGAAAAGGATCATGCGAACGACGTCGCGGAGCTGCGCGCCGAGGGCGATGCGGACGCCGATTTCGGGCGTGCGTTGCACGACGTTACGGGCGATGACGCCGTAGATGCCGATGGCGGCGAGGAAGAGTCCGAGCAGGGCGAAACCGAGAAGGACGTTGGAGAGAGCGGTGGCGACGCCGGTGATGAGGCGGGTGGCGTGTTCGATGGTGCCGAACTGGTCGGGGGCGACATCGGGATCGAGCGACGCGATCGTCTGGCGCATGGGCTCGGCGATCGCGGTGGGGGTGGAGGAGCGGACGGCGACGGTGAAGTAGGTCCAGGGATCCTGCGCGATGGGGCGAAGGACGAGGAATCGGGTGGCGGACGGGAGGGCGCCGACGGCGCGTTCGACATCGGGCACGACGCCGACGATTTCGAGCCATTGGGGATTGGCGGGGTCGGGGTTGCCGATGCGGCGGCCGACGGGGTCTTCGCCTGGGAAGAGGGCTTGCGCGAGCGAGGCGTTGATGATGGCGACGGGGACGGAGTGAAGCGTGTCGGTGTCGGAAAAATTTCGGCCGGAGATCAGTTTGATGCCGAGGGTCGGGAGGTAGGAGGGCGAGACGCCGTTGATGTAGGGAGAAGGCTCGTGACCGGCGGGGACGGGCGGCTGCCCTTGGGCGATGATGGAGCGTTGGGTGAGGTATTGGAAAACGGGGAGCGTGTAGGCGACGGTGGCGTTTTCGGCGCCGGGGAGGGCGCGGAGACGTTCCTCGATGCGTTGGTGGAAGGCGGTGATTTGCTCGGGCGTGGAGTATTTGGAGTCGGGGAGTTTGATGACGGCTTGGAGAAGTTTTTCCTGGTCCCAGCCGGGGCGGACGTTGACGAGATGGTCGATGCTCTGGATGAAGCCGGCGGCGACGGTGAGGAGGATGAAGGCGTTGGCGAACTGGCTGACGATGAGGCTCTGTTGAAGGCGGTTTTGGGCGCGGTCGCCGGTGTTGCCGCGGGTGCTGGACTTGAGGGCGTCGTAACCGCGGACGCGGCTGACGCGCCAGGCGGGGACGAGTCCGAAGAGGATGGAGGTGAAGGCGGCGAGGCAGAGGGCGAAGGTGAGGACGCGCCAGTCGACGGAGAGGGTGAAGCGGAAGACGCCGGTGGCGGCGATCTGGCTGGCGAGCCAGTCGTTGGTCCAGATGGCGACGAGGATGCCGAGGACGCCGCCGGCGAGGGAGAGGACGAGGGCCTCGACGAGTTGCGGGCGGAGGAGGCGGGCGTGAGAGGCGCCGAGGGCGGCGCGGATGGCGAATTCGTGGGAGCGGGCGACGGCGCGGGCGAGCTGGAGGTTGGCGAGGTTGGCGCAGGCGATGAGGAGAACGAAGCCGGCGAGGCCGACCATGAGCCAGGAGATGAGCTTGGTGTTGAGGTTGCGCGCGAGGGATTCGAGGGGGACGGCGCGGAGGCCGTCTTCGCTGCGGTTGGCGGGGCGGGTTTCGGCGAGGCGTTGGGCGACGGTGGCGAGGCGGGCGTTGAATTGTTCGAGGGAGACTCCGGGGGCGCGGCGGGCGATGATGGAGTGTTTCATCTCGCCGATGTTTTCCTTTTCGGCGGCGGTGAGGCCGAGCGGGCGAAGGATGTCGGCGGGGCCCCAGAGGAACACGGAGGAGAAGTCGGCGGGCATGACGCCGACGATCGTCATGTGCTCGCTGTCGATGCGGACGGAGCGGCCGATGACGTTGGGGTTGCCGCCGAAGTGAGCCTGCCAGGTTTCGTAGCTGAGGATGATGACGTGATTGCCGGGCTGGTCTTCTTCGGGAGTGAACCAGCGGCCGAGAAGGGGTTGAAGTCCGAGGGTGGGGAGGAAGTTGCCGGAGACGCGGGTGGCGTTGAGGTTGACCGGCGGGCGGTCGTCGACGGACATCGTGTAACCCCAGAGGATGAAGCCGGCGGTTTGGGCGAAGGAGGCGGTTTCGCGTTGGAGTTCGAGGAAGTCGGAGGCGGAGTGCTCGGCGGTGTTGCTTTGGGGATTGGTGCGGTAGATGCGGGAGAGTTGGGAGACCTCTGGATAGGGCAGCGGCTTGAGGATGAGGAGGTTCATCAGGCTGAACATCGAAGTGTTCAGGCCAATCCCGAGGGCGAGGGTGAGGAGGGCGACGACGGTGAAGCCGGGGGTCTTGAGGAGTTGGCGGAGGGCGAAGCGCAGGTCGTTCATGGGGGCGGCGGGGATGAGTGTGGGTGCGAGGGGTTTGCACGGGGCGTGCCAGCGCGCGAGGGGTGGCGTTAGTGCATATGTTCGAACGATTTAAAAATCGTTCGCGATACGTGAGTGGCTGCGCGGGTTTTGAAAGCGGAACAGCACTTTCCCGCGAATGGGATCTTCACGGCTGGAGGGCGCGGGGAAGATCCGAGATCCAAGCTCGAAGATCCAAAGAAGGATCAGCGGGCAAACAGCGGGGGTTCTCGGTAGGAGGGAGAACGAGAAAGAGAACGAAGAACGAGAACGATTTTACTCCGCGCGGAGGGCGAGGAGGGGGGCGACCTTCGTCGCTCGTCGGGCCGGGAGGAGGCAGGCGAGGAGGGTGGTGAGGAAGAGGGTGGCGGCGACGGCGAGGAGGGCGAGAAGGTCGAGGCTCGCGACCCGGGGCATGAGGGAAGAGAGAAAGCGGGCGAGGGCGAAGGCGCCCACGATGCCGAGGACGATGCCGATGGCGCAGAGGAGGAGGCCGTGACGAAGGACGAGTTGGAGGATTGCGGAAGGTTGGGCGCCGAGGGCGAGACGGATGCCGAACTCGCCGGTGCGTTGGGCAACGAGATTGGAGATCACGCCGTAGAGGCCGATGGCGGCGAGGAGGAGGCCGAGGAGGGCGAAGGCGGTGAGCGTTTTGCCGGCGAGGCGGAGATTGTGTTGTTGTTGATCGACGAGCTGGCGGACCGTGCCGGCGTAGGCGGCGGCGAGGTCGGGGTCGACTTCGGAGATGGCGCGGCGAAGCGCTTCGACGTGGGATTCGGGGACGGGGCTGCGGAGGAGCGCGAAGATGAACCCCCAGGGCTCTTGGGAGACGGGTTTGTAGAGTTGATAGGGCGTGGACGGATCGCGGGTGTTGGCGGCGACATCGACGTCGCGGACGACGCCGATGATCTCGGCCCAGTAGGGTTTGCCGCTGTCCATGGCCGCGATGCGTTTGCCGACGGCGGTGTCGTTGGGGAAAAGGCGGCGGGCGAGGGATTCGTTGATGAGGACGACCGGAGGATCGGTGCGTTTAGCGTCGGGAGAGAACACGCGGCCTTCGACGAGCGGGATGCCCATGGCGGCGAAGAAGTCGGAGGTCACGATGACGGTGAAGGCGCTGGGGAGGTTGGGGTCGCCCTGGGCTTGTCCGTCGGTGAAGACCTGGCGGTCGGAGGTGTAGGAGAAGATCGGGAGCGAGGTGGCGAGGGCGGCGTATTCGACGCCGGGGATGCGCTGGAGGCGTTGTTCGAGGCGGCGGAAGAGTTCGATGCGCTGGTCGTCGGTTTGGTAGTCGGCGCGGGTTTGCGGGATCGGAAGCGCGGCGGCGACGATGCGGTCGATGTCCCGGCCGGTGCGGCGTTCGCGGAGTTCGGAGAAACCGCGGTGAAGGATGGCGGCGCCGCCGAGAAGGACGAGCGCGAGGGCGACTTCTCCGACGATGAGAAGCTGGCGGATCACGTGATGGCCGCGTCCCGTGGTGGAGCCGCGCGCTTGGGATTTGAGGGCGGTGTTGACGTCGGTGCGCGAGGCGAACCACGCGGGGAGGAGGCCGAAGAGGAGGCCGGTGAGGAGCGCGACGGCGAAGGTGAGCGAGAGGATTTTGGGATCGAGGGTGAGGTCGAGGGAGTTGGCGCCGCCGGCGAGGACGAAATTGCGGTCAATGATCTGGTTCAGACCGAAGGTGAGCGCGAGAGGCCGAGGAGGCCGCCGCCGAAGGCGAGGAGGAGGGATTCGAGAAGTTGCTGGCGAATGAGGCGCGCGCGGGAAGCGCCGAGCGCGGCGCGGATGGCGAGCTCGCGGAGGTGGGCGGTGGCGCGGGCGAGCTGGAGGTTGGCGAGGTTCGCGCAGGCGATGAGGAGAACGAAGAGAGCGAGGCCGAGGAGGAGCCAGGAGATGCGGCGGCCGAGGGAATCCATGAGCGCGTCGTGCAGCGGAACCGCGCGGTAGTGGATTCCTGAATACGACTCGGGGAAGAGTGTTTCCTGCCGGGCGGCGACGGGGGCGAGTTCGGCGGAGACTTGGGCGGGGTTGGTGGTGTCGGGCAGGCGGCCGATGAGGCTGAACATGCGGTAGTCGCGCCACTGCATTTGCTCGGCGGTGAAGTTGAGCGGGCGCCAGAAGGCGGTGCGGCTCCAGAGCATGCGGTAGTCGAAGGCCGGCGGCATGACGCCGATGATGGTGACCGGGTGACCATCGAGGCGCATCGAGCGGCCGATGATGTCGGGCGCGCCGCCGAAGCGGAGCTGCCAGAAGGCGTGGCTGAGCAGGATGACCTGGTTGCGTCCGGGCTGGTGTTCCTCGGGAGAGAAGGCGCGGCCGATCAGCGGAGCGACGCCGAAGGTTTTAGAGAAGTCTTCGGAGACGAGGGTGCCGGAGAGGCGTTCGGCGGGCTGGCCGGGTTCGGAGATGGTGTATTGGGTGTTGGCGACGGTGGTGAGCGAGGAGAAGGCGGTCAGTTGATCGCGGATCTCGCGGAGTTCGTCGTAGGAGTAGGGGCGCGACTCGGCGGTGCGGGTCGAGGCGACGACCTCGAAGAGTTGCTCGGAGTTCGGGAACGGCGCGCCACGGAAGAGGAGCGCGTCGACGACGCTGAACATCGAGGTGTTGACGCCGATGCCGAGCGCGAGGGTGAGGAGGGCGATGGCGGTGTAGCCGGGGGATTTGGCGAGGGAACGGACGGCGGGGCGGAGCGCGGCGAGCATGGGGGTATTTCAATCGTTCTCGTTATTCGTTCTCTTTCTCGTTCTCGGAAATTCGGGCCGAGAGAACGAGAAAGAGAACGAGAACGATCCCGCGGGCCGCAGAGTTCTTTATTTTTCTTTTTTCTGTTTATCTTTCCTCCGTTCGGGGCGTTCGCCCGGACGAAAGAGAAAGATAAAGAGGAAAGAGAAAGATTCCTACTCTGCGCGGAGGGCTAGCATGGGGTCGACCTTGGTCGCTCGCTGCGCGGGGAGCCAACTGGCGAGGAGGGAGACGAGGAGGAGGAGGACGGCCATGACGGCGAGGGCGAGCGGGTCAGGGCTGACGAGGCGGGGCATGATGGCGTTGAGGAGGCGGCTGACGCCGTAGGCGCCGATGAGGCCGAGGACGAGTCCGATCGCGGTGAGTTTCGCGCCGTGGGCGAGGACGAGGTTCAGGACGTTCGTTGGGCTGGCGCCGAGGGCGAGGCGGATGCCGAATTCGCCGGTGCGCTGCGCGACGAGGTTCGAGATGACGCCGTAGAGGCCGACGGCGGCGAGGACGAGGCCGAGGATGGCAAAGCCGATGAGGATGTTGCCGACGATGACGAGGTTGTGCTGCGAGCGATCGAGGGATTGGGCAACGGTCATGACTTCGTCGGCGGGGAGATCGGGATCAACCTCGGCGATAGCGCGGCGGACGGTTTCGATCATCGAGGCGGGCGCGGCGGTGCGGATGGCGAAAAGGACCCAGCTCCACGGCTCGTGCACGGTGGGACGGAAGACTTGGTAGGGCGTGTTGGGGTTGCCGATCGCGCCGGGGGCTTCGGCGTCGCGGACGACGCCGATGATTTCGCTCCAGGTGGTTTCGGCGCCGTTGACGGAGGCGAGACGTTTGCCGAGGGCGCTTTCGTTGGGCCAGAGCTGGCGGGCGAGGGATTGGTTGATGATGATGACGCGCGGGTCGTCGGCTTTGATGTCGGCGGGCCACATGCGGCCCTCAAGGAGGGGGACGCCGAGGACTTTGAAGAAATCGGCGGTGATCATCACGTGGCTGGCGAGCGGAAGATTGGACGTGTTGGAGGCGTCCTGTTGTTCGGTGTGGATCGGGCGATCGGTGCCGTAGCCGTAGATGGGCAGGCCGGTGCCGAGGGCGGCGGCTTCGACGCCGGGGAGGGCGGCGAGGCGGTCGACGATCTTGCGGTGGAATTCGATGCGATCGGCGGGTTGCGGGAAACGGGCTTCGGGCATCGGGAGCGTGCCGGAGAGGAGGCGGGTGGTGTCCCAGCCCGGGCTGCGTTGAATGAAGTTGGAGAAGCCACGCTGCATGACGGCGGCGCCGCCGAGGAGGACGAGCGCGAGGGTGACCTCGGCGACGATGAGGGCCTGGCGCATGCGATGCTGGCCGCGTCCGCCGGTGGAGCCGCGCGACTGGGATTTGAGGGCGTCGACGACGTCGGCGCGCGAGGAGATCAGCGCGGGGACGATGCCGAAGACGATGCCGGTGACGGCGGCGACGAGGAAGGCGACGAGGAGGACGGCGCCGTTGAGCTGGAGATCGAAACCGTTGGGTTCGCCGGCGATCTGAATGCTGGCGCTGAGGGCGTGGTTGATCCAGAAGGCGAGAATGACCCCGAGGGCGCCGCCGGCGAAGGAGAGGATGAGGCACTGGATGAGCTGGTCGCGGATGAGGCGGGCGCGCGAGGCGCCGAGGGCGGCGCGGATGGCGAAGTCGCGCATGGCGGTGGTGGCGCGCGCGAGCTGGAGGTTGGCGAGGTTGGCGCAGGCGATGAGGAGAACGAAGCCGGAGAGGCCGAGGAGCATCCAGAGGATCTGGCGGCTGGTGTCGTCCATTTGGGCTTCGTGGAGGACGGTGGCGCGGTAGGTGAGCTCGTTGTAGTCTTTGGGGAAGTCGCGCTTCTGGTTGATGGCGACGGGGCCGAGTTCGGCGGCGGCTTGTTCGGGGGTGGTGTTCGGAGCGAGGCGACCGATGAGGCCGAAATTTCGGTAGGTGCGGCTGTTGAGCTGGTCGGGGCTGTAGTTGATCGGCCGCCAGAAGGCGGAGGGGCCCCAGAGGAAACGCCAGTCGAAGCTGGCGGGCATGACGCCGACGATGGTGACCATTTCGCCGTCGAGGCGGAGCGTGCGGCCGATGACCTCGCGGGAGCCGGCGAAGCGTTGTTGCCAGAAACGGTGGCTGAGGACGATGACGTGGTTGTTGGGGCCCGTTTCGTCGGGGGCGAAGGTGCGGCCGAGCATCGGCTGGACGCCAAAGGTGTCGAAGAACTCGGGCGAGACGAGGATGCTGAGGACGCGTTCGGCGGGGCGGCCGGGTTCGGCGAGAGCGACCTGATTGTAGCTGAAGGTGGTGACCGAGCTGAACGAGCTGGTGCGTTCGCGGATCTCGCGGGTTTCGACCTCGGAGAATTGATAGCGCGGGCCCTGGCGGGTGTCGGCGATGATCTGGTGAAGCTCGGTGCCGCGCGGGAAAGGGGCGGCGCGGAGGAGGAGAGCCTCGAGGAGGCTGAACATGGACGTGTTGACGCCGATGCCGAGCGCGAGGGTGAGGAGCGCGATCGCGGTGAACGCGGGGGATTTGAGGAGGGAGCGGAAGGCGTGTTTCATGGGGCGGGCGATCGTGAAAACGGAGAATCGAGCATCGGAGATCTTGAAATGGAGGAGCGGCGGTGGACGGCCGATTTCAGAGGCACGATGTCCGGTTTATGATTTGTGGATTTCGATTCAGTCGGCGCGGAGGGCGATCATGGGGTCGACGCGGGTTGCCCGCCGGGCGGGGAGGAGGCAGGCGAGGAGGGCGGCGGCGGCGAGGAGGAGGGGAGCGAGGAGGAGCGTGGCGGGGTCGGTGGGCGCGACGCCGAAGAGGAGCTGGCCGATGAGGCGGCTGATCGCGAAGTAGCCGGCGAGACCGAGGGCGACGCCGAGGAGGACGAGGCGGGCGCCCTGGCCGAGGATGAGCGAGAGGATGTTTTGGCGGGTGGCGCCGAGGGCGAGGCGGAGGCCGATTTCGGAGGTGCGTTGGCCGACGGCGAAGGCGAGGACGCCGTAGACGCCGAGCGCCGCGAGGAAGAGGGCGATGCCGGCGAAGACGCCGAGGAGGATCATCGGCGAGCGGCGGCGCTGGAGGTATTCGTCGACGCGCGACTCGAGCGTGCGGAGATCGAAGACGGGTTGGTCGGGATCGAGCGAGAGGACGGTTTGGCGGACGGCGGCGGCAAGCGAGGCGGGAGAGGCGGTGGTTTTGACGACGACGGAGAAGCTGCCGCTGGGATCCTGGAGGAAGGGGAAGTAGAGCGTTTCCTTGGTGACGGGTTCGTCGAGGCTGGTATTTCGGACGGGAGCGACGACGCCGACGATGGTCCAGTGGTTGTCGGGGTCGGATTCGTCGCCGCGGCTGATTTGGCGGCCGATGGGATCGGCGCCGGGCCAGTAGCGGTCGGCGAGGATGCGATCGACGACGACGACGCGCTGGCGGCCGAGGGCGTCGGAAGGTTCGAAGGCGCGGCCGCGGAGAAGCGGGATCTTGAGCGCGCGGAAGTAGTCGGGGCTGATCTTGCGGATGACGGCGTGCGGGCTGGGCTGACCGGCGGGCGGTTCGTAGCCGACGATGTCGTAGCTGCCCTGGTTGTGGCTGTTGCCGAACGGGAGGTGGCTGGTGAGGGCGGCGGAGGTGACTCCGGGGAGGGTTTCGAGGCGGGCGAGGAGTTGTTGGGCGAAGGCGGTGCGTTGTTCGGCGGCGGGGTATTTGGCCTGGGGGAGGGCGAGGGAGGCGGTGAGGACGTTTTCGCGGGAGAAGCCGGGGCTGACGTTCTGGAGGCGGCTGAAGCTCTTGACGAGGAGGACGGCGGTGGAGAGCAGCATGAGCGCGAGGGCGATTTCGCCGACGACGAGGGAGCTGCGGAGCCAGAGGTGGCGGCGGCCGGTGGTGGCGCGGGTGCCGGCGTCCTTGAGCGAGGCGGCGGTGTTGCCGCGGGTGGCGGACCAGGCGGGCAGGGCGCCGAAGACGAGTCCGGTGGCGAGCGCGCAGAGTAGTGTAAATCCGAATACAGTGAAATCGAGGGAGACGGCGAAGCCGCGCGGGAGATCGCCGATACCGAGGGCGTCGAGGGCGCGGAGCCCGCCGAGCGCGAGGAGGAGACCGAGGAGGCCGCCGGCGAGGAAGAGGACGACGCTTTCGGTGAGGAGCTGGCGGACGAGCGTGGCGCGGGAGGCGCCGAGGGCGGCGCGGATGGCGAGCTCGCGTTCGCGGGCGGAGGCGCGCGCGAGGAGGAGGCTGGCGACGTTGGCGCAGCCGATGAGGAGGGCGGCGGCGACGCCGGCCTGGACGAGCCAGAGCATGGATTTCACGTCGCGGACGTTTTCCTCGAGGTAGTCGACGACGACACCGCCGAAACCGGCGGCTTCGTAGAACGGGCGGGCTTCGGGGAGGCGTTCGTTGAGCGCGACGTGAAGGGCGTCGACCTCGCGCTGGGCCTGGGCGATGGTGGCGCCGGGTTTGAGGCGCGCGAGCATGGAGGAGAATTCGTTGCCGCGTTCGTCGTCGGTGCGCTGGGCGTCGGTGAAGACGAATGGAATCCAGAGCTGGACGCGCGGCGACGGGAAGTAGAAGTCGGGCGGCATCACGCCGATGACGGTGTAGGGCTCGCCGTTGAGGCGGATGTCGGTGCCGAGGATTTTCGGGTCGGCGCCGAAGCGGTGGCGCCAGAGGGTGTCGCTGAGAACGACGGTCTTGGTGGCGCCGACGGTGGCGTCGGATTCGGCGAACGTGCGGCCGAGGGCGGGGGCGACGCCGAGGAGCGGGAAGAGGGATGGGGTGACGATGCGTCCGTCGACGCGTTCGGGCGTGCCGTGCGAGGCGAGGTTGAAGCTGCCGCTGGTGACGAGGGCGGACTCGGCGAGGGAGGTGACGCCGGCGCGGCGATCGAGGTAGTCGGGGATCGAGCAGCCGGCGCGCTCGAGGCCCATGAGCGGGTAGGTGTTGTGGATGGAGACGATCCGGTGGGAGTCGGGCCAGGGGTAGGGTTTGAGAAGGACGGCGTGGAGGACGGAGAAGATGGCGCTGTTGGCTCCGATGCAGACGGCGAGCGTGAGGATCGCGACGGCGGCGAACGTCGGGGATTTGGCAAGGGAGCGGAGGGCGAGCTTCATGTTTCTCGGAGAGGGGAGGACGGGGCGGGGGCGGGAGGAGTTGGGGGTTGAGGGTTGAGAGTTGAGAGCGGAAGGGGGCGGCTCCAGTCGGGGAGGACGCGGAGGCGGGGGCCGTGGGGGCGTTCGAAACGGATGGTCGGAGCGCCGGTTTGCTCGAGGTGGCGCAGCCAGTGTTGGTGGCGTTGCGACCAGAGGGTGGTGCGTGGGGTGGGCACGGGCGGAGGGGAAATCAATCGTTCTCGTAATCGTGATCGTTCTCGTAATCGCGGATTGGAATTTCTTCGGGGGAGAGAACGAGAAAGAGAACGATGACGAGAATGAGGGGAGGGGGCGGCTGAAAGCGCCGCTTGGTTTAGGCGCGGGTGGGGTCGGATTCGACCTGCTCCTGGACGACGCGGCCGTCGAAGATGTGGATCGTGCGGTCGGCGTTGCGGGCGAAGCGGGCGTCGTGGGTGACCATGACGATCGTGGCGCCGCCTTTGTGGAGGTCGGAGAGGAGCTGCATGACGGCGTCGCCGTTTTTCGAATCGAGGTTGCCGGTGGGTTCGTCGGCGAGGAGGACGGCGGGTTTGCCGGCGAGGGCGCGGGCGACGGCGACGCGCTGTTGTTGACCGCCGGAGAGCTGGGACGGGAGGTGTTTCGCGCGGTGGCCCATGCCGACTTTCTCGAGGGCTTCCATCGCGGCGGCTTTGCGTTCGCTGGCGGGCATGCCGCGGTAGGTGAGCGGGAGCTCGACGTTTTCGTAGACGGTGAGGTCGCCGATGAGATTGAAGGATTGGAAAATGAAACCGATCTCGCGGTTGCGGATGCGGGCGCGCTCGGGGAGGGAGAGGCCTTGGACGGGGCGGCCGTTGAGGAGGTAGCTGCCGTCGGTGGGCGAGTCGAGGAGGCCGAGGATGGAGAGGAGGGTGGACTTGCCGCAGCCGGAGGGACCGGCGATGGAGACGTATTCGCCTTTGAGGATCTCCATGTGGATGCCGGAGAGCGCGTGCGTTTCGACTTCGTCGGTCAGGAAGACTTTGGTGACACCTTCGAGTTTGATGAGTGATTCGGACATGGAGAAACCGGTTTCTGGTTTTGAGTTTTGGGTTTTGGGTGGGGGGACGGGAATTTGAGATTTAAGATGTCAAATTTGAGAGCCGGTGAGGCGTTGGGGGAGGAACACGAGAGAAGGGTGGTTGGTTACAAAAATGTTAGTTGAGTTTGATGCGGTCGTTGGAGTCCCACTGGGACATGTCGGAGAGGATGACGCGGTCGCCGGGGACGAGGCCGGAGACGACTTCGATTGTATTCACAGAGCTGCGACCGAGCTGGACTTGGGTGCGGTGGGCGTAGACGCCGTCGGGTGCGAGTTTGAAAATGCCGACGGTGCTGCGTTCCTGGCCGAAGGCGGGGCGCTGGACGTAGACGACGTTGTCGAGGCGTTCGAGTTCGATGGTGCCGTCGACGGAGAGATCGGGGCGGGCGCCGCGCGGGAGTTCTTCGGTGAAGAAAACGTCGACGGTGACGGTGCCGTTTTGGACGGAAGGATCGATGCGGCCGACCTTGCCGGCGACGACGCCGTTGCGGGTGTCGACCGAGGCGAGTTGTCCGATCTCGATGTCGCGGGCCTGGGTTTCGGCGATGCGGATTTCGGCCTTGAGGCGGAGCGGGTCGGCGACGCGGGCGAGGTTGGTGCCGGGTTGGACCTGGGCGCCGACTTCGACGGGGAGAATTTGGAGGATGCCATTCATGCCGGCGCGGACGGTGAGGGCGTCGAGTTCCTCCTGGCGGAGTTTGGCCTGGGAGCGGAGGCGATCGACCTCGGCGGCTTTGACGGCGAGTTGGGGAGCGGTGGAGGCTTTGGTGAACTCGTAGCGTTTTTGTTCGATTTGGTTACGGGTGTTGGCCTGTTCGGCGGTGACCTTGAGGAGCTGGAGTTCGAGGGAGGAAACGAGGCCGTCTTTGAAGAGCTGTTCGTTTACCTCGGCGCGGAGGCGGGCCTGTTCGTAGTCGGCTTTGGCGCTGGCGGCGGCGGCTTCGGCGGCGAGGACGGTGCTTTGGAGCTGGACCTCGAGATTGGCGAGTTCGGCTTCGGCGGCTTTGAGCTGGGAGTTGGCGTCTTCGGCGGCGACGAACGACGTCGGGATTGGTGAGAAGGAGGATGACGCTGTCGGGCGTGACGGGCGCGCCGGGGCGGAGGATGATTTTGTCGACGCGGCCCTGGGTGCGCGCGGCGATCCAGGTGATTTCCTCGGGGACGAGGGTGCCGAGGCCGCGGACTTGGCGGAGCATCTGGCCCTGGGTGACGGTGCCGATCCAGACGAGATTGCGTTCGACGGTGGGGGCGGCGGGTTTGAGCTGCGCGAGGGCGACGGTGATGCCGATGAGGGCGAGAACGGCGATCGAGCCGTAGATGATGCGCTTCTTGCGTTTGGCCTTGGATTGGTCGGGGCGCGGGATGTCCATGCGTGCGCGAGTATTTGCACGCGGTGTGCCAGCGGTGGAACGAATGCGTAAACCGCTGGAGTGGAACTATTAGAAATTTATGGACGCGGAGGGCGGGCCGGGGGGCGCATCAATCACGGGATTGGGATGTCCCGAAAGTGGGATTGAGGGCGGCGGGGGTGGAGAGGAGAACGAAAAAGAGAACGAGAACGAGGAAAGAGGGTGGGATTAGGCCAATGCTGTCCCACTAAGAGCAGTGAGTAGCTGCGTAAGTCACGATATGCATCGGTTTAGCGCAGCGCGACGAGTGCTCACGATTTGAACTCCAGGTTGCGTTCTGCGGGGCTGCCGCATGAACGAGG
>Ga0065721_10049457_pt1 | contig 33945 bp, 30 predicted proteins | sample Mesricmetagenome_FD_59108 | JGI IMG/M metagenome (GOLD analysis project Ga0065721, IMG submission 59108) | Mesophilic microbial community from rice straw/compost enrichment Sample: eDNA_1 v2 (version 2) | ecosystem: Engineered > Solid waste > Grass > Composting > Bioreactor | place: USA: Davis... | reverse complement strand
GTGGAAGGGTTTTCTGCCGGTGGAGGGCCGCGTTTCTTGTATGGGGCGATGAGTCGCAGGAGAAGCCGCACCTGCATCCTGACACTGCCCTCGGAGCGCAGCTGTGTCGAAGACCAGCTGCAGCAGTGGAAATAGTCCAAAAGCCGCAGAACAAGCCTGTGCGCTCGGCAATACAACATTGCTGCGACTGGCTTCCAGCACAGTCGCGCTCCGATACCTGCCCACCTTTGGGGGCAGTGTCAGGATGCACCCATTGAAGTGGATCAAACCAATTTTCGATTGCGACACGTCATGAAGCGCGGCAAAGTCAGGCCATGCGAGGACGGATTCCAAAAGACAGCACATCTGTTGAAGCGGGAGTGTTGTCGTCCGGAGTGGAATTACTTTCCCCTGTAGCTCGGACGTCGCGGGCTCAGCGGTTCAGTTCAACCACAGTGTATCCCAGAATTCGCGGTCCACACCTCCCGTGCCTTTCAACCTCACTTGCCCGCGGCTTGCGGGATACACTGCTTAAAGGTTAGGCGTCATCACGCATGGTCACGATTGATTCAGGCATCGTCTTAGATTTTCCCCCGACCTGGGAGCGGTTCATCGAGGGCAGTCGTTGCGTATTCCACACTCAACGGCGCGAGGAGATTATCGTCTCTGCTCAGCGGCTCACCGGCGACGGCGCAGCAGCAGAGCGAGCAGGGTGGCTCGACCGAATGGTTGAGGCAGGGTTGGAGGCGGCACGGCGAGGCGCAGCATCACCCCAGCTTTGTGTTATTCGACCGTTGGCCGAGGATTTGGACGTTTGCGATCTGCGTTGCTGGACAGTAATGGCGGAGACGACGGCACGCGATACGTTCTTTGCGCAGGCGGTTCTCCGTCACCCGCAGGGCACATTGTTTGTCACTTACGAGTCGCCATTTGTGGATGGTGCTGAGCGAGCACTTCGTGATTTACTCAGGCGCATCCATGAGAGTTGACGCGCCGCCTAACGAAACAAGATAGCTTTGGCCGACAGAGCAGTGCCGAAGCTAATTACGGCTTTCCGAACCGCTCAAGAGGGGCGCCAATGGATATTCGCTTTCTGAAACGCGGCGTTTGGTCAGCTTGCGATCCGGGACTAAACATCCACCGTGCTTTGCTGTGGCGGTTTGGAGAATTTATCAGCGATTGTTGCAATGGTGGAGACTGGCCCTTAGTTTGGGCGCGTGATTGCGTTGCTCGATTACGGTGCGGGGAATCTGAAAAGCGTTCATAACGCGCTCAAGAAAGTGGGCGCGGATGTGCGCGTCGTCCAAAACGCCTCCGGCATCGGCGATGCCCGCGCGGTGGTGCTGCCTGGCGTCGGCGCGTTCGATGATTGCATCCATGCGCTTGAGAAGCAGGAGTTGATGGAAGCATCGCGGAAGTTCATCCAGTCGGGCCGGCCGTTCCTCGGGATTTGCGTCGGGTATCAGGCGCTGTTTGAGAAGAGCGAAGAATTCAACAGTTGCGCCGCGGGTTTCGGTGTTTTCAAGGGCAACGTGGTCCGGTTTCCAGCACGGGACGGTCTCAAGGTTCCGCAGATAGGGTGGAATCAGCTCGAATCAGTGAACACCGCGTGTCCGCTTTATCGAAGCATTCCGGAAGGCAGCTACGTCTATTTCGTTCACAGCTTTTTTCCGAAGCCGGCAGACGATTCGATCGTTGCGACGCGGACGACCTACGGGGAAACGTTTGCGTCATCGGTCTGGCGCGACAACGTGTTCGCAACGCAATTTCATCCGGAGAAGAGCCAGAAGGTGGGATTGCAGCTGTTGAAGAATTTTGTCGATTACGCTGCGGGCAGGGGGAATTGAGTTTCTGGAATTTCTCCCACCCGGTTGAAAAAATCGGGCGTTCTTTCTCTCATCCTGCCGAGGAGTCGGCGCCTGCAGACCGCCGCTACACGTCGCGCAAGCGCGGTATCACGCAGCTTCGACGGCGTCTTCCTTTTCGCTCATGACCTGCTGGAAGGCGTTTCGGAGATCGCTTTGAAGAAACGGTTTTCCGATCAGGCAATCCACGGCTTTCGGCTTCTGCATGGTGTTGGCGAGTCCGCTGATCATCACGACCGGTTGAGAAGGAGAGATCGATTTCACTGCGGCCGCAAACTGATCGCCCTGCATTCCGGGCATGGAAAAATCCGTGCAAACGATGTCAAACCGGCCTGGCTTGAATTCCGCCAGTCCCTCCATGCCGCTGTTCGCGAGCACGGCCGTGTGCCCGTCCATGGCCAGCAGCAGCCGAAGACACTCACAAACGTTCGGTTCGTCATCAACGATCAAAAAATTCAGCTTCTTTTTCACACGAATGGTCTCTCTCCGTCCTTAAAAAGTCCCGGAAGGGATGCGCAAAAGATTCGACACAACGAGTTGTTTTGTCAAACCGTTTGCTGTCGTAAATTCTCGTGACCTTTCGGCGCGTGATGCCGTCTGGCTACAAGTTGTCGCCGGATGTCATTAGGCCGATTAAAGAAATGGCTGCGTCAACGAAATGTCCATGGATTGGCAGTTGCGTCCGGGCCGTGAAGGTTGAAGCTGTGGCGGATTGAGCGGGCGAGACAGTCCGGCTGCGCTGCAGATTGATTGAGAAAGGAAATATGAATCGACGTCAGTTTATTCGAACCACTGCTGTTGCCGCAGGCGCGGCGCTGACCTCCAATACCTGGATGCCGACAGCGTTTGCCGCCGAAGCCAAACGCACCGCGGTGGATCAGGTGTCACTTGGAAAAACCGGTATCAAGCTGAGCCGCCTGGGAATCGGAACAGGCAGCAACAACGGCTTCGTCCAGACAGCTGAAGGCAAAGAAAATTTCGTGAAGCTGATCCGTTATGCCTACGACAAGGGGATCACTTATATCGATACCGCCCAATCGTATCAGACCTTCCAATGGATTGGCGATGCGATCAAAGATCTGCCGCGGGAGAAGCTGTTCATCCAGTCAAAGGTGGGGGGACGGCCCACGGATGTGCTGGCGACGATCGACCGGCACCGGAAAACTTTCAACACAGATTACATCGACAGCCTGTTGATCCACTGCATGACGCGAGGGAACTGGACCGATCCGGACCAGTGGAAGCGCGTCATGGACGCCTTCGATGAAGCCAGGGAGAAGAAATGGATTTTGTCCAAGGGCGTTTCCTGTCACTCGCTTCCGGCGTTGCGTGCGGCGACGGCTTCCGACTGGAACCAGGTGCATCTGGTCCGAATCAATCCTCAGGGCAAGCACATGGATACCCCTTCGGGCTCCTGGGACGGTGAGGTGTCTCCGGAGATCAATCCTGTTGTCGAGGAGATCAAACAGATGCATAGCAAAGGTCGTGGCGTGATTGGCATGAAGATTTTCGGCAATGGCGACTTCCGCGAACGCAAGGATCGTGAGAAGTCGATTCGTTACGCGATGTCGCTGAAGGAAGTTGACGCCGTTGTCATTGGATTCTCAAAGCCGGCTGAGATCGATGAAGCGATTGAGATCATGAACACCGCGCTTGCGGAAGTCTGATCAGCGGATCGCCTTGACCAGATAAAACTGCTGGTTGCCCGGAGGAAGAGCAGGGGCGGTCCATTCGTTTGTGCGGATACCGCCCTGGAGCAGCTGCCAGTCGGAGAAGTTGGCAGAGGCATAGACGGCATATTCCGAAGCTTCCGGCAAAGATTTCCATCGAAGGCGGGTTCGTTCGTGGTCCTGTGTTTCCAGCCAGACGCCTTCCACCGAGGCGGTTTGAATCCCGAAGATGTGATCCAGTCCTGCGGCGATCTCAGGTGAATTTTCGGAAAGGTTCCAGATCAGGCCGCTGCGATAATTCTCGATCGCAAGGAGCATTGGTCCGAGGTTGATTCCCATCGTCATCGTATTCACCCACGGACCATTCAAGTGGGTGGCGGCGCGGATCGTGGGATTTCCATCGGCATCGTAAGGAGCCTCGAAGTAATGCGGATCGAGGCTGAAGGCATCTCCGAAACCGAACAGTGAACTCCAAAGCCGCGGCACCCGGAAGAAGTGTCGGATGGCGGCAAGCGATTCCTCGGGGGTGAAGTTGATGGCACTGGCCGCGCCGTAAACGGCGATCGTTCCGGAGTGAAGTGCCTTCGTTCTGAATCGCTGATTTTCCTCTGTCGGAAGCGCTCCGAATCCCTGATAATCGCTCGGTGCATTCAATGTCGGCGCGGCGATGGTGTCACACGCGGTGATGCCCCAGGCGTTTTCGCCGTAAGTGCCGTAAAACCCATTGGCCAGCCCGGTTTTGTCAGTGGAATGATCGATGCAGAACTGGCGGTTGGCGAGGATGGCCAGCTTGTTGTTGCGCCAGATGTCCACCGGTTCGCGGGCATGCAGGTCGATGCCGCGCGTTTCGAAGTTCAACCAGCAACTCGCGAAAAAGTAGTTGAACATCGATCCGCGCCACGAGACGAGAATTCGCGGACCGTTCTCGTGGGGATAACTTCCGAAATGCCGGCGCCGCGCGAGATAGGTTTCTCGCAAGACGGGAAAGGTTCGAGATCCCAACGCCAGCACATCGACCATGAACGCTTCGTCCGTCTGTCCGTCGATGTGATTCTGGAACCGCACCGCTTCCGGACGCTCGGGAATCCAGTCGAGAAAGAACTGATATTGGTTCGGCCCGGGACGGCGATCGACGAACCAGTTCCATTCCACACGGTCGAACAGCTGCTGGCTCAGGCGCTGAATTTCCGGGTTGTTGCTGAAATATTGTTTGCAGGTCAGAACGCCATACATCAGCAACATCGTGTCGTAGATGGAAAGTTCGACGTTCGTGTCTTTCCGAAGCCCGGTGTCGGCGGTCAGGAAGTGGTAATAGAAGCCGCGATATCCGGCGCGACTCATTCCGGGTTCAGGACCCATCGGCAGAGCGTCGAGATTGCGCAGGATGGTCAGCACGCGATTCTCCAGTTCCGAACGATCTGCCCAGCCGTGCCTGTGTCCGATGCAGAAGGCTGCGAGCTGAAATCCAATCGTGCCGGTGCTCACCATGTCCGAAAACGTCGAACGATCCAGCGCGAAGCCGAGCTTGTCGGTGAACCGAAGGAAGTAGGAAAACGCGCGATGCGAAACGATGTCGAGAACCGCTTCATCGCTCCACCGGGCGGGATCCATCGGCGTGGCGTCCGACATCAATGAAACGTCATCGATGTACAAGGTTCCCGAGGATCGAAAATCGTTGCGCCAATCTTCGAGAACGTAAACGAGTTCCTTTACGGCTGACACGTCCGATCGTTCGAGAATCGTCGCGAGTGGAAATTCATACCGGCGCCACTGCGTGTCGTTGGTGATGGCGAAGATGGCATTGCCGACGACACCCCTGTGACCTTTGAGTTCCAGCTTGAGGTAATGATTGAACGCGCCGACGCCGTCGCCTCGCGCCCAGAAACTGATCGATTCGGCGCGAAGGCCTTCGACGCGCGATGGATTTCCGGCGCTGTTTCGAAGCGAGCCGTGAAGATTGGTTAGATTCAGCGCGAAGCCTGGATATGCTCCTTTTCCGAGTAACGAATTCCAGACCCCGCAGAAACCCGAGGTGACCGAATACTTGAGGCGCAACGACGATCCGAAGCTTCCGTGAAAGACGTCAGTGTCGAACGATCCCGTGACGGTTGCTTCACCGTTGGCGAATGCGCCGCTGTCGCCGGAGAAATGATTGAAAACGCTCTGGTTGTCGTAATCGACGAGGGGAAGTTCCTCCGCTCGCGCGGGAAGATGGGAAAGCGCGATCACTAGAGCCAGTCGAATGGCTCTGTTGGGTTTGAACTTCCGAAACATTCCAGAATTTCGGAGCAGGACATCTGCCTGTCGAGGCAGGGAAAGCGCGACTTCCGATGGGTGAGAATCAGGAGTGCTGCAATCCGGCGTCGATCGGTTTGTCCTTGAGCGCCGCGAAATTGCCTTCTTCGCAACAGGCCACGAAACCTTCCGTCACGGACTTCAACTCCTCCCATCGGGCGCGAATGGAAGTGGCTTCCTTGCGTGTGATCTGGTTGTCCGCGGCCGCGGTGGCAATGACCGCGAGCAGGTCGGCAAATTCCTGAACAATCTCGTTCGTCGCCGGAATCAGGTAGGAGGGATGCGGCTTGTTGGTCTTTGGATTCAGGATGAAGAATCCGCCGGCGCGCTGGCAGATCCATTGTACGAGCCGGTGATCATTCGTGCATTTCAGCAGGGCCTCGACTCGATCCAGAGGGTTGGCTGTCCCGCTGCCGGTGCCCTCATCCGGCTCGGCCCATTTGTAGATCATCGAGAGTGAAAGTCCGAGATCAGACGCCACCTGTTTGGCGCTTGTCTTCTGGAGGATTTCCCTGAGCAGCTCGTGAGATTGCATGATGCGACTTTGGAAAACCGCAAATTGCTTGGCAAGGAATTACTCCGCGGCGGTGAAACAATAAACTCCATCGTTTCATCGTCGGTAGTCCAGGAATGAGATGTTTCCGCCGGTGCAGATTGTTCAATCAGCAGTGCGCAAGATTGTGCTTCAACCTGCCGCGCCTTTGTCCCACTCTTTCGCATCTTATGAACTTATTTGATCTCTCCGGTGAAGTGGCTGTTGTCATTGGTGCGACAGGTGCCCTGGGCGGTGCGATTGCAGAAGGACTGGGCGAAGCCGGCGCAAAGGTGGCCGTGATTGGACGCAATGCTGAACGCGGCGAGGCGCGTGTCAAAGCGATCCAGGCCAAAGGCGGAACAGCGGCGTTCTTCTCTGCCGATGCCGTTCAGCGTGAAAGCCTGCGGGCCGCACACGAGGCGATCGAAAAGGCCCTCGGCGCGCCGACGATTCTCGTCAATGCCGCCGGCGGCAACGACCCCAAAGTCACCGCGACGCCGGACAACCCATTTGAGAAGATTCCGTTGGAAGCATGGCATGCGAATTTCGACCTGAATCTCGTCGGAGGTGTGTTCCTGCCGTGCCAGGAATTCGGTCCGGGGATGGTGACGCGCGGCAAGGGGAGCATCATCAACATCGCCAGCGTTTCCGCGCATCTGCCATTGTCCCGCGTGGTGACCTATTCCGCGGCCAAGGCTGCGGTGCTCAATCTGTCGTTGTTCCTCGCGCGCGAATGGGCGCCAAAAGGCGTTCGCGTGAACACCATCACGCCAGGATTTTTCCCGGCGGAACAGAATCGCAAATTGCTCTTCAACGACGACGGTTCTCCGACAGCGCGAACGAAATCGATCTGGGGCCACACGCCGATGAATCGCTTCGGCGAATCGCACGAGCTGATCGGTGCGGCTGTCTTTCTGGCGAGTTCCAAGGCGAGTGGTTTCGTCACCGGAACAGATATCCGGGTTGATGGCGGGTTTTTGAGCCAGACGATATGAATTTTATTTGGCGTTAGGCTTTAGGCTATAGGCGATAGGTTTTAGGAAAATCGGTTTTGATCACGTTCGGGTTATATTTGAGCGTGTTCGCTGGGACCAACGATCGATAATGAACCGAGCATAACCTTTCCGACGCGTATCACCTAAAGCCCCGTGCCTAAAGCCCATCGCCTAAAACCAATTTCCCCATGAGCGCCATTACCAAATCCGCTTTTCCATCCAAACTTTCCGAAGCCGAAGTGTCCGCGCTGGTGGCGCAGGCGCTGCCGGAAGCCGATTATCGCGGAAAGAAGATTCTCCTCGTCGTTCCCGATCACACGCGCACCGCGCCGGTCGGACTGTTGTTCAAGTCGATCTTCAACCAGATCGGCGCCGCGACGAAGGAACTCGATGTCATCGTGGCATTGGGAACGCACCCGGCCATGTCCGAGGAAGCGATTTGCGGACGATTGGAGATTTCGGTGAAGGAACATCGCGGCCGTTACAGCAAGGTGCGGTTCTTCAACCACGAGTGGGACAACCCCGCAGCGTTGACAGAAATCGGATCGCTGACTGCCGCCGAAACAAGCGAGCTGACGGGCGGACTGTTCTCTCTGGATGTGCCGGTTGAAATCAACAAGCTGGTCTTCAACTACGACGAGGTGATCATCGTGGGGCCCGTGTTTCCGCATGAGGTCGTGGGGTTTTCAGGTGGCAACAAGTATCTGTTTCCGGGCATTGGCGGACCGAAGATTCTGAACTTCTTCCACTGGCTCGGTGCCGTGGTGACGAACCCGATGATTATTGGCAACAAGTGGACTCCCGTTCGCAAGGTGGTCGATCGCGCGGGCGCGTTGGTGAAGGTGGAAAAGCGCTGCTTTGCGATGGTCGTCGCTCCCGACAAGTCGCTGGTCGGCCTTTCATTCGGCACACCGGAAGCCGCATGGGACGAAGCGAGCGAACTCTCGAAGCAGGTCCACATTGTCTATAAGGACAAGCCGTTCAAGACGGTGCTGTCGAACATGCCGCCGATGTATGACGACCTTTGGGTCGCGGGCAAAGGCATGTACAAGCTGGAGCCGGTGGTGGCGGACGGCGGCGAACTGATCATCTACGCGCCGCACGTTCACGAAATTTCCGTCACACACGGGAAGATCATCGAAGAAATCGGCTACCATTGCCGCGACTATTTCCTGAAGCAGTGGGACAAGTTTAAGAATTATCCTTGGGGAATCCTGGCCCATTCGACACACGTCCGTGGTATTGGTGCATTTGAGAATGGTGTGGAGAAATGCCGGATTCAGGTGACCCTCGCGACGGGAATTCCCGAAGCGATCTGTCGCAAGATCAACCTCGGTTATCGCGATCCGAGGAGCATCAAGGTCGAGGACTTTGCGAACCGCGAGGACGAGGGAATCCTCTACGTTCCCAAAGCCGGTGAAATGCTTTATCACCTCCGCCAGCAGCCGAAATGGGCTGGAGGTGAATAACGCGGTGTTGGCAAATAATGCTTAGAACCAGACAAATTTGAGGCAGTCTCACACGAGAGCTTTCTCTAACACGTGCGCGATGAATTGGTTAAAAGAAATGTCCACTGCACAGCCGATCGCCTGGTCGGTGCTCGTGCTGATGTTGGTGGCTGTGGTTGGCCTCTCGCTTTCGAGCATCAAGGTCAAGGGAGTGGGATTGGGCATTGCCGGCGTCCTGTTCGCCGGAATTGGCTTCGGCCACTTCGGATTTCACATCGAAAAGGAGATACTGGAGTTCGTTCGTGAGTTCGGACTGATCCTGTTCGTGTTCACAATCGGTCTCCAGCTCGGACCGGGCTTCTTCGCGTCGCTGCGCAAGTCCGGTTTGAAACTGAACGGAATGGCGGCGGCCGTGGTGGTGATGGGAGCGGCCATTGCGGTTGGACTCACGTTCTTCAGCATCGACATCGTTGGGGCGCTGGGTTTGTTCTCGGGCGCGACGACGAACACGCCTTCGCTCGGTGCCACGCAGACGATGCTCCGCACGATGACCGGTGAATATGCCGAACGCGCGGGAATTCCGGCCCTGGCTTACGCAGTGGCGTATCCCGGCGGCGTCTTCGGCATCATCACGGTTCTGCTCTTCCTGCGCTTCATCTTCCGGGTCAATCCGGAGCAGGAAGCGGAAAAATTCCGCGCTGAGGAAAAGCGCGGATTCGAACCGCTGGAGCGCATGAACCTTGTCGTCGAGAACGCCAACGTCGAAAACCTGACCCTGGCTCAGGTTCCGGGGCGCGACGATGTCGCTGTGTCGCGGATCAAGCGCGCCGATTCGTCCGAGGTTGAAACCGCCACGGACAAAACCGTGTTGCATCGGGGCGACATCATTCTCGCTGTCGGCACACGCAAGGCGCTGGAGTCGTTCCGGGTGGTTATCGGCCGTGAAAGCGATGTGAATCTGGTGAAGCTTCCGAGCAAGGTCGGCTGGCGCCGCATCATTGTCACACACAAGGAAGTGCTCGGAAAAACGCTCGGCCAGCTCAACCTCGATGTTTCCTACGGCGTCGCGATTACGCGTGTCCTGCGCGCCGACCTTGAAATGCCGGCCATTCCCGAACTCAAGCTGCAGTTCGGCGATACCGTCCAGGTGGTCGGTGACGAGCAATCGATGGCCAAAGTGAGCCAGGTGCTTGGAAACAGCGTGCGATCGCTGAACGAAACCAACTTCATTCCGATCTTCATTGGCATCGCACTCGGCGTCATTGTCGGAACGCTGCCGATTGCGATTCCAAACATGCCGGTGCCGGTGCGGCTCGGCATTGCGGGCGGGCCGTTGATTCTTGCAATTCTCCTGAGCCGGATCGGACGCATCGGGCCGTTGCTCTGGTACATGCCGGCCAATGCGAATCTGGCGTTCCGCGAACTCGGCATCGTGCTATTCCTCGCGTGCGTTGGCTTGAAGGCCGGCGAGAACTTTTTCAAAACGGTGTTCAGCAGCGAAGGGCTCAACTGGTTGATTGGCGGGTTTGCAATCACGGTGATTCCGTTGCTGATCGTCGGCCTGGTCGCGCGGCTGTTTTTCAAACTCAACTTCACCGTCATCAGTGGTCTTCTCGCCGGGAGCATGACCGATCCACCGGCGCTGGCGTTTGCGAATGCGGTGAGTCGGTCGGATGCGCCTTCGGTTGCCTACGCCACCGTTTATCCGCTCACGATGCTGCTGCGCATTGTGACGGTGCAGGTGCTGATCATTATCTTCTGCAGGTGATTGGGAACGGCATTGCGGATCGGTCGATTTTTGATCGAGCCGTCCGTGGCCGCTGTGTTTCTCCACCTGCGGTTTTGAAATGAGTCACTGCACCGGCTGAATTTTCTGCAGTCGTTCCATGGCGCCTTGAACGCCCTGAAGTGCGCGCAGCATTTCAGAACGCAAAGGTTCCTGTGGTGGATTCTGCGGATCATTGAGGACATTCGCCATCTCTTCGAGAATCTGCGGCGTCCGCTTCTGAAGGCTGGAAATCGTTTTTTCCCAGGCGAGCTTTTTCTTCGCGCACGCGAGCAGGCTGGAGAGGTAGTCGATGTCCTGGCGGGTGTCGCGCGGGCCGGCGAACTTCGTGTTGATTTCACCGAGTTCGGTCTGGAGATCGTGAATCGTTCGCTCGCAACGTTCGATGTCCCTGACAATGGTGTTGAGCTCGGACACGACCTGGCGCTGGCGGGCAACGCTTTTTTCGGCGAGGCGAAGTTCTCTCAGTGACATAAGGGTGGCGAACTGTAGTCCCTGGGTTTGTCATTCCGCAAGGACGGGAATCAGGGCTGACACTTGGTTTCTGTCACCGACGCAGACTCTCATTGGCACCGTGCTTCAGCGGTGTGAAGTCGTTTTGGAGTTCAGCTGTTTTAACAGTTTCCCAACCCTGCTTTATCCGTGTCGATCCGTGTGCATCCGTGGTTGAAAGGAAACTGGTTGAAAAGGAATCGGGCTTGATTGAAGCAGTGAGCCGTCTAAGTTTGCCGCCCATGCAGAAAACGACTTTGACGCTCGGCCACTCGCCCGACCCTGATGATGCCTTCATGTTTTACGGTCTGGCGAAGGAACTGATTCCGACGCACGGCTATCGGTTCGAACACATTCTTCAGGACATTCAGACGTTGAACGAGCGTGCCACGCGCGGCGAGCTGGACATTTCGGCGGTGAGCATTCACGCCTACGCGTATGTGAGCGACAAATACGCTCTGCTGCCGAGTGGCGCGAGCATGGGAGACGGTTACGGTCCGATGCTTGTGGCGAAGCAGAAGTTTTCGAAGGAGGAAATCAGCCGGCTGAAAATTGCCGTGCCGGGAACGATGACGAGCGCTTTTCTCGCGCTGCAACTCTGGCTGGAAAAGTCAGCGAAGGAATTCAACTTCGTCGTCGTGCCGTTCGATCAGATTTTCAAAGCGGTGCGGTCCGGCGTTGCGGACGTCGGACTGATCATTCACGAAGGACAGCTCACGTATCAGAACGAAGGCCTTGTCGTCTGCGAAGATCTGGGTGTCTGGTGGGGACGCGAAAACGATGGCCTGCCGCTGCCGCTCGGGGGGAATGTCATTCATAAGCGATTCGAACCCGCGGTGCGAAAAACGATCTCCGACATTTTGACCGCCAGCATTCAGTTCAGCCTGGATCATCGGCCTGAAGCGGTGCAACACGCGTTGCAGTATGCGCGCGACATGGGAGGCGATCTCGCGGACAAATTTGTCGGCATGTATGTGAATCACTGGACGCTCGATTACGGCGAGCGCGGGCGTGAATCGATCCGGCGTTTCCTCGGGAAAGCCTTCGAGCGCGGCCTGATTCCGCACCGGCAGGAGCTGGAGTTTGTGGTGTGATCTTGTAGCGGATGCGCTGGGAATAAGTTCAATAATTTCGTTTTGACTCATTCATGCAACGGGTTACGGTCTTCAACACAAGGGAAAGGCGTCAATCGTAGGGATGGGAATTCTGACACCGCCTTCAGCGCGGTGAAGCCGGGATGAACGAAGAGAGCCGTTTGAACGGCTTTGCGGATCGAGATCGAAGCCGCTAACGGCTGGATGACTGCAACACACGCCATCACGCTCAAACGCGGTGCTGACGAGAGTTTGATGCGCTCGTCCTGGTCTCAAAACTTGCTGTTAACTGAATACCGGAATTTTTGCGGAATGAATGATCGACGAGTCGGCCCGAACGAATTTGCCGGACACGGTGAGAAGGATGAAACCGTCGTCACCGTGCTTCATGTGGACGACGATCCCAATGACACCGCGCTGCTTCAGGCTGCGAGCCGGAAAGCGCAGCTCGATTTTCAGATCGTAAATGTCGAGGACGGAGAACAGGCTGTCGCGTATTTGAATCGCGTTGAAAACACCGGCGGAACACTGCCGTCACTGGTTCTTCTCGATCTCAAAATGCCGCGTGCGACCGGGGTGGAAATTCTTTCCTGGATCCGGAATCATCCGAATCTCAACCGAATCCCGGTCATTGTTCTGTCGGGATCAGAGCTTCAAGAAGACATCCGACGCGCGTACGATGCAGGCGCCAATTCGTATCTGGTCAAGCCGCTCGGCTTCGAGGCGCTGGTCGAGATGATCCGCAGCATCGATACTCAGTGGCTTGCCGCCCGTGACCGCACTTCCGTCTGAATTCCTTCGCGATGCTGCGCGCATAGGGTGAACACCTGAGACGTTTCTCCCCAATCGCAGTTTCTGAGCGCAATCCTACGTTGGTGGACGATTTCGGTTGAGTAAACGCACTCTGCAGTCAGGCAGTTCGTTGCAACAAGGCGGCATGGAACGCTTCCGAAAAAGCACGGGTTGGCGCGAGAATTGAATTGCACGACGGCGAAGATGCGCCTGGTTGGCGGATGGAATACGGCGCCGCGTTCAACCGCATCGTTCCGCATGAGCATGCAGTTTAGTGGAGGAACCGGTTCCATGGCGGAAACCCGTTCACAGGTTTACCTGCTTCGATTCGCCCGAACGGGCAGCTGGCTCGTTATGCTGATCGGACTCCTGGTGCTCGCCGGATGGGTTCTGAATCTTCCGCGTTTGACCAGTCTGTCGCGGCAATGGGTTCCGATGAATCCCACAACCGCCGTCCTGCTGGTGTTATGCGGCATCGCGCTCAGGCGATTCGCCATGCGATATCAGTGCGTCACCGTGGACTGGCCTGGACTGCTCTGCGGCGCAACTGTGGCGCTGTGCGGTGCGATCAAACTTTCGGAATATTTCCTCGGGTTGAACGTTCGCATCGATGAACTCCTGTTCGCGTCGCAAATGATGACGGAGGAACAGCGAATGGCGCCGAACAGCGCTTTCAACTTTCTCCTGTTCGGCATCGGACTGGTGATCATCGACGCCGAGAATCGCCACAGATTTCGTCCCGCGCAGGCGTGCTTTCTCATCACAGCGATGGTGAGCCTGCTGGCATTGATCGGTTATATGTACCGGGTGCTGGAGCTTTACCGGATCGGTTCTGCTCCGCCGATGGCGTTCACGACGGCTCTGGCATTCACGCTGGCAAGCCTGATTGCGATTGCAGCCCGACCGTCTGCGGGGGTGATGCGCGTGATCACGAGCGATACGACCGCAGGCGCGACAGCGCGGCGTCTGTTGCCGGCGGCGGTGTTGATTCCACTGGTGCTGGGAGCCGTGCGGTTCACCGGTGAGCGGCATGGAATCCTTGATGCCGAATTCAGCGTTTCGCTTTTCGCCGTCGCCATCATGCTCATGTTCACGATTCTGATCTGGTGGAATTCCCGGCTGCTGTTCAGCGCGGAGGTCGCGCGGGCCAGGGTGGAGCGGAGACTGGCGGTTCAATACGGCGCGACGCGCGTGCTTGCCGAGGCGCATGATTTTGGACAGGCGACCCATCGGATCATGAAAGGCATTTGCGACCGTCTCGGCTGGCAGGCTGGAGAGCTGTGGAAGGTGGACAACAAGAGCATGTTGATTCGCTGCGAAGAGGTTTATGTCACATCGCCGGAGTTTTCCGATTTCGCCGAGTGCACGCGCAAGCTCTCCTTCTCCAAAGGAACCGGACTTCCGGGGGAAATCTGGGATCGGCGTGAACCGCGATGGATTGAAGATGTCAGTGCGGATCCACTCTTCTCGCGATCGCTGGCGGTTTCGCGGGCTGGACTGCATGCCGTGGTTGCGGTTCCAATCCGCTACAACGGCACGGTCTGCGGCGTCATGGAATTTCTCAGCGTCAATCCCGAGCCGCCCGACGAACCGTTGCTGCAGACTCTGGCGGCGGTGGGAACGCAGATCGGCCAGTTCGCGGAACGACTCGTTGCCGACGAACAACTGCGGAAGACGAGTGCCGACCTCGAACGATCAAACACAGAACTGCAACAGTTCGCGTATGTCGCTTCGCACGACCTGACCGAACCGCTCCGCATGATCGTCAGTTATCTGCAGCTTTTGCAGCATCGACATCAGGACAAGCTCGATGCCGAGGCGACGGAGTTTGTCGGTTATGCACTCGATGGCGCGCGGCGCATGAACGTGATGATTCAGGATCTTCTTGCCTATGCGCGGGTGGACAGCCGGGCGCGGCCGCTTCAACCGACAGACTGTGAATCGGTGCTCACGGCAGCGCTGTTGAATCTCAAGGTTTCGATCGATGAATCCGGCGCTGAGATCCAGCACGAACGACTGCCGACGGTGATGGGTGACGCGATTCAACTCACTGTTGTGTTCCAGAATCTCGTCAGCAACGCGATCAAGTTCCGCGGCGACGCACCGCCGCGCATCCGGATTCAGGCGCAACGCCGCGAGCACGAGTGGATCTTTTCTGTCAGCGATCGCGGGATTGGAATCGATCCGAAATACTTCGAAAGGATATTCGTCATCTTCCAGCGTTTGCACACGCGTCAGGAATATCCGGGAACGGGAATCGGTCTGGCGCTGTGCAAGAAGATCATCGACCGGCACGGCGGACGGATTTGGGTGGAATCAGAACCAGGGCAGGGGACGATCTTCTGGTTTTCGCTTCCGGCGGCGGATTGATGGTTTTAAGCGCCGGCAGTTTTGTTCTGAACCGCTTCCGCCATGGCGTTGACGCTTTGCAGAACCACCTTGGCGGTGGCTGGATCAGGAATTTTCAGGCCGAAAGTTTTGTCCAACGCGACCACAAGCTGAAGTGCATCCACCGAATCCAATCCCAATCCACCCGGACCAAACAGAGGAAGGTCATCGGCGATTTCCGCTGCCGTGACCTGGAGCATGAGATTCTCGACCATCATTGCCTTGATGCGTTCTTTCAGAGCCTGTGCGTCTTCCATGATTAAAATATGCCGCCGTCAATTTTGAGCACGGAGCCTGTGATGTAACCCGCCTCGGCACAAGCCAGAAATCGGACGGCTGCGGCGACTTCGCCGGGTTTGCCGAAGCGGCGCATCGGGATGCGACTCTGCGCGCCCTTCCGCTCCTCCGGTCCCATGGCCGCAAGCGCCTCGGTTTCGATGTAGCCGGGACAGACGGCATTGACCGTAATGTTCATTCGCGCGACCTCCTTCGCAAGCGACTGGGTCAATGCCACAACTCCCGCCTTGGCCGCCGCGTAATTGGTCTGACCGGCCGGAGCGAGAAGCGCGCTGAGCGAGGCGATGTTGATGATGCGGCCGCCGCGCTGCGCAATCATCGATTTCATCACCGCCTGGCATCCGTGAAAGGTTGAATCGAGATTGGTTGCGATCACTTCTCTCCAGGCGTTTGCGGGCATCGTCGCAAGCAAACCGTCTTCGTGCTTTCCAGCATTGTTGACGAGGACGTCGATGCGACCGTGTCTGGCGAGAATGGCTTCCACCGCACGCTGCCAGGAATCAGGTTGCGTGACATCCAGGTCGATGCACTGCGCGCGCTCGGGAAATTCTTTCGCAACAAGTTCTGCAGCGTCACGCCGCGATCGAACGCCGAGCCAGACGAAGTTTTCCGGTGCTTCGGAAAGGAACGCACGGGCAATTGCCTGACCGAGGCCGCCGTTCGAACCGGTGACGAGAATGACGCGAGGGTTCATGAAATTGATTTCCGAATGAAGCGGGCGGCGATCGCCTGTTGGTTGCATCCGACGACACTGACGTTCGCCGCATCGAACTTCTGTTCGACAGCATCCACAGCCGCCACGCATTGCCACGCTGCGGCGGCCATGAAACCTTCGCCGAGAATTCGCTTGGGCGAGAGGCGGGATTGATTCCAATCCGACCAGGCGTTCAATTCATCGCGATCGGCAGAGGCCACGTCCAGAAGTCCGTCCACGAGCAATTCATTCTGTCCCATGAATGTTTGCAGTTCGGCGCGCGCGCGCCGGGCTGCTTCGCTGCGCGGACAATGATGATGAAACAGCTGCGGATCGGTGATTGCTTCGAGCTTCACACCCGTTGCCGAAAAAGATTCGCGGTCGCGTTTCAGATAAAGCGCCCCCGCGCCGTCGCTCACGACAATGCTTCGCAGGAACCGTCGCGCTGCGTCCGAGGTAAGCCAGTCCATTTCCTCAGCGCCAACCACGAGACATCCATCCACTCGCTCTTGAAGCAACCAGTCCGCGGCGAGGGCGAGTCCCTGCAGAAAAGTTCCCGGGTCGCCGACGATCGTGTAATTGATCGAAGTGGTTCCGAGCAGCGCAGCCAGATGGCTTGCGGGCGAATTGAAGACTGTTTCAGGAAAAACCAGCGGGCTGGCCGTGGACGGATCCTTCAACACTTCATCGTAAAAACGGCGTGAGTAATTCACGCAACCGGACATCGCACAATAGACGATTCCGAGTCGAAAGCCTTTCTGAAGCAACTGGGCGTCCGGCCCCAGGGCTTCGAGAGCTGCAGCGACAACATACTGCGCGATCGGACTTGTTCTCCGAAGACGCGCATGCGCAATAAACGCGGGACGTGTCGCAGGCGGCGGTGTCTGGCGAACGCAAAGCGGTTTTTCCCATCCTGGTCGCGGCAGTGCCTTGGTCGTGAGCGGCTGGCCGTTTTGAAGTGCATTCCGGAATGCGTCCAATCCCCAACCGGCAGGCGACACGACGCCTTTTCCGCATACGAAAATTTCCTGCGTCGCGCTCATTTCAATTCCACCTCCGCAAGATCAGCGTGGCGTTGGCGCCACCGAATCCAAATGAGTTCGTCAACGCGTATTCGATTCGCGCGTCCGTTGGCTGCTTCACAAGTGGAAATGCGCAGGCGGGTTCCGGCGTTTGAAGCGTCGAAGTGGGCGGAAGCCATTGTTCCTGAAGTGCCATGAGGCATACAACCGCTTCGACGGATCCCGCCGCGCCGAGCAGATGGCCGATGCTCGATTTGGTGGAACTCACCTGAATTTGCGCCGCGTTCGCGCCAGCCCAACGATTGATTGCAGCCGCCTCGGCACTGTCGTTCAAAGGTGTTCCAGTGCCATGGGCATTGATGTAACCGATCTGATCCGGAGAAAGTTGTGCGCTGGCGCATGCGGCGGACATGGAAGCCAATGCGGCATCGCCGTTCGGGTGCGGCTGGGTGAGATGATGCGCGTCAGTCGCGGCGCCGTAACCGACCACTTCGCCGAGAATCGTGGCGTTCCGGCGGCTGGCGGATTCCAGGGGTTCCAAAGTCAAAACCGCCGCGCCTTCCCCCAAAGCGAGCCCGTCCCGATGAGCATCGAAAGGCCGGCATTGCGTGGGTGAAAGGGCCTGGAGTGAATCGAAACCGCCAAAGACCAGTTGGCTGATGGCATCGTATCCGCCGGCAAGCACACGCTCCGCCTCGCCGCGACGAATCAATTCGAATGCGTGGCCGATAGCGTTTGCGCCGGATGCGCAGGCGTTGGCAATGATTGTGATCGGACCGTGAAATCCAAAAGCTTCGCAAACATTCAATGCCTGTTGTTGCGCCTGATAATGCACGACGCGTTTGGCCTGGTGCTGATGGTTGTGCGGAGATTGGGTCGCCTGCCGGAAGTAAGCCTCACCCAGGCTCATTCCACCGCTGGTGGTTCCGAGAACGATGGGAAGATGTTCGGACGGTTCCCATCCCGACTGCTTCCATGCCTGATCCGCGGCAACCAGCAACATCCGGGCGGCCCGGTCCATTCGGGCAAGGTGCTGGTCGCTGAGTCGCGTTTGGGGCAGGGGAGGAAGATCGAGTTCTGCCGCGACCTTCACGCGCTGGCGCGAGGCGTCAAAAAGGGTGACCGGACGGGTCGCGACACGGCCGCTGCGGAATCCCAAAGCGTTCTGTTTCCAATCACTTCCGAGCGCGGTGATGATTCCTGCGCCGGTGACGACGACCCTTGGGGGGACTCCAGTATGACGGAATGGAAACAACACGGCGCTTATCGGTTCAAAGTTTTGAAGACTCTAGAAGGTACGGTTGGAACAAGTCAACGCGCTGGACAGGGCGGGGACAGGAAACGGGGTAAAAGGACGGTACAGAGTTTCAGCGGGAAGTCTGGAGCGTGAGCCGGTGAGTGGGGGAGGGAGGCAATGGCGGTCCAAAACGTCTGGGTCTCCCTCGGTTTGCCATGCATGACATGGAACAAAATTCTGGCGTTCAGCATACCCAAAGCTAGAATCCGCCGGACATGGGTGCCCCGGTTCTGCCAACCAAGCGAATCCTGGTCGTCGATGACGAGCCTTTCGTCTGCGACGCCGTCAGGATGATGCTGACGTTTGACGGGCACGAAGTTCGTACCGCGAACAGCGGAAAGGACGCGCTCTCCATTCTTCGCGGGGAACAGTTCGACCTGGTCATCACCGATTTCGCGATGCCTGCCATGAAAGGCGACGAACTGGCCACGCGGATCAAGTCAGAGTTTCCAAGGCAGCCTGTCATCATGATCACCGCCTACGCGGAGATGCTTCAGTCATCGGGCAATCCGTTGCCGGGTGTGGATCGCCTCATCAGCAAGCCGTTCCTGCTTGATGACCTGCGTGAGGCCATTGCGCAGGTGCTTCAGGTGGTGCGTTCCTGATCGCCGCTTCGTTTCAGGTTTTCAAGTTCCGATTTCCCCGTGACGTTGATCCGTACTCGTCCGGTGCCCATTTTGCGTAATTCACCCCCATTGTTGCGCGCATCGAGTCCACATAATCTGGCAGCGGGTAACCAAAACAGTTCTGCCCGCCATGAAAACGGAAGAGCAAGAGGACACGCAAACGGTTCAAGAACCGGTTCAAGACCGGAAACCCGCCCACGACCGCAAACGAAACGTTCCCAACCTTGGTATTCAAGTGATCCAATGTGTGGTGCTGTCGGTTCTCGCTCTCGGAAGCTATTTTCTGGTCAGTCATTATGTGATCCAGTCGGTGGAGGTGGTTGGTCCGAGCATGGCGCCGACACTGCACCATTCGGATCGATACGTTCTAAATCGCCTCGCGTATGTCGTTCACGGACCGAAGCCGAAAGACATCGTGGTGGTGAAGGATCCAACGGATGGAACCTTCGTGATCAAACGAATCATTGCCATGCCGGGAGACGCTGTGCTGTTCAAGAACGGCGAGGTTTATGTGAACGGACAGCGTCTCTCGGAACCTTACGTTCATCCCGGAAATCGCACCTACACCTACTCGGATGCCGCGGAGCAGCTCATTGTGTGCGGGCGGGACCAGTATTTTCTGCTGGGCGACAATCGCGAAAACAGCTTCGACAGCCGGATGTATGGTCCGGTGCGACGACAGAACATTCTCGGCGTCGTCAATCTCTGATCTGCTCCAATTGTATTCGCCGCATTCGCTGGTTTTGGTTTTCGAAAGCACCCAATTGAAAACCACCACGGATGGACACCAATACACGCGGATGATCGGAAGGAATTAGACCGCTTGAGTCGCGATTCTGTTTCTCAACCGTGTTCATCCGCGTTCATCCGTGGTTGAACAAAAACATGGATTTCTATCCTCAGGATTCGTCTGCGTGGGCCGACTCCACATGCATTCCTTGACTCCCTCGGTGCCGATTCTATCATCTGCCGACCTTTAGTTGGTCTTTTGGAATAGAAAACGAAAATGAGCACAATCTATGATATTCAGGCGCGTGAGGTCCTCGATTCACGCGGTAATCCGACGGTCGAAGTGGATGTAGTCCTCGCGGGTGGCGCGGTAGGTCGCGCAGCGGTTCCGTCCGGCGCCAGCACAGGTGAACATGAAGCCATCGAACTTCGCGACGGTGACAAGAAACGCTATCTCGGCAAGGGTGTTTCGAAGGCGGTCAAAAACGTTACCGAAAAGATTCTTCCTGCGATTCAGGGATTGGATGCTCTCGATCAGCTGGCGGTGGACAGCGCCATGCTCGAACTGGACGGCACCGAGACCAAGTCCAAGCTCGGCGCGAACGCCATCCTCGCGGTCTCTCTTGCAAACGCCAAGGCAGCCGCCGAAGCGCTCGGAGTTCCGCTGTTCAAATATCTCGGCGGACCGAACGCCAAAGTGCTTCCTGTTCCGATGGCGAACGTCATCAACGGCGGCGCGCATTCCGACGCTCCGATCGATTTCCAGGAATTCATGATCATGCCGCACGGACTGCCGACCTTCAGCGAAGGTCTGCGTGCGATCACGGAAATCTTCCACGCCCTCAAGGCGGTGTTGAAGAAGCGCGGCCTGAGCACCGCGGTCGGTGACGAAGGAGGATTCGCTCCGAAGCTGAACAGCGTTGAAGACGCGATCGAATCGATTCTTCAAGCCACCAAGGACGCCGGCTACAAGGCGGGCAAGCAAATCTTCCTCGCGTTGGACGTCGCCAGCTCCGAGTTCTACAACAAGAACGGCACCTATACCTTCAAGAAGAGCACCGGCAAAACCATCTCCGGCGAAGAACTGGTTGATTTCTACGTCAAGCTCTGCGGCAAGTATCCGATCGTCAGCATCGAAGACGGCTGCGCTGAAGGCGATTGGAAGCATTGGAAGCTGCTCACCGAGAAACTCGGCGATCGCGTCCAGCTCGTCGGCGACGATCTGTTCGTCACGAACACCAAGTTCCTCAAGAAGGGCATCGACACCGGCACGGCCAACTCGATCCTCGTCAAGGTGAACCAGATCGGTTCGTTGACCGAAACGCTCGACGCGGTTCAGCTTGCGCAGTTCAACGGCTACACCGCAGTGCTCAGCCATCGTTCCGGTGAAACTGAAGATTCCACCATCGCCGACATCGCGGTGGCAACGAATTGCGGTCAGATCAAGACCGGCTCGCTCAGCCGTTCGGATCGGTTGGCGAAATACAATCAGCTGCTGCGCATCGAACAGATTCTCGGCAGCAACGCGGTTTACGCAGGCGTCAACGCACTGCCGAAAGCCCGCCGCTGATCTCTTTTCGAGTTTTTGCCACAAGCCGCATTCTTCGGGATGCGGCTTTTTTATTTCCGAGTTTTTAGTTCCGGGTTTTGAGTTTTTGAGTTGATCGGAAACATCTCTCAATACGGTGCTCGAGCCCTTCAATCCGTGCCGCTGCGAAATTGACTCTGCGGCAGTCGTTTCACTACGGTAGGCGGATGATTATTGCGCCGTCGCTGCTTGCTTCCGATTACACCCGATTCGGGAAGGAAGCGATCCGTGCCGGCGGTTCGGGTGCGGACTGGCTGCATCTGGACATCATGGACGGCCACTTCGTTCCGAACATTTCTTTCGGCCCGGCATTGGTCGGCACACTTCGTCCGCTCACGAAGATTTTCTTCGACGTTCACCTGATGTGTTCCAAGCCGGAGATTCTGCTGGAGCCGTTTGCGCAGGCCGGCGCAAATCAGATGACGATTCATGTGGAACTGGGTGATCAGGTCACGCCGTTGATCTGGAAGATCAAGAAGCTCGGCAAAAAAGTCGGCCTCGCGATCAATCCACCGACTGCCATCTCGATGGTTCAGCCGCATCTGGATCAGGTGGACACCGTGCTCGTGATGACGGTCAATCCCGGTTTCGGCGGGCAGGAGTTTATTTACGAGACACTGCCGAAAATTCAGCAGGTTGCGGCGTGGCGTCGGGATCGCGGATTGAATTATCACATCGAAGTCGATGGCGGCATCAACTTTCAGACCGCTCCGGAATGTGCCCGGGCCGGTGCCGATGCGTTCGTGAGCGGAACGACGTTGTTCAAGCAGCGAAGCCTTCGCGGTGCGGTGTCGAAGATGCGGAAAGTTCTCCTCTCCGCGCAGTCCCAGTCGAAAACGAAAATTTCTGTCGATAACAGCAACAACCTCCAACTTCTTTAAATGGGAAAAATCACCTTCGGAACCGATGGATGGCGATCTGTGATCGCTGAGGATTTCACGTTCGCCAATGTCGCGCGCGTCTCACAGGCGGCGGCCGATTTCTGGAAGGCAAACCCGGTCAACGGAACCGAGCAGAAGATCATCGTTGGATACGACCGCCGTTTCTTTTCGGATCGATTCGCGCAGATCGCGGCGGAGGTGATGGCGGCAAACGATTTTCAAGTGGTTCTCACTCCTGCCCCGACGCCCACACCCGCCATCTCGTATGCCGTCAAACAGCAGAAGGCGCTGGGCGGCGTGATGATCACCGCGAGCCACAATCCGCCATCGTTCAACGGCTTCAAGCTGAAGTCATATTACGGCGGTTCAAGTGACCCTGAGACGTGCAAGGGAGTGGAAAGCTATCTCGACAAAAATCCCGTGAAGAGCCAGCCGCTGGCCGATGCGGTGAAGTCAAAGCGCGTTCAGATCAGGAACATCAAGCCCGCGCACTATGCGGCGATCAAGAAGCTGGTCGATTTCAAGCTGATCGCGAAATCGAAGCTGCGTTTTGCCCATGAGGCGTTATTCGGTGTTGGCGCGGGCTGTTTTGAAGAGCTGCTCGCCGGAACGACTTGCAAGGTCACGACGCTGAATGCGACGCACGATCCTTTCTTCGGCGGCATCAATCCCGAGCCAATCGAAAAGAATTACGTTCGCAGCGCCGCGTTCCTGAAAAAGAATCCGCACGACATATGCCTGGTCACTGATGGCGATGCTGACCGCGTTGGCGGAATGGACGGCCGCGGAAATTATCTTTCAACCCATCAGATCATCTGCCTGTTGCTGCAACATCTCGTGCGCAACCGCGATGAAAAGGGCCGCGTGGTGAAGGCGCTGACAACCACGTCGATGGTGGACAAGATGTGTTCGGCGTTCGGACTTGAGCTGGTGGAAACAGGCGTTGGTTTCAAGTATGTCTGCGCCGAAATGATCAAAGGCGGCGTATTGCTCGGTGCTGAAGAAAGCGGCGGGATTGGATTCCCCGGTCACATTCCTGAGCGCGATGGCATTGCAGCCGGATTGTTCCTGCTGGAAATGCTCGCGATGGAAAAGACTTCGGTGAACAAGTTGACTGCCGCGCTGGAAAAACAGTTTGGAACGCATCGATACGGCCGCATCGACACGCATTTCCCGCTCGAAAAACGTCCGCTGCTCATGGAGTTCCTGAAGAACAATCCGCCCGCAAAACTTCTGCGCTCGCCTGTCGCTGAAGTGAAAAGCTATGACGGCGTGAAGTTCGTCGCCAATGACACGTCGTGGCTGATGCTGCGCGGTTCTGGAACGGAACCGATTCTGCGCATCTACGCCGAGGCGAAGACCGATGCGGACGCGCAGAAGCTGCTCAAGCTCGGAGTGGAACTTACGAAGAAAGTCTGAGCGAAAGCCGGCTGGCTCGGCAGGGCAGCTCCACAGAAAAAGCAAGCTGACCGTTGAGGCCGCCGCGGGTCCGGTTATCCTCGGATCATGTTGAAAACGCTCGTGAAATCCTGGTGGCGGCTTGTTGCGATTGCCGTTCTTTTTCCGGCTCCGTTGATTTTTGCCGGGGAAATCATCACGGTCAGATCGTTGTCCGAGCTCGCAGAAGTTTCGGCGCGTGACGGTCAGAATGTAAAGCTTGAGCCGGGCGTTTACCGCATGGCGGATTATCTTACCGAGCCGGTCCTTCAACAGATTCGATCAGAGGTGAACCGATCGGAACGTCGTCCGCCGGTTCCGATGTTCCTCTTTCGCGGCAACAGCAATCGTTTTGATTTCACCGGCGTGACGATTGAGATCGATACGTCGCTTTACCCGAAACTTCCGACGCCGAGCTACATTCGATGCATCATCATCGGCGGAAACGGAAATCATCTGGACGGGCTCGCCATTCGAAATACAGGACCGGAGAGAGGCAGCGGCGGGAACACGCTGTCCGTCGCCGGCTCCGGCAATGTGCTGGAAAACATCACGCTGCATGTGCGCGGTTCGTTCCCTTATGGATACGGCGACCTTTTAGGCAAAGGCGGACCGAACCTCGTTGGGCTTCAGAAGCAGAGCGGCATTCAAGTGATTGGATCGAACACGATTTTACGGCGATGCCGGGTATTCAGTCGTGCGTTCGGCCACTGCTTCTATGTGCAGGGTGGCGAGAACAGCCGGCTGGAAGATTGTTACGCGGAGGGGGAAATGCGTCCGACGAGCGAAATGCTGCGCGAAACCAACGGACCTGCGTTCAATCTGAGATTCGCTTCGGTTTATGAGAATCGGGACGGCCGATACATGATCACGCCGGGTTACATGAAGAGTCTCGTCGAGGATGGCTTCAGGACGTATGGAAACGCTGGAAACATCACGCTGATCAACTGCACCGCTGTAAACACACGAGCTGGATTTGAAATCGGCGCACGGGATGACAGTCCGGGAAAGACGCTGGTCGAAGGCTGCGTGGCGCGTGGGTGCGAGCGTGCCTTTCTTCTTGGGTCGCATGTCATTGTGCGACGGAGCCGCGGCGACGCGTGTTACGGACCGCTGCTTTACCTTCGCGGCGGCAGGGATTCCGACATCGAACTGGAACTCGCGCCGGAGATGTCGAACTTCACCGTGCATACCATTGCAACGATTGCCGGCACGAATCATAGCGTCCGCCTGTTTTCCAATGCAGCCGCACACAGCGTGCTGAAAGTGCCGATCCTGCTTGGATATGGAATGCCCGGCGCTGCTGAAATGGCCAGTCCGATTCGACCGGCGCCGGCGAAGAACATTCGTTTCAAGAATGAACTGCCCGGAGTGTCGGTGATTGTGAGCGATTCTGCAATCGACTGCGATGTTCAGTCGGCCGGAAAGGTGTTGAAGGATTCCAACCTGCGGAAGTTGCCGTAGGGGGCAGTTGAGCGCGCTTTGTGCGGGTCGCGGGGCGCAACCCGCGTCCAAGGCGGGCGCGTTCCCCGTCACTCGCTTTATTGGAAAGTGTATTTCAATCCGAGCGCCACAAGATGCCGGTCGTATTCGCGACCGCTGGCGTTGCTGTTCAGCGTGATGCCTTTTTCGTGAACATAGGAAGCTTCGGCGCTGAAATGTTTATCGACGCTGTAATTCACAAACGCGCTCGCTGAGATCACCCAGTCGTCCCGCTTTGTCGGCTGACGAAAATCGGTGTTGTATCCACGTCCGCCCACACCAACCGTCCAGTGCTCATCGAGTTTGTGCCGCAAGGTCAGGTCGTAGGTGCCGTCCTGATAGGTCGCGCGCCCGGATGATCCCGGTTGTTCAAAGCGTTTTGCCGAGAGTGTCAGCGTATTTGCGGGGGAAAGTGTTGCTGTCAGCGAAGCATCAACGAAGAGATTCCAGCGTTGCAACCCGCCGAAGCCGCTCGCCACGTGATTGCGAAATTCGCGGAATTCCGGGCCGATCGTGACATTCGCCTTCAACCACGAAAGCGGTCTGCCTTCGATTCCAAACAGCACGCGGTGAAAGCTGCTGTCGTAGTGAACATCATTTCCGAGAAAGGCTTCCTGATGCTGGACGCCATAACGGTATCCGGCGACCAGCGCAAAACTGTTCGTCTGGAAGTAACGCCCCAGATCGGCCCCGAATGTGAATTCATCACGATCCGCGAAATTCTGATATCCCGCGGTGTTGCGATGTTCCATCTGGAAGTCGTGGATGTAAATCGTTGCGACCGGACGCATGAACCAGTTCCCGAATTGTTGCGTCACGAAAATGCTGTCACGAATCACCGTGGCATCGCGCCGATCGCGCACGATCGGTGCTCCAGTCGCGGGCGCGCCGCCTTCGCCGGTCCAGGTCGGTCCGAGGGAACTGCCATCGATCTTCACCACCGAGCCGACGATTTTGTAGCTCGAATTTTCCGATTTGCCGGCGAGGTTCAGCGTGACCCGATGCAAAAAGAAATCTTCCGAACTTTCCGAATGAAAAAGATGCGCCTCAGGACTGTAGTTCACCGTCAGACCCAGCAGCGACGCCGGCTTCCAGTTCAGACCGACTGAAGGCAGAAAGCTGGTGACGAACGAACTTCGGTTCGCTTTATCCGTTTTGGACTGGAGGAAGACATTGCTGTCGAACGTTTCCTTCACCGCCGCAGTGCCTGTGACTTTCCAGGTCCGGGAACTGGAACCACTCCCATCGGAGGCGTGCAGAGAGTTTGAAATCAGCGTCGCGACGGCGATGTGAACGCATCGATTCAGGAACGCACAATTCGTTCTTCTTTTCACGATAATGAAACGTTCTTGCAACAGGAATTGGGCGCGGCATAGTTCGCATCCATCAGCCGACTTGTATGAAGATCGCGAACTGCTCCTGTCTTGTACTGTTGTTTTGTGTGGCTGCCGTTTTGGCAGGATGCACCGCTCCAGGAAAATCGATTGCCACGAACGGAAATGAACTGCCGATGGCTGGCGAAGTGGCCTCGACGGGCTGGACGCGCGCATTGCCCGGCGACGAACTTTGATTTCGCCGCGTCCGACTTCTGTCTGAATGCTGTGCTTGCCCTGAATGATCGGAAACTGAACATGCCGTGACCATCATCGCGACGTTCGTCCGCTGCCGATAAACCTGAATTGCCAAAGTTCCAACTTCATTTGGGCGCAACTGAACACGCATCAGAATTGATGAAGCATTCAGTGAAGCGTGATGCTTGCATCTCCCTCTCTTCCGAGCGAAGCCGGAGGAAAGGGGTTGGGGAATCCCCTCTCCCTGACCCTCTCCCGTGCTTCACTGCGGAGCGAGGGAACATTTATGGTGCAGGTGTCCGATTGCGCCCACTCATTTGAGGTCAGCCGTTGAGCATTGAATTGAATCTCGCGATTCTGCAAAGCGGATTGAATGGGCTTCCGCGATTGGAACTGGGAGGAAAGAAAGAAACCCGCGCCGTGCTGAATCAACACAACGCGGGTGCGTGAGAGGGAAGAAAACTTATGCCGCTTTTGCCTTGAGACCCGTGCGCAGAACCTTGAGCGCCTCGGGCATCTTGTAGTGGCGCTTCAGACCGACTTCGCTGAGGACGCCTGCCGGAACGCGCGAGATGAATTCAGGGAAACTCCGTTCCACGCGATCGCGCAGCAGCTTTTGTCCGGTCTTCGACGCCCAGAAATCCTCTTCAACTTTCGAAAGCGCGATGCCTGCCTCGTCGGGCCCGAGATTTTCGTGCTTGGCAAGCATCCAGATCAATTCCTTGTCGCCAGGCATGCAGACGGGGAATGGGACAAACTTGGGTTTGATTTCCTGTTCTTCGGAAACTTCGGCGCCCGCGTTTGGATTGACTCTCACTTCACCGGTGAACTGCGAGCCGTCGGTCAGTGAAAGTTCGACCGTGAGCGTCTTTTCCTTTTTGTTCGGACGGACGGTGACGTCGCCATCGCCGAACGTTTCAGTCAGCTGACGCTTGACCTCGTCGATGCTTTTCGGTTCGAGATCGGGGATTTCCAGTTTCTGGCAGAATTTTTCAAATGCGCTGACGCGGGCGGTTGCCTTGAGTTCGCTTTCGACCGCGCCGTAAATCTTGTCGGCGAGCTTGGGATCATGCGTCGCCTTGGGGAGAACGCGTTTGAGGAGTTCGAGCAATTGAGCTTCGGTTGCTTTCTTCGGTTCTTTTTTCATCGTGAAATAGGAAGGTCATTTTGTGCCAAAGCTGGAAGCGCGGAGCAATGGTGAAGAGAGGGGAATCTTCGATTTTATTTGATTCAAAGCTCAAGGGAGCACGCCAGGAGATGGCGGGGCAGCTGGAAGATGAAGAAAGGACTAAACCACGGATGAACACCGAGGAACACGGATGAGGGGAAATTTAGTTCGGTCGTTCCGGGAATTTTACGGCTGGGAAGAAGACATCGATGCAACGGGTGCTGACCCGAACGGATTCCAAACCCGGACCCGCCCATTCCAATAGTGGATTTTCATCCGTGTCCATCGGTGTTCATCCGTGGTTAAAAAAGTCGTTCAAAGGAATGCTCGAAGTGAGCTCAGCCACGGATAGAAACGAATGAGACTGATTCGGGCGGGGCAACTCAATTATCGCAACACGCTTTGAAAATAAGCTTCAATCGCCTTCGCCGCTTTCTTTCCGTCGCCCATCGCCAGAATCACCGTCGCAGCGCCGCGCACAATGTCACCCCCGGCAAAGACGCCGGGCAGACTGGTCATTCCGTTTTCGTCCACCACAAGGTTTCCATGCCGGTTCAATTTCAGTTCCGGACAGGTGGCGGTGAGAAGCGGATTTGCGCGTGTGCCGATGGCGACAACCACGGTGTCGCACGGGAGGATGAATTCTGATCCGGGAACCGGTTCAGGCCGGGCACGGCCGGAGGCGTCCGGTTCACCAAGTTTCATTTGAATGCACTTGAGTCCGGTGACCCAGCGTTTGTCGTCGCCGACCACTTCGACCGGCGCGGTAAGGAAATGGAATGTCACGCCTTCGTCTTTTGCGTGATGCACTTCTTCAGCTCGGGCGGGCAATTCATCCGCGGTTCGGCGATAGACAATCATCGCCTCGGCACCAAGCCGTTTTGCAGTGCGGACGGCGTCCATCGCGACATTGCCTCCGCCGACAACGGCGACGCGTTTGCCTTTCAACACCGGGGTGTCGGAATTCGGAAACTGGTATGCCGCCATCAGATTGATGCGCGTGAGATATTCGTTCGCGGAATAAACGCCCTTCAGGTTTTCGCCCGGGACATTCATGAACACCGGAAGACCGGCGCCGTTTGCGATGAATATTGCGTCGAACCGCTCACGCAATTCCGGCAGCGTGTAGGTGCGGCCGATGATCACATTGCATTCGATTTTGACGCCGAGTTCACGGAGACGATCCACCTCCTGGGCGACGATTGCCTTGGGCAGACGGAATTCGGGAATGCCATAGACGAGCACGCCGCCGGGCTTGTGAAGTGCTTCGTAGATTGTGACCTCGTGGCCCATTTTTGCGAGTTCACCCGCGGCGGTCAGTCCGGCCGGGCCCGATCCCACCACGGCGACTTTCTTTCCAGTCGATTTGATTTCGACTTTGGGCAGTTGATCCCGATGCTTTCGCGCCCAGTCAGCGACGTAGCGTTCGAGATAACCGATTCCGACCGGCAGGCCTTTGTTGCCGCGCACGCATTCCGCTTCGCACTGATTTTCCTGCGGACACACGCGGCCGGTCACGGCGGGAAGGGCGTTGTCGCAAAGAAGACTTTGAGCCGCCTCGGCGATTTTTCCTTTCGAAAGCAGGTCAATGAACGTGCGGATGTTCACGCCCACGGGACAGCCGCTCACACATTTGGGATCTTTGCACTGAAGACAGCGGTCGGCTTCAAGCAGGGCGAGCTGTTCGGTGAAACCGAGGTTGACCTCTTCGAAGTTGGCAGAGCGATCAGTCGGATTCTGTTCCGGCATTTTCTGCCGTTGAATCTGGAGACGTTGCTTTGTGGTGATGCGTTCGGGGGAAGCGTTCATGCGGATTGTTTTTCCAGCCGGCACGTTCCGGCGGCGCAGGCATTGGCCTGTTGCTCGAATTCGCGATAGGTCGAAAGCCGGTCCTGCAATTCGTCGAAATCAACCAGATGCCCGTCAAACTCCGGGCCGTCCACACAGGCGAACCGCGTTTCCTTCCCAAGGCTCACGCGACATCCACCACACATGCCGGTGCCATCGATCATCACCGGGTTGAGCGATACAATCGTGCGAACGCCAAACGGACGGGTGAGATTCGCCACAGCGCGCATCATCGGAACCGGACCGACCGCGTAAACGATGTCGATGCCGCCGCGTTCAAGAAATTCCTTCGCCGCGTCCGTCACGAAACCTTTGCGCCCGTAACTGCCGTCATCGGTGCAGACCACGACATCGCCGAGCCGTTTCAATTCCGATTCAAAAATCACCCATTCGCGCGAGCGTCCGCCAATGATGCTCGTCACATGAACATTTCGTTCGTGAAGCCCCTGTGCGATGGGATGAACCACAGCCGTTCCGACACCGCCGCCGATGCAGAGCGCACGGCCGGAATCGATCAATTCGGTGGCGTGTCCCAATGGGCCGGCGACGTCGCGGATCGATTCACCGGGTTCCAACGCCACGAGATCACGCGTGCTTTTGCCAACGGCCTGAATGACGAGTGCGATGGAGCCGGCGGAAGGATTGGCATCGGCGATCGTGAGCGGAATGCGTTCGGAATTTTCCGCGAGGTGAACGATGACGAACTGCCCGGGCTTGCGGATTTGAGCGATGCGAGGCGCGAGAACATCCAGGCGGGTGACGTTCGGACTGAGCTGCTGCTTTCGCAGAATGGTATGCATCGATGGAAGATTTGCGCTTTCATCCGCGAGCGGCTGTTCCGCAATTGCCAAAAGGTGAACCTATCTTGGCGTTCAGTGCCAAACGGGTTTTGACACCCGGCGGCAAACCGGCTTTGCTACGCGCGATCCCTATGAGCCGCGAAGCAATTGAAATGTCTGTTGAATCCGTCACGGTCGAAGTTTCCGACACGAAAACGGTCCGCCTGACCTGGCCGGAAGGATACAATCCTGATTTCAAGACCGGCCAGTTCATCACCTGTTTCTGGCCGGATGAACCGAGTTACAAACGAGCCTATTCGCTTTCGTCCTGCGCGCTGGACCGCGGTTTCTACGAATTCACCGTGAGGCGCGACGGAAAGATGGGCACGCGGATCGTCGATTGGATCAAGCCGGGTCAAAAGATGATGGTGCTGCCGCCGACGGGAAGATTTCTGCCTGTCTGGGAACCGAACAAGCATTTGATCTGCATCGCCGGCGGATCGGGCGTGACGCCGTTCCGCGGATTCGTTCGGGAGGCAACGCGCCGGAAACTGGAAACGAAGATCACGATCCTCTACAGCGTGCGCACCACCAACGACATCATCTTCAACGAAGAATTCCGCGCGCTGGAGAAGGAGAATCCCAATTTCAAATTTGAAGTCACCTGCACACGTCTGGCGGAACAGGATTCGTGGACCGGCCGACGCGGACGCATCGATCCCGCCTGGTTGAAAGAACACGCGAAGGACCTTCAGAACACCGTGTTTTATGCGTGCGGCCCGAACGCGCTGGTGGAGTTCGCGGAAGGAATCGTTTTCGAACTCGGAGTTCCCAAGCAGCAGATGAAAACGGAAAAGTGGGGCTAGTTTTCCCACAGGCAATGGCTGTCGTTTATCTGTGTTTCATCTGTGCCCTCTGTGGCTTAAGAGCCTAAAGTCTCTCTTCCCATTCACGCACTTCGGTTCTATTGTCACCGGCCATGTTGAAACGGACACCTTTGTTTGAGGCACATCAGAAGCTGGGCGGCAAACTGATCGAATTCGGCGGCTGGGAAATGCCGGTGCAATACACCAGCATCACGGACGAACATCTCGCCGTTCGGAATGCGGCCGGCATTTTCGACATTTCGCACATGGGCGAAATCACGGTCAGCGGAGACGCTGCCGCCGAATTTCTGAATTCGGTTCTCACCAACGACATCCGGAAACTTTCGCCGGGCGAAGGTCAGTACACGCTCATGTGCAACGAGCGCGGCGGAGTGGTGGACGATCTGTATGCCTACCAGCTTTCGGGCAATGTGTTTTTTCTCGTGGTCAATGCCTCGCGAACTCCCGACGATGTCCAGTGGCTGCAAAAACAATGGGAAGCCTTTCCGAAGAAGGCCGACGTGCACATGACCGATGCCTCGCACAATTACGCCGCCGTGGCAGTGCAGGGACCGCGCGTGGCGGAATTTATCAATGAATGCATCACCATTCCATCGACCTCCGGCATGCGCGTTGCGAAGGTAACCGATTTGAAAAAGAACCAGATTGGAGGCTTTCCGTGTCATGGCGCGAGCGTGCTGGTGTCGCGCACCGGTTATACAGGCGAAGACGGATTTGAAATCGTGGGACGCGACGATTCCATTCTGCACATCTGGAATCTCCTGCTGGAGAAGGGAAAGCCGTTCGGAATCAAACCGTGCGGATTGGGCGCGCGCGACACGTTGCGGACGGAAATGTGTTATCCACTTTACGGCCATGAGCTGGACGAAAACACCACGCCGATCGAAGCCGGTGTCGGCTTTTTTGTTGGGCTCGATAAAGGTGAATTTGTCGGACGCCCCGTGCTCGCGGATCAGAAGGCTAATGGCGTGAAGAAGAAGTGCGTCGCTTTCAAGATGGCCGAAAAATCCGCACCGCCACGTCCGCATTATCCGATTTGGGTCAACGGAGCAAAGGCCGGTGAAGTGGTGAGCGGAACACAAAGTCCTTCGCTCAACGCGGGCATTGGACTCGGTTACGTGCCGCCGGAGTTCAGCAAAGCTGGAACGGAAATCGAAATTGAGATTCGCGGCAGACGATCGAAAGCCGTCATCGTTCCCAAGCCGATTTATCGAAAAGGATAAATGGTTTCTTTCCGTGCAGGGCAGTCCTGAAAGCCCGCCGTATATCGCTGCCATTCAACTCAGGGAAAATTCCAATTGTGAATCCCTTCGATCCGCGTAATCTGCGGGCGAATTTTCTTTGAAAATATGAGTAACGTTCCTTCCGATCTCAAATACGCGAAGTCGCACGAGTGGGTCCGCGTCGCCGGCGACGTCGCGACTGTCGGCATCACCGACCACGCCCAGCACGAGCTGACCGATGTGGTGTTCGTCGAGCTGCCCGAATCCGGCCGCAAGGTCAAAGCCGGCGAAGCCTGCGCCGTCGTGGAATCAGTGAAAACCGCGAGCGACATCTACTCTCCGGTTTCAGGAGAGATCATTGAGGTCAACAAAACCGTGGCCGACAATCCGGCGCTGGTGAACACCGATCCTTACAATGGCGGCTGGTTCTACAAAATCCGGCTGTCCGACGCTGCTGAACTGAACAGCCTGCTCGCACCCGATGCCTACAAGGCGCAGATCGGTGGTTGATAAGTTTCGCCGCCGCGTCCATTGAAATTTCCCGGATGTCCGCCAGTTTATACTCGTGAAAGCAAAACGGATCCGACTCTTCATCAAGCCGTATTGCGGCTGGTGTCACAAGGCGATGCGCTGGCTCGATGAACATGACGTTCAATACGAAAGGATCGATGTCATGGCAGATGAAGCGGCGTTCGATGAAATGATCCGCATCTCCGGCCAGGATCTCGCGCCCGTCATGGATGTCGATGGCGATATCCTTGCCGACTTCGGTCCCGAACAGCTCGAACCTTTCTTCCGCAGACTCGAAAAGAAAAATGCCCGCGCCTAGCCTCACCGAACTCAAGCCTCGTCCGCGCCTGCCTGAATGGCTGCGCATCAAGCTGCCGACCTCCGACACGTTTTCGCACACGCGTTCGCTGCTGGACGAACTGAAGCTGCACACCGTTTGCGAAAGCGCCAAGTGTCCGAATCATTGGGAATGCTGGAGCAAGGGAACCGCGACGTTCATGATCGCCGGCGATCGCTGCACCCGTGCCTGCGGATTCTGCGCGGTTTCAACGGCGAAACCCCTTCCGC
>Ga0065721_10049455_pt1 | contig 33989 bp, 32 predicted proteins | sample Mesricmetagenome_FD_59108 | JGI IMG/M metagenome (GOLD analysis project Ga0065721, IMG submission 59108) | Mesophilic microbial community from rice straw/compost enrichment Sample: eDNA_1 v2 (version 2) | ecosystem: Engineered > Solid waste > Grass > Composting > Bioreactor | place: USA: Davis... | reverse complement strand
GCGTCTGCTCGATGCACCACCAGAACTCCTCCTCCGTCTCGCCCTTCCAGGCGAAGACCGGGATGCCGGCGGCGGCGATGGCGGCGGCGGCCTGGTCCTGGGTCGAGAAGATGTTGCAGGACGACCAGCGGACCGTGGCGCCCAGCGCCGTCAGCGTCTCGATCAGGACGGCGGTCTGGATGGTCATGTGCAGGCAGCCGACGATGCGGGCGCCCTTCAGCGGCTTGGAGTCGCCGAATTCCTCGCGCAGCGCCATCAGGCCCGGCATCTCGGTCTCGGCGATGGTGATTTCCTTGCGGCCCCACTCGGCGAGGCTGATGTCCTTGACCTTGTAGTCGGTGAAGTTGGCGGGCGCGGCCATCGGGCGTGTCTCCTGGACAGCTAATGAGTCAGGGGCGGGCGCACCGGCCCGCTTCTTCCGGCATGGTGTAGCAGCGTGTCCGCTGGGGCGCAAGCATAAAGATATCTTTATGTTTGTGGGGTAGCCGATCGGCCGTTTTCGGATGGCGGGACACGGGACAGGATGGGCGGTTATCCTTTTGACCTTCGAATCTTCTGCGTTTCGTGGTGTTTCTGAACGCTGGGCCTGAACGCTGGACTTGGACGACGGACATCGATGGCGCTCAACGGATTCTGGAGCCGGCTTGGCCGGCACGAACTGACTCTGCTGGTCGGGGTGGCGGTCAGCGCCGGCCTGATCCTGTCCTTCGCCCTGCTTGCCGGGGAGGTGATCGAGGGCGAGACCGCGGCCTTCGACCGGGCGGTCCTGCTGGCGCTGCGGGTGGCCGGCGATCCGGAGACCCCCCTGGGCCCGCTCTGGCTCCAGAACGCGGCGCGCGACATAACGGCGCTCGGCAGCACGGTGGTGCTGTCGCTGATCACCGCGGTGATGCTGGGCTTTCTGGTTCTGACGGGGAAGCGGGGCGCGGCGCTGCTGGTGCTGCTGGCGGTCGGGGGCGGGATGCTCCTCAGTTCGCTGCTGAAGAACCAGATCGGGCGGGCGCGGCCCGACCTCGTCCCGCACGGCGACATTGTCTTCACCGCCAGCTTTCCCAGCGGCCATTCGCTGCTGTCGGCCGTCGTCTACCTGACGCTGGGGGCCATGCTGGCCCGCGTCGTCGAGGGGCGGCGGCTGAAGGCCTATGTGCTGGTGGTGGCGATCGGGCTGACGCTGCTGATCGGGTGCAGCCGCGTCTATCTGGGCGTTCACTGGCCCACCGACGTGCTGGCCGGCTGGTGCGTGGGTGCCGGCTGGGCGTCGTTGTTCTGGCTGGTCGCGCTGTGGCTGCAAAGACGCGGTGCCGTGGAACCCGACCGTGCAGCCGAGGCCACGGCCGATCATGCTTGACCCGGACTTATCGCTGCCGATATCTCGGTGTCACCCCCATCGGACGGCACAGCATATCGATGTCCAAAGGCACTCTCGACCACGAAACCTTGCAAGCCGTCGGCGTCCTGATGCGTGCGGTGGAGCAGGCGCGGGTGCCCGGCGTGCTGGAGTTCCGCTATCTGGTCGATGCCCTGGACCGCACGCTGGTGTCGGGCGACGTCGAGGAACTGGACGAGGCGAAGCGCTTCTTCGAGGCGCTCGACAGCGACAGCCGCGCGCGTGTCGTGGACTGTGCGCACGACGTGGCGCATGCCACGGCCGCGGCCAACCGGGCGGGCGATGCCGAACCGGCCGGCAAGCGGAAGCCGCTGCGTCGCGCGGCCAAGTCGGCAACCGGCTTTCTCGCTGCGCTCAACGGCGCGCGCGGGGCGGTCGCGAATCCGCCAGACAGCAGCGTCACCGCCAAGTCGCGGCTGCTGGCCGCGGTGGAGGAGCGGCGGGAAAACGACCTTGCCGCCACGCAGCTGTTCGCGGGTGATCCGCTGCCGCGCGCAAACTGACACTCCTGAGGAAACACGCGCATGACCGCCTTCAAGGTTGGGGACCAAGTGACGGTCCACAACAGCCAGACCGGCCCCGAGAAGATCGCCACGGTGGAGGCCTTCACCGAGGGCAACCGCTGCATGGTGCTGTCCGACGGAACCAAATGGCGCGCGGACGGCCAGCGCCAGTGGCGCGCCGGCAGCGCTTACTACAAGGGGCCGGTGCTTGAACGGACGCAGCCCGGCGACGTCGAGATCGTCACCAAGCGCCGCGCCATCGGCGTGATCCGCAAGTTCGCCCAGGACCTGTCCATGGACAGCCCGCTCAGCGCCGAGGCGCTGAAGCGGATTGTCGATGCGATCCAGGCGGAGCGCGACGCCGCGAAGGGCGACGAAGCAGAGTAAGGATTAGATACAGCGCCCGCCGTCCACCTCCATGCAGACGCCGGTCAGGAACTCGGCCTCGTCGGAGCAGAGGAACAGGGCGGCGTTGGCGATATCCGCCGGCTGGGACAGGCGGCCGAGCGGGATCGAGGCCTTGAACTGCGCGCGCTTTTCCGGCGTGTCCTCGCCCATGAACAGGTGCAGCATGCCGGTCTCGCCGGCCACCGGGTTCAGCGCGCAGACGCGGATCTTATCGGGCGCCAGTTCCACCGCCATGGACTTGGTCAACGTGATGGCCGCCCCCTTGGAGCCGTTGTACCAGGTCAGCCCCGGCCGGGGCCGCACGCCGGCCGTGGAGGCCACGTTCAGGATCACGCCGCCGCCCTGGCCGCGGAACACCGGCACCGCGTGCATGGCGCCGAGATAGATGGACTTCACGTTGACCGCGTAGATGCGGTCGAAGGTCGCCTCGTCCACCTCCGTCATCGGGCCGTTGCGGTGGGTGTAGCCGGCGTTGTTGACCAGGATGTCGAGCCGGCCGAAGGTCCCCACCGCAGCGGCGACCATGGACTGCACGTCGCCGTTGAGGGACACGTCCGCGCGGACGGCGCGGGCCTTCTCCCCGATCTCGTCGGCAACGCGCTTGGCCGCTTCCTCGTTGATGTCGGCGACGACGACGCTCGCCCCCTCATCGGCGAAGCGCTTGGCGATCCCTTCCCCGAATCCCGACCCGCCGCCGGTGACGATGGCGACCTTGTTCGCAAGGCGCATGTGTTTCCTCCCGCTGTCGTTCTTTCGCTCAATCGTGCTTGATCGCGACGGTCTTCACGGTGGAGAAGCCGTACAGGGCCTCGAAGCCCTTTTCGCGGTTGAAGCCGCTTTTCTTCACGCCGCCGAAGGGCAGTTCCACGCCGCCGCCGGCGCCGTAGTTGTTGATGAAGACCTGTCCGGCCTGGAGGCGCTTCGCCAGCCGCATCTGCCGGCCGCCGTCGCGCGTCCACACGCCGGCCACGAGGCCGTAGGGCGTGCCGTTGGCGATGCGCACGGCCTCCTCCTCCCCGTCGAAGGGGACGCAGGCGAGCGCCGGGCCGAAGACCTCCTGCTGCTCCAGGTCGGAGCCGGGCGCCACGTCGCCGAACAGGACCGGCGCGACGTAGAAGCCCCCCGACGGGGCGCCGTCCACCACGCGCCCCTCGGCCAGCACGCGGAAGCCGTTGGCCTTGGCCGTGGCAACCATGCCGGCGACACGGTCCTTCTGCTTCGCGTTGATCAGCGGGCCGACGTCGTGGTCCTCCAGCGCCGGGCCGACCGTCAGGCTGCGGAAGCGCTCCGCGATCATGGCGATGAAGCGGTCGTAGATGGAACGCTCGATCAGCACGCGGCTGCCGGCGGAGCAGGTCTGGCCGGCGTTCTGGACGGACGCCCGCACCACGAAGGTCAGCGCCTGCTCCAGGTCCGCGTCGGCGAAGACCAGTTGCGGGGACTTGCCGCCCAGCTCCAGCGTCACCGGCACGATGTTGCGGGCGGCGGCCTGCTGGACCAGCACGCCGACCTCCTGGCTGCCGGTGAAGGAGATGTGGTTGATGCCCGGATGCGCGGACAGCGCCGCCCCGGCCTCCTCCCCATAGCCGGTGACGATGTTGACGGAGCCGGCGGGGAACCCGGCTTCCACCATCAGCCGCCCGAGATAGAGCGTGGTGAGGGAGGCATCCTCGCCCGGCTTGATGACGCAGGCGTTGCCCATCGCCAGCGCCGCGCCGACGCTGCGGCCGATGATCTGCAACGGGTAGTTCCAGGGGATGATGTGCGCGGTCACCCCGTGCGGCTCCCGCAGGGTCATCACCGTGTAGCCGTTGAGGTACGGGATCGTGTCCCCGTGCACCTTGTCGGCGGCCCCGCCGTAGAATTCGAAATAGCGGGCGCAGGCGGTCACGTCCGCCCTCGCCTGGGCCAGCGGCTTGCCCACGTCGCGGGATTCCAGCGTCGCGAGCGTGTCCGCGTGGTCGAGGATCAGGGCCGACAGCCGCTGCATCAATCGCCCGCGCTCCGCCGCCGTCAGGCGGCCCCAGTCAGCGTCGAAAGCGGTGCGGGCGGCGGCCACGGCGCGGTCGATGTCGGCCGCAGTGCCGCGGGGGATGGCAGCGAAGGTCTCGCCGGTGGATGGATCGATCACGGGGATGGTGCCGCCGTCCACGGCTTCGGCAAAGGTCCCGCCGATCAGAAGGTTGGTTTCCATGGAATGGGATCCTCAGAAGGCTTTTCTTTTCAAAACACCAGGCCGCGGAAGAACAGCGTCACCGCGGGCACGTAGGTGATGACCATCAGGCAGGCGAAGATGACGATCACGAAGGGCACCAGCCGGCCGATGATCTGCTCCAAACTCAGGCCGGCGACCTGGCAGGCGGCGAACAGGTTCACGCCGAAGGGCGGGGTGACCATGCCCAGCGCCAGGTTCACGACCATGATCAGCCCGAAATGCACGGGGTCGATGCCGAAATGGGCGGCGACCGGCGCCAGGATCGGCGCCAGCACGATGATCGAGGCGGAGGTCTCGATGAACATGCCGACCACAAACAGGAACAGGTTGACCGCCAGCAGGAAGGCCCAGCCGCTGCCGATGGCCTCAGCGATCCAGGCGCCGATGGCGGCCGGCACGCCGGCCCGCGTGATCAGGAAGCTGAACAGCCCCGCCGCCGCGATGATGAACATGATGATGGATGAGGACAGGACCGATTTCCTGAGAATCGGCCCCAAATCCCGCCAGCCGATGGCGCGGTAGACGCCCATGCCGACGATGGCTGCGTAGAACACGGCGACCACCGACGCCTCCGTCGGCGTGAAGACGCCGCGGTAGATGCCGCCGATGATGATGACCGGCATCAGAAGGGCCAGCGCCGCCCGCTCCGTCGCCTTGACGAAGCCGATGTTGCCGACGGCGTCGTCCTTGCCCCAGCCGTTCATCTTGCAGGTGACGTAGACGAACAGGGTCAGCGCGCCGCCGATCAGCAGCCCCGGTCCGACACCCGCCGCGAACATCTCGCCGATGGAGACCTCCGCCGACACGCCGTAGAGGATCATCGGGATGGACGGCGGGATGATGACGCCCAGTTCCGCCGAGGTGGCCTGGAGTGCGGCTGCGAATTCCGCCGGGTAGCGGTGCTTGATCATCGCCGGGATGATGATGGAGCCGATGGCGAAGGTCGTCGCCACGCTGGACCCGGACACCGACGCGAAGATCATGCAGGTCAGCACGCAGGAGCAGGCGAGCCCGCCCTGCACGTTGCCGACCACCGCCTTGGCGAAGTCCACCAGCCGGCGGGAGATGCCGCCGGCCTCCATCAGGTTGCCGGCCAGGATGAAGAAGGGCACGGCCATCAGCGGGAAGCTGTCGATCGTCGTCACCAGCTTCTGCGCCACCACGATCAGCGGCATGGTGGTGAAGACGGCGATGCCGCCGATGCTGGCCGCTGCGATGGCGATGGCGATGGGCACGCTGAGCGCGAACAGGCCCACCATGACAAGGAGCATGAAGCTGGTCATGGCTTACACCTCGTACACTTCCTGGGGCGCCGGCGCGGAGGTCCGCGCGTGCAGGGCGTCGCGGATCTGCTCCGCCGCCCGCGCCAGCAGCCCGACGATGGCCAGCGCCGCCCCCACCGGCACGGCGGCGTAGACCAGCGCGATGGAGATGCCTTCCCCGGTGAAGGGGTTGTCCACGCCGGCCAGCATCTGGAAGCGGACGCGCCCGACCATGTCCCAGCCGAACCAGACCATGACCAGCAGCACGCCCAGCGACAGCCCGGCGATGACGGCCACCAGGACGGCCCGCGCCCCGCCGTGCAGGCGGTTGAACAGGAACTCCACCGCCATCAGCGCCCCGGTCCGGAAGGCGACGGCAACGCCCAGATACACCATCCAGATGTTGAGGGAACGCGCCGTCACCTCCGACCAGGTGGACGGTTCCTCGAAGATGAAGCGCGTCACCACTTGATAGAGCGACACGCAGCAGGTCAGCACCAGCAGCGCCATCGCGGCGCGCAGTGTCCAGCGCATCAGGAAGGATTCGAACGCCGAGAGAGCCGCAAGCATGGGGGACTCCACAAATCGCTTGCCCCCTCCCTAACCCTCCCCCGCATCGCGGTGGAGGGAACTCAAGCCCCCTCTCCCGCGCAAGCGGGGGAGGGATGGGGAGGGGGCAAAGTGCCGCTCAGTACTTGTAGGTCTTGATCGCGTCGATCTTGTCCTGGCCGAACTTCTTGGCGTATTCGGCGTAGGCGGGCTTCAGGGCTTCCTGGAAGGCGGTGGGGTCGATGTCGGTGACCACCTCCATACCCTGCTTCTTCAACTCCTCGATTCCGTTCTTGGCATCATCCTCGGCCTTCTGGCGCATGGCCTTGGCGCCGGTCAGGGCGGCCTGCTTGAACCAGCCCTTTTCCTGGTCCGACAGCTTGTTCCACACCGACGGCGACAGGATGATCAGGGCCGGCGAATAGACGTGCTGCGACACCGTCAGGTACTTCTGCACCTGGGAGAACTTGGCCGACAGAATCACGCCGATGGGGTTCTCCTGGCCGTCCACCGTGCCCTGCTGCATGGCGGTGAACAGCTCCGGGAAGGCCATGGGCGTGGGCAGGACGCCCAGCGTCTTGAAGGCCGTCATGTGCACCTGGTTCTCCATGGTGCGGATCTTCAGGCCCTTGGCGTCCTCTGGCGTCTTCACCGGCTTCTTGGAGTTGGTCAGGTTGCGGAAGCCGTTCTCGCCCCAGGCCAGCGCGATCAGCCCGTGCTTGGGGAACTGGTCGAGGATTTTCTGCCCGATGGGGCCGTCCAGCACCGCGTGGGCGTGGGCATAGTCCTTGAACAGGAAGGGGATGTCGGTGATCAGCGTGTCCGGCACGAAGTTGCCGACCGGGCCGGAGGAGGTGACGACGATGTCCACCGTGCCGATCTGCGCGCCTTCCACCATCTCGCGCTCGCCGCCCAGCGCGTTGGCCGGGAACTGCTTGATGGTCCATTTGCCGCTGGACAGGCGCGACAACTCGTCGCCCATCGCCGTGGCGCCGACGCCATAGTGGGAGGTGGGGGCGAGCGAGTAGCCGAGCTTCAACTCCTCGGCCTGCGCACCGGTTGCGGCGAGCCCCAGCGCGAACAGGCCCGTGGTCAAGAGCGTCTTCAAATGCATAGGCGTTCTTCCTCCCTCAAGGAATTCGGTGCGCCAGCCCCGGCCGGTTGTCCGGCTCTCGAACAATTGGCAACACCCGCAAATGTTAGCGCGTATTGTCCCTCTTTGGCATGTCCTCTTCGACATAGGCCTGCACGATGGCGTTGATGCCGGTGTCGCGGCCGAAACCCAGCCGGTCGGCGCGGGCTGTGTCCATGTCCGCCGGCCAGCTGGCGACGATGCGGGTGATGGTCTCGTCCGGCCGGTGGTCGATCAGCGACGAATCGCCGCCGGCCTTCTCCAGCGCGGCGATCATGCCGCCCACCGTGACGGAAATGCCCGGCAGGTTCAGCGTGCGGTTGTCCTCCCACGCCTCGGGGGCCAAGCCGTGGGCGTGCAGCAGGTTGGCGACGACGTGGGCGGGGGAGGTGATCCACAGCGCGAGCGCCATCGGCACCGGGCACACGGAACGCTCGCCCGACAGCGGTTCCCGGATGATGCCGCTGGCGAAGGAGGACGCGGCGAGGTTCGGCTTGCCCGGCCGCACCACCACGGTGGGCAGGCGCAGGCTGCACCCGTGGATAAAGCCCTTGCGGCTGTAGTCGTTGACCAGCAGCTCCCCGATGGCCTTCTGCGTGCCGTAGGAGGACTGCGGGCGGGCCGGCGTGTCGTCCAGCACCAGCGGCGGGGCGTGGCCGAACACGGCGACGGAGCTGGCGAAGACGACCCGGGGCGGGGCGGGCAGGTCGCGGCAGACCTCCAGCAGGGCGCGCGTGCCGTCCACGTTGACGCGCATGCCCAGATCGAAGTCGGCTTCCGCCGCAGCGCTGACCACGGCGGCAAGGTGGAAGACGCTGTCGAAGCCCCGCTTGCGCAGCTGGTCCTGCACCGCCGGGTCGCACAGGTCGCCGACGATGGCGCTGGCGCCGGATGGCAGGTCGGTGCCGGCGTGGATGTCCAGCAGGGTTACCTCGTGGTTCCCCTCGGCCAGCAGCCGGTGCGCGAGTTTTCGTCCGAGGAAGCCGTTGCCGCCGGTGATGAGCACCTTCATGGCTGGCCCCTCCGTCACGCGTTGTCGAGATAGCGCCGGGCCCAGCCGAGCCCCGCCACGGTGCCGGCCTTCGGGCGGTACTCGCAGCCGACCCAGCCGCGGTAGCCGATCTCGTCCAGCACCCGCAGCAGGTGATGCGGGTCGCATTCGCCCGTGTCGGGCTCGTTCCGGTCCGGGACACCGGCGATCTGGACGTGGCCGACCAGCGGGGCCAGCCGGCGCAGCCGCATGGTCAGGTCCCCTTCCATGATCTGGGCGTGGTAGAGGTCGAACTGGATCTTCACGTTGGGGCGGTCCACCGCCTCGATCACCTGCGCCGCTTCCGTCGTGGTGCGCAGCAGGTAGCCGGGCATGTCGCGGTCGTTCAGCGGCTCGATCACGATGGTGCGGTCGTGGTCGGCGGCGCGGTGGGCGGCGTGGCGCAGCCGCTCCACATAGAGCGCCAGCGCGTCCTGGCGGCTCATGCCCGCGGGCGGGATGCCGGCCATCACGTGCAGGGTGGGGCAGTCCAGCGCCGCGGCGTAGATCAGCGCGCGCTCCACCGATTCGACGAAGTCCGTTTCCCGGTCGGGCAGGCAGGCGAGGCCGCGCTCGCCCGCGGCCCAGTCGCCGGGATACAGGTTGAACAGCGCGACCGACACGCCGCTGTCCGTCTTGCGGCGGGCGACCTCGGCCTCCGGATGGTCGTAGGGAAACAGGAATTCCACCGCGCGGAAACCGGCGTCGGCGGCCGCCTGGAAGCGGTCGAGGAACGGGACCTCGTTGAACTGCATGGTGAGGTTGGCGGCAAGGCGCGCCATGGTCGTCACTCCCCCCTTGGGTTGTGGGCCGGTTGACCGAGCCCATTCGTCGTTGCGCGCCAGTGTCGACGCCCCGTCGGGGCGCCGTCAAGTGCGACGGCGAAAAGGAGGAGAGTGGCGCGAGTGACGGGACTTGAACCCGCGGCCTCCGGCGTGACAGGCCGGCGCTCTAACCAACTGAGCTACACCCGCGTAATGGCTCCGGATGCTGGACTCGAACCAGCGACACGCGGATTAACAGTCCGCTGCTCTACCGACTGAGCTAATCCGGAACGGAGGCCGGCTTATAAGCCCGATCCCGGATCCTGGCAAGCGAAATCGAACCGGCTCCGTCACTTTTTTCGCGGACCTGTTCCGGCCCGTGACAAAGAGGCCGGCACCTCGCGCATCGGTTGACAGCGAGGCCGGCTTTCGCTTCCTTGCGCGACCGGTTTCACCATCATTGTCTTCTGGCACCCGCACCCATGTCCCCCGCCCCCACGTCCAAGGTCGTTCCGTTCGCCGCGGCGCGCGAGGCCCTGCTGGCCCGCCTGACCGAACAGCTTCCGCCAAGCACCGAGTGGGCCGGCCGCCTGCTCCTGATGCCCGACGGGGTGCGGATCGAACCGATGCCGGCGCAGGATGCGGTGGAGGGCCTGCGGGCCTTCCGCGCCGGGCTGGGCGAGGCCATCGGCGCCGCCCCCTGCTCGGTTGGCGGGATGTGGGTGTCGCAGGAAGACTGCCTGGACTGGGACGGGCTGCTGGCCCCCCTGGCGGTCGCCGCCGGTTATGTCGTGGCGGGGGCAACCGGGGGCAACGGCCTGTCGGTGGAGCTGTTCCGCTGCAAGGCGGCGCTGGCCGGCTGGGGCGTGCGCGGCATCCGCGGCGACGCGGCGGTGGTGCGATCGGCGGCCTACGCCGTCGTGTCGGTCAGCCGCCGGCCGGAGGATCAGGAAATCGTGCTGGACCGCGTGATGGACACCTTCAGCTTCGTCCTGCGCAGCCAGGGCGAGCCGACGGTGGAGGCCGATGACCTGGACGCCCGCCTGGCCCGGCGGACGTGGCCGATGCGCAAGTAGAGGGGGCGCAAGTAAAGGGGTGTTCCCTTCACCGCGTGAGGGCGTCGGCGTGGATGATGCGGGTTACCATCTGGGAGCGCTGGACGTCGCGCACCTCCAGGATAATACCGAGGTTGAGGGCGGCGAGATCCTCCGCCAGAGACCGGACCGTCTCCCGAACCCGGTCGAGGGCGCCGGGATCATAGTCCGATTCGCTACCGAGCGAACTGACGAAGGCATTGATTTCCAACTGCATTTCCGCCGGGCTCCGCCGATGGTGGTGGGTACATCCACTTACTGCGTTACCCCGATGCGCTTGCCCCATCAATGACTCTTGCGCCATATATCGGCAGGTGAAAGGCCTTCGCCCCTAGATATAGCGGGGCGCGAAGCGGAGGGTTTCGCCGAAGCCCGGTACGACGAAACGCTTAGAATCTACGTCTTGTTCGGCGAGCGCTACATGTAGGGCCTTGGCCGGCGCGTCGATGGCTTCCGGCGTCAACTGGAACGTGCCGAAATGCATCGCGACGCTGTGCCGGGCCTCCAGGTCCTGGTGCGCCCGCACGGCCTCCGCCGGGTTCATGTGCTGGGCGGCCATGAACCAGCGCGGCTCATAGGCGCCGATCGGCAGCAGGGCCACGTCGATGGGGCCGAAACGCTGGCGGATCTCCCGGAAATGCGGGCAATAGCCGCTGTCCCCGGCGAAATAGACCGTGATGCCGGGCGCTTCCACCACGAAGCCGCCCCACAGGGTCCGACGCCGGTCGAAGGGGCTGCGCGATGACCAGTGCTGGGCCGGCACGAAGGTGATGCGGGTGCCCTCCGGCCCCTCCAGCCCGTCCCACCAGTCCAACTCGTTCACCGCCTCGAAGCCGGCGCGGCGCAGGCTCGGTCCGTTGCCGAGCCCGGTGATCGCTTGCGCCACGCCGCGTCGGCGCGCCAGATGGCGCAGCGATGGACCGTCCAGATGGTCGTAATGGTTGTGGCTGAGGAGGATGGCGTCGATGGGCGGCAGGTCGTCCATTCGCACACCCGGCGCCCGCGCCCGCTTCGGCCCCAGCCGGCCGAACGGTCCGGCGCAGTCGGAAAAGACCGGGTCGGTCAGGAACGTGGCGCCGCCGACCTGGATCAGGAAGGTGACGTGGCCGATGAAGGTGACGGCGACCTCCCCCTTGCCCAGCGGGAGGAGGGGCGGGACGCGCGGCTCCACGGGCGGGGGCGGTGTCCAGCGCGGCCCCCTGGCCTTGTAGAGGCGCCAGAGGTCCCGCAGGCTTTTGTCCGTGTCCGCGTGAGGATTGAAGAATCGCTTGCCGTCCCAGTGGTCGGATGGGACGGCGGGAAAGCGGGTCTGGGAGTCGTCGCGCGGCATGCGCCCATAGGTGGGTGCGGCGGCGTTCCTTGCCTAGACCTTGTCCGTCGAACCGTTGGGCGCACCGTTGGGCGTATGGCCGTGCTCAAGCCGCTTGAAAGTTCGCGATGGAAACGGTATGCAAAGCGGAATGTATGGAGTTAAAGCATTGAAAGTTATGCGTTTTTGCCGTGCTGCCCTGCAATAACATCGCATGCGGCATTTGGTATACCAAGCTATAGTCCCCTCATCAGACAAGGCCACTTTCAGTCCCCCTCCCATCAGCCAAGGACGGAGATCATCATGAACACCTCGACCTTCTCCCACGTCGGCGCCGATCGCACCCAGTCCTCCGCCGCCCAGGTCGTCCGCGAGTTCGTCGTCGCCTGGTTCCAGGCCACGCCCGTGTATCTGGTCTACCGCGCCCTGACGACCCGCTAAATAACGACCCGCTAAAAAACTCAAGACACGGAGCGGGGGCGGCAATCCGCGGGATGACCCGCCAGATGCCAGCGCCGGCCCCCGCCGTCTCTTCAGAATTTCCTTTGCTCAGCTTGTGGCGGAAAATTCCGCCGCCAGACCGGGGCCAGTTCCGGCACCCCGTCGGTCAGCACCGAGCCCCGGCCGGGCACGCCGTGCAGACCATGGCCCTGCGTCATTCCTCCGCTCCCGCATCCTGGTCCGATTGGCGGCCCGATTTGGCCGCCAACGCCCAGAAGGCCTCGGCCGCCGGGCTCTGGCGCGCGCGGGGGCGGAACAGCCGCACCTCCACGGCGATGTCCCAGGCCGCTGCGCCGGCCCGCACCAGCGTGCCCTGCGCCAGATCGTCGGCGATCAGGCTTTGCGGCAGCCATGCCGCGCCGCGCCCGTCGCGGGCGAGCGTGCGCAGCACCGCCGCCAGATGGGACGTGAACACCGATTCCAGCCGCAACGGCACGGGAAAGCGGTCGCGCGACGCCGTGACGATGCGGCCCATGCCGGATTCCGGGCTGTAGGCGAGGTGGGGCAGGGGGCCGCCGCCCGCCGCCGCCTCACCGGGCAGGGCGTGAAGCGGACCGCCGTCCTCCCGCGGGGCTGTCACCGGCATCAGCACGTCCTCCCCCACGCGGGCCGAGCGGAAGGCCGCGGAATCCAGGCGGGAGGGGGCGGCCGGATGGTGGTGGCACAGCAGGAACTGCGCCTGCCCCTGCAGCATCACCTGCTCGCAGGCCTGCATGCTGTCGGAGACGAGGTGGATGGCGCCCAGCCGCGCCTGCCCTTCCAGCGCCCTCAACCAGTGCGGGAAGAAGGTCAGCGACAGCGCGTGCGTCGCGGCGAAGCGCAGGGTGGAGGCGGCGGCGTTGCCGGCCAGCCGCGCCTCGTCCCGGCCCTGGAGCAGCCGGCGCACCGTCTCGTCCGCGAAGGGGCGGAAACGGCGCCCGGCCTCCGTCAGGCAGACGGGCTGCGTCGCGCGGTCGAACAGCGGCGTGCCGACCCAGTCCTCCAGCGCGCGGATGCGCCGGCTGAAGGCCGGCTGCGTCAGGTTCCGCCCCTCTGCCGCGCGGGAGAAGTTGCCGCATTCCGCCAGCGCCAGGAAATCCTCCAGCCAGTTCAGTTCCATGGTCCCATGCCGAAGCCGCATCACGCGATTTGAAACTGGCATTGGCCGCGCGCCGCCGTCCATCCCTATGTTCCAGCCCGCAGAGCCAAGGGAGGACGCGTCATGCGCATCGTGGAGATCCGGGAAAAGACTGTCGGCATCAAGTCCGACATCGCCAACGCCTACATCGACTTCAGCCAGATGACGTGCAGCGTCGTCGCGGTGGTGACCGACGTGGTGCGCGACGGCAAGCCGGTGATCGGCTACGGCTTCAACTCCAACGGGCGTTACGGAGCCGGCGGCCTGATGCGGGAGCGCTTCATTCCGCGCCTGATGTCGGCTGCCCCCGACAGCCTGGTCGACGAGGCGAACGACAACCTGGATCCGTTCAAGATCTGGGCGCGCCTGATGACCAACGAGAAGCCGGGCGGCCATGGCGAGCGGTCCGTCGCCGTCGGCACCATCGACATGGCGGTGTGGGACGCCGTGGCGAAGATCGCGGGCAAGCCGCTCTACCGCCTGCTGGCCGACCGCTACCGCGGCGGCGTGGCCGACGAGTCCGTGTGGGTCTATGCGGCCGGCGGCTACTACTATCCCGGCAAGGGTCTGGAGGCGCTCCAGGCCGAGATGCGCAGCTACCGCGACCGCGGCTACAAGGTCGTGAAGATGAAGATCGGCGCCACCTCGCTGGAAGACGACCTGCGCCGCATCGACGCTGTGCTGGAGGTGGTCGGCGATGGCCGGAACCTGTGCGTGGACGCCAACGGCCGCTTCGACCTGAAGACCGCCATCGCCTACGCCGAGGCGCTGAAGCCCTACGACCTGTTCTGGTACGAGGAAGCCGGCGACCCGCTGGACTACGCGCTCCAGGCCGAGCTGGCAAACCACTACGACCGGCCCATGGCGACGGGCGAGAACCTGTTCAGCCACCAGGACGCCCGCAACCTGATCCGCCACGGCGGCATGCGCCCGGACCGCGACTGGCTTCAGTTCGACTGCGCACTCAGCTACGGCCTCGTGGAGTACATGCGCACGTTGGACATGCTGGCGGAGAACGGCTGGTCCAGCCGCCGCGTCGTCCCGCACGGCGGGCACCAGATGTCGCTGAACATCGCCGCCGGTCTGCACCTGGGCGGCAACGAATCCTACCCGGACGTCTTCAAACCCTTCTGCGGCTTCGCCGACAGCATCGCCGTGGAGGACGGCCGCGTCCGCCTGCCGAACCTGCCGGGCATCGGTTTCGAGGACAAGGCGGAACTGTTCGCGGTGATGCGCGACGCCCTGGAAACCGGGAAGTGAACTGAGGGGACCCGGGCAATAACCTGTCCGTGCGGTAGAGGCCGTTGAATCACCCGCCGACACCGCACACATGGACCTCTCGGGTTCAACATTTCGGAAAGGAGGTGATCCAATGTCTCATGGAGCCAAGCCGGTTGCCGCTCTGTTCGGTCTCGCCGCCCTCCTGACGGCGGGGATCGCCCAAGCGGACTGCTCCTCAAGCCACAGCGCGAGCACCAGCACGCAGAAGCCGGCCAGCGACTCCGTCGCCACCGGCACCAAGGCGCCGAGCAGCACACGCGGCTAACCACCGGCCGCACCATGCCGGAACGGGCCGTTCCCCTGATGGGGGAGCGGCCCGTTTCTTTTTTGGCCGGCGGTTCCTTTAATACCGTTTCCGAAAAGTCCTGACTTTTCAGAAACGGTATCGGCCGCAAGAGCGGCCGCGGCCCGTTAGGGCCGAAGCCTGCGTGGCGTATGAACGCAGCGGTCCGAACGTGTCGGACCGCGCATAAATTCAGCTGCGTTGTTTGGACGCAGCCTTTCGGATCTCCCTTGCGCGACTGGTGGCGGGCGCTGTAAACCGCAAATGAGAATAACTCTCATTCCCCTGGATCGCGCCGATGCCTGCGTCCACGCCTGCCCGCACCCGTACCGCCATCGTTGCCGGCGTGATGAGCGCCCTTCTGTTCGGCGCCGCCTCGGTGGCGATCTCGGCCCAGCGCGCCGGTGCGCCGGAAGCAGCACCGGCCGACCCCGCCTACTACGCACGGCCGGCGACGGTGCCCTTCCCGACGACAAACCCCTACGCGGCGGCGAAGGTGGCGCTGGGCGAGCGGCTGTTCCACGACACGGCCCTGTCCGGGGCAGGCGACCGCGCCTGCGCTTCCTGCCACGAACCGGGCAAGAGCTTCCAGGATGGCAAGGCCGCGGCGGACGGGCTGGACGGCAAGCCGCTGGGCCGCCGCACGCCCTACATCGCCGATGCCGCCTGGGGCGAGCGGTTCTTCTGGGACGGCCGCGCCGCGAGCCTGGAGGAGCAGGCGCTCGGCCCCGTGCAGAACCCGCGGGAGATGAACCAGACGCTGGACGGCATGGTGAAGGCGCTGTCGGCCAAGCCGGACTACGCCCCGCTGTTCGCCGCCGCCTTCCCGGATGACCCGCGCATCACCGCGGCCAACGTGGGCAAGGCGCTGGCCACCTTCGAACGCACGTTGCTGTCCGGCGGGACCGCCTTCGACCGCTGGGTGGCCGGCGACGCGAAAGCTCTGTCCGACAGCGCCAAGCGCGGGTTCGAACTGTTCACGGGCAAGGCCGGCTGCGCCTCCTGCCATTCCGGCTGGGCCTTCACCGACCACGCCTTCCACGACATCGGCCTGCCGGGCGACGACCGCGGACGCGGTGAGATTCTGGGCGAGGCCAGCGTCGATCACGCCTTCAAGACGCCCGGCCTGCGCAACGTCGGGGGCCGGGCGCCCTACATGCACGACGGTTCGCTGGCGACGCTGGAGGCGGTGATCGACCACTATTCCGGCAACTACGTCGACCGGCCGACCCTGTCGCCGGACCTGCCGCGCCTGACCCTGACGGCGGGGGAGAAGGCCGACGTGCTGGCCTTCCTGCACAGCCTTGACGCCACCGGCCCGGCCCCGGCCTTCAAGCCGGAGGCCCCGGCCGCCATCGCGTCGTCGTCGGCCGCCGGGTCCGACGACAAGCCGCCCGTCATCGGGCAGCGCGGCAAGCGCTTCAGCGTCGCGTCGGTGCGCCTGCATCCCGGCCAGACGCTGACCGTCCACAACGACGACATCCGCGAACACAACGTCCGCTACGAGCGCGACGGGAAGGAGTTCAACAGCGGTGTCCAGGACCCCGGCCAGAGCGCGCTGATTCCCTTCCCGGAGGCCGGGCGCTATCACGTCTTCTGCGGCATCCACCCGAAGATGAAGCTGGAGGTCGAGGTCACGGCGCATTGACGCCGCACCCCGAAACGGGCCCGTCCCATTTCGGTCACAACTTCCGGAGCGTGAAAATCCCGCGGCATGTCCCACGACAAGTGTGTCCGGAAGGTGTATGACGTCCCACCGGGCGGCAACGAATGCCGCCGGCACACAAAAACGGGGCTTCCATGCACGACGAGACCGAACGCCACCATCCCCACGGCCATGACTGCTGCGGGGCCGCGCCGCTCAACTCCCGCCGGTCGTTCCTGAAGATCGCCTCCCTTGGCGCCGGCGCCATGCTGCTGGCGCCGATGATCCCCGGCACGGCGCGCGCCGGCGGCTCGGTGGAGGCGCTGCTGCTCTCCTGCATGGACTACCGGCTGGTGGACGACGTCGCCCGCTACATGGACGGCCGCAACCTGACCAACAACTACGACCACGTGATCCTGGCCGGCGCCTCGCTGGGCGCGCTGACCGACAAGAAGAAGGCGTGGGGCGAGGCCTTCTGGGACCATGTGGAGGTTGCCAAGCAGCTGCACCACATCAAGCGCGTCATGGTCATGGATCACCGCGACTGCGGCGCCTACCGCGTCTTCCTGGGCCAGGACCTGAAGGACGACAAGGAAAAGGAAACCGCCGTCCATGCGGAACAGCTCCGCACCCTGGCCGCGATGATCAAGCAAAAGCACCCGGACCTGGAGGTCGAGCTTCTGCTGATGTCGCTCGACGGGTCGGTGGAGCCGGTGACGCTCACGGCCTGATCGGGGCCTCTTGATCGGGGCTGCGACCGCCAAAGTCGCGATGTTTGCTTGCCGTGCCCGGCCCTGCAAAAACCGCAGGGCTGGGCGCCGTATTCGTTCGTATGCGAAATAGTAGGTTGAGGATTTGCCGTACTTTTGGTAAATGGCAAGTAAAGGATGTGGCCGGCGTCGGTGCTTGCATCAGCCGACGCAAGTGAGACGGCGGCGTGCATCGGCCCGACAGCGGCAGGGTGGTGGCGCCGCGTTCAGCCGTGCAGCCCATGAGCATTCTCACCCGCCTCGTCCTTCTTGTCCTGCTGGCAACCCTGCCGGCCATCGGCATCCAGGCCTACAACGAGTTCCACGCCCGCGCGGCGGGCGAGGTGCGGGCCGCCGAAGAAGCGCGCCGCCTTCTGGCGTTGATCCAGGACGAACAGCAGCGCGTCGTCGACGGCGTGCGCGAGGTGCTGGTCACCGTCGCGGAAACGGCGCCGCTGATCGTCGCCGACGAGGAGCGCTGCCGGACCTTTCTCGGCCGTCTGCGCGGCCGCCTGCCGCGCGTGCAGGGCCTGATCCTGACCGATTCCGGCGGGGTCATCCGCTGCTCCGCCGATCCGGCGCTGGTCGGGATGAACGTCGGCGAGCGCCCGCACATCCGGATGGCCTTGTTCGGGCAGAACTTTGCCGTTGGCGAGTATGTGGTGCGCCGGTCCGACGACCGGCCGTTGCTGCCCTTCGGCGTGCCCTACGCGGACGCGACCGGCCGGCTGGCCGGCGCGGTGGGGTTGTCGCTCGATCTCGACTGGATGAAGGAATACTTGGCCCGCAAGCCGCTGCCGCCACACGCCAGCCTGTTGTTGGCCGACCGCAACGGCGTCCTTCTGGGCCGCTATCCGAGCGGCCCCGACGGCGACGGGAAAGGCATCGACGCGCGGGTCGGGCAACCCTTGCCGCCGTCGCTGATGGTGCTGGCGCGCAATCCCTCCTCCGGCATCGAGGAATTGCAGGGGTTGGATGGCGAGAGACGCATCCTGGCCTATGCGCCGGTGCAGGACATGCCCAAGGACCTGTTCCTCGCCGTCGGCCTCGACCGGGACGCGGCGCTTCACGGCACGATCATGGCGGCGCGGCGCGGCGCGCTTCTGTTGACGCTCGCGGTCGGGTTGGCGCTGCTGGCCGCGTGGTTCGGCGCGCGGGCCTTCGTGCTGCGCCCGGTGGCCCGCCTGCAACGGGTGGTCGAGCGCTGGCGTGCCGGCGACCACGGCGCCCGGATGGAAATGACGCCTGACGGGTCGGAGATCAGCGGCCTCGCCCACGCCTTCGACACGATGGCGGAAGAGTTGCAGGCCCGCGAGCGCGCCCGCGAGGAGGCCCACGCCGCCGAACGGCGCATGGCCGCGATCCTCGCCAGTTCGACCGACGCGGTGGTGGAACTGGACCGTCACGGGCGGGTCACCTTCGCCAACGGGCGGGCCGCCGCGTTATTCGCCGACGGCGCGGTGCTGACTGGGTGCCGCTTTGTCGAGGTGCTGCCCGGCCACGCCGCCCCCCTGTTCGAGGAGCGGTTCCGCCGCACCCTGGACCGGAACGAGCCCACGGAGTTCGAACTGTGGTTCGGCAGTCGGGACGAGTGGCACGCCCTGCGCATCTTCCCGACCGTCGACCGGCTGGCCGTCTATGCCCAGGACGTGACCCGGCGCAAGCGCGACGAGCGCGCCATCAGGCAGGCGGTGGAACGTCACCGCGCCGTGCTCGACACCGCCGCAGACGCCATCATCCTCATCGGCGGGGACGGGACGATCCGCTCCTTCAGCCGCGGCGCGGAGCGGATGTTCGGCGTCTCCCCCCGCGAGATCGTCGGGCGCAACATCCGCGCGCTGGTGCCTGCGGGGCTGGGCGAGGTCGGGCGGGCCGGCGGCCATCCCCCGGCGTCGGAGGACGAGCCGCGCATCATCGACGCCGGCCGCGAGGTGGAGGGGCTGCGCCGCGACGGGCTGCCGGTCCCGCTCGAGATGACGCTGTCCGAATGGCAGGACGGCAACGACCGCTTCTTCACCGCCATCCTGCGCGACATCACCGAACGCAAGCGCAGCGAATCGGCCCTGCGCCGCGCCAAGGAACAGGCGGAGCGCGCCAACCAGGCGAAGTCGCGCTTCCTGGCGGCGGCAAGCCACGACCTGCGCCAGCCCGTGCAGTCGCTGTTCTTCTTCGCCACTGCCCTGTCCGACCAGATCCGCAACCACCCCGGCCACACCACCATGGAGGCCATGCAGCAGGCGCTGGAGGCGCTGAAGCGGCTGCTCGACGGGCTTCTGGACATCTCCAAGCTCGACGCGGGTGTGGTGGAGCCGGTCTCGACCGTCGTGGCCTTGCAGCCGATCTTCGACCGGCTGGCCGCCGAATACCAGCCGCAGGCCACCCGCAAGGGGCTGATGCTGCGCGTGGTCGCGACCTCGCTGCACATTCGCAGCGACCCCATGCTGCTGGAGCGCATCGTGCGCAACCTGCTGGACAACGCCCTGCGCTACACGCGCCACGGCCGGGTCATGCTGGGCGCGCGGCGGTTCGGCGGGCAGGTGCGGATCATCGTGTGCGACAGCGGCATCGGCATCCCGCCGGAGCGGCAGGAGGAAATCTTTGAGGAGTTCACCCAGATCGGCAACCCGGAGCGCGACCGCGAGCGCGGCCTCGGCCTGGGCCTTGCCATCGTGCGGCGGCTCTGCTCGCTGCTGGGGCACACCGTGTCGCTGCGCTCCGTGCCCGGCCGCGGCTCCGCCTTCGCGATCCGCGCGCCGCGCGCGGAGGCCCCGCGCGCCGTCGTGACGGCTCCGCCGCCCAGCGGCGCCAGCGATCCGGAACGCCGCCAGCTCGTGCTGGTGATCGACGACGAGGTCATCATCCTGATGGGGCTGCGGGCCATGCTTGAAGGCTGGGGCTACGACGTCCTGGCCGCCAGCGCGGAGGAGGAGGCCATCGACCTGCTCCAGAAGTCCGGTCGCCGGCCGGACATCGTGCTGGCCGACTATCGCCTGCGCCACGGCAAGACCGGCCCGGAGGCGCTGCGCGCCATCCACGCGCACTGCAACGCCTCCATCCCCAGCATCATCCTGACCGGCGACACCGCCCCCGAACGCATCGTCGAGGCCCAGCGCAGCGGCTTCAGCATCCTGCACAAGCCGGTGTCCGCCCATCACCTGCGCAAGGTCGTGGGGGAGGCGGGGACGCGGTAACCGGCCCCCTCCCTAACCCTCCCCCTCTTCGCGGGAGAGGGGACTGCCGCCGCTTCGCGCCAGACCCTCCACCGCGAAGCGGGGGAGGGTGACCGCCGCAAGGCGGGCGGGAGGGGGACATTACTCCGCCAGATGCATCACGCCGTGCGGAATGCCGCTGCCCAGCGCCGGCCGCTCCGGGGCCTTCACGCGGAACCACGCGGCGTAGAGCGCGGGCAGGAAGAAGATGGTCAGCACCGTGGCGCCGGTCAGTCCACCCATGATGGCGACGGCCATCGGCCCCCAGAAGGCGCTTTTGGCCAGCGGGATCATGGCCAGGATGGCCGCGGCGGCGGTCAGGGCGATGGGGCGGGCGCGGCGCACGGTGGCCTCGACGATGCCGTCCCAGCGGCTGCGGCCCTGGCGCACGTCCTGCTCGATCTGGTCCACCAGGATGACCGAGTTGCGCATGATGATGCCGGCCAGCGCGATCACGCCCAGCATGGCGACGAAGCCGAAGGGCAGGTCGAAGATCAGCAGCGACGCCGTCACCCCGATCAGCCCCAGCGGGGCCGTCAGCAGCACCATGGCGACGCGCGAGAAGCTTTGCAGCTGGATCATCAGCGTCGCGACCATGATCAGCAGCATCAGCGGCAGCATGGCGTTGATGGAGTCCTGGCCCTTCGCGCTTTCCTCGATGGCGCCGCCCATGGCGATGGCGTAGCCGTCGGGCAGGGTGGCGCGGACGGCGTCGAACTGGGCGTTCAGCTCCGTGCTGACCACCGGGGCCTGGACGCCGCCGACCACGTCGCCCTTGACGGTCATGGTCGTCTCGCGGCCGCGGCGCCACAGGATCGGCTCCTCCAACTCGTAGGTTACGCTGGCGACCTGCGACAGCGGCACGGCGTCGCCGCGCCCGGTGCGGATGTTCAGCTCGCCCAGCCGCGACAGGTCCAGCCGCTCGTCCGGCGTGGTGCGCAGGACGACCCCGATCAGCTCCGTGCCCTCGCGGTACTGGGTGACCGGCATGCCGTTCAGCAGCAGTTGCAGGGCGTTCGACAGGTCCTGCTTTGAGATGCCGAGCGCGCGGGCCTTGGCCGTGTCCACCTGAAGCCGCACGCGCTTGGACAGCTCGTCCCAATCCAGATGCACGTTGGCCATGTTGGGGTGGGCGCGCATACGGTCGCGCAGGTCGTAGGCGATCTTGCGGATCTTGGCCGGATCGTCGCCGGTCACGCGGAACTGCACCGGATAGCCGACGGGCGGCCCATTCTCCAGCCGGCTGACGCGGACGCGCGCCGCCGGGAAATCGGCCTCCGCCCGCGCCTCCAGGGCGTTCAGCACACGCTCGCGCTCCTCCAGGCCCTTGGTCATCACCATGAACTGGGCGAAGTTGCTGTTCTGAAGCTGCTGGTCCAGCGGCAGGTAGAAACGCGGCGAGCCGCCGCCGGTGTAGGCCGCCCAGTAATCGACGTTCGGATCCTTGGCGAGGATCGCCTCCATCCGGCGCACCTCGGCCGCCGTCGCCTCGAAGGATGCCCCCTCGGCAAGACGGATGTCCACCAGCAACTCCGGCCGGCTGGCGCTGGGGAAGAACTGCTGCTGCACGAAGCCGAAGCCGACCAGCGAGGCGAAGAAGGCGGCGACGGTGACGCCGATCGTCACCCAGCGGGCGCGCACGCAGGCCTCCACCGCGCGGCGCAGGATGCGGTAGCCGCGGGTGTCGTAGATGTCCAGCTCTTCGCCGTGATGGGGGCCGTGATGGGGGCCGTGATGATGCACATGCTTGGGCTTGGGCAGCAGGATGAAGCCCAGGTAGGGCGTGAAGATCACCGCCACGACCCAGGACAGCAGCAGCGACAGCCCGACCACCCAGAAGATGGCGTTGGTGTATTCGCCCGCCGCCGACTGGGCGAGGCCCACCGGCACGAAACCCGCCGCCGTCACGATGGTGCCGGTCAGCATGGGAAAGGCGGTGGAGGTGTAGGCGTAGGCGCCGGCCTTCAGCCGGTCCCAGCCCTGTTCCATCTTCACCACCATCATCTCCACCGCGATGATGGCGTCGTCCACCAGCAGGCCCAGAGCGATGATCAGCGCGCCCAGGGAGATGCGGTGCAGGTCGATGCCCAGGATCTGCATGGCGACCAGCGTCAGCGCCAGCACCAGCGGCACGGCCAGCGCCACCACGATGCCGGTGCGCCAGCCCAGGCTGACGAGGCTGACCAGGATGACGATGCCCAGCGCCTCCGCCAGCGATTTCATGAACTCGCCGACCGAATGCTCGACGACGTTCGGCTGGTCGGCGATCTGCGCGACCTCCAGCCCCACGGGCAGGTTGGCCTGCACCTTCGCCATCTCGGCCTTCAGCGCCTCGCCCAGGTGCAGCACGTTGCCGCCCTTGGCCATGACGACACCCAGCCCGATGGCCTCGCGCCCCTTGTAGCGCAGGGTGTACTGGCGCGGATCCACATAGCCGCGCTTCACCTCGGCCACGTCGCCGATGGTCAGCATCCGGCCGCCCGTCTCCACGGGGATGGCGCGCACCTCCTCCGCCGTGTCGAGGCCGAGGTCCACGCGGACGAAAACCCGCTGCGATCCGGTGTCCACGTCGCCGGCCGCGGCGATGGCGTTCTCGCGCTGCAGGGCCTGGATCACCGCCTCCACCGGAAGGCCGAAGCTGGCGAGCCGCTGGCTGGAGATCTCGACGTGGATCCGCTCCTCCTGCGGGGCGATCAGCTCCACCTTCTCCACGTCCTTCAGGCGCAGCAGGCGGGCGCGCACGTCCTCCGCCACCTTCTTCAGCTCGGCGGGGGTGAAATCCTCGCCCATGAAGCCGTAGATGGCGGAATAGACGTCGCCGAATTCGTCGTTGAAGAAGGGGCCGACCACGCCGTCCGGCAGGGTGTGGCGGACGTCGCCCACCTTCTTGCGGGCCTGATACCACAGGTCGGCAACCTTGCGCGGCGGCGTGTAGTCCTTCAGCATCAGGAAGATGACCGACTCCCCCGGCTTGGAATAGCTGCGGGTGGTGTCGTAGTAGGGCACCTCCTCCAGCTTTTTCTCGATGCGGTCGGTGACGAACTGCTCCACCTCCCGCGCGGTGGCGCCCGGCCACGCGGTGCGGATCGTCATCACCTTGAAGGTGAAGGACGGATCCTCCGCCCGGCCCAGGGTCCGGTAGGCGAGCGCGCCGGCCAGAACGCTGGCGAGGATGCAGAACAGGACGAGCGTGCGGTGCGACAGCGCCCAGGCGGATAGGTTTCCCTTGTGCCCTTTGTTTTGGGTGGGGCCGCTCATCGTCCCGGCTCCGTCCAGATGCGGACCTTCTGGCCGGCGTCGAGCTTCTGCACGCCGGCGGTCACCACCGTCTCCCCGTCCTTCAGCCCACCCGCGACGATGGCGAGGTCGCCGGCGTAGGCCACGACGGCGATGGGGCGCAGCTCCAGCCTGTCGCCGCCGGACACCACCCAGACGGCGGTGCCCTGGTCCTTCTGCGTGACGGCGGTCAGCGGAAGGCGGGCGACCATGCCGGCGCGCTCCTGCCGGGTGATCAGGGTCGCGGTCATGCCCAGCTGCACGGACGGCGGCGGGTTCGTCAGCGTGATGCGGGCCTGATAGGTGCGGGTGCCGGGGTCGGCGCTGGGCGAGACCTCGCGCAGAACGCCGGGGATGTGCAGGCCGGGCTGCGCCCACAGCTCGACGCCCAACTGGCGCTGCGACAGGCCGGCGATCTGCTGTTCGGGGATGTTGGCGACAGCCTCCACCTCGCCCAGCCGGGCGACGCGGAAGGCCGGCTGGCCCTGCGCCACCACTTGTCCGGGCTCCACCAGCACCGCGGTCACGACGCCGGGGCCGTCGGCCAGCAGGGTGGTGTACTGGACGGAGTTGGCCAGGACGCGCAGCTGCGCCTCGATCTCGCGGACCTTGGCGTCGGCCTTGTCCAGCGCCGCCTTGCGGCGGTCGTATTCCTGGCGGGTGGTCCAGTCGCCCTGCTTCAGCCGGGAGTACCGGTCGAAGTCGCCCCGCGCGTTGGTGGCGTCGGCCTTGGCGGAGGCGAGCTGCGCCTGGGCCGCCCGCATCTGGAGTTCGATGTCCGCCGGGTCCAGCCGCGCCAGCGGCATGCCCGCCTCCACCCGCGCCCCGACCTCCACAAGGCGGGCGACCACCTTGCCGCCGATGCGGAAGCCCACGTCGGCCTCGATGCGCGGGCGGATCACGGCGGGGTAGCGGACGGTGTCGTTGGCGGGCTCCAGCGCCACGGAGGCGACGCGGACGGGGCGGGGCTCCGGCGCTGCGGCGACCTCCCCATCCTTGCAGCCGGCCAGTGCCAGGACGCCCGGCAGCAAAGCCAGCACCAGGATCCCCGATCCCACCCGCCGATCCATAACCCTTCTCCCGACTGGACTGGACTGTATCGTACTGATAGAGTCCTAGAACGACGCTAGGCCCTCGTCAAGGGTGAACGATACAGTTTAGTCCAGATGACAACCGAGCCATTTGCCGCGCCCGCCGCCCAGCCCAGTATCCAGCCGGGCACCCAGCCGGATCCGAAGACGGCGAAGATCCTCGCCGCGTCGAAGGAGACGTTCCTGGAGCTTGGCTACGCCGCGACCTCCATGGATCTGATCGCGCAGCGGGCGCGCGTGTCCAAAACGACGCTCTACACCCGCTTTCCCAGCAAGGAAGAGTTGTTTTCCGCCACCATACAGGCGGAATGCGACCGGCGCGGCCTCGCCTTCGCCCCCGAGGCCTTCGACGACTTGCCGGTGGAAGACGCCCTATACCGGGTGGCCCGCTGCTTCGTGGACCTGCTCTGGTCGCCGGAGGTGGTGAAGATGCACCAGATCGTGCTGGGCGAGGCGGCGCGCTTCCCGGAGGTTGCCGGCCTCTACTACAAGGCCGGCCCGGAAAAGACTGTCGTCGCCTTCGTCGCCCTGTTCGAGCGGATGGTCCGGCGCGGGGTCATCCGCATCGACGACCCAGCCTTTACCGCCACCCAGTTCCTCTCCGTCCTTCAAGGCGGAGCCCGCTGCGCCCTGGAACTCGGCCTGTGCGACTACCCGCCGGAGGAGGAGCGCGAGGCCTTCGTCCGCAAGGCCGTCGCGCTGTTCGTGAAGGGGATACAGTAGGCGGAGCGGTGGGGTGGGGGGCTTCTACCGGCCCACCACCACCGCGTGCCGCTTCCGTCCGGCGGACAGGCGGATGCGGCCGTCGCCGTCGAGGTCCGCGGCGGTGATCGTCGCCGCCTCGTCGGACACCACGGCGCCGTTCACACGCGCCCCGGCGTCTCGGATCAGCCGGCGGGCCGCACCCTTGGACTCCGCAAGGCCGGCGGTCACCAGCAGATCGACCACGCGCACCCCGCCGTCCAGATCGCTGCGGGGTACATCCACGGTGCGCAACGCCTCGCCGCTGCCGCCGGCTTCGAACACCTGCCGGGCGGTTGCCTCGGCTTCTGCGGCGGCTTCCGCGCCGTGGCAGAGCGTCGTCACCTCGCGGGCGAGCACCTTCTTCGCCTCGTTGATCTCGGCGCCTTGCAGGGCCTCCAGACGGGCGATCTCGTCCAGGGGCAGTTCGGTGAACAGGCGCAGGAAGCGGCCGACGTCCGCGTCCTCCGTGTTTCGCCAGAACTGCCAGAAGTCCCAGGGGGTGCGTTTCTCGGCGTTCAGCCAGACGGCCCCCGCCGCGGTCTTGCCCATCTTGGCGCCGGACGCGGTGGTCAGCAGCGGCGTGGTCAGGCCGAACAGGTCGGTCCCGTCGATGCGGCGGGCCAGCTCGATCCCGTTGACGATGTTGCCCCACTGGTCCGACCCGCCCATCTGCAAACGGCAGCCGTGGCGGCGCGACAGCTCCAGGAAATCGAAGGCCTGGAGGATCATGTAGTTGAACTCCAGGAAGGTCAGCGGCTGTTCGCGGTCGAGCCGCAGCTTGACCGAGTCGAAGCTCAGCATGCGGTTGACCGTGAAATGCCGGCCCACGTCCCGCAGCATGGGGATGTAGCGCAGCTCGTCCAGCCAGTCGGCGTTGTTGACCATGACCGCGTTGGTGGGCATGGCGCTGGCCGGGCTGTCACCGAAACTCAGGTACTTGGCGAACACCCGGCCGATGCCGGCCATGTTGGCGGCGATCTGCGCATCGTCCAGCATCGGCCGGCTGGTGTCGCGGAAGCTGGGATCGCCGATGCGCGTGGTGCCTCCGCCGATCAGAACGATGGGCTTGTGCCCGGTCCGCTGGAACCAGCGCAGCACCATGATCGACATCAGGTGCCCGACATGCAGGCTGTCCGCCGTCGCGTCGAATCCGATGTAGGCGCTGGCCGGCCCCTGCTGCAACAGGGCGTCGAGCCCGGACAGGTCGCTGCCCTGGTGCAGGAAGCCGCGTTCGGCGAGCGTGCGCAGGAAATCGGATTGGAAAGCGCTGGCGTCGATGTCGGATCGGGAGGCGAGGGTCGCCATCGTGATGGTCTCCAAGAGGGGGAAGCCGCGTCCCGGAGATCATCTGTCGAAGCACATGCCGCCGGTCCGCGGCGGCATGGTTCATATGGTCAAGACTGAACGCGCCGCCCTATGAGGACAGCGGATAATAACGGCCGGTCTGGTGCGTGCGCTCGGTCATGGCCGGGAAGCTAGGCATGGCGGCGGGCGCCGTCAAGGCTTCGGTCGGGACAATCGCATTTGAAATCCCCTCTCCCCTCCGGGGAGAGGGTTAGGGTGAGGGGGCGCTTTTGCCGGACGTGCGGGAATCGCGCACCGGGTCAGGGCTAAGCGGCCAAGTGCGATGGCCCTGCGCACGGCCGGCGCCGATCTTGCTTTGTTCCCGGTCTTTCCATACCATCGCCCCCGTCAACGCCCGCAGTGCACCTTCCCTATCCCGCCTGTCGTCCGTGCCAATTCCCATGCAACACATCCCGATCGTGTGTTGCACGATGTTGCACTGGTTAATGCGAGGTTAACGCAGGGGCTGGTGCCGCGCGATGCGCATCCTGACGCTTCGGTGTCGGCCGAACGGACGCTTGTTCGCTTTACGTTCTTGTTTGCCGCGTATATCGTCCATCCATGGACGACCTGAAGCGACAGCCTCTGAAGGGCCGCGGGGCCATCAGCAACGAAACCTCCCGCTATGAGCGGGAAACGCGCGTGCTGTCCGACGACGGCTGGGGCGAGAACGAGCTGCTGTCGGAAGCCGTCCGGACGACCGTGTTCGACGACACGGCGAAGTCCATCCTGTCGAAGAACCGTTCCCCCGACGTGATCTTCGAACGCTCGGTCAATCCGTACCGGGGCTGCGAGCACGCCTGCATCTACTGCTTCGCCCGCCCGACGCACGCCTATCTGGGCCTGTCGCCCGGCCTGGATTTCGAAACGAAGATCTTCCGCAAGGCCAACGCGGCCGAACTGCTCGCTGCCGAGTTGCGCGCCAAGTCGTACCGCTGCCAGCCGCTGGCGCTCGGGGCCAACACGGACCCCTACCAGCCCATCGAACGCGAACAGCGCATCACCCGCGCCATCCTGGAGGTCTGCCGGGACTTCAACCAGCCGGTGATGATCATCACCAAGTCGGCGCTGGTCCTGCGCGACCTCGACATCCTGGCGCCGATGGCGGCGAAGGGGCTGGTCAACGTCGCCCTGTCCATCACCACGCTGGACCGCGATCTGGCGCGCCGGCTGGAGCCGCGGGCGAGCACGCCGCACCGGCGCCTCGACGCCATGCGGGAACTGACGGCGGCCGGCGTGTCCGTGGCCGTGCTCGCCAGCCCGATGATTCCGGCGCTGAACGACCACGAACTGGAATCGATCCTCCAGGCCGCGGCGGAGGCCGGGGCGACGCAGGCCAACTACATCCTGCTGCGCCTGCCCCTGGAGATTGCAGACCTGTTCGATGAGTGGTTGCGCGTCCACGCCCCGAACCGGGCGGAGCGGGTGCTCAGCCTGATCCGGCAATGCCGGGACGGGGAGCTTTACAAGTCCCAGTTCGGCACCCGCATGAAGGGCTCCGGCCCCATTGCGGACCTGCTGTCGAAGCGCTTCAAGCTGGCCTGCAAGCGCTTCGGCCTAAACGCGCGCGATATGAACCTGAACTGCGCCGCCTTCAAGCCTCCGCCGGCCAAGGGCGACCAGCTGTCGCTGCTTTGACGTGCCCGACGCGATGACGGTGCTTCGCGCTGCAGACACGAAGGTATTGCCGACACCTAGGTTCAATACCGGCCCGTCTTCAAGGCTCCGATCTTCCGTGTGTCTAAGCGGGTGCGTCTCGCACACACGTGATCGAAGGGATTAGGCCATGAAGATCCTTATGGTACTGACTTCTCACGACCAGCTCGGCGATACCGGTCGCAAGACCGGCTTCTGGCTCGAGGAGTTCGCGGCCCCCTATTATGTTTTCAAGGACGCGAAGGCGGAGATCGTCATCGCCTCGCCCAAGGGCGGCCAGCCGCCGCTCGACCCCAAGAGCAACGAGCCGCGCTTCCAGACCGAGTTGACCCATCGTTTCGAAGCCGACCCAGCGGCCATCGCCGCGCTGGCCGCATCGGTCCCTCTCCGCTCCATCTCGGCGGCTGATTTCGATACCGTTTTTTACCCGGGCGGCCATGGGCCGATGTGGGATCTGGCGGAGGATCAGGATTCCATCCGCCTGATCGAGAGCGTCTACAACGCCGCCAAGCCGCTTGCCTTGGTCTGCCATGCCCCCTGCGCGCTTCACCGCGCCCGCAGGCCCGACGGCCGCCCGCTGGTCGAGGGCAAGAAGGTGACTGGCTTCACGAACACCGAGGAAGAGGCCATGGGCCTCACAAAGGTGGTGCCGTTCCTGGTGGAGGACGAGCTGAAGCGCCTTGGCGGGATCTTCTCCAAGGCGCCGGATTGGGCTCCCTATGTCGTGACCGACGGCCTGTTGATCACAGGCCAAAATCCGGCGTCCTCCGGACCAGGGGCCAAAGCGCTGCTCAAGGCACTCTCCGTCGCCACGGCATGAGGAAACGGGTGCGGGCCTGACCCGAACAGTGCCCTCCTGCCGCGGCGCGACAACGCGCCGGCAGAAGGGTCCCGAATGTGTTTGCCGAAGGAGCCTCCAGTGGATGCGAAAACAGCCGCAATGCAGATCCGCCTCAACCGGCGCTCGCCCACCTATTGGCGCGTCACCATCGACAACCCGCCGCTCAACGTCATGGGTCCTGAAATGGTGCGGCAGTTCCAGGAGACGCTGACCGCGATCGAAGCCGACGACAGCCTGCGGGTGGTGGTCTTCGACAGCGCCGTCGACGGGTTTTTCCTGAACCACTCCGATTTCATGGCCCGGCTCGAAGACCTGACCTCCCTGCCGCCCGGACCCACGGGGCTGCCTCCGTGGCCGGACTTCCTCGTGCGTCTGCCCCGAGCGCCGGTCGCGTCGATCGCCCTGATCCGCGGTCGCGCCACGGGAAACGGCAGCGAACTTGCGCTTGCCTGCGACATGGCCTTCGCCAGCAAGGAAAAGGCCATCATTTCCCAGTGGGAGGTCGGCGTGGGCATGGTCGCCGGCGGGGGCCCCATGGCGCGGCTGCCCCAACTCATCGGCCGCAACCGCGCCCTTGAGGTGCTCCTGGGTTCGGAAGACATCTCCGGCGACATGGCCGAGGCCTTTGGCTACGTGAATCGAGCCCTTCCCGACACGGAACTCGACGCCGTTGTGGACGCCCTTGCGACCCGCATTTCCGGGTTCGACAAATGGGCGATCGCCAACACCAAGCGTCTCGTGAACACCAGCCTGCCCCCGGACGTCGAACTTGGGGCGGGGTGGGACGCCTGCATCGCCTCCCTCGGCCGGCCCGCGGCGCAGGAAGGGATCAAGGCCCTGACCGCGCGCGGTTTCCAGAAGCCGGGGGATGTCGAGAACCGGCTCGGGTTCCATCTCGGCGAACTCGCGGCGGCGCCGCAATCGCGGTGAGAACGGAGCCTCCCGAACGTCGAGCGTGCCGTGGGGCCGGATGCGTCATGTCTCCACCATCCTGATCAAGGCGTCAAAGCGCTCCAGCACACGTTCCACGGCCTGCGTTCGCACCTCCTGCGGAAGATTGAGCCCGGCAGCGGAGAGGATGTTGAGATCGTCGTAGCGTTCGGCCAGCCCGAGGACCGCGTCCCGGAGCGGCCCCGGCTCCGCGGCTTCGGCAAGGGGCACGAGAACGCCTAGACCTTCGCGCAGATATCCGAAGGACCCGGCTGCGTGCGTGTCGACCAGCACGTCGAGGGTGGCCAACCAGGATGCCACCGCCTCGTGCAGTGTTGTCACGCCTTGCATCATCGTCTCCTGCCGACCGACACCTTGAACCGCTTGCAGACGTCAACGATCGGGATGGCCGGATCGGCGCAGAGAATGCCTGCACCGCTGTCGGCCGCCTCTCGGACCGGACATCCACGGCTGCGCTGATCCCTGGGGGCGATCAGCGGAGGCCGCTGTTTGCTGTTCCTTAATCTGTGCAAAATTGCAACACATCCGGTATCGGATAAAATAGGGCTCCACTTCGGTCGCCACCTAAGGTATTGTCCGTCCCTCCCCGATGGCCCCGGTCGCCGCCGTCGGGCGGCAGACCCATGGACGGCTGTGCGTGGATGCCCCGTCCAAGCCAAACTCTTTGAGCCACAAGGGCGCGGACCATTGGTCCGAACCACCCGCCTGATGTCATAAGGTACCGTCATGACAGTCCTCGCAGCCTCAGGGCGCAAGGCCGCCATCGCTTTCATTTTCGTCACCGCCGCGCTGGACATCGTCGCGATGGGCATCGTCATTCCGGTGTTCCCGTCGCTGATCGAGGAATTTTCCGGGTCGAACTCCGGGGCAGGGGCCATCAATGGGGCGCTGGTCGCGCTGTGGGCGTTGATGCAGTTCTTCGCCTCGCCGGTCATCGGCTCGCTGTCGGACCGCTACGGCCGGCGGCCGGTCATCCTGCTCTCCACGCTCGGGCTGGCCGCGGACTATGTGCTGATGGCGCTGGCGCCCAACCTGTGGTGGCTGGTGGTCGGGCGGGCCGTCGCCGGCATAACCTCGTCCAGCTTCACCACCGTTTACGCCTACATGGCCGACATCACCCCGCCGGAAAAGCGGGCGCGCGCCTACGGCCTAATCGGGGCCGCCTTCAGCGCCGGCTTCGTCGCGGGGCCATTTCTCGGCGGCCTGCTGGGCGAGCTGTCCCCGCGTGCGCCCTTCTGGGCGGCGGGCGCGATGAGCGGGGTTGCCTTCCTCTACGGGTTGTTCGTGCTGCCGGAATCCCTGCTGCCGCAGAATCGCATGGCCTTCTCGTGGAAGCGAGCCAACCCGTTCGGGGCGCTGAAGTTGCTGCGCTCCCACCCGGAGCTGTCGGGCCTCGCCATCGTCAATTTCCTGCTCTACTTCGCGCACCATGTCTTTTCCGCGGTGTTCGTGCTCTACGCGGGCCTGCGCTACGGGTGGAGCGCGTGGGAGGTCGGGCTGCTGCTGGCCCTGGCCGGCCTGCTCGACATGACGGTGCAGGGCCTGCTGGTCGGGCGTGTGGCGAAGCGGCTGGGCGACCGCGGCGCCATGGTCTTCGGCCTGTTCGGCGGCGCGGTCGGCCTTGCCTGCATGGGGCTGGCGCCGAACGGCCTGCTGTTCACGCTCGCCCTGCTGCCGAACGCGCTGTGGGGGCTGGCCATGCCGACGCTTCAGTCGCTGATGACGCAACGCGTGTCGGAGCAGGAGCAGGGGCAACTCCAGGGCGCCAGCATGAGCGTGGCGAGTCTGGCCGGCATCCTGTCGCCGCTGTTCTTTGGGGTGGTCTACACCGCCTCGGTCGGGGAGGCGCCGGTCCTGCCGCACCCCGGCGCCGCGTTCCTCATCGCGGCGGCGGTTCTGCTGGCCGCGGCGCTGCTCGGCTGGTCGGTGGCGCGGCGGGCCGAGGGGGTGAAGGACGGGCGGGCGTCTCCATTTTTTCAAAAGTGATAGGGATTAAAGGGCTTCATCCCGCGTATGCGAAGTAGAAGGCCGGACAGGAAAGGTGATGAAAGACGAGCTGGGACAGCATTTGGACGTTCTGAGACGCTACGCCCTGGTCCTCATGCGCGACCCCGATCAAGCCGAGGACCTCGTCCAGGAATCGCTCGTCAAAGCCATCGAAGGTGCCGACTCCTACATGGACGGTCGGGACCTGCGGAAATGGCTGCTCGCCATCGTCCACAACACCTTCGTGGATCGCTGGCGGCGTCTGCAGGCGGAACGGCAGGCCACCGGCGAGCTGATCTCCATGGCGGACGAGGCGTCGCCGGCGCCGCAGCTGACCCATGTGCATCTGGGCCAGACCATCGCCGCGTTGATGAACCTGCCGGTCGATCAGCGCGAGGCGCTGGTGCTCGTGGCGCTCGACGGCATGTCCTACAAGGACGCGGCCGAATGCCTGGGTGTGCCCGTCGGCACCTTGATGTCGCGTCTTGGCCGTGCCCGCGACGCGTTGCGCGCCGCGACCAGCGGCGACCAGCAGCCGAGTTCATCGGGAGAACGCTCCCGTCCTTCGTTGCGTGTGGTGAAATAGCGATGAACGAACCGATCAGCGACATCGATCTGAACGCCTACGTGGACGGCGAGCTCGATGCCCGGCGGCGCATCGAGGTCGAGGCCTACCTGGAAAGCAACCCGGAGGTTGCGGCGCGCGTCATGCATGACATGCGGGTGCGCGACGAGATCCACCTGTTCATGACGGGGCCGGATCCGTTCCACGCCGCCCCGCGTACCACCGAGCCGCCTGCTTCCTCCCCGGCCCAACAGCCGGTCGCCATGGACGCGCCGCACCCGCGGCGGCGCCTGTGGGGATCCATGTGGCGGCGCCCCATCGTGGAAACGGTCAAGCGTGTGCGCTCGCGCGCCGCGAATGGCAACGGGCGGCGCGCCGTGGCGGCCCTGTGCCTCGTTGGGCTCGGCTGGGCGGCGCACGGCACCGTGGAATCCCTGTCGGTCAACCCGGTGGCCACCGCTCACGCCGCCACCCACTACATCACCATCGCGGCGCAGACGCACCAGCAGGCGCTGCACAGCGAGATCTCCTTCAAGCCCTTCGCCGAGGCTGCCCATTCCCTGTTCAACCGCCTGAACTCGCACGACCCGGAGGTCGCGGTGCCGCTGCCCCAACTGGACATCGCCCGCGCCCCGGACGGGTTGCGTACGGTGGCTTGGGAAGGCGGCGTGGCGGTCCAGGCGGCCTACCGCTTCGGCCGGTCCGAGCTGATCACGCTGTTCGCCAGCGAGGTCGACCGCTTCGCGGTGACCGAGCCGCAGACGGAGCGGATCGGCGAGGTCTCCGTCGCCTACTGGCAGATCGGGACGACGGTCTACGCGCTGTGCGGCGACCAACCCGAAAGCGAAATCCTGGCCCACGCCCGCGACGCCCGTCTGGCGTGGTTCTGACATCAGCATTCCGAATTCCATGGTGAAACGATGAGCGGACCCTATTACGGCAATCAATACGACACCGCTGCCCATGCCTACGGCGCGGCGTTCGACGAGGGCCTGCGCAAGCACATGCTGCGGGTCTACAACTTCATGATGCTGGGGCTGGTGGTGACCGGCCTGGTGGCCTTCTTCGTGGCCAGCACGCCGGCGCTGTACGTGCCG
>Ga0065721_10049454_pt1 | contig 33989 bp, 34 predicted proteins | sample Mesricmetagenome_FD_59108 | JGI IMG/M metagenome (GOLD analysis project Ga0065721, IMG submission 59108) | Mesophilic microbial community from rice straw/compost enrichment Sample: eDNA_1 v2 (version 2) | ecosystem: Engineered > Solid waste > Grass > Composting > Bioreactor | place: USA: Davis... | reverse complement strand
GCTCTCGGCGGACCTTCGGTCCGCCGAGAGCGGGGGAGGGTTAGGGTGGGGGCAAGGGACCTAGCGCCTCTTTACTTCACGAAGGACGCGTCCGTCATGCCGTCCAGGCTCGGCGGAGCCTTGCGGATCAGCTTGGCCTCCAGCATCACGTCCTGCACTTCCTTGATGAAGACGGGCATGGTCTTGGTCAGGTATTCCACGTTGCCGGCCTTGTCGTACCAGCGCACGAACTTCGCCGACTCCGCGAACTGCTCCGGCGTCTGGTTGACGTCGCGGCCCATGATCTCGAAAGCCTTCTTCTCGTCCTTCTTGATGGCGTCCAGCGCTTCGAACCAGCTGTCGACGAAGGCCTGCACGACCTTCGGGTTCTTCTTGATGTAGTCGGGCTGGAAGGCCAGCGTGTCGATGATGACGCCCGGCGTCTGGTCGGAGGTGACCAGGATCTTGCCCTTCGCCTCGCGCACCTTGGACAGGTAGGGCTCGTAGGTCACGGCGGCGTCAAACTGGCCGGCGACGAAGGCGTTGGCCGCGTCCGACGGCTGGAGGTTGACCGACTGCACGTCGGTGATGGACTGGCCGTTCTTCTTCAGCACATAGGCCAGCCAGAACTGCGGCACGCCGCCGTACTGCACGGCCACCTGCTTGCCCTTCAGGTCGGCGACGCTGTTGATGGCGTCGCGCACGACGATGCCGTCGCCGCCATGCGAGCTGTCCAGCACCAGCACCTGCGTCACGTCCACGCCGGAGGAGGCGTAGAGGATGTGCGTGTCCACGGTGGTCGTGATGGCCTGCACCTCGCCCGCCGCCATCGCCTGGTGGCGGTTGGAGGTGGGCATCTTCTTGATCTCGACCTCGATGCCGTTCTTCTTGAAGATGCCGGTTTCCTTGGCCAGCGTGATCGGCGCGAAGCCGGTCCAGCCGCTCATGGCCACGGTCACCTTGGTCTGGGCCGGAGCAGCCGCCGCCCACAGGCCGGCCAGCGCGGCCGCCAGGGTCCCGACCATCCACGACGTCTTCTTCATGGTCACCCTCTCCCGTTCATGCGTGCGCCGGGCGGGTTGGTCCGCCGTGCGCGCCTTGTTCGATGTTGCCGCGTTCGATGTTTTTGCGTGCGGCATTGTGCACGCCTATGACGCGGGTGGGAAGGGAGGGGTGCCGAATGTCGCCCACGCCTGCCGTTCGGCGGAGCCGCAGGGCGGGCGCGGCCAAAAGCCCTTCCCGCCAATGGCTTATGGCGGCACCGGAATGCCCAATCTATATACCAGGAGATTAAGAAAGAACTGGTGTATGCCGCTGTTTTGGGCACCGTAGCCAAGGGCAGGAAACGATGCGGGCAATGGACCACACGGACCGCCAAAGGACGATCGACTATTTCGAGCGACTCGGGCGAGACAAGGTTCGCCTTTACAGCGCGATCGACTGCGACCGCTATCTCGGCGACTGGCAAGTGCGGGAACTTGCCGACCAATGGTTGAACGACAAGGCCACGGAGGAACGCCCCGTCCCACTGTGGCGGCGGATTGTCGGGCGGCGGTGAGTGGCGCGCAGGTCCACGGGAGCGCGCTTCAGGGGTTCACAACACTTCACACGGATGACACGGATTTAAGCACGGATGAAACGGATGTTTGGGCTTGCCGGACATCGCCCTTTCGACGGGCGCGCGCTGGGCAAGATCAAAAAACAATCCGTGTCATCCGTGTCTAAATCCGTGTCATCCGTGTGAATCGATGCCCGCCACCCAATCACCTCGCGACTCACCTCGCGACGGGCACCCGCCCCCTCACGCCGCCCCGGCGCTCGCCATCAGTTTGCGCAGGTCGTTCGGGAAGACCGGCTTGTGCAGGATGCGGAAGCCGTTGCGATGGGCCTCGTCCAGCCGTTCCGGGGCGGTGTCGCCGGTCAGGATGATGCCCGGCACGTCCTTGCCGACAAGCCCCTGCACGGCGGCCAGCGCCTCCGGCCCGGTCCGCCCCTGCTGGAGCTGGTAGTCGGCCAGCACGATCTGCGGGCGGCGGCCGTCGGCGCGCAGGCGTTCCAGCGCCTGGTCGCCCGACCGGGCGGTCAGAACGCTATAGCCCCAGCCTTCCAGCATCGCCTTGAGGCCGAGCAGGATGATCGCTTCGTCGTCGATCACCAGCACCATGCCCTTGGTCTCGCAGTCATTGGCGACCTGCCGCATCTCGACGGCGGCCTGCCGGGTGGCGGCGACACGGGGCTTCTCCGCCACCACGCGCGGCAGATCCACCGAGAAGACGGACCCCAACCCTTCCTTCGACCGCACATGCACGCGGTGGTCCAGCAGCTTGCTCAGGCGCTTGACGATGGCGAGGCCGAGCCCCAGCCCGCGGTCGCCGTTGGCGTTCAGCTGCGTGAACTCCTCGAAGATCTCGTCCAGCCGGTCGGCGGGGATGCCGATGCCGGTGTCCCAGACCTCCACCCGCACCACGTCGCCCTTGGCGCGGCGGCAGCCGATCAGGATGCTGCCCTGCCGCGTGTAGCGCAGCGCGTTCTCGATCATGTTGCGCAGGATGCGCTCCAGGTGCGACGGGTCGGTGCGCACCCAGGCCCGCGTCGGGACGGCGCGCAGCTCCAGCCCCTTCTGCGCGGCGCGCGGCGCGTATTCCGCAACCAGCCGGCCGAGCAGCTGGCCCAGCCGGACGTCGGTCGGGTTCACGGCGATCTTGCCGGATTCCAGCCGCGACATGTCCAGCAGGCCGTCCAGCAGGCCCTTCAGCGTATCAAGCGACTGGCGCATGTTGTCCAGCAGCGGCAGGCTGGGGTGGTCCTGCAACCGGTCGCCCAGCGCCGCGGCGAACAGGTACAGCGACTGCACGGGCTGGCGCAGGTCGTGGCTGGCGGCGGCCAGGAACTTGGACTTGCCGGCGGCGGCGTACTCCGCCTCCTCCCGCGCGCGGCGCAGGTCGGCCTCGGCCTGCTTGCGGCCGGTGACGTCCACGGCGGCGCAGGTGATGCCCACGATGTCCCCGTCCGAATCGCGCAGGGGATCGACGGTCAGGTCGTAGAAGTAGTCCTTGCCCTTGTCGCGGATGCGGACCTCCTCGCGCACGCCCTCGCCGGTTTCCAGCGCGCGGCGCTTGACGGCGATCAGGGCCTCCGCGTCGGCCTGGTCCTCGAAGATCTCGCGGTCGGTCCGGCCCACCACCCGTTCCGCCGTGTAGCCGAGCGCCGGGTTGTGCATCCAGGTGTAGCGCAGGTCGCGGTCCTGGTTGAACACCACCACGCCGGAATTGCGCAGCGCCGTGCGGAACCGCTCGTTGGTGACGCGCAGCGCCTCCTCGGTGCTCTTGCGCTCGGTGATGTCGATGCCGGAGACGATCAAGTGCATGATGCGGCCGTCATCGTCCAGCATCGGGGTCAGCCCGACGTCCACGATGATCGCACGGTCGCCGGACACCCGGATCTCTGCATCAAAGCGGGAGGATTCGCCGTGCGCCGCGCGGGCCACCGCCTCGCGCAGACGGTCGCGCGCGGTCGCGTCGAACGACCACCAGCAGGTCTCGTGGAAGGGGCGGCCGACGATCTGCTCCACCGGCAGCCCGGCGGCCTGCACGGCGGCGAGGTTGACCTGAAGCACCTCGCCGGTCGGCGACAGCACGCCGATGAAGGCGGGCAGCGCGTCGAGAACCGCGCGCAGATGCTCCTCCGACCCGCGCAGCGCGCTCTCGCGCGCCTGGAGCGTCTCGGCCATCGAATCGAAGGCACGGCCGAGCTGCCCGATTTCGGAGGTGCGGTCCACCAGCCCGGCGCGGGCGGTGGAGTTGCCCTCGCGCCAGCTTTGTGCGGCGCGGATCAGGGCCGCCACCGGGCGGCGGATGAACAGGGTGCCGCCGATCCAGGCTGCGGAAATGGCGACCAGCAGCCCGGCCAGCGTCAGCAGCAGGCCCTGGCGCGTGGCGTGGTCGATGTTGCCGACCGCGGTGCTGTGGTCCAGCCCGACGCTGATGAACAGGTCGCGCACGCCGCGGCGCGCCGGGGTGTAGGCCATCACGCGCGTGACCCCGTCGAGGCCCGGCATGGTGACCACGCCGCCCCGCTCCTCACCGACAAGGTCGAGGTAGGCGGGCGGAACGCGTTCCCCGCGCTGGGCGATGCCGTTGGGCAGCTTGACCAGGATGGTGCCGTTGCGGTCGGTCACCATCAGGCTGGCGTTGTCGGGCAGCGGGCGCGCGGCGAAGTTGGCGGACAGCCAGGGCAGGTCGAGCCCCAGCGTCACCACGCCGGCCACGTCCCCCTTGTCGTTGCGGAAGGGCACGGCGAAAGGCAGCGCGGCGCCTCCGCCAGAGTCCTTACTGGTGCCGGCGGCACCCGGCGTCCATTCGCCGACGACGAAACGCCCGTCCTCGATGGCGCGGCGGATGTGGGGCTGGTCGGCCATGGCGACGGCCGGCGTGTCGGGCGATCCGCTGCACAGCACGGCGCCCTTGCGGTCCACCACGGTCAGGCTGCGGTATTCGGGGGCGCGGCGGGCCAGCCGCGTCAGGTGTTCCTGGCATCGGTCGTAGTCGCCGGCGCGCACGGCGGTGGATTCCGCGATGGCGGTGACCATCAGCCGGGCACCGTCCACGATGCGGGCCTGTTCACCCTCGACAAGGTGCAGCAGACGCTCGGCCTGGGCGGCCACCTCCTCTTCCCGTTCGGCGCGGAACTGGAACACGCTGTAGGCCTGAATGCCGATCGCCGGAAGCACGGCAAGCAGCACCAGAACGAAGAGGCGGGCCAGCAGGGTCATGATGTCTCAGGCTCCCCATGGGGCGGGAGAACAGCCGTGAATCGAAGGTCATCACCGCCCCGCCAATCCCCTGATTAGCCCCTCCATGGTTAAATCGCAGTTAATTGCGCTGGAAGATTCGCGCGAACGACTGAAATACATGGGACTATGCATTTGCAATAAGGGGGTACATCCTTGGCTTTCCCCAGACCTTTATTTTTGAGTTTACCTAAAATGCCTAGGTTTTTCGCTGATCGAAAGGGGTAGTCGCCGATGAAGACACTCACACACCTTGGAACCCGCATGCCGGCCCTGGGGCTCGGCACGTGGCAGCTGTCCGGCTCCGTCTGCGCCCGCGTGGTCCGCAGCGCGCTCGACCTCGGCTACCGGCACATCGACACCGCGCAGGCCTACGGCAACGAGGCGGAGGTCGGTGCGGCGGTGGTGGAATCCGGCGTCGACCGCGGCGAGCTTTTCCTCACCACCAAGCTGTGGATGGACCGGCTGACCCGTGGCGAGGTCGAACGCTCGGCCGAGGAAAGCCTGCGCCGCCTGCGCACCGACTATGTCGATCTTCTGCTGATACACTGGCCCAACCCGCGCGTACCGTTGGCCGAGACGCTGGGCGCGATGGCGGAGCTGCGGGCCGCCGGCAAGGTGCGCCGCATCGGCGTCAGCAACTTTCCGGTCGCCCTGCTGCGACAGGCGGTGGAGGAGATCGGCGCCCAGATCTTCTGCGATCAGGTCGAATACCACCCGCTGCTGTCGCAGGCTCCGGTCCTGGACTACCTGCGCCCGCGCGGCATGCCGCTGGTCGCCTACAGCCCGCTGGCCCACGGCCAGGTGCTGGCCAACCCCGAGGTCCGGCGCATCGCCGCCAAACATGGCGCGACCCCGGCCCAGGTGTCGCTGGCGTGGCTGCTCGGCCAGAACGGCGTGGCCGTCATCCCGAAGGCCAGCAGCACGGAACACCTGCGCGACAACTGGGCGGCGCTGGACCTGGACCTCGATCCCGCCGACCGCGCGGCGCTGGACCGGCTGGCCGGCCACACCCGCACCGTTGCGCCGAGTTGGTCGCCGAACTGGGACACGTGATGCCAATGCGGATTTTGGCGCCGGTCCCTGCGGGCGCTGCTGGGCCAAGCCGTTGTCCTATGTGAATAGAAACAAGACACGAGAGTGCATTACCCCCATCAAGGCCGTTTGCCGGGGCGCGCCCCCCCTTCCGGGCGGACGTCCTCGGGACGCAAGGTCGCCAGCCGGTGCCGCCCTTCCGGCGACATCGCCCCGACCGCGGTGATCAGCGCCTTCTGCAACCGCTGGCGGGACTGTTGCTCGGCCTTGTCGTGGGTGGCGAAGAGGGCGGCCAGTGCCTCGGGATCGAAGGGATCCTTCGCCAGCACGGCCTGAATCTCGCGCGGGAAGGTCTTGCGCCGCTGGTGTTCGGCGTCCATGTCTCCGCGATTGTCCTCCAGGGCGCGGCGCAGGATGGCGGCGTCGGCGTCGGGCAGGACGGAGGCGACCCGCTCCACGAACCGTTCGGGCGGCGGCGGAGGATGGCCATGCGGGCGATGCCCCAGCAGGAAGCCGCCCAGGAACAGGTTCAGGCCCACGGATCCGAGCAGGGCGATCGGCATCCAGCGACGGCGCATGGGGATGGTCATTGATTCCACGCGGTGAAATAGGAGGGCTCCGGCGCGACGAGGCTGGCGATGTCCGCCGTGGTGGCCGAAGCCGATGGAAGAAACAGGTTTTCCGCCCCGGCCAGGACCCCCGTCACCGCCATGCCGGCAAGGAAGGCCGCCGCCGGCAGGAAGGTGCGCGGCCGGAAGAAGGCCATGCGCGCCGCGCCGGGCGGCATCGCGCCGATCCGGACGGGGGCGGAGCTGTCGCGACCGACGCGGTTCATGATGGTGTCGTAGACCCGCTCGACCTGCGCATCCTCCACCTCCGGGGCGCCCAGCGCGATCCAGGCGTCGAGGACGCGCGCCTGCGCCAGCACGCGCTGCGCCTCCTCCGACTGGGCGAGCAGGGACGAGGCATCGGCGCGCTCCTCCGCGGGCCAGCGCGCGATGTCCGCGCCGTAGGCGTCGGCCAGATGCCGGAATCGAGCGATGTTCATGGCGTGCCCTCGTCGTACGGGCCGATCAGCGGGCGCAGCCGCTCGCGCAGCACGCGCCGGGCCCTGACCAGCAGACTCTCCATCGCGGAGACGGAAACTTGCAAGACCTTCGCCGCTTCGGCGCAGCTCAACTCTTCATACACGCACAGGCTGAGCGCCGCGCGCTGGCGGTCCGGCAGGGCGGCGATGGCGCCGTCCACCCATTCGGCCAGCTGTCGCTCCTCCACCGTCGCCTGGGCGTCCGGCAGCAGGGACGGGATGTCCTCCGCCTCCTCCATCCGGGCGAAGCCGCGCCGGCGCCGGTAGGTCAGGGCGCGGTTCACCACGATGCGGTACAGCCAGGTGGTGAAGCGCGCCTGATCGCCCCGCCACCGGTCGGCGTGCCGCCAGACCTGGAGGAAGGCGTCCTGGACGACCTCTTCGGCATCGTGCGCGCTCCCGACGACGCGGAGAGCCAAGCTCAAGCTCCTCTTCAGATGGCGTCGGGTCAGGATGTCGAAGGCATGGCGGCTGCCTGCCGCGACCTCGGCCATCAACGCCTCGTCGCTCGACTCCGCGAGATCGACGGCACCCGTGTCCTTGCCCTTCAGTCCCAAGCGAACGCAAACCTTTCCTTGGCGGGAGCGCTCCCCCCGGAGCGGCGCGTCCACTCGCCCCGCCGGGCATCCCGCCGGTCATTCCGTCAGGCGTTCCCGGCCGTCCACACCGTCTTATACACGCCGACCTCCGAACTCCTGCGCGCCACCCGGCATTTTTTCCCGGTTGCGCCGTTTTCATGCAATCCGCGTTCCCGGCGCCGTTTTTGGAACCGGGGCGTTTTTGGAACCGGGGCGTTTTTGGAACCGGGATAGGGGCTGCGGTGTTCTACCGGCGCATGAACACGCCCTTCCAGATGCCCCCGCTCCGCACCGCATCCGACGGTTCTCCGCGCCAGGTTGGCGTGGAGGTGGAGTTCGCCGACCTCGACGCGCCGTCCGCCGCGACGGTGGTGCGCGACCTGTATGGCGGCGCCATGGAGATGGACAACCCCCACCGTTGCCGGGTGACCGGCACGCGGCTCGGCGACTTCACGGTGGAGCTGGACATGCGCTCCGCCCACCCCGAGAAGAAAGAGCCCGAGAAGAATGGGGACGGCGGCAAGACCGGCCCACTCGACGCGGTGGTGGACTCGGTGGTGGAGACGCTGCGCCCCTGGTGGGGGAACATCGGCAGCCTCGTCATGCCGTTCGAGATCGCCGCCCCGCCGGTGCCCTTCGACCGGCTGTACGAGTTGGAAACCCTGTTCACCACCCTGCGGGAACGCGGCGCCGCCGGCACGGAGGCAAGCCCGCTGTTCGCCTTCGGCCTGCACTTCAACCCGCAGGTCGCGCGCACCGACGCCGACTATGTGCTGGACCACCTGAAGGCCTTCCTGGTCCTGTCGCCCTGGCTGCGCAGCGAGATCCGCGTCGACCCGACGCGCCGGCTGACCGGCTTCATCGCCGCCTTTCCGGTGGAGTATGCGGCCAAGGTCGTCGATCCCGCCTACCGGCCGGACATGGGCGGGCTGATCGCCGATTATCTGGAGTTCAACCCCACCCGCAACCGGGAACTGGACCTGTTCCCGCTGTTCGCGCACCTCGAACCCGATACGCTGTTCGCCAAGGTGCAAGATCCGCATGTCCGGCCCCGCCCGACCTTCCATTACCGCTTGCCGAACGCGCGGCTGGGCGACCCGGACTGGTCGCTGGCCCAGGACTGGAACCGCTGGGTGGCGGTGGAGGAACTGGCCGCCGACCGCGAACGGCTCGACCGGCTGGGCGCGGACTACCGCGACTTCGCCGCCCGCAAGGCGCTGGACGACTGGGCCGCCGAAGCCGGGCGGCGGCTCGCCGGCTAGACGGGCGGCGAGCATGGCCGCCTTTCTCCCAAATGGTCTCCCCGGCGGCCGGCGGCCGGCCAACGGCGGGCGTCCGCTGATCGGCGTCACCGCGTCCGTGCACGGCAGCCGCATCGCCTGGTGGGCGAACCGTCTCGCCCTGCGCCGCGCCGGCGCGCGGGCCGTGCGCATCACGGCGCGCGACCCCTTCCCCATTGACCGTCTGGACGGGCTGGTGGTCGGCGGCGGGGACGACATCGACGCCAGCCTCTACGGCGAGACCGCCCGCCCACACATCCGCATCGACCCCGAACGCGACAAGCTGGAACTGAACGCGCTGGACTGCGCTGCCAAGCTGACCCTGCCGGTGCTGGGCATCTGCCGCGGCTCGCAGATGATCAACGTGCACCGCGGCGGCTCCCTGCACACCGACATCCACGAGATCTACCTGGAGGCGCCGCGCCTGCGCACCGTCCTGCCGCGCAAGCGCATCCGCATCGAGCCGCACAGCCACCTGTACAGCATCCTGGGCATCGCCGAATGCCGGGTGAACGCCCTGCACCACCAGGCGGTGGACCGGCTGGGCGACGGCCTGCGGGTCGTCGCGCGGGAGCAGGCCGGCGTCGTGCAAGGCATCGAGGCGGCCGCCCACCCCTTTCTGATCGGCGTGCAGTGGCACCCGGAATACCTGATCGCCGACTCCCGCCAGCAGGCCCTGTTCCGCACCCTGGTCGCCACCGCTGCCGGAGAAGCCGTCCTCCAGGCCGCGACAGCGTAGGAGTGGCGCAAGAGACCACAGAACCGCACGCGCCGGCAATTCGCCAACCCGCCGTTTCCAAGACACACGGAAGCGACTATCCTCGACCGATGGTTTCAGTGTCGCCGGGGGCTGGTGCGTGACAGGGGAAAAGGCGGGCCAACGGTTCGATCCGCCCGCCGGGTCCGCGGCTGCCGCGGGACGCCGGGGCGGACGGCTGCGCCTCCACAGCGTGACGATGCTGACCGCGGTGGCGACCGGCGTCCTGATGCTGGGGCTGGTGCTGGCGGTCGGCGGCTCGTTCCAGCGCGTGCTGGATCTGGCCGGGGAGACCCGGACCTCCATCGTTCCGCGCATCACCCGCCAGCAGGAATACGCCGTCTTCGCCGCCCGCATGGGCCAGCTGGCCGAGGCCGTGCTGCGCGCCCGCGCGTCGGAGGACCGCGCCCGGGCCTTGCAGGAGGCGCAGTCGGTCGCCAAGCGCTTCGCGACGGAGATCGACCCGGTCCTGCTGGACCGGCTGGAGCAGGCGCTCCAGGCCGTGCGCCGCACGGCGGACCGGGCGAACGCCATCGGCGCCACGGCCGCCCGCGTCGCGACGCTGCGCGCGCAGGGTGACGAGGCGTTCCTCCACCTGATGCGCTCCGGCGCTCCCGTGTCCGTGCAGGAGCCGTTCTTCCAGGCGCTGCAAGTGCTGGGGGAGGCGGTCGTCGCCTCCGACCCCGTGCTGCTCGACGAGTTGGACGACCTGTTCCACACCCGTTCGACGGCGGTGGTGAACGCCCTGCTGCCCCTGCCGCCGGGCGAAAAGGCGCCGCTGGTCCTGACCGTGCAGATGCTCGACACGCTCCGCGCCCTGTTCGCGCTGCGCCGGGACATGCTGTCCGAGGAAGCCCTGATGGGGCTGGAGACGGAGATCGCCCACGGCGTCCTCACCGACCTCAGCGAAGGGCTGACCGCCGACGCCGCCAGCGGCACGCAGGACATGGCGGAGACGCTGACCACCCAGGCCGAAAGCGGGCTGCTGATCGTCGGGCTGGGCCTCGGCACGGCGGCGCTCGTCCAGATCCTGCTTTACATGCTGCTGCGCATCCATGTGGTGCGGCCGATCCGGCGCGCCTCGGCGGCGCTGGCGCAGGTTCAGCAGGAACGCCGGGCGGTCCGGCTGAAGCCCGCGCTGTTCGCCGAACTGCAAGCCATCTCCACCAGTGTGGAGCGCTTCGGCGCGGCGCTCGTGGAGACGCACGAATACGCCCAGGCCTTGAAGGCGGGGGAGGAGCGGATGCGCGCCATCCTCGCCGCTTCGCCCTTCCCCATCGTCATCGCGCGGGTGTCGGACGGCTCGGTCCTCTACTTCAACCCGCAGGCCGAGACGCTGTTCGGGACCACCGGCGCACGACTGACGCTGACGCGCGATGCGCGCTTCTTCGTCCATCCGTCGGACGCCGACCGCCTCGCCCATCTGGTGGCGGAGCGCGGGGCGGTCAGCGACCTGGAACTGCGCATGCGCACGGCCGACGCCCGCGTCTTCTGGGCGATGATCTCCGCCGTCGAGATCCGCGACGGGGACGAGCCGGCCATCCTGGTCGCGGTGAACGACATCACGGCGCGCAAGCGGTCGGAGGAGGAGACGGAGGCCGCCAAGCACCGCGCCGAACGCGCGCTGGCCGACCTGCGGGAAACGCAGCAGAGCCTGATCCAGGCGGAGAAGATGGCCTCGCTGGGCGGGCTGGTGGCCGGCGTCGCGCACGAGGTCAACACGCCCGTCGGCATCGCCCTGACCGGCATCACGCACTTGGCCGACCACACCCGCCGCATCGTCCGCGGCGTCGAGGCCAACACCCTGCGCCGTGCCGACTTCACCGGCTACCTCGGCATGGCGACGGAGGCCTGCCGGCTGATCGAGACGAACCTGAACCGCGCCGTGGAACTGATCCAGAGCTTCAAGCAGACCGCCGTGGACCAGACCAGCGAGGAACGGCGCACCGTCGATCTCGGCCGGTATCTGGAGGACGTGCTGGCCAGCCTGCACCCGCGCCTGAAGCAGACCCGCCACCGCGTCGTCGTGGACTGTCCGGCCGGCCTATGCGTGGACAGCTACCCCGGCGCCCTGTTCCAGGTGCTGACCAACCTGACCATGAACGCGGTGACCCACGCCTATGACGACGGGCAGGCCGGGACGCTGACGGTCGCCGTCACCCGGCCGAACGCGGCGGAGATCGAACTGCGCTTCTCCGACGACGGCCGCGGCATCCCGCAAGCCCACCGCGGGCGCATCTTCGATCCCTTCTTCACCACCCGGCGCGGCCGGGGCGGCAGCGGGCTTGGCCTGCACATCGTCTACAACATCGTCACCAACCGCCTGAAGGGCTCCATCCGCGTGGAAAGCGAGGAGGGTCGGGGAACCAGCTTCGTCCTGCGCTTCCCCGCGGAAGTGCTGGCCACGGCCTCCTCAAACATGGCCACCTCAAACGCCGAAAGCCCAGCCCCGGAAACATTTGACGAGTGTCGGCCAGAACCGGTCGACTGATTCCTTCCTCCGCCCATCAACCGGGCGCACACAAATCGGGCGCGCCGTGGATGGCCGGCGCGCCCGATTCTCCATACCGTCAGGCGAGGGTTACTGGTTCCCGCTGCCCGAACCGCCGCTGCCTGCGTCCGGACCGCAGTTCGGGGTGCCCGGCGGGCAATGGGTGCCGGTCGCGGTCTGGTTGTCACGCGCCGGCGTGCTGCTGGTCGCGCTGCCCAGGCCCGACGGCGCCACGGTCTGGCCCGACCAGCCCGACGTGCCGGAGGAGGATCCCGAGGTGCCCGGCGCCATGGTCGTGCCCGGTGTCACGGTCGTGCCCGGAGCCATGGTGCCCGGAGCCGGCGCGGTGGTGCTCATGCCGGTGGACGGCGAGGTGGTGGTGCTCGGGTTCACCGTCGTGCCGCTCGTCTGGGCAACGGCTGTGCCGGCCATCAGGGCGAGCGCCGAAACGGCGCCGATCATCAGGGTACGCATCCTCAATCGCTCCATCTGGTGGTGGCGCCGTTGTCTGGAGGCGCCTTGTCCGTGGAGGATCCGGCCTTCGCCTATTGCGTTGCCGCATGGCGCAGCCGGCCCCCTTTCGCCCACCACAACAGGCAATCCGCGACATCGTTGCGGCGTTTTTTATCGGCCATCCGCGGCAGGCCCCCGCTTGCCCCGGGAACAGGCCGCCCCCCGCGGGGTTTCCCGATGCAGGACGCAACAGCACCAGACACGGCGGATCGGGAACGTCATGGACCATCACCGGGACACGGCAGGGCTCGACCGGCTGCAACCGATCCTGCGCGCCGGCCACACCTGCTGGCGGATCGAGCGGGCGGAGCGGGTCGCCGTCCTGGTGGACGGGGATGCCTTCTTCACGGCGGTGCGCGCGGCCATGCTGCGGGCGCGCCATTCCATTCTCGTGCTGGGCTGGGACATCGACCCGCGCATGCGGCTCGACCCCGACAATCCGGAAACGCTGGGCGAGTTCCTGTCCGGGCTGATCCGGGTGCGGCCGTCGCTGCACATCCACGCGCTGAAGTGGGACATGCCCTTCCCCATCTCGCTGGAGCACCCGCACGGCCCGCTGGAGCGGCTGGACCGGCAGACCGGCCGGCGGCTGGCGTTGAAGCTCGACGACGCTCTGCCGGTCGGGGCGGCGCAGCACCAGAAGGTGGTCGTGATCGACGACGCGCTGGCCTTCTGCGGCGGCATCGATCTGGCCGGCGACCGTTGGGACACGCCGGAGCACCGCGACAACGACCCGCGGCGCCGCTGGCCGACCGGCGAACTGCACGCCCCCCGCCACGACGTGATGATGGCGGTGGATGGTGCCGCCGCCCGCGCGCTGGGCGATCTGGCGCGCGAACGCTGGCGCCACGCCACCGGCGCTACCGGAGAGGATCTGCCCGCCGCGGCGCCGCCCGGCGGCGGCGATCCCTGGCCGGAGGATTTGGCGCCCCTGCTGACCGGGGCCGAGGTCGGCATCGCCCGCACCCTGCCCGACAGCCTCGTCGGCACGGAGATTCGCGAGAACGAGGCGCTGACCTTCGCCGCCATCGCCGGGGCGCGGCGCACCATCTACCTGGAAAACCAGTATTTCGCCTCCTTCCGCGTCGCCGAGGCGCTGGCGCGGCGGCTGGAGGAGCCCGACGGGCCGGAGGTCGTGGTCGTCGTGCCGATGGAAAGCCCGAGCTGGTTCGACCGCATGGCGATGGACACCCCGCGCGGCGTGGTGCTCCAGAACCTGCGCGCGGCGGACCGCCACGGCCGGCTGCGCGCCATGACCCCGGTGACGGAGGGCGGCACCGGCATCGTCGTGCATTCCAAGATCATGGTGGTGGACGACCGGCTGCTGCGCATCGGGTCGAGCAACCTGAACAACCGCTCCATGGGCTACGACACGGAATGCGATCTGGCGGTGGAGGCCCGGCCGGAGGACGAAACCGCCGCCGCCGCGATCCACGCCCTGCGCGACCGCCTGCTGGCAGAGCATATGGGCGTCGATGCGTCGGACCTGTCCGCCGCCATCCGGCAGGCGGGCAGCCTCGTCGCCGCCATGGACCGTCTCGCCAAGACGTCGGGCCGCCGGCTGGTGCCCCTGCCCGACACCGACCCCAGCCTGACCGAGCAGGCCTTCGCCACCCTGCGCATCGCCGACCCCGACCGGCCGGAGGAAGCCTGGGCCGTGTGGAAGCGCATGCCCCCGGCCCCGCCGCCCGCCCGCTCCCTGACCCGCGCCGTGGGTGCGGCCCTGCTGACCGCCGGTGCGATCGTCGGCGCTTACGCCGCGGTCCGGGGCGTGTTGGGGAAGGACTGGTAGGCCGGCGGTCTACGCCCGCCGCGCCCGCACCGCGCTCCGCAGGTCACCCTCGAAATCCGACAGGCGGGCCAGGGTCCGGCCGATCTCGTCCAGTTCGCGGCGCAGGGATTCCGCCACGCGCAGGTCGTCGGCCGCGCCCGACACCCGGCAGGCGAGCGAGCCGCCCAGCCGGTCCAGTTCGGCCAGCAGCCGCTGCTCATGCCCGGCGAGGTCCTGCTGCCCGGCGCTGAGGTCCTGAAGCTGGTCGGCCAGCGCGGTGAGCAGCTGGTGCTCCGCCGCCACCTTGTCCTGGGCGTCCTGCCCGGCAAGCTGCTGGGCGATCGCCTGCTGCATGCGGTCGATGCCCTTCTGGATCACCTGGATCGCCTCGTTCGACTGGCGGGCCAGATCGCGCACCTCGTTCGCCACCACGCGGAAGCCGTGGCCGTATTCCCCGGCGCGCGTCGCCTCGATGGCGGCGTTCAGGGCCAGCATGTTGGTGGCCGACATGATGCGGGTGATGGCGCTGACCGATTCCTCCAGCGCGCGGGATTCGGCGACGATCTGCTCGAACCGGGTCAGGTCGGAACTCGCCTCGGCGCGGCGGCGGTCGAGATGCTCCTGAAGGTTGGCCAGCAGTTCCCGGTTCTCCGACGCCCGGCGCTGCGAGCTGTCGCGGCGGCCGGCGACCTCCTGCCCGCTGTCGCGGATGAAGCCCACCACCTCCGTCACGCCGGCCTCGACGGCGGCCAGATGGTCGCGCACGGCCTGCGCCTCCCGCTCCGCCTGCTCCAGGGCGGTGCGGACGCGGGCCTTGGCCTGCTCCACCGCCGCCGGCACCTCGGCGATGGCACGTTCCGCCTCCGCCGGCAGGCCCTGCGGGCGGCGGGCGAAGGCCAGCCGCGCCGCGCACAGGTCGGAGAAGGAGTCGACCGGCCCGCCCACTCCGTTCTCGCGCAGCAGGCGGCGCCACGCCTCCGAATCCCGGTGCAGGGTGGCGAACAGGCGGTTCGCCTCTTCGTTGGTCAGGGTTTCGCCGTCGAAGGTCAGATGTTCGTGCGGGATGAAGTTGAACAGGGACGAGACCATGGTCCGCCGCGTCTCCAGCACCCAGTACTGGACGACCATCACCGCCATGATGGTGACGATCATGCCCAGCGCCGCCGCCGGCCCCTCCGGCACGCCGAAGCGGTGCAGCATGGTGTTCCACAGGGGGTTCAGCGTCACCACCACGACGAACACCGGAAGGCCGATGATCAGAAGCAGCAGAGCTTGAGCCTTGAGAAAGCCTTTGCTGAGCATCGCGCCGTCACCGCCCTGTTCCGTGGTCATGTCGTTTCCCCACACAATCCTGAGGAGGCTTTCGCCCGCTATTTTCGCACACTGTAAAACCCCACATGCCACAAGGTAAAGAGATCATTGCATTTTGTTTTGATTCCATACAAATGCGCGAAAGACTGCGAAGACCACAGCACTGTCCTTGGCAAGGGGCCGGCAAATGACACAGCCCGTCCTCAATTAAAGTAAATTCTGATTAACCATCCCGCCCCTACCGTCGTCCGCCCATCCACAAACACACCCCACGGGCACATCCCACGGGCAAAGGGGCGTTCCCCCCATGACTTCCCCGACCGACACCCAGGCGCACCGCGGCCTCGCCGCGGGGCTGAAGGGCCTGTACGCGACCTTCTGGTGTCATTCCGCCGGATCGCGCGGCCTGCTCGGCACCTTCCTCACCCTGTTGTTGCTGGCGCAGATCGTGCGCCTCGCCATCCCCTACCTGTTCGGGGAGGCGGTGAACGCCCTCCAGACCTCCGGCGCGCAGGATCTCGGCACGGCCGGCTGGTACATGGCGCTGATGATGGCGGCGGCGGTGCTGGGCTGGGCGATGCACGGCCCCGGCCGGGTGATGGAGCGCTTCGTGGCTCTGCGCGTGCGCGGCCGCTTCGCCGATGCGCTCTACGCGCGGCTGATCACGCTGCCGCTGGCCTGGCACGACCGCAACCACACGGGCGAGACGATCCAGCGCATGAGCAAGGCCACGGCGGCGCTGTTCGGCTTCTCGCAGCACCAGTTCATCTACCTCCAGAACCTCGTCAACCTGCTGGGGCCCATCGCGGCGCTGTGCGTCATCTCGGCCATGACCGGGGCGGCGGCGCTGGCCGGCTACGCGGCGCTGGCGGTGCTGCTGGTCTGGTTCGACGGCACCATGGTCCGCCTGCTGACCGAGGAGAACCGGCGGGAGCGCCGCTACGCCGCCGCCCTGACGGACTGCGTCGGCAACATCTCCACGGTGCTGACCCTGCGCCTCCAGGCGGCGACGCGCCGCGTGCTGGGCGACCGGCTGGACCACCTGTTCGAGCCGATCCGCCACCACATCGTGGTGAACGAGGCCAAATGGTGCGCGGTGGACCTGCTGAACAACGCGCTCCGCTGCGGCCTCGTCGTGCTGTACGCGTGGCTGGCGTGGCGGCAGGGCGGTCTGGTGCCGCTGGGCACCGCCGTGATGGTGCACCAGTACGCGCAGCAGATCGGCACGGTCGTCAGCTCCATGGCGACGCACTGGCAGGACCTCGTCCGTCATCAGGCCGACGTGGCCGGGGCCGACGCCATCCTGGCTGCCGAGCCGCGGGACGGCGCCGCCTGTACCCTGCCGGACGGCTGGCGGGCCATCCGCGTCGACGGCCTGTCTTTCCGCCACGCCGAGCGTCCGGGGGAGCGACGCCCGCGCCCGGCGCTGGACGGGGTGTCGCTGGACCTCGTCCGCGGCCGGCGCATCGCCCTGATCGGCGAGAGCGGGTCGGGCAAGAGCACCCTGCTGCGCGTGCTGGCCGGCCTATACGCCGCCGACGCCGTGGCCCTGTCGGTGGACGGCGCGGCGCGGTCGGACCTGCGCGACCTGTCGACCATCGCCACGCTGATCCCGCAGGAACCGCAGATCTTCGACAGCACCATCCGCCAGAACATCACCATGGGCATCGACTACCCCGCGGGCGAGGTGGTGCGCGCCTGTCGGCTGGCGCAGATGGCGCCGGTTCTGGAAACACTGCCCGCCGGCCTGGACACCGCAATCAGCGAGGGCGGCGTGAACCTGTCCGGCGGCCAGCGCCAGCGCCTGGCGCTCGCCCGCGGCATTCTGGCGGCGCAAAGCTCCGGACTCGTCATGCTCGACGAGCCGACCAGCAGCGTCGATCCGGCGACGGAGCTGCGCATCTACGATGCCCTGCTGGGCGAGGTCCGCGAGGCCTGCGTGGTCTCCGCCATCCACCGCCTGCACCTGCTGCCGCGCTTCGACACCGTGGTGCTGATGGAGGCCGGCCGCGTGGTGGACGCCGGCACCATGGACGAACTGCTGGCCCGCCAGCCGCTGTTCCAGGCGATGTGGAGCAACTATCACGGGGCGACGGCGACCGTTGCGGCGTGAACGCCGAAGCCCTTCTCCCCAAATAAGAGAAGGGCCAAGAAGGCGGCGGGAAATTTTCACCACCAAGACACCAGGGCACCAAGCCTTTTCATCGCGCCTTCGCATCGGCTCCGCTTTGCGATCCTGGTAGGGCCTTTCACGTGGTGCCTTGGTGTCTTGGTGGTGAATTCCTCCGGAAGACGCAGCTGTCCAAAGCCCGACGGACCGCCCATCTTCCGTCCCCATGAACATCTTCTACCTCGACCACGACCCGGCCGAAGCGGCGCGCCTGCACTGCGACAAGCATGTCGGCAAGATGCTGGTGGAATCCGCGCAGATGCTCAGCACCGCGTTGCGGCTGAACGGGTTCGACCTGGGCTACAAGGCGGCCTACGCCAACCACCCCATGACCGTCTGGGTGCGCTCCGGTGCGGAGAACTACGGCTGGGTTCTGGGCCTCGCCGACGGGCTGGCGGCGGAGTTCACCCACCGCTTCGGCCGCACCCACAAGACCGCCGCGGTGCTGGACAACCTGCGCCACGGCGCCGACTGGCGCGCGCGGCTGGGCGACGGCCGGTCCACGCCGCTGCCGCTGTGCATGCCGGAGGCCTACAAGGTCGCGGGCGACCCGGTCGCTTCCTACCGCAATTTCTACCGCGGGGAGAAGGCGCGGTTCGCCCGCTACACCAACCGGCCGGTTCCGGACTTCATGGCGGGGGCAATGCCGCTGTGAGGCCCGGCATCGTCCCCTGCGCGGTCACGGCCGCGTTTCGGCCACCGTGCCGGGGTCGGAGATGACGACCTCCACGCGGCGGTTCTGCTGGCGGCCGGACTCGCTGCTGTTGGCGGCGATCGGCTGCGCCTCGCCCAGGCCCTGGGCGACGATGCGGCTGGGGTTCACGCCGCGGGCGGTCAGCGCGTCGCGCACGGCCATAGCGCGCTCCTCCGACAGACGCAGGTTCGTCGCGGATGAGCCGGTGTTGTCCGTGTGCCCTTCGATGCGCAGAGTGCGGTCCGGATACTGCTGGAGGAACTGGGCCAGCCGATCCAGGCGCGTTTGGGCACCGGAGGTCAGCCGCGCGCTGCCCGTGGCGAACAGCACGTCGCCCAGCGACATGACGATGCCGCGCTCGGTCCGCTGGGCCTGAAGATCACGGAGCTGCTGCTCCAGTTCCGCGTTGCGGGATTGCAGGCGGTAGGTGTCGGCGTTGGCGACGACGGACTGCGCGCCCTTCAGCGCGGCGACATCCTGCGCGATCTGGATCTGACGGTTGGCGATGTAGGCCTGGTGGTCCATCTCCGCGCTGTCGCCATCCTTGCGGGCGGCCTCGCTCTTGCCCAGCGATTCCTCGGCGCGGCGCAGTTCCAGCGTCGCGTTGCTGGCGATCTGCGGGTTCCCGGCGGCGGTCTGGTAGTTCTGGCGCGCCTGCACCAGCCCGGCGCTGGGGTCGGGGGTGGAGCAGGCCGCCAGCAAGGCGGCCAGCGCGCCCGCGGACGCAACGCCCAGGGTCTTCCTGGCGGACGGTTTCATGACCGCTTTCCTCATGGCAAACCCTCCGGCGTGCGCGGGCTGTTCCAGGTCGACGTGCCGCTGGAGGCCGGCGGCGTCATCGGCGCGGCGGCGGAGGGGGAGGCACCCGGAACCCTTGCGGCCGGCACGCCCGAACCCGGCACGCCCGATCCTGGGACCGGAGTGCGCGGAGCGGCCATCGTGCGCACGGCGCCGGCCGCCTGCTGCGTGGTCGCGCGCTGCGCGCGCACGGCGGCGAGATCGGCGTCGACCTGCGCCTCTTCCGCAAGGCGGCGGGCGCGCGTGCGGTCGTCGTCGCGCATGGCGTTGTCGGCGGCGCCCAGCTTCTCGCGGGCGGTCTGGAATTCCACCGGCGCGTATTGAAGGGCGCCGGCGCGCTCGGCGTTCTGGACGGCTTGGGCGGAGGCCCCGAGTTGCGCGGTGGGCGGCGCCTCGCTGGCGCACGCGGCGAGCCCAAGCGACGCCGACAGAATGGCGGCGGCCCGCCATCCCAGGGTCGTGATGCTGTTCCGATTCATGGTGCGGGTTCCTGATAGGCCGAAATGACGGCCAGATGGAATGTTCGCCGCTCCAACGCGCGGTAACGGGGGAAAGTTCCTCAAAACTTGGTTCAGCCGTCCCGGCCCCCGCGCTTACCCCCGCCTACCCTCTCTCCGCCGCCCCTCTCCCTGCCACGCGCGACAGCCGCTCGCCGCGCCGGTGCCGCACCAGCCGCACGACGTACAGAAACAACAGCGTCGCGAACAGCAGCAGCGCACCCGGCACCATGTAGTTGGCCAGGAACGGAAACCCCGACCGCACCAGATAGCCCGCGCTGGCCAGCACCAGCACCCACAGCGTCGATCCGATGGCCGCGTAGGCCAGGAAGACCGGCAGCCGCAGCCCGCAGGCCCCCGCGGGGATGGAGATCAGCGTGCGCAGCCCCGGCAACGGCTGGCACAGCATCACGGCGATGCCGCCGCGGCGCGCGAACCACTCCGTCGCCTGGTGCACCTGTTCCGGTCGCACGGTCAGCCAATGGCCGTAGCGGCGCAGGAAGGCCTCGAACCGCTCGCGGCCCAGCAGGTGGGCGGGCAGGTACCACACCATCTCCCCCACCGCCGAGCCCAGCCCCCCGGCCAGCGCCACCAGCAGCAGGTTGAAGTTGCCGTCAACCGCCCCCATCCCGGCCAGTGGGATGACGGTCTCCGCCGGAACGGGCGGCAGAACGCGGGCCAGGATCAGCATCAGGAAGATGCCGACGTAGCCCAGATGCTGCACGATGTCGGTGATCCATTCGGTCATGGCCCTTTCAGAACCGCCCCCGGCGCCGATCCGTTCCCCCCTCCCCCGCCGAAAAGCCGCCCACAAAAAAAGACCGGCCGGGGATGGACCGGCCGGAAGTCTTCGGGGACGAGGGAGAAAGCTGGAAAGCGGTGATCCGGGTGTCTGTCTGGCGGCCTCCAGAGCTGTCCGTCGGTGTCGATGAAGGAACCATACGCCCCCGACGCCCCCGCCGCTGTGAAGCAGGCCACAACCGAATGCACTTCCCGCATTTCCCGCACGGCCCCGCGCAACGGGCTCTGTTGCCCGGAAAAAGCGGCTGCGGAGGTGGGGCGCCCCGCCACCCATTCTTGAGTTTGATCGCCATCAAGCATCACGCGGCTGTTTTGGTGTTTGATGCCGCCATGACCGCAGACCTCTCCCTCGCCGCACTGTTCCTGTTCGTCAGCCACGCCGCGCCCTCCTGGCCGGGGGTGCGGCCGGCGCTGATCGCCCGCCTGGGGCGCGCAGGCTTCATCGCCCTGCACTCGCTGGGCTCGATCCTGGCGCTCGCCCTGTTCGTCTACGCCTACCGGGAGGCCGGAGGCGGCATGCCGCTGTTCATCCCGGCGGACTGGGCCGCACCGCTGGTCGCGTCGCTGATGCCGGTCGCCTTCCTGCTGATCGTCGCCCGCGTCACCACCAAGTTCGGGGAAGCGGAGGCTCCCAACCCGCCGCGGGGCATCTACCGGATCACCCGCTTTCCGGGCAGCATGGGCCTGCTGCTGTGGGCGCTGCTGCACCTCCAGGCGACCGGCGACGGCCGGCGCGTGGTGCTGTTCGCCACCATGGCCGCCATCGCCCTGTTCGCCATGGTCAAGAACGACTGGGTCCTGCGCCGCAGCGATGCCGGCCGGGCCTTCCGCGCCGAGACCTCCGCCCTGCCCTTCGCCGCCATCCTGCAAGGCCGCCAGCGCTTCGCCGCGGGCGAGATCGGCTGGGGCCGCCTGCTGGGCGGGCTGGTTGCCTACGCGGCGATGATCCACATCCACCCGCTGCTGTTCGGCGTGAATCCGCTCTACTGGCTGTAGACGGTTTCGATCCGGTCGAACTCGCCGGGGGCCGGCGGCACCCAGTCGGCGCGCATCTTGGCAACCAGCCACGGCGGCACCACCGTCCCGCCGGCCGCCGCGCGATCCATCAGGCGCCGCACCAGAACCTCGTCCGGTGCATCGAACAGCACGCCGACCCGTTCCCACCCCTTCGGCACGCGGGACAGGATGCGGCGCCGCGCCTTGGGCGTGACGTTCGTGGCGTCCACCACCACGTCGAGCCCGTGGGTGAAGGCATCGGTCAGCCGGCGCCGGTATTCCTTGTCGATGGGCCGGGCGAAGGACCGCCACGCCTCGCGGTAGGACACGCCCTCGGCCTTCGCGACCGCCTCCACGACGTCATCCCTGCTGACGGCGATGGCTTGGCCGTCACGCCGCGCCAGGAAGGCCGTCCGCCACGTCGTCTTTCCGCTGCCCGGCGGCCCCATCAGCACATAGACGGTCGGCAAGAGTACCCCCGCTGGCGCCCGGCACGCCCCCAGCGTCCGGCTGTTGAAACAGGCGCCAACGCAACGGGAAGGCGCCATTCGATGACCATTCGAGACATCATGACCCGCGACGTCCAAGTCGTCGGGCCAGACGAGACCATCCGCAAGGCAGCCCAGCTGATGGACCAGTTGAACGTCGGCGTGTTGCCGGTGTGCGACGGGGAAAAGCTGGTGGGCATGATCACCGACCGCGACATCACCGTGCGCGCCACGTCGGCCGGCATGGCGCCGGACCAGTGCCGGATCGCCGACGTCATGACCACGGAGCCGCGCTACTGCTACGAGGACGACCCGGTCAACGAGGTGTCCCGCCTGATGGGCGACCAGCAGATCCGCCGTGTCCCCGTCGTGGACCACAGCAACCGGCTGGTGGGCATCGTGTCGCTCGGCGATCTCGCCACCGACGCCAAGGATGAGCGCGCGGCGGAATCGGCCCTGGAACAGATCTCGTCCCCGTCTGAACCGGACCGGACCTGAGGGAGGCAGCGATGGAACACATCACGGGAAAGGACGACCCGCGCATCCGCGAACGGGCCTACGCGATCTGGGAACGGGCCGGCCGCCCCGAAGGCCGCCACATCGAGCACTGGGAGCAGGCGACTCGCGAAATCGCCGAGGAAGACGCCGCCCTCGGCCCCGACGCCGGCATCCAGGTGCCCGACAACGCCAGCGAACGCGCATTGCGCGAAGCCGCCGAGCATTTGCGCGGCGTGGACGCCCACGGCCACGGCCACAGCGACGAACCGCACCGCCGCCCCTCCGCCACCAACCCGGCCGAGGTTACGGAAACGGGTTGGGCGGGGACGAGGTCGTAGGGGGGCTGAGTATTGCCCCCTCCCTAACCCTCCCCCGCTGCGCAGGGGAGGGAACTGCCGCCGCTTCGCCCATACTCCCTCCCCTGCGAAGCGGGGGAGGGAAGGGGCCCACGAAGTGGGAAGGGTGGGGGCAACACGTCGCTAAGCAACCACTCCCCCCTTACACCGATTTCACGCCTCTTCGACCGACACCGCCTCCGGACCCTTCTCGCCCTGGCGGACGGTGACGCGCACGCGCTGACCGTCGTTCAGGCCGCTGAGGCCGGAGCGCTCGACCGCCTTGACATGGACGAACACGTCCTGGCCGCCGCCGTCCTGGGCGATGAAGCCGAAGCCCTTGGTGGTGTTGAACCACTTCACGGTGCCGTCGACCTGCGAGGTCGGGCCGCTTGCAGCCTGACGACGCGGACCGCCGCCGAAACCACGATCACCACCCCGGTTGCCGCCCCGGTCACCGAAGCCGCGATCACCGCCCCGGTCGCCGAAACCCCGGTCGCCGCCCCGGTCACGATCGCCATAACCCCGATCGCCGCGATCGCCAAAACCGCGTCCCCCGCGGTCCCCACGGTCGCCGAAGGAGCGCTCGCGGTCACCGCCCCGATCACGATCGCCATAACCCCGGTCGCCATAGGACGGGCGCGGCCCCTGCGGACGGTCGCCCTGCGGGCGCGATGGGCGGGCGGTGGAGGTGTCGACGGAATGCAGGACGCTGACCTGATTGCCCTTGCGCCCTTCCACGATGTCCACCACCACGGTGGCGCCGTCCGGCAGGGCATCGAAGCCGGCGGTGCCGACGATGGCGGCGGGGATGAGGGCGTCGGGGGAGCCATCCTCGAACTTGACGAAGCCGAACCCGCGGTTCGGATCGTACCACTTCACGGTTGCCTGAACCTGGGTGCCGAGAACGACGGGCTGGCGGTAGACGTGCTGGCGCGGGGGTTGACGGTGCATGTGACCCACTGAACTCCAAAAGGCGACAGAAGCATCGGCGCGCGTGCCGACGCCCCGCAGAAACACATCGCCTTTCCCGGCGGGAATCACAAGGCCGCAGGCGGGCGATTCACCCGTCCACGGCCTCTATTCCTTTTTTTGGTTCAGGCCGTCACGCCGCCATTCGCTCCGGCACCGGGGGTGGATCCTCCGGCGGCACGGGGATGGCGTCCGGCGGCTCCTTGATGGGCGGGCGCGACGGGTCGTCCGGCAGGTCCGGCATGGGCGGCGGCACCGGCTGTCCGGGAACCGGCGGCGTGGGCGGATGGGGGCCGAGTCGCACGGAAAACAACGTCATCGGCGGCATCATTGTTGGCGGCATCATCGGCGGCACGCTCATCCGCCGCCCCCGCCCGTTCCGCCCGGCACGGCCTGGGTCAGGCGGCGGGCCTGCGTCAGGCTTTCCATGCACTGCGCCTCGTCGCCGCGCTTGGCGGCGGAGCGCGCGGCGGTGACCAGCGATTCCAGCTGCGCGTTCTGCGCCGCCTGCCCCATCGAACCGCCGGTCGGCGCGTTGGTGCCCGGCCCGGAGTCGGGTCGCACCGCCGGAGCGGTCGGCATGTTGCTGGAGCCGGAGCGCGGCGGCTCGATCACCGCCGTGTCGCCCACGGCCGGCGGCGCAACGACGCCGCCCGACTGGGCCAGCCGCTCGCTGCTCGCCGCACCCGAAGAGCCGCTTCCGTTCATCCGCGCACCGTCTTCCATCGTCGATCCGGAACTGCCCGGAGGACCGGCGCCCTGGGTGGAGGGCGGCGCGGTCGGCGGCGGCGTGGTGGACAGGCTGTGGTCGGCGGCAAAGCGCTCCACCATGTCGGCGCAGGACTGCGCCAGGACGGGGCCGGCGCCCCACACCGACAGCCCGGCGGCGACCAGCGCCCCCGTCATCACATTTCTCGCGGTCATCGCGCGATCTCCCATCAGCGATTCCCCCAAAGAAACCGAACCGGAGCCTCGCCGGTTCCCCCTCACCGGTTTTCCGACGCCTCTACTCCACGCTTTTTGCGCGGCAATTTTGCCGCCCTCACCGCCAAGGCCGTGTCTTTTCCGCTCGCCCGGCTGTTGAAGGCCCGTGCGGCGGCCCATGCGCAAGGTCGTTTTGCGTACGGGCATTTCGCACACGGTCGTTTTCGGGGGAGGAAGCGCCACCATGATGACAGCCGCCAGGAAAGCATGGTCGGGCCTGAAATGGGTGCTGGTGACCCTGGCGCTCGTCGGCACCACGGGGTTCGTCGCGCTGGATCGGGGGGAGACGATCAACGCCGTCTGGCTGGTCATCGCCGCGGTCTGCGTCTTCCTGATCGCCTACCGCTTCTACAGCCTGTACATCGCCCGGTCGGTTTTGCAGTTGGACGCCGGCCGTGTCACGCCCGCCGTGCGCTACAACGACGGGCTCGACTACGTCCCCACCGACAAGTACGTGCTGTTCGGCCATCACTTCGCGGCCATTGCCGGGGCGGGGCCGCTGGTCGGGCCGGTGCTGGCGGCGCAGATGGGCTGGCTGCCGGGCACGCTGTGGATCCTGATCGGCGTGGTTCTGGCTGGTGCCGTGCAGGACTTCGTCGTGCTGTTCGCCTCCACCCGGCGCGACGGCCGGTCGCTCGGCGACATCGCGCGGATGGAGATGGGGCCGGTGGCCGGCGTGATCGCCATGATCGGCGTGCTGCTGATCATGGTCATCCTGGTGGCCGTGCTGGCCCTGGTGGTGGTCAAGGCGCTGGTCGGCAGCCCGTGGGGCACCTTCACCGTCTTCGCCACGCTGCCCATCGCCATGTTCATGGGCGTCTACAGCCGCTATCTCCGCCCCGGCCGCATCGGGGAGATGTCGGCCATCGGCTTCGTCCTGCTGATGGCGGCCATCGTCTTCGGCCAGACGGTGAGCGAGAGCCCCACGCTGGCCCCGCTGTTCACCTATTCCGGCACGGCGCTGGCGCTGATGATCATCGCCTACGGCTTCTTCGCCTCGGTGCTGCCGGTGTGGTTCCTGCTGGCCCCGCGCGATTACCTGTCGACCTTCCTGAAGATCGGCGCCATCGTCGGGCTGGCCGTGGGAATCCTGTTCGTCTGGCCGGAGCTGAAGATGCCGGCCGTCACGCAATACATCGACGGCACCGGCCCGGTCTTCTCCGGCGCGCTGTTCCCGTTCCTGTTCATCACCATCGCCTGCGGGGCGGTGTCGGGCTTCCACTCCCTGATCTCGTCCGGCACCACGCCGAAGATGCTGGAGAACGAGACCCAGGCCCGCTTCATCGGCTATGGCGGCATGCTGACGGAGGCCTTCGTCGCCATCATGGCGCTGATCGCCGCCTGCATCCTGGATCCCGGCGTCTATTTCGCCATGAACAGCCCGCCGGCCCTGATCGGAACGGATTCGGTGCAGGCCGCCCAGGTCATCAGCAGCTGGGGCTTCACCATCACGCCGGACGCGCTGGACCAGATCGCCCGCGACGTGGGCGAGCACACGATCCTGTCCCGCGCGGGCGGCGCGCCGACGCTGGCCGTCGGCATGGCGCACATCCTGTCCAGCGCGGTGGGCGGGCAGGCCCTGATGGCCTTCTGGTACCACTTCGCCATCCTGTTCGAAGCGCTGTTCATCCTGACCACGGTGGACGCCGGCACCCGCGTGCTGCGCTTCATGATCCAGGACCTGCTGGGCACCTTCGTTCCCGTCATGAAGAAGACCCAGTCCTGGGCCGCCAACCTCGTCGCCACCTCGCTGGCCGTGGCCGCCTGGGGCTATTTCCTCTACCAGGGCGTGGTCGACCCGTTGGGCGGCATCAACACGCTGTGGCCGCTGTTCGGCATCGCCAACCAGATGCTGGCGGCCATCGCGCTGATCGTCGTCACGGTGGTGCTGTTCAAGATGAAGCGGCAGGCCGGCGCCTGGGTGACCATCCTGCCGACGCTGTGGCTGCTGATCTGCACCCTGACCGCCGGCTGGCAGAAGCTGTTCCACGCCGATCCCAAGATCGGGTTCCTGTCGCACGCCAACGTCTTTTCCACCGCCGCGGCGGAGGGGAGGATCCTGGCCCCCGCCAAGACGACGGAGGAGATGAGCCGCATCATCGTGAACGACTATGTGGACGCCACGCTGACCGGCCTGTTCATGGCGGTGGTCATCGCCATGGTGATCTTCGGCCTGATCTGGATCCGCCGCGCCATGGCGGAGCCGCGCGCCACCGCGCAGGAGGTCACCGGCCCGGCCGCACCCGCCACCGCCCGTTCGGGAGGGATGAGCCATGCGTGAGGCGATGGACCTGTATCTCGCCATGCGCCGGACGGCGCGGCTGATGGTCGGCATTCCCGACTACGACACCTACGTCGCGCACCGCCGGGAGACGCACCCCGACGAGCCGGTCATGACCTACGAGGAGTTCTTTCGCTATTGCCAGGACCGCCGCTACGACCCCCGGAACGCGCGCGGTTGCTGCTGAGGAGAGAAACAGCCAACGGAGATCCCGCTTGATAAACGACACCCGCGAGGGCAGCGCCGACGTTTCCCCCGAAGCCGAGGCCTTCTACACGGAAGGCCTGAAACTGCTGAAGGAGTCGCAAATCCCGTTCCTGTTGGGCGGCACCTACGCGGTCAGCGCCTACACCGGCATCACACGGCCGACCAAGGACATCGACGTGTTCTGCCGGGGCGGCGACTTTCCGCGCATCCTGGCCTTCTTCCAGGACCGCGGCTTCGAAACGGAGATCGAGGACGAGCGCTGGATCGGCAAGGTCAAGCACGGCACGCTGTTCTTCGACGTGATCTTCAACTCCGCCGCCGCCATCAACCCGGTCACCGACCGCTGGTTCGGGGAGGACCACCGCGCCATCGTCTGCGGCGCCGACGTGCAGCTGATCCCGCCGACGGAAATGGTCTTTTCCAAGTCCTTCGTGCAGATGCGGCACAAGTACGACGGTCCCGACGTCGCGCACATGATCCTGAAGCAGCACGAGCACATCGACTGGAAGCGCCTGCTCGGCCACATGGAGCAGTATTGGGAAGTTCTGCTGATGCACGTCCTGAACTTCCGCTTCATCTACCCCACGGAGCGTGACCACATCCCCGATTGGCTGTTGCAGGAACTGCTGAACCGCCTGCACGAGCGCGCGAAGCTGCCGGTGCCGCAGACCCGCATCTGCCGGGGCCGGCTGTACTCGCGCGAGGATTATCGGATCGACGTCACGGAATGGGGGTTCGCCGACGTCGTCGGCGAAGAAACGAAGCATGGCTGATGGGACTTTGAAGATCGCCGCCATCGGCGACATCCACGTGGGCGAGACCTCCGTCCACCCGTACCGGGAGATGTTCCGCGAAATCGCCAACCGGGCCGACGTGCTGGTCCTGGCCGGCGACCTGACCAACCACGGCAAGCCGCGCGAGGCCGAGATCCTGGCCGAGGATCTGCGCGGCATCGGCATCCCCGTCGTCGCCGTGCTGGGCAACCACGACTACGAATGCGGCCATGTGGAGGAGCTTCAGCACATCCTGGAGCAGGCCGGCGTCCATTTCCTGGACGGCAACCCGCAGGAAATCCGCGGCGTCGGCTTCGCCGGGGTGAAGGGCTTCGGCGGCGGCTTCGAGAACCGCATGCTGGACGCCTTCGGCGAGCCCACCATCAAGCAGTTCGTCCACGAGGCGGTGAACGAGGCCATGCGGCTGGAAAGCGCGCTGCGCCAGTTGGAGACCGAACGGACCATGGTCGTCCTGCACTACGCCCCCATCGCCGAAACCGTGCAGGGCGAGCCGCCGGAGATCTTCCCCTTCCTGGGCTCCTCCCGCTTGGCCGAGACCATCGACCGCTTCCACGTCCGCGCCGTCGTGCACGGCCACGCCCACCACGGCAGCTACGCCGGCAAGACCATGCGCGGCACGCCCGTCTACAACGTCGCCCAGACCATCGAGAAGGAAACCGGGCGGCCATACGCGGTGATCGAGGTGTAAGTCCGGGAGTCGGGCCCCCCTCCCAACCTCCCCCCACTTCGCGGGGGGAAGGGCTTAGTTCCCTCCCTCGCCGAAGGTGGGGGAGGGTTAGGGAGGGGGCCCAACGCGACCACCTCCCCACACCCCCGCCATGCACGTTCCACACTACCACCGGCGCACAATTCCATCGTAGGGTGCGGCCACCATGCCGTACCCCACCCTTCCCCGCCCGTTCCCGTCATGCTGATCGCCAACCTCGCCGCGCTCGGTGCGGCACTCTGCTGGGCGGCCGGCGGGCTCATCGCCATCGGGCCGGTCCGCGCCATCGGGCCAATCGCCTTCAACCGGCTGCGCATGACCTGCGCCTTCCTGGGGCTGGCGCTCGCCACGACGGCGCTTGGCACCTGGAACACGCTGGACCTGCACGGCGCCGTCATCCTGGCGCTGTCGGGCGCGGTCGGCATCGTGGCGGGCGACACCGCGCTGTTCTGGGCGCTGGGACGGATCGGGCCGCGGCGCAATTCCGTGATCTACGCGATGAACGCGCCGCTGACGGCGCTGCTCGCCTGGGTCGTGCTGGGCGAGGCGATGGGGCCGTGGACGGCGCTGGGCATCGCGCTGGTGACCGCGGGCGTCATGCTGGCGGTCTTCTTCCGCTCCGGCGCGTCCTCTCAAAACAATGGGGCTCAAAACAATGGGGCGCATGACTGGGAATCGGTGCGCGGCCGCCTGCTGATCGGCGTAGCGGCCTGCTTCGTCGCGGCCTGCTGCCAGGCAGTGGGCTCGATCATCGCCAAGCCGGTCATGGCCGGCGGCGCCGACCCCATCGCGGCGGCGGCGGTGCGCGTCGGCACCTCCGGACTGCTGCTGTTCTCGGGCGGACTGCTGCCCGGCCGGCGCTTCGGCTTCGGCGCCACGCTGACCCCAAGGCTGGTCGGTCAGGTGGCGATCAACAGCTTCATCGGCCTGGGGCTGGGTATGACGCTGCTGCTGATCGGGCTGGCCCACGGCAACGCCGGCATCGTCGCCACCCTGTCGGCGACCAGCCCGGTGCTGATCCTGCCCATGCTGTGGGTGCTGACCCGCCGGCTTCCGGACCTCGGCGCCTGGGCGGGCGCCGCCGTCGCGGTGCTGGGCGTTGCCCTGATCGTCAACAAGTAACCTATTCGGCAAGCCTGTTGGACAGGCGGCCTACTCTGCGTCCAGCTGGCGTTCCGGCAGGGCGTCGGCGAAGGCTGGCAGGGCGAGGCACGCCTCCTCGATCCGCTGCAAGGTCGGGTACGGCTCCACATCGCAGCCGAACCGGCGGGCGTTGTACATCTGCGGCACAAGGCAGACGTCGGCCAGCGTCACCGAGTCGCCATGACAGAAGCGCCCGGTCTGCGGATCGGTCGCTAACTGCGCCTCCAGCGCCGACAGCCCGACCGCGATCCAGTGCCGGTACCAGTCGTCCACCTCCTCCTGGCTGTGGTCCATGCCGCGCTTCAGGTGCTGGAGGACGCGCAGGTTGTTCAGCGGGTGGATGTCGCAGGCCACCGCCAGCGCCAGCGCGCGCACCCGCGCGCGGTCCAGCGGATCGGCCGGCAGCAGCGGCGGCTCGCGGTGCGTCTCGTCGAGATATTCGATGATGGCGAGCGACTGGGTCAGCACCCGCCCCTCCACCTCCAGCGCCGGCACGAGGCACTGCGGGTTCAGCGCGGCGAAGTCCGGCGCCTTCTGCTCCCCCTTGCGCAGGTGGACGGGGATCTGTTCGGCCGCGATGCCCTTCAGGTTCAGCGCGATGCGCACCCGGAACGCGGCGGAGGAGCGGAAGTAGGTGTGGAGTTTCATGAATCCGTCCAATGTGAGCGACCTTTTGCCCCCTCCCTAACCCTCCCCCGCCAGGGCGGTGGAGGGAACTGCCGCCGCGCTGTTCTAAACCCTCCACCTCGAAGAGGGGGAGGGTGACCGCCGCAAGGCGGGCGGGAGGGGGCGAGCACTTTACCCCTGCAACGCCTCCCACATCTCACGATCGCGCTCGGCCGTCCAGATCTGCGGGTCGCGCAGGCCGCCGGCCTCGTCGTAGGCGCGGGACACGTCGAAGGGCAGGCAGTGTTCGAAGATCACCCAGCCGCCGAACTGCGGCTGAAGGGCATCGCGCGTCTCCGCGAACGCATCGCGCAGGGACGCTCCCTTGTCGCGCGCCTTCTTCACGGTCTGGTACATCTGCGTGACGAAGGCGCGGGTCTCCGCGATGGCCTTGCCGCACAGTTCCGGCGTCATCAGCGCATCGCCGCGGCCCGGCACCAGCCGCGCCGGGTTCAGCGCCGCCAGTCGGTAGAGCGTCTGCGGCCAGTCCTCCAGATAGGCGTCGCCGGTGTAGGGCGTGGCACCGTACTCCACGAGGTCGCCGGAATAGAGCACGCGGTCCTCCGGCAGCCAGACCACCGTGTCGCCCTTGGTGTGGCCGCGGCCGAGCTGCATGATCTCCACGCGCTTCTTGCCCATGAAGAGCGTCATCTTGTTGTCGAACACGATGGTCGGCCAGGTCAGGCCGGGAATGCTGTCGGCCCCCTGGAACAGGCGCGGAAAGCGGCCAAGCTCCGACTCGTAGTCCTGCTGCCCGCGCTCGACGATCAGGTCGTAGGTGTCGCGGCTGGCGATGATCTCCTGCGCGTGATAGCCGCTGGCCCCCAGCACGCGCACGGCGTGGTAGTGGGTCAGCAGCACGTACTTGATCGGCTTGTCGGTGACGGTGCGGATCTTGGCGATGACGTCCTCGGCCATGCGGGGGGTGGCCTGGGCGTCGATCACCATCACGCCGTCGTCGCCGACGATCACGCCGGTGTTGGGATCGCCCTCGGCCGTGTAGGCGTAGGCGCCGGGCGCCAGTTCGGCGAAGGTGACCTTCTTCTGCTCCAGGTCGCCGGTGGACGCGAAGGCTTTGGACATCGTCGTTTCCTCTCTTCGATCTTTTTAAAGGCCCGCTTCTTAAAGGCCCAGATAGGCCTGCTTGACCCGTTCGTTGGACAACAGCGCTTCGCCGGTGTCGTGCAGGGTGATCTCGCCCGTCTCGATGACGTAGCCGCGGTCGGCGATGGCCAGGGCGGCGTAGGCGTTCTGCTCCACCAACAGGATCGTCGTCCCCTGCTGCTTCAGCCGCTGCACGGCGTTGAAGATCTCGCCGACCAGCAGCGGGGCAAGGCCCATGCTGGGCTCGTCCAGCAGCAGGACGCGCGGCTTCGCCATCAGGGCGCGGCCGATGGCGACCATCTGCTGCTGGCCGCCGGACAGGGTGCCGGCGGGCTGGTCGCGCTTCACCTTCAGGACCGGGAACAGCTCGTACAGTTCCTCCAGATCCCGTTCCGGCTGCCCGCCGCGACGGTAGGCACCGAGACGCAGGTTGTCCTCCACTGACTGCGGGCCGAACAGCTGGCGGCCTTCCGGCACCTGGATCAGCCCCTCCGCCACGCGCTTGTGCGGGGTGGTGCGGGTGATGTCGCGGCCTTCGAACCGGATCGTCCCGGTGGTGGCCGGGTGCACGCCGGACAGGGTGCGCAGCAGGGTCGTCTTGCCGGCCCCGTTGGCGCCGACCAGCGCGACCAGTTCCCCCTCCCCCACCGTCAGGCTGGCGGACTTCAGCGCGTGGATGCGCCCGTAATGGGCGTTGAGGCCCTCGATCTCCAGAAGCATCGATCCGGCCCCCTCAATCCATCGTGCCGAGATAGGCGGCGACCACGTCCGGGTTCGCGGCGACCTCAGCCGGCGTGCCCTCGGCCAGCTTGCGGCCGTAGTTCAGCGCGGTGATCCGGTGCGAGATGCCCATGACCATCTTCATGTCGTGCTCGACCAGGATGACGGTGACGCCGCCCGCGGCCACCGTCTTGATGACCTCGTCGATCTCGCGGCTTTCGGTGGCGTTCAGGCCGGCGGCGGGCTCGTCCAGCAGCAGCAGTTTCGGCTCCGACGCCAGGGCGCGGGCGATCTCCAGCCGCTTCAGGGCGCCGTAGGGCATGGAGGAGGCGTGGGCGTCCACATACTTCGCCAGGCCGACCGAGGCCATCAGCTCCGCCGCGGCGTCCCGCGCCTCCCGGTCCTTGCGGACCAGCGAGGGGAAACGGAACAGCGCCGGCAGCAGCCGCCCGTTCAGGTGCAGATGCCGCCCCACCATGACGTTCTCCAACGCCGTCATGTTGAAGAAGATCTGCAAATTCTGGAACGTGCGCGACATGCCGCGCTCCGCCAGCCGGTAGGGCGGCAGGCCGGACACGGTGGCGCCGTCGAACAGCACCCGCCCGCCGGACGGCTTGTAGACGCCGGTGATCAGGTTGAACAGCGTGGTTTTGCCCGCCCCGTTCGGCCCGATGATGGAGTGGATGTCGCCGCGGGAGACCGTGAAGCTGAGGTTTTCGATGGCGAGCACGCCGCCGAATTCGCGGCTGAGATTCTCCACCCGCAGCAGGGCGGTGGCCGGATCGGCGGCGGGGGTCGCGGGCTCCTCCTCGCCCGGCAGGGCGGCGCTGGCGAGCATGGTCATGCGCGCCTCCGCTGCGAGACCAGCCCTTCCAGCGTGGGCAGCAGCCCCTTGGGCATGAAGACCATGGTGAACATCAGGATCGCCCCCAGCACGATCTGCGAGTAGTCCTGGAACACGGTCAGCGCCTGCGGCAGCACGGTCAGCACCACCGCCCCGACCACCGCCCCGAAGGTGGATGCCATGCCGCCGAACACCACCATGGTGACCAGTTCGATGGACTTGAAGAAGTCGGCCTTGGCCGGCGTGATCAGCCCCGTGTAGTGGGCGAACAGGCTACCCGCCACGCTGGCGAAGACGGCGGAGACGACGAAGACCATCACCTTGTAGCGGGCGGTGTCCACGCCCACGACCTCCGCCGCGACCTCCGACCCGTGGACGGCGCGCAGCGCGCGGCCGACCGGGCTGTCGATCAGGTTCAGGCTCAGCCACACGGCGACGAACAGCAGCGCGCCGACGACCCAGTACCAAGCCTTCTCGCCGTACAGTTCCCAGCCGAACAGCTTGAAGCTGTCCACCATCATGCCGTCCGGCCCGCCGGTCAGCTTGGTTTCCGTGCGCAGCACGATGGACACGATGATGCCGATGCCCAGCGTCGCCATCGCCAGGTAATGGCCCTTCAGCCGCAGGATCGGCTTGGCCAGCAGGAAGGCCAGCAGCCCGACGGCCACCGCCCCAGCCAGCAGCGCCGCGACGGGCGGCC
>Ga0065721_10049453_pt1 | contig 33992 bp, 32 predicted proteins | sample Mesricmetagenome_FD_59108 | JGI IMG/M metagenome (GOLD analysis project Ga0065721, IMG submission 59108) | Mesophilic microbial community from rice straw/compost enrichment Sample: eDNA_1 v2 (version 2) | ecosystem: Engineered > Solid waste > Grass > Composting > Bioreactor | place: USA: Davis... | reverse complement strand
GTGCTGACGCGGCAGGCCGTGCCGACGCTGGACCGCAGCCGCTACGCCTCGGCCGACGGGTTGGCGCGCGGCGCCTATGTGCTGGCCGACCCGCCGGACGGGCGGACGCCGGAGGTCATCCTGGTCGGCACCGGCAGCGAGGTGTCCCTGTGCGTCTCCGCGTTCGAGACGCTGACGCAGGACGGCGTCGCCGCCCGCGTCGTCAGCATGCCCTCGTGGGAGCTGTTCGAGCGGCAGGACGAGGCCTATCGCGAGAGCGTGCTGCCCCCCGCCATCACCGCCCGCGTCTCGGTCGAGCAGGGATCGGTCATCGGCTGGGACCGCTACGTCGGCATGACCGGCGCGAAGATCGGGATGCACACCTTCGGGTCGTCGGCCCCGCTGAAGGATCTGCTGACGCATTTCGGCTTCACCGCGGACGCCGTGGTCGCCGCGGCGCGGGAACAGATCGCCGCGAAGACGCGCCGGGGCTGACCCGCCCCGGTATCACACTGACAAGGGAAGGAGCCGTGCGATGCAGCTTGGCGTGGTCGGACTTGGCCGGATGGGCGCGAACATCGCGCGCCGCCTCATCCGGGCCGGGCATCACATCGTCGTCCAGAGCCGGAATCCGCACTCCGTCCAGGCGGTGGTCGCGGATGGCGCCATCGGCAGCGACGACCTCCGCGACCTCGTGGCGAAGCTGGAGCCGCCGCGCGCGGTCTGGGTCATGCTTCCCGCGGGTTCCGTCACGGAAGACACCGTGTTCGAACTGGCGGACCTGCTGTCGCCCGGCGACGCGATCATCGACGGTGGCAACACCTTTTGGAAGGACGACGTGCGCCGCGCCGCCGCCCTGAAGGAGAAAGGGCTGCGCTACCTCGACGTCGGCACGTCCGGCGGCATCTGGGGGCTGGAGCGCGGCTATTGCCTGATGATCGGCGGCGACCGGGAAACGGTCGACCGGCTGAACCCCATCTTCTCCGCCCTGGCTCCCGGCCGCGGCGCCGCGCCGCCGACGCCGGGGCGCCGTGCCGACCAGGATTCGCGGGCGGAACAGGGCTATCTCCACGCCGGCCCCAGCGGTGCGGGCCATTTCGTGAAGATGATCCACAACGGCATCGAATACGGCCTGATGCAGGCCTATGCCGAGGGCTTCGACATCCTGAAGAACGCCAACTCCACCAACCTGCCGGAGGAGCATCGCTTCGACCTGCCGCTGGACGACATCGCGGAGGTGTGGCGGCGCGGCAGCGTCATCAGCTCGTGGCTGCTCGACCTCACCGCGACGGCGCTCGCCGGCAGCCCGACGCTGTCGGAATTTCCGGGCGTGGTGGAGGATTCCGGCGAGGGCCGCTGGTCGCTGATGGCCGCCATCGAGGAGGCCGTGCCGGCCCAGGTGCTGGCCGCCGCCCTGCACGCCCGTTTCCGCTCCCGCCAGGACCACACCTTCGCGGAGAAGATGCTGTCGGCCATGCGCAAGGGCTTCGGCGGGCATTTGGAACCATCCATGCAGCACTCAGGGCAACATCAGGGACAGCAAGGAGGGAAGACGCGATGATCCCGGCATCCCTGCGCTCGCGCGTTCCGGCGGAAACGGACGCGAAGGCCGATCCGGCACCGCCCTGCACCATGGTCATCTTCGGCGTGGCCGGCGACATGGCGAAGCGGCTGCTGTTCCCGGCGCTGTACAATCTGGCCGCCCGCGGCCTGCTGCCGGAACGCCTCGCCATCCTCGGCGTCGCCCGGCACCCGATGTCGGACGACGACTTCCGCGCCGCCGTGCGCGACTCCCTCCGCGAATACGGCACGCAGGAGATCCTGCCCGACCTTGCGGAAGCGCTGCTCGGCCGCCTGTTCCACGTGCACGGCGACTTCGATCACCCGGACACCCACGTCCGCCTGAAGGAGCGCTTCGACACCGTCAGCCGGCAGTTGGAGACGGGGGGCAACGCCCTGTTCTATCTGGCGACACCGCCCACGGCCTTCGTCCCGATCGTCCGCCAGCTGTCCGCGCACGGTCTGCTGGCGGAAGAGGGCGGCCGGTGGCGGCGGGTCATCGTGGAAAAGCCGTTCGGCAGCGATCTTGCCTCCGCCAAGGCGCTGAACGCCCAGCTGCTCGCCGTGCTGGACGAACGGCAGATCTACCGGATCGACCATTATCTGGGGAAGGAGACGGTCCAGAACATCATGGTGGCGCGCTTCGCCAACGGCCTGTTCGAGCCGTTGTGGAACCGCAACCACATCGACCATGTGCAGATCACCGTGGCGGAGACGGTCACGGTGGAACAACGCGGCCGGTTCTACGACGCCACCGGCGCTTTGCGCGACATGGTGCCGAACCACCTGTTCCAGCTGCTCGCCATGACGGCGATGGAGCCGCCGACCTGCTTCGCCGCCGATTCCGTGCACGCGGAAAAGGCCAAGGCGCTGGAAGCGCTCCAGCGCTTCCAGGCAAAGGACCTCATCCGGAACGTCGTCCGCGCCCAGTACGGCGCCGGCACGGTGAAGGGCAAGCCGGTGCCGGCCTACCGGGAGGCCCCGGCGGTATCGCCGGACAGCATGACGGAAACCTACGTCGCCATGCGCCTGATGTTCGACAACTGGCGCTGGGCGGGCGTGCCATTCTACCTGCGCACCGGCAAGGCGCTGGCGACCCGCAAGACCGAGATCGCCATCAAGTTCAAGCAGGCCCCCTACTCCCTGTTCCGCAACACGCCCGTGGAACGACTGGCGGAAAACTTCCTGGTCATCGGCGTGCAACCCTGCGAGGCCATCGCGCTGCAATTCAACGCCAAGGTCCCCGGCCCGCACCTGCGGATCGACGGCGTGCACATGGTCATGCAGTACAAGGACTATTTCGACGCCAAGCCGGGCAGCGGATATGAAACGTTGATTTACGACTGCATGATGGGCGACGCGACGCAGTTCCAGCGAGCCGACTATGTGGAAGCCGGTTGGGGCGTGGTGCAGCCGATCCTGGACGCCTGGAGGGAGAACCGGTGCAGCCCGCTCGTCACCTACCCCGCCGGCAGCGAGGGGCCGCCGGAGGCCGACGAGCTGCTGGCCCGCGACGGCCGCCGTTGGCTGCCGCTCGCCTGACCGCCGCGGAGAAAGCATGATGCCCGAGGCCACGACCGCCCTGTTTCCCGATCCGGAAATCCTCGCCGCGGCCGTGGCCGACTGGCTGCTCGCGCGGTCCATGGACCGGCCGGACGCGCCCTTCGCGGTGGCGCTGTCCGGCGGTTCGACTCCGCGCCGCCTTTACGAAAAGCTCGCCGAAGCGCCCTTCCGCGACCGCTTCCCCTGGCAACGGACGCACTGGTTCCTGGGCGACGAGCGCTTCGTCCCGCCGGACGATCCGAAAAGCAACCTGCGCATGGTCCGCGAGGCCATGTTGTCCAAGGCTCCCGTCCCCGCGGACCACATCCACCCGGTTCCAACAGTGGGGCTCGATCCGATGGACGCGGCGCGGGCCTACCAGCGCGAGCTTGCCGCCTTCTACGGCGCGGACCGCCTCGACCCCGCCCGGCCGCTGTTCGACGTGACCCTGCTTGGTCTCGGCACCGACGGGCACACGGCCTCGCTGTTTCCCGGCACGCCGGCGCTGGAGGAACGGAGCGCCTGGGTGACGGCCGTGGTGGGCGCGATGCCGGAGCCGCGCATCACCCTGACCTACCCCGCCCTGGACAGCAGCCGGCACGTCGCCTTCCTGATCGCCGGGGCCGACAAGCGCGCGATCTACGACCGCTTCCGCCGCGGCGACCAGGAATTGCCATCGGCGCGTGTGAAGCCGGTCGGGCGGTTGACCGTGTTCGCCGACACCGCCGCCGCGGGCGACCGGCCATGACGGGCACGCCCGCCGATCCGAACCACCTCAAGCGGCTGGCCGCCGAAGCCGCCGTCGCCATGGTCGAGGACGGCATGCTGCTCGGCCTCGGCACCGGCTCGACCATGACCTTTGCGCTGGAGGCGCTCGCGGCGCGGATCGCGCAGGGGCTGCGCGTCACGGGCGTCCCGACGTCCGACCGCACCGCCGCACTCGCCCGGCAACTCGGCATTCCGTTGACGGACTTCGCCGCGCACCAACGCCTCGACCTCGCCATCGACGGCGCCGACGAGGTGGAGCGCGGGACGCTGCACCTCATCAAGGGCATGGGCGGCGCCCTGCTCTACGAGAAGATCGTCGCCGCGGCCAGCGGCCGCTTCGTGGTGGTCGCCGATGGCGGCAAGCTGGTCGACCGCCTGGGTGAGCGCTCCCCCCTGCCCGTCGAGATCATCCCCTTCGGCCACGAAGTGACCCTCCGCCGCCTCGCCGAGGCCGGCCTGGAACCAACCCTGCGCCGGACGGCCGCAGGAACCCCCTACCAGACCGACGGCGGCCACCACATCGCCGACTGCCGCACCGGCCCCATCGCCGACCCCGCGGCGCTGGACCGGAGCCTGCGCTCCATGGCCGGCGTCGTGGACACCGGCCTTTTCATAGGCATGACCGACCGCGCCATCATCGGCATGGGCGGGGGCGTGCAGATCTTCACGTCACCGGGGCGGGGTTGAACAGCGTCATCGCGTTGCGCAGGCCCCAGTGGTCGGCCCAGGTCTTCTTCCGGCCGCTCGCCACCTCCAGGATCAGGTGGAACAGCTTCCACCCGATGTCCTCGATGGTCGCCTCGCCAGTCGCGATCCGGCCGGCGTCCACGTCGATCAGGTCGTGCCAGCGTTCGGCCAGGGCCGTGCGGGTGGACACCTTGATGACCGGAGCCATGGCGAGGCCGTAGGGCGTGCCGCGGCCGGTGGTGAAGACCTCCACGTTGCAGCCCGACGCCAGTTGCAGTGTGCGGCAGACGAAGTCGCTGGCCGGCGGACAGATAACGGTCGTACCAGTCCATCTCGCGGATCGGGGCGCGCCCAACCTCCGCGTCCACCGCGCGCGGGGTCAGCAGGTGGATGTCGTCGCGCACCTCCGTCACTTCGGAGAACATCACGGTCGCCCCGGCGCGCACCAGCAGGTCGGCGGCGTAGCCCACCGCCGGGTTGGCGGTGACGCCGGAAAAGGCGTCGCTGCCCCCGCATTGCAGCCCGACCACGAGGTCCGACGCCGGGCAGGTCTCCCGCCGCCTTTCATTCAGTTCCGCCAGCCGCTTGTCGGCCATCTCCATGATCGAGGCGACCATGTCGCCGAAGCCCCGGTGCCGCTCGTCCTGAAGGCTCACGATGGAGGCCTCCGCCCCTTTATCCTCCCGCTGCGGAAGCAGCCGTTCGGGTTGCAGCTTCTCGCAGCCCAGGCCGACGACCATCACCGCCCCGCCCAGGTTCGGGTTGCGCGCGATGTTCTGCAAGGTGCGGATCGGCACCACCGCCTCCGGCGCGTTGATCGCCACGCCGCAGCCATAGGCGTGCTCGATGGCGATCACGTCGTCGACGTTGGGATAGCGGGGCAGCAGTTCCTTCTTGATGCGGTCGATGGCGAAGCCCATGACGCCCGCGACGCACTGCACGCTCATGCTGATGCCCAGCACGTTCTTGGTGCCGACGCTGCCGTCCGGGTTGCGGAAGCCTTCGAAGGTGTAGCCCTCCAGCGGCGGCTGGGGCGGCGGGACGCTGGTGGCGAGCGGCTTTTCGGTCATGGTCGTGGCCCTTTGCGGCGCGTCAGCCGAGGTTCTTGAACCTGGCGGCAAGCTGTTCGGAGCCGCGGGCGAGCAGCCCCTGGTCCGACCCCACCGCGACGAAGCTGCACCCCAGCTCCAGGTAGCGTTTCGCCAACGCCTCGTCGGCGGACAGGATGCCGGCCGGCTTGCCGGTGGCGCGGATGCGGGCGATGGCGTCCTCGATGGCCGCCAGCACCTCCGGGTGCTTGGGGTTGCCGACGTGGCCCATGGCCGCCGACAGGTCGCCCGGCCCGATGAACAGGCCGGTCACGCCCTCCACCGCCGCGATCTCCTCGATGTTGTCCAGGCCCCGGCGCGTCTCGATCTGCACCAGCACGGCCAGTTCGTTCTCGCACAGCTGCGGGTAGTCCTTGACCCGGCCGAAGCGGTTGGCCCGCGGCGCCGCCGAGAAGCCGCGCACGCCGCGCGGCGGGTAGCGCGTGTAGGACACGGCGTTCGCCACCTCCTCCGCCGTTTCCACATAGGGAATTAGAAAGGACTGCACGCCGATGTCCAGATAGCGCTTCACCGTCACCATGTCGTTCCACGGCACCCGCACCACGGGATGCGCCGTGCCGCCCGTGCAGGCCTGAAGCTGGCTGTAGACCATCGGCAATTCGTTCGGCGCGTGCTCCGTGTCCAGCACCAGCCAGTCGAAGCCGGCGCCGGCCAGGATTTCCACGGTCACGTGGCTGGACAGGATCGACCACAGGCCGATCTGCGGCTGTCCGGCCTCCAGGCCGCGCTTGAAATTGTTCAGCGGAAGCGAGGTGATCGCCATCGGGTGTTCCTCCTTTTTTATGTCAGGGCGCGGGAGTGGTTGCGTTGGGGCACCCCTCCGTCACCCCTTCTGCCCAATCTCGAAATTCGCCATCATCTCCAGCGCGCGCACCATGCCGGAATGGTCCCAGGCCTTGCCGCCGTGGGCGGCGCAGGCGTTGAACAGCTCCTGCGCGGTGGCCGTGTTCGGCAGGGACAGCCCCAGCGAACGCGCGGTGTTCAGCGCCAAATTCAGATCCTTCTGGTGCAGTTCGATGCGAAAGCCCGGATCGAAGGTGCGCTTGACCATGCGTTCCCCATGCACCTCCAGGATGCGGGAGTTGGCGAAGCCGCCCATCAGCGCCTGCCGCACCTTCGCCGGGTCGGCGCCCGCCTTGGCGGCCAGCAGCAGCGCCTCGCCCACCGCCTCGATGGTCAGGGCCACGATGATCTGGTTGGCGACCTTCGTCGTCTGCCCGTCGCCGTTGCCGCCGACCAGCGTGATGTTCTTGCCCATCAGCTCGAACAGCGGCCTGACCGTCTCGAAGGCCTCGTCCGGACCGCCGACCATGATGGTCAGCGACGCGGCCTTGGCCCCGACCTCGCCGCCCGACACGGGCGCGTCCAGGTAATCGCAGCCCAGGTCATTGATCCGCTTGGCAAAATCCTTCGTCGCCACCGGGGAGATTGACGACATATCGACCACGATCTTGCCGGCGGACAGCCCCTCGGCCACGCCGCCCTTGCCGAACAGCACCGCCTCGACGTCCGGCGTGTCCGGGACCATGATGAAGACGATGTCGGCCTTTTCCGCGACCTCCTTGCCGGAACCGCAGGTCGTGGCGCCGGCGGCGGTCAGGGCTTCCGGCACGGTGCCGTGGGTGTTGACGAACAGCGTGTGCCCGGCTGCCAGAAGATGGCCCACCATCGGCGCGCCCATGATGCCCAGTCCGATGAATCCAAGCTTGCTCATGGTCATTCCTCCTCGTTTCTCGTTGCTTTTCAACGCACCAAGCACGGGCGCTTGTTGTCGAAGATCCACCCGGGGACCAGGAACTGCATGGCGACGGCATCGTCGCGGGCGCCCAGGCCGCGTTCCTTGTAAAGCTCGTGCGCCTTTTCCAACTGCGCTATGTCGATCTCCACGCCCAGGCCCGGCTTCTGCGGTACGGCGACCATGCCGCCGCTGATCTGGAACGGCTCCTTGGTCAGGCGTTGGCCGTCCTGCCAGATCCAGTGCGTGTCGATGGCCGTGATCCGGCCCGGAGCCGCCGCGGCCACATGGGTGAACATCGCCAGCGAAATGTCGAAGTGGTTGTTGGAGTGCGAACCCCAGGTCAGACCCCAGTCGTGGCACATCTGCGCGACCCGCACCGAACCCTGCATGGTCCAGAAATGCGGATCGGCCAGCGGAATGTCCACGGACTGCAACTGGATCGCGTGACCCATCTGACGCCAGTCGGTCGCGATCATGTTGGTGGCGGTCGGCAGGCCGGTGGCGCGGCGGAATTCCGCCATCACCTCGCGGCCGGAATAGCCCTGCTCGGCCCCGCAGGGGTCCTCGGCGTAGGCCAGGACGTCGCCCTTGCCCTTGCATAGGCGGATCGCCTCCTCAAGCGACCAGGCCCCGTTGGGGTCGAGCGTGATGCGGGCGTCGGAGAAGCGCTTGGCGAGCGCCGTCACCGCCTCGATCTCCTCCTCGCCGACCAGCCGCACCACCGCCTCCGGCGTCAGGGCAACCTCGTGGCGAAGGCGGAACCAGTCGTCCTTCGCGTCCGGCTCGCTGCGTTAGGGCAGGTTCGTTTTATTGCGGTCGCCGACGTAGAACAGGTGGGAGAGGGTTAGGGTGAGGGGGTTGCGCTTTTGCCGGACGGACGTGTGTCGCGAGCCCCCCTCTCACCTGCGCCCGGCTGGCGCTGATCTTGCTTTGTTCCCGGTATTTCAATACCATCGATCCTGCCAACGCCCGCAGTGCGCCTTCGCCACCCTCGACCATCTCCTTTGCCATCTTCCATGCAACACATCCTGTTCGAGTGTTGCACGATGTTGCATTGGTTAACGCGGACACGCGAAACGACGCGGCGCTCCGGCGTGGGCCATTGAGCAGGGCACTTCGTCTCCGAATGCGATCACGCCCTTCCGGGGGCTGGGCTTCCTTGCGCCGCCGGGCCACACCACGTATCTGGATCACCACTTTTGGGGCGTACCGTGTCTGACACTCCCACACTTCCCCCGCGCCGCGGGACGGCCAAACGAGGCACCGCGCCGGCCAAGGCCGGCAGCGGCCGCGGCACGCGCCCGTCCAGCGGCCGGGTGACGCTGGAGGATGTGGCGAAGCTGGCCGGCGTCTCGATGATGACCGTGTCGCGCGTGGTCAACCGCCCCGAATCGGTGACGTCCGAAATCCGCGAGATCGTGCGCAAAGCGATTTCCGAGACGGGCTATGTGCCCAACCTGCTGGCCGGCGGGCTGGCGTCCAGCAAGACGCGGCTGGTCGCGGCGGTCGTGCCGACGCTGACCCACGTGATGTTCTCCGGCGCCATCCAGTCCTTCAGCGACCGGCTGGCCGCGGATGGCTACCAGATGCTGCTGGGTCTGTCCGGCTACCCGACGGAGCGCGAGGACACGCTGATCCACGCCATCCTCAGCCGCCGCCCGGACGCGCTCTACCTCACCGGCACCACCCACACGGCGGAAACCCGGCGGCAACTGCGCGCCGCCAAGATTCCCATCGTCGAGACCTGGGATCTGTCGCACAAGCCCATCGACATGGCCGTCGGATTCTCGCACCGGGCGGTGGGGGAGCGGGTGGCGGAGTATCTGTTCGGCAAGGGCTACCGCCGCTTCGCCGTCATCAGCGCCGACGACGAGCGCGCGACCATCCGCCGGGACGGCATGGTCTCTACCCTCGCCCGGTTGGGTGTCGGGGACGTGACGGCTGTCCCGACGCCGGCGCCGAGCAACCTGTCCATGGGGCGGACCATACTGGGCCAGCTGGTGGACGGGGGGTTCCGGGGGGCCATCCATTGCAGCTCCGACGCCATGGCGCACGGCGTGCTGCTGGAAGCGCAGGCGCGCGGCTTGGCCATCCCGCAGGACATCGCGGTGATCGGGTTCGGCGATCTGGATTTTGCCGCCTACACCTCGCCTCCGCTGAGTTCGGTGCGCGTCGACCGCTTCACCGTCGGGCGCCTCGCGGCGGAAGCGCTGCTGGCCCGTCTGGCGGGCAAGCCGGTGTCGCCCAAGGTGGTCGACGTCGGCTTCGATATCGTGGAGCGCGCGACCACCTGACGGCAGCCGCGCGCCCTGATCCGGCACAGCGTTTGCGGATGTTACGACCGGGCCAGCGTCGCACCGGCGTGCGACCCGGATTCTCCCATGGCTTCCGCCCGCAGCCGGTCATACTCGGCCTTCGGAACGGGCACCGCGTTCGGCCGGCCGAGATCCTTCATGTGGATCCGGTAGGTCTCCCGCGCCGTCAGGGCGGCGATGGACACCAGCACCGTGATGCCGAAGGTGATGCCGCCGACCACCAGCGGAATGTTGGCCGAACCGGGAGGCGCCACGGCGGTGAACAGGGCCGGCAGCAGGGCGGTGATGGCCGTCCCGATGTTCTGTGAAATGGCCATCGCCGACACGCGAATCCGGGTCGTGAACAGCTCCGGATAGAAGCGGGAGAAGACGGCGTTGTAGCCCTGGTAGACGATGCCCCACATCAGCAGCGACATGACGATCGCCAGCGACGCGCTGTGGATGCTGATGGCGTAGAGATAGCCGAAGGACAGCAGGCCCGAACCCAGCGCACCGACGATGAGCGGCGGCCGGCGGCCGATCCGGTCCGACAGGTTGCCGACGAAGGGGATGACCAGCACCGCCAGGATGTTCCCCAGCACCGGGATCCACAGGTACAGGTCCTTGGAAATGCCGATGCCGTAGGCCGGCTGGACCGCGTAGGCCGCGCCGAAGATGGCGGCGGCCATGATCTGGCCGGCCTGGACGCCCTGGAGCGTGAAGCTGGCGAAGAAGCCGCGACGGCCGAAGGGGGCGTGCTCCAGCACCATCGAGCTGGCGCCCGAAATCTCGCCGGCGACCGCGAAGCCCTGGATCAGGCGCAGCAGGACGAGCATCGCCGGGGCCCAGATGCCGATCTGCTGGTAGGTCGGCAGCAGCCCGACTCCCATGGTCGCAAAGCCCATCAGGAACATGCAGACGATCAGCACGGTCTTGCGCCCGCGGGTGTCGCCCCGGTGCCCCAGGACAAAGGCGCCGATGGGCCGGCTGACGTAGCCGACGCCGTAGGTCGCCACCGACGCGATGATCGCGACCGTCGGGTTGCCCGACGGAAAGAAGATTTGCGGGAAGATCAGGGACGCCGCCGTGGCGTAGATAAAGAAATCATAATATTCCAGCGCCGACCCGATCCAGCCGCTGGCCGCCGCCTTCTTCGGCTGGTGCGTGCCTTGCGGCTCGTGGGTGGTGGCGCTGGACGGCACGCTGTTCGCTACGCTCGTCATGGCGGGGTCTCTTCCGGGGTCGCCACGCTCCCATCCGCACGATTACCGCACAGGAATGCGATTTCCGAACACAATGCGTCGCGCAAACTGTGTCCATCAATTGCGATTTTGTTGGGCCTTGTTCGATAATCGCCCACACATTGCGTGTGACGGTTCCTCGACACGCGCTGTTGACGGCGCCGGCCCACTGATGATGATCGTCCGGCGGATTGTTCCGCCACGATCATACCAACTGCCAAATTCCGATAGGAAGCACAGGAGAGGAAGCCCCATGAGCCGCGTCGTCTATGTCCTGAACGGCCCGAATCTCAACCTGCTGGGCAAGCGCCAGCCGCAGATCTACGGCCACGAGACCCTGGCCGATGTGGAAGCGGATTGCCGCAAGGCCGGCGCGGAGTTGGGGATGGAGATCCGCTTCCACCAGAGCAACCGCGAGTACGAGATCATCGACTGGATCCACGAGGCGCGGGAGGTCGCGTCCGGCATCGTGATCAACCCGGCGGCCTTCACCCACACGTCCCTCGCCATCCTGGACGCGCTGCACACCTGCGAATTCCCGATCATCGAGGTGCACATCTCCAACGTGCACAAGCGCGAGGCCTTCCGGCACCACTCCTACGTCTCGCTGGTCGCGACGGGGGTGATCGCCGGGTTCGGCACGCAGGGCTACACGCTGGCGCTGCAGCGCCTTGCGCGCCTGATCGACGGCGCCAAGGCGTAACCGTTACCTGGGGAACATCGTGGGCCGGGGCTTACAGGCCGGCGTCGGCCCACACCGGGTTCGGTTCGGGAGCAAGGACCGACCCGGCCGCCCCGCCCAGCGACAGGGCGTGCACCGAGTTCCGCTCAAATCCGCAAATGCCGGCAGGCAGTTCCTTCACGTCGGGGCGGAACGCGTAGGGGCGCGGCGCGTCGCGCAGCACGCCGGTTTCCTTCGACATGACCGTCAGGCTGGTGAGGGCCGGTGCGCTCTGCTCCACCCACACCCACAGAACCCGCGGATCGTTGCGGAATTCATCCAGCAGCGAGGTCACCGTGGCGTGGCAGAAGCCGGGCGACAGGTTGTGCATGCCCTGGTCGACGATGTCCGTCGCGTCCATGGCCCGGCCGGCCGCCGCCGGTCCCCAGGCGCTCATGACCAGGCCCGATACGACGGTGCCGACCACCGCCAGGGCCGCCAGGAAGCCAAGCTCGCGTTCGGAGTCGTTCCAGTCGCTCGATCCATTCTGCATAACGGTCCTTCGCGCCGGATCGACATCCGGACGCTCAAAAAGAAAAGAAGCTTTGATGGAACAGATTTTAATGCTGCACCGCACAAACTCCAACGCCGCAGTGCGGTCAGGAGCCATGCGACGTACGCATATCCTTCGACTGGAGCTTGTGCCCTGCCGCAAGTCCGCCGGTCTCTCTGCCGCACCGGCGGGATTGGCCTTCACGAACCGGTTTGTTTAATGTCCGCGGATCGGCCGCGCGGGAGTGCCGGGTCCGGACAGCAGAAGGGAATAACGATGACCATCGCGGATGAGACGCGGCAGTCCGGAAAAGCGCCGCCTCGCGCAAGGAAGATCCGGAGCGCACTCGGCAGGACATCCTGACGGCCGCAACGGAGGAGTTCGCCACCCACGGCCACAGCGGCGCGCGCGTCGTGGACGCCATCGCGGAACGTACCCGCACCACGAAGCGGATGATCTACTACTATTTCAGCGGCAAGAAGGGCCTCTACATGGCCGTCCTTGAGAAGGCTTATGGCGACATCCGCGCCGTGGAGGCCGAACTGCACTTGGAAAATCTGGATCTGGAGGCGGCGATCCGGCGGCTGGCCGACTTCACCTTCGACTATCAGGACGCCAACCTGAACTTCGTCCGGCTGGTCAGCATCGAGAACATCCACCGCGCCGAGCATATCGCACAGTCCGAGCGGCTGAAGAACCTGAACGTCGCGGTGCTGGACACCATTGCCCGCATCCTCGACCGGGGCCGAGCGCAGGGGGTGTTCCGCGCTGAGGTGGAACCGGTCGACCTGCACATGATGATCAGCGCCTTCTGCCATTTCCGGGTCGCCAACCGCCACACCTTCGGCACCATCTTCCGCCAGGACCTGGGCGCGCCGGAAATCCGCGAGAAGCACCGCCCGATGATCGGCGATGCCGTCGTCCGCTATTTGAAGGGCGGCTGACTCACCGCTGCCCTCTCAAGAAACTCTGATCAGGTCAGACATCTTTCGGGGTGCTCCACCGGCCCGCCGGGTTCATAATCGCGCGCCATTCGATAAATCGCACACGAACCCGAGGACGAGGAGACTTCGCCATGACCGCTTCCCCCAACGCCGCGCACGCCGGGCTGCGCCCCGAAACCGTGGCCGCCGGCGCGCTGGGCTATGAGGACGCGGCGAGCGGCGCCATCATTCCGCCAATCCATCCGTCCACCACTTACCTGCGCGATCCCGACAACGGCTACAGCCGCGGCCGGGTCTACGCCCGCAGCGACAACCCGACCTTCGACACCGCGGCTCAGACGCTGAGCGCTCTGGAAGGCGGGGCGGACACGCAGCTGTTCGCGTCCGGCATGGCGGCGGCGACGGCCGTGTTCCAGGCGCTGTCGCCCGGCGACCATGTGGTGGTGCCGGAGGTGATGTACTGGGCGCTCCGCAACTGGCTGCACGGCTTCGCGACCCACTGGGGTCTGCGAGTGCAAGGTGTGGACATGGGCGACATCGACGCTCTGCGCGCGGCGGTGCGGCCCAGTGAAACCAAGCTGGTGTGGGTAGAGACTCCGGCCAACCCACTGTGGACCATCACCGACCTGACCGCGGCGGCGGACATCGCGCACAAGGCAGGTGCACGGCTGGCGGTGGATTCGACGGTCGCGACGCCCGTGCACTCCCGCCCGCTCGATCTCGGCGCGGACATCGTGATGCATTCGGCGTCCAAGTACCTGAACGGCCATTCCGACGTGATCGCCGGCACGCTGACCACCGCCCACGACGACGAAGCCTGGGCGCGGGTCAAGGGCGTGCAGAAGCAGGTCGGCGGCATCCTCGGCACCTTCGAGGCGTGGCTGCTGCAACGCGGCCTGCGCACCCTGTTCCCGCGCGTGCGCTGGCAGAGCGCCTCGGCCATGGCGCTGGCCGAACGCCTGTCCGCCCACCCGTCGGTGGAGGAGGTGCTCTATCCCGGCCTGCCGGGCTTCAAGGGGCACGAGGTCGCGGCGCGGCAGATGAAGGACGGCTTCGGCGGCATGCTGTCGGTCCGCGTGCGCGGCGGGACGGAGGCCGCGGTTGCCACCGCCGCCCGTGTCCAGGTGTGGCGGCGCGCGACCTCTCTGGGCGGTGTGGAAAGCCTGATCGAGCACCGCGCGAGCATCGAAGGCCCGACCTCCCCCGTGCCGGGCGACCTGCTGCGCCTGTCGGTCGGCCTTGAGGCCGTGAACGACCTCTACGACGACTTCACCGCCGCCCTTCCCAAATCCTTGTGACGGCCGGCAAGCCTCAGAACACCAACTTGGTGACGTGGTAGATCACGACCCACGGGGCGGCGATCAGGATCGCCCAGGTGGCGACCAGCGGAATGCCGCGCAGCTTCCGCGGCGGACGCGGCAGGGTGATGGAGGCAGCGTCGGTCTCGGTGAGCGAGGGGTTGTATTGGGACATGGCTTCCTGCCGGTTTGTGTGTGACGGCAGGATGCGCGGCGATCCGTTAACGCCGATTGAAGTTGGGGGTAGGCGCCGCCCGGGATTAGGGCTTACCCCCTTCGGAATTCGGGCAAAAGGAAGGCCCCCACGCGCGGTGCCGGGCGGGTCTCCGGCATTGCATCGATGCGCCGATGGGAGCGCAGCGTTGCAAAGCCGTCGAACCGTCATGGGGGGCGGGCGGCACGCGTATGGGAGCCATGGCCCGAAGGCGAAACACGGGCTCCGCGGGGGAAGCACGGGGGATGGGAGGCCCGGCGTCAGCCTTCGGGAAGGGCGTCAGGAACCGGTTTTAAAATCACGAACCGCGGCGGTGAGCGAGCGCGGCAGCGTCGAAATAATCCAGGTCGTTCGTGCGCACGGGATCGCGCCGATCCTTGTTCTGGCCGGAGAAGCGTCCGGTGTCCTTGCAAGCGCTGCTGTGCGCCTGCGTCTTGTCCTGAGTGGCCATGGTGCTCCTTTCAGCGCCGAAGACGCTGTCGTTTGCGGCTGCATTTCCACGAATGGGCGCGGAATGGCGGCGGTGTCGCGGTTGCACCCGTTTGCCTTGGTCGGCGTGGCGAACCGGATGAAACGGCCCTTACCGGGGCCGATGTTTGCGTCGCCGAAGTCCGTCATGACGCGATGTCGGAGCAACATGTACAGCAGCCGGCGGGCCGGCGCCAATGAAACGATCCCACGATGCACATGCACGCCATGCATCGGGAACGTCCAACGCGGCGTGGCCCCGCATCGCAACGGAGCCACGCCGCCCAAGAATCAGGCAGGGTCAAAAAACGTGAAAAGGCGGCTCAGCCGTTCCAGCCCAGGTGGCTGAGGAAGGACTGGGTCCGCGCGTGGGTCGGCGCGTCGAAGATCTGGACCGGCGACCCTTCCTCGATCACGCGGCCCTCGTCGAACACCAGGACCCAGTTGGCGACGCGGCGGGCGAAGCTCATCTCGTGGGTCACGACGACCATCGTCATGCCCTCCTCCGCCAGACGCTTCATGACGTTCAGCACCTCGCCGATGGTTTCCGGGTCGAGGGCCGAGGTCGGCTCGTCGAACAGCATCACGTCCGGATCCATGGCCAGCGCGCGGGCGATGGCGACGCGCTGCTGCTGGCCGCCCGACAGGGCGCTGGGGTGGTTGCCGGCCTTGGCACCCAGCCCGACCTTCTCCAGAAGCGCCTGGGCCTTCGCCCGCGCTTCCGCGGGGTCGGTGCCCAGGATGGTGATCGGGCCGCACGCCACGTTTTCCAGCGCGGTCATGTGCGGGAACAGCTCGAAATTCTGGAAGACCATGCCCATGCGCCGACGGACGTGGCGAAGCTCCGCCTCCGTCTTCGGCAGGGGCTGCCCCTCGAACACGACGCGCCCGCCGTCGGCGATCTCCAGCGCGTTGGTGCAGCGGAGCAGCGTGGACTTGCCCGAGCCCGAGGGGCCGATCAGGCAGACGACCTCCCCCTTGTTGACCTGCGCGGACACGCCGTTCAGCACGGTCAGGGCTCCGAAACGCTTGACCACCTTGTCGTAGAGCACGACCGGCGGCTGGTCGGCGTTCTTGCGGCGGCTGGTGAGGGCGGATGCCATGGTGGTCGTGCTCACTCGGTGACCCCGTATTTGCGGTGAATCCAGTCGACAAGCTTCGCCTGGGGATAGCCCAAGGCCCAGTAGATCGCGGCCATGGCGGTCAGCATTTCCAGCACCCGGAAGGTCTGCGACCGGATCTGGAGCGCGGTATGGGCAAGCTCGCCGACGGCGATGACGGACACGAGCGACGTGTCCTTGAACAGCGACACCCAGGTGCTGGCCAGCACCGGCAGGATGCGGCGGGTCGCCTGGGGCAGGATGACCTTGCGCATGGCCTGCGACCGGCTCATCCCCATCGCCATGGCGGCTTCCAGCTGCCCCTTGCGGATCGAGTTCACACCGGCCCGGAAGGTCTCCGCGTTGTAGGCCGACACGTTCAGGCACATGGCGACAAGGCCCGTCGCGAAGGCCGAGAACTGCACGTCCGCGAGGATGGGCAGCACGTAGAAGGCCCAGTAGACCAGCAGGATCAGCGGGACGTTGCGGAAGAACTCCACGAACACCGTTCCCGCCCAGGACACGGCACGGACGTGCGATTGCCGCATCAGCATGACGACGATGCCGCCGGGCACGGCGATGGCCATGGTCGCCACGGTCAGCGCGATGGTCAGCAGCACACCGTGCGCGAGATCGGCGCGGTATTGCCAGACGACGTTCCAGTCCAGGGTCATGACCGCCCCAAATGCGCGACCCGGCGGTAGAACGCCTCGACGGCGCGCGTCACCGGGAACAGGATCAGGAAATAGACGAGCATCGCGGTCGTGAAGACCTCGATGGGGCGGAAGGTTTGCGCCGAGATGGTCTCCGACTGCCGCATCAACTCCGGCACCGCGATGACGGAGGCGATGGCCGTGTCCTTGATGGTCACCGACAGCAGCGAGCCATAGGCCGGCAGCATGCGCACGACCGCCTGCGGGAACAGGATTTTCCGCACGATCTGAGCCCCGGACATGCCGAGCGCCCGCGCCGCCCGCACCTGCCCCGGCCGGATGGAGGCAAGGCCGGCGCGCAGGATCTCCGACACGAAGGCGGCGATGTGCAGCGTCAGCGCCGCCAGCGCCGCCCAGAAGGGCGGCAGCGTGATGCCGGTCAACAGGGGGAACGCGAAGAAGGTCCAGACCAGCACCACCAGCACCGGGATGGCCCGCATCGAATCCACATAAAAGGTCAGCGGCACGCGCAGCCAGGCCGGCCCGTAGATCCGCCCGAGGCCGAGCGCGATCCCGACCAGGGTGGCCGCCACCATGGTGGCGACCGACAGTTCAATGGTGATCCACAACCCCTGGGCCAGGAAGCCCCAGTTGTCGAAGATCGGCGAGAAATCGAAGTCCATGGCCGTCCGCTTGCGTTGGGCAGGGGCGCTCGGCACCGGAGCGGGCTCCGGCGGCGGCGACAGCGGGGAATGGGGCGCCCGGCCCTCCCGTCAGGCGGAAGGGCCGGGACGGATGCTTACAATCCGTCGATGACGCGCTGCTCGGCCTGCTGCAGCTTGGGCTGCATGTCCTTGGCCACGGCGCGCAGCCAGTCGAGATAGCCGGGCTGGTTCTTGTCCACGGCAAGGCCGACGGGGTTCGCCTTTTCGGTGCTGTCCTGGCAGTTGTTGTCCCTGGGCAGGACGGCCAGACCCTTCACCTTCTTGTTCATGCCCACCCACGGCACGCGGTTGATCGGGGCGGCGTCGGCGCGCTTGGCCATGATCTCCTCGACCGGGGCGGTGCCGGAACCGGTCACGCCGCGCAGGTTCGCCTTGGGGAAGCGCTCTTTCACCCAGCCTTCCTCGCCGCCGCCAGTGTAGTAGGCGATGGTGAAGTCCGGGCTGTTGAGCTGGTCGACCGAGGTGACCCCGGCGAACTTCTTGTTGGAAGCCAGCCCGAACATGCAGACGCTGGTGTTGGAATAGATCACGAAGTCGACGACCTTCAGCCGCTCCGGCGTCTCGGCCAGCGGGGAGATGGTCATGTCCACCTGATTGGAGGCGAGCACCGGCACCTTGGTTTCATGGCTGACCGGAACCGGCTTCAGCGTCACGTTCAGGCGGCGGGCGTATTCCTTCGCCAGATCCCAGGCCGGACCGGACCAGGCCTCGCCCTGGCCGGAGGTGTTTTCCACCAGCCACGGCAGGTTGGCGAGAACCCCGACCCGCAGCTCGCCCGCCTTGCGGATGGCGTCGATCCGCGGGCTGGCGCCCTGGGCCGGCACGTCCTGCGCCATGGCCGGCCCGAAGGACAGCAGGGCCACGGCCGCGGTCGCGATGGCGAGTTTAAGGGCCTGTTTCATGTCGGCGTTCCCTCCTGATTGATCGCTTGTTTTGCTGTGTGCGACGGCAGGCCGGCGCCGTCGAAAAACTCGCCATTGGACGCGGCAATCCGTTCGACGGCCGCGAAGACCGTGCGAAGATGCTCCCGCATCGCGTCCTCCGCCCCGTCCGCATCGCGCGCGACGACGCGGTCGATGATGGTGCGGTGCTGGGCGAAGATCATGGACAGCCAGTCGGCGCTTTGCAGCGACAGGCAGCGCACGCGGTCCAGCTGAACCTTGACGTCCATGATCAGCTGCCAGACCGCCGGCCGGCCGGCGATGCGGATCAGTTCGGCGTGCATCGCCTCGTCGGCTGCGAAGAAGGCATCGGCGTCCGCATCCTCCATCAGCCGCTGCTGGACGGTCAGGTGCTGCTCCAGCGTGCCGGCGAAGGATGGTTCCATCCGCTCCGCGGCAAGCCGGACGGTGCGGCATTCCAGCGTTTCACGGACGAACTGGCTGTCGGACACGGCCTCCAGCGGGATCGGCGCCACAAAGGTGCCCACCTGCGGCACGATGCGCAGCAGCCCCTCGTCCGACAGGCGGCGGAACGCGTCCCGGATGGGCGTGCGGCTGACGCCGAACTGGGCCGCCGTCTTCGTTTCCGACAGGGATTCGCCCGGCCGCAGCTCTCCCGTCAGGATCGCATGGCGCAGCACGTCATAGGCCTCGTGCAGGCGCGGCGCGGACTGGGAATGAGCACGGCTGGACAGGCGCATGGGTTGCAAACACCGGTGTGCGTATGATCTTGTATACTAGCATACAAGGCCGAACTGTTCGACGCAAGAGCAATTCCGACACCAAACAGCCGCCTCAGCCGTCGCCTCAGCCACTGCGGTGTCATCGATGGGACAACCGCTTGATCCCACTCACATATTTTTGCTCTACGGCGTAGATACAGCCTCCCTCCCCCGCACCGCACCAACCACAGGGGTGCCCTACCGGCGCATGTCCGTATTCGCCGACCGATTCATTGTTTCAGGAGACCCATTGGTGGAAGAACACATCTCAGCCATACCCAGAGAAGCGCTCGTCTTTCTCGTCGCCGCCGTTTTCGCCCCAATTCTGTCCCGGCGCTTCGGCCTGGGCGCCATCGTCGGCTACCTGATCGCCGGTCTTCTGGTCGGCCCTTCCGCCTTCGGCGTCTTTACCGAGCCCACTCAAGTCATGCATGTGGCGGAGCTGGGCGTCGTCCTGCTGCTGTTCATCATCGGGCTGGAGTTGGAGCCCTCGCGCCTGTTCGCCATGCGCGGGGCCATCGCCGGGCTCGGCTTCGGCCAGCTGGCCCTGACCACGTTGCTGGTCGGCGCGGTGTCCTGGTATTTCGGGGCGAGCCCCGCCGGGGCGGCGATCATCGGCTTCGCCTTTTCCCTGTCCAGCACGGCCATCGCCATCCAGCTTCTGAACGAGCGCGGCCATCTGGTCCGCCCCTACGGGCAGCGGACCTTCTCCGTGCTGCTGGCCCAGGATCTTGCGATTGTCCCGGCACTGGCGGTCATCCCCGCGCTTGGCCAGACCGCCGGGGTGCAGGCGGACCTCGGCGCCATCGCCATGAAGATCGGCATCGGCATCGCATGCGTCGCCGCCATCGTGCTGGCCGGCCGCTATGTGATCGACCCGCTGCTGCGCCGCCTGTCGCGGTATGGAGCGCACGAGGTCATGGTTTCCGCCGCGCTGCTGCTGGTCTTCAGCGCTGCCTTTGTCGCGGAGGCCGGTGGCCTGTCGATGGCGCTGGGCGCCTTCCTGGCCGGGCTGCTGCTGTCGGAGTCAAGCTACCGGCACGAGTTGGAGGCGAACGTCGAGCCGTTCCGCGGCATCCTGCTCGCCCTGTTCTTCATGGGCGTGGGCATGAGCCTGGACCTTGCCGGCACGCTGCGCAACGCGCCGACGATCCTGGTGGCGCTGCTCTGCCTGCTCGTGCTGAAGGTCGCCGGCATCGCCATCATCATGCGCGCCAGCCGGTCGGACTGGACCGACACGATCCGCGCGGCGGCTCTGCTGGCCCCGACCAGCGAGTTCGCCTTCGTCCTGATCCCGCTGGGTGTCTCCGGGCAACTCATCAGCCCGGCCGGTGGCAACACCCTGACCGCGGTCGGCGTGCTGTCCATGATGATCGGGCCGCCGACGGCCGGTCTGGTCGAATGGTTGCTGCGGCGCAAGCCGGCCGCCGTCGAGCACCATGAGGAAAACTTCGACGGGGTCAACGGCACGGCCATCGTGCTGGGCTTCGGGCGCTTCGGCCAGGTCGCCGCGCAGCTCCTGCTCGCCCAGAACGTCGAGACGACGCTGATCGACAACAACGCCGACCGCATCCGCAACGCGGCCCGGTTTGGATTCAAGGTCTATTACGGCGACGGCACCCGCCTCGACGTGCTGCGCGCGGCCAAGGCCGAGCAGGCCCGCCTGATCATGATTTGCGTCGACGAGCCGGACCGCTCCCTGCAGATCGTCGATCTGGTGCGCGCTCATTTCCCGCATGCCAAGATCCACGCGCGGGCGCACGACCGCGAACACGCTGTGATGCTGGAAAACCGCGGCGTCGATTTCGAGTTGCGCGAGCTTTACGAATCTTCTCTGCTGTTCGGCCGTAAGGCGCTGGAGGCCCTGGGCGTGGAACCGGAGGCGGCCCTGGCCGTCGAGGGAGAGGTTCGCCGCCGCGACCAGGCGCTGCTCGCCAAGCAGAGGATGGAGGCGCTGGACGGTGGCAAGGACCTTGGCGGCCGGGCCGCTCTGCGCCCGGAACCGCTGACCGAGCCGGACCACTCGCCGGCCCCGCTTACCCCCGAAACCGCCGCGGTGGTCGCCGCCGGGGAGCCGCAGGCCACCCCCGCGCAATGATGGCCCTGCACGCGCTCATCGCTTCCGCCAGCGCTGGAAGCGGTCGAGCGCGGTGCGCCGCAGCAGCAGCCCCAGGCCGCGCACGAGGGCCGAGGTGTAGACGATGACCATCGCCATGGCGGCGGCGGACGCGATGTTGCCGGCGTCGTCGATGCTGATCACCGCGACGGAGGCCGTCTTGGTCTCCGGCGTGTAGAGGAAGATCAGCGATGAGGCGGTGGTCAGCGCGGTCGCGAACAGATAGACAAAGATGTCGAGGATGGTCGGCAGGCACACCGGCACGGTGACCCACAGGAAGGTGCGCCAGAACGGCACCTTCAGGGAGGCCGAGACCGCCTCGTATTCCGCATCCACCTGCTTCAGCACCGTCATCGCCGACAGATGGCTGACCGTGTAGTAATGGGCGATGGTGTTGATCACCAGGATCGCCATGGTCCCGGTCAGGAAGCCCAGCGGGTTGCTGGGGTGGTTGAAGAAGAAGATGTAGGAGATGCCGAGCACGAGGCCCGGCACCGCCAGCGGCAGCATCGTCAGTCCGTTGATGACGTGCCGCAACACCGGCATCCCGCGCCCCTTCTCCACCAGATAGGCGCCGCAGAAGATCACCGCCGTCCCGATGCCGGCCACCCAGAAGGCCAGCTTCAGGCTGTTGAAGTAGGACGACCAGCCCGTAGGATCGACGGTGCTGAAATCGTAGTTGTTCAGCGACAGCGTCAGGTCGTAGGGCCAGAACTGGATCAGCGACGCGAAGGCCGACGTGCCCAGAATGGAGGCGATGGCCAGCCCGATCACCGCGCAGACGACGAAAAAGACCATGTCGCGCCCGCGCCGCGGCTGCGGGACGTAGAGGACGGACCGGGCGTTGAGTTGCGCCGACTGGCGCCGCTGCACACGCCGCGTGACCATGAAGGACACCAGCGCCGGCAGCATCAGAATGATGCCGACCACCGCCCCCATGGGGAAGTTCTTCTGCCCGATCACCTGCTTGTAGACGTCGGTCGCCAGCACATTGAAGCGCCCGCCGACCACCTTCGCCACGCCGAAATCGGTCAGCGCCAGCGTGAAGCTGACCACGGCGGCGCTGACCAATCCATAGCGCAGGCCGGGCAGCGTGATGGTCAGGAAGGTGCGCCACCGGCTGGTCCCCAGCGCCTCCGCAGCCTCGTACAGGCGGCCGTCCGCCATCGCCATGGCGGTGGTCAGGATCAGCAGCACGTGCGGGAAGGTGTAGTAGACCTCGCCCAGGATGATGCCGATGGGGCCGTAGATGGAGTTTCCGAACAACAGGTGCTTCGCGTAGCCCTGGTTGCCGAACATGTAGACCAGCGAGATGGCCGGCAGCATGGATGGCGACAGGATCGGCGTGATCGCCAGGGCGCGCAGCACGCCACGGAACGGCATGCAGGTGCGGGTTAGCCCATAGGCGAAGACGAAGCCCAGCGAGACGGTGATGACCGTGCAGGCCGACGCGACCATCAAGCTGTTCCAAATGGACTGCGTCAGCGATGGCGTCGAGAAATAGGCCGCGAAGTTGGCCAGTCCGACGAAGCCGCCCTGCCGGTCCTCAAACGCCTTCACAAACAGGGACAGCAGCGGCAGGGCCACGGTGACGATCAGGAAGGCTCCGACCGCCAAGATTCCAGCACCCATGATCCAGTTGTCGGCCCCGGCAACGAGGCGGAGCGGCCGGCCGGCGCGGGCGGTGGCGACAGGGGCGGCAGACGACGAAGCGGATGATGGGGCGGATGGCTGCATGGGAACGGACCCGGTCATGCCGCAGCCTCCGCGAAGATGCGCCCCACGCCGTCCGGCAGCACGGCATCGACGCGCGCGCCCTGCGCCAGGGACAGGCTGTTGGTCTGCACCGGCGGCACGTCGGCGACCAAGCGGCGGCAGCCCAACGAATCCACCGACAGGAAGACGCGCCAGAAATTTCCACAGAATTCCAAATCCGTTACCAGCGCGGCGTGGCCGCCCGCACCCGCAGGGCGCAGTTCCACCTGCTCCGGCCGCAGGCAGAGCTGGACGCGCTGGCCGGAGGCGTGGGGCGGTCCACCGGCACCGGGGCGCACCGGAACGCCGTTGATGGCGACAGTACCGTCCTCCCGCACCAGCCCCGGCAGGAAATTGCTCTGCCCGACGAACCCGGCGGCGAAGGCCGTGGCGGGGGAACGGTAAAGCTCCGTCGGGGTGCCGACCTGCTCGATCACGCCGCGGTTCATCAACACGATGCGGTCGGAAAGGGTCAGCGCCTCCTCCTGGTCGTGGGTGACCATGATGGTGGTGATGCCCAGACGGCGGTGGATCTCCTTGATCCCCCGCCGCAGGAACTGCCGCACCTGCGCATCGAGCGCCGACAGCGGCTCGTCCAGCAGAAGCAGCCCCGGCGACAGGGCCAGCGCACGTGCGAGTGCCACGCGCTGCTGCTGGCCGCCGGACAACTGCGCCGGATACTTGTCGAGCTGTTCGTACAGATGGACCATGGTGGCCAGCTGCTCGACCCTTGTGCGCATCTCCGGCACCGGCATGCGGCGGTTCTTCATGCCGTAGCCGATGTTCTGCGCCACCGTCAGGTTCGGGAACAGCGCGTAGGACTGGAACACGATGCCGAAGTCCCGCTGCGCCGGCGGCAGCCGCGAGATGTCGCGCCCATCCTGCTCGATGGTGCCGGAATCGTGGGGATCCAAACCGGCGATGGCGCGCAGCAGCGTGGTCTTTCCGCAGCCTGAGGGGCCGAGGAAGCACACGAACTCGCCCTTGCGTATGCTGAGGCCGATGTTCCGCAGGGCATGATAGCTGCCGAAGTGCTTGGACAGGTTCTCCAGCCGGAGATAGACCGGCGGTTCCGCCGTCGTTGAAGCCGTCATGGCCGATTGCTCCTTGGGAAGTCCGGCGAATGCCCGGCGGTGTGAGGTCCGGCAATGCGGATGCGGATGCCAGGGCGAATGCGGGGGCGGCGGTGCGCGCGGGACCGCCGCCGGCCCGTCCGCCGTGGCGCGCTCAGGTCTTCGGTTCGGACTTGGCGTTGTACCGCTTGGACCATTCCGCCAGGATGCGGTCGCGGTTGGTGGCGGCCCAGTTGAAGTCATAGTCCTTCATCATCTGGGCCTCGGCGTTTGCCGGATAGTTGGGCATGTCCTTCTTCACGCCCGGATACGCCGTCACGGCGTAGAAATCGTTGTAAAGCTCGTTGGCCTTTTTGGTGACGGCGAAGTCCGCCAGCTTCTTGGCGGCATCGAGGTTCTTGGTGCCCTTGACGATGGCCGTCGCCTCCATCTCCCAGCCGGAGCCTTCGGAGGGCAGAATGACATCGAGCGGCGCGCCCTTGGTCTTCAGGCTGGCGCCCGTGTATTCGATGGAGATGCCCGCCGTGTATTCGCCCGATGCCGCCATGCGGCAGGGCTTGGAACCGGAATGGGTGTAGACGGCGATGTTCTCGTTCAGCGCGTCCATGTACTTCCAGCCGGCTTCCTCGCCCATCTGCTGGAGCCAGCCGGACACGGCCAGATAGCCGGTGCCGGAGGAGGCCGGGTTCGGCATCACCAGCTTGCCCTTGTAGACGGGCTTCAGCAGGTCGGCCCAGGTCGCCGGGGCGGGCAGCTTGTCGCGCGCCGCTTCCGTCGTGTTGAAGCAGACGGCGCCAAGCCAGGCATCCATGCCGACCCAGGTCGGCGGGTTCTTGGCGTCCTTGAACTTGGGCTTCAGCTGCTCGAACCCGGCCGGGGCATAGGGCTGGAGCAGGCCGCTCTGGTCCAGGATCATCAGGCTGGAGGCGGCCACCCCCCAGATGATGTCGGCCTGCGGGTTGTCCTTTTCGGCCAGAAGGCGGGCGGTGATGACACCGGTGGAATCGCGGACCCAGCGGACCTCGATGCCCGGATTGGCGGCTTCGAACGCTTTCTTGTAGGGACCCAGCTGCTCGTTTTCGAGCGCCGTATAAACCGTCAGTTGCGTCGCCGCAGCGGCCGGAACCGACATGCAAACCGAAGCAATAGCGACCGAGAATCCAACAGAAATGGCATGGCGACAGGACAACATAACCGCAATACTCCTCTTGCTGATAGAAGTGGCAATCACGAAGTCACGGCGGCTACATTCAATTATCATGCCGTTTTTTGATCTGCTCAGAATCACAAGATTCTTTCAGTCGCTGAACGGTATGATGTCTATTCCATCATCACTCCCCAGCTTCCGTGTCCAATTTTTCGGCATCCTCATCATCGGCGGTCCGCAGCGTACGGTTGCTGACCACCTCGCGCACCCCGGCGCGCAACAGCGCCGCCACCATGTCCGGGTCGGCGTTGCGGTCGGTGACCAGCGTGTCGACGCGCCCGCATGGGCAAATCTGCGACCGGCTGACCAGCCCCAGCTTGGTGCTGTCGGCCAGCAGCATGGTCGTCCGCGCGTGACGGATCATGGCGGCGGCCACCTCGACCTCCGCCAGTTCGAAATCCATCGCCCCGTGCTGCGGGTGCAGCGCCACCGGGGACAGCACCGCCACGTCCAGCTGGAATCGCGCGATGTCGTTGATGGTCGCCGCGCCCAGCGTCGCCGGCACGCCGCGTGACAGCTCCCCGCCCAGCAGATGGGCGCCGCCGGCCGGTGAGGCGCGCAGCGCCATCGCCGCGTCGATGGAGTTGGTGACGACGGTGATGTCCGGAACCTGGGCCAGTTGCTCGGCAAACAACGCCGTGGTTGTGCCGGCGTCGATGAAGCAGCTCTGCCCCGGCCGGAACAGGGCGGCCGCCGCGCGGGCGATCTCCTGCTTCTGCGGGCGGTTGCGCATCAGACGTTCGGTGAAGGGCTCCTCCGGCTGCGACTGCGGCAGCGTGGCCCCGCCGTGGACGCGCATCAGCTCGCCCGCCGCTTCAAGCTCCAGCAGGTCGCGGCGCACGGTTTCGCGCGACACCGACAGCTCGCGGGCGATCTGTTCCGTCGTCACGTGGTTCATCGTGCGCAGCAGATGGCGGATGCGCTGATGGCGGTCCTGCGCCCACATGGGTCCCCTCCGACCGATGTGCAGTTTCATTGTGCAGTTTTGTGGAGATTTGCATATCTGTGGATTTGCGTCTAGCCTTTCCGGCGTCATCAACCGAAAGGCACCAGCCGAGAGGACGACGCATGGTCAGCGCAGTTGCGACGAACGACACGGCAATCGACAGCTTCGCCACCTTCACCGGGTCCCTGGCCGACCTGACGCGCCCGGTCATCGACCGGTTCTTCCGCCAGCCGCTTTCCATCGAAAGCAAGGGCGACGGCTCCCCCGTCACAGTCGCCGACCGCACCGTGGAAGAGATGCTGCGCACAGCGATCCGCGAGCGCTTTCCGGACCACGGCCTGCTCGGCGAGGAATACGGGGTGGAGGAGTTGGATCGCCGCCACGTCTGGGTCATCGATCCCATCGACGGTACCAAGAGCTTCGTCACCGGCCTGCCCCTGTTCGGCACGCTGATCGCTCTGCTGGAGGATCGCCGCCCGGTGATCGGCGCCATCGAAATCCAGCCGCTGCGGGAACGCTGGCTTGGCATCGCCGGGCGTGGCACCACGTTGAACAGCCAGCCCTGCCGCACCAGCGGTTGCACTCGGATCGAAGACGCCGTGCTCTACGCCACCACGCCCGACGTGTTCCAGGGCACCGACCGCGACAGTTTCGAGCGCGTCAGCGCGCGGGTGCGCCTGCGGCGGTTCGGCGGGGACTGCTACGCCTACGGCCTTGTGGCCTCGGGCTTCGCCGACGCGGTGGTGGAGACCGGGTTGCAGCCCTACGACTATCTGGCGCTGATCCCGGTGATCGAGGGCGCGGGCGGCGTCATCACGGACTGGGAGGGTCGCCCGCCGTCCATCGATTCGGACGGCCGGATCGTCGCCACAGCAACGCCGGAGTTGCACCGGGCCATTCTGGACACGCTCTGACCCAGCCTGTTCAAATCGTCGCCAGTTCCCGCGCCACGTCCAGGAAGGCCCGCACGACGGCAAGGCGGCGCCGTTCGCGCAAACAGATCACATACTCGTCCATCTCCACCGCCGCACCGGCGATGGGCAGCAGCACGAGGCGTGGGTCGGCGGTGAACTCGGCGGCGGAGATGAACCCGATGCCGAGCCCCGCCGCCACCGCCTCCACCACCGCTTCGCGGCTTTCGATTTCCAGCGTGTCGGCGGGGTTCAGCCCGGCCTCGGCAAAGGCGCCCTCGACCAATCCGCGGGTCATCGATCCGTGCTCCCGCATCACCAGACGCTCGGTGGCCAGTTCCGCCAGAGTGACGTTCCCCTGCCCCGCCAGACGATGGGCGCGCGGCAGCAGCACCTTCACCGGGTCACGCCGGAACGGCACAGTGTAGAGCCGCGCATCGTTGGGCGTGCCGCCCAGAACGGCCACGTCGATGCGCGTGTCGAGCAGCCCGCGCATCAGCATTTGCGAGTTGCCCACCGATAGGGTCACGGTCGGGCCGGGGTGCCGCTTGGCGAAGGCGGCCAGCAGCGGCACGGCGTGGAACGGCCCGTCGGCCCCCACGGCAAGCGTTCCGCCCTCCAGATGCCGCACACCGGCAAGAAGCTCCAGCGCTTCCTGCTCCGCCGCGAACATCCGGCGCGTGACGGCGAACAGCGCCTCCCCCACCTCGGTCAGCAGGACGGTGCGCCGGCTGCGGTCGAACAGCAGCACGCCGTGCGCGTCCTCCAGCGCCTTCACCTCCTGCGACAGGGTTGGCTGGGTGACGCTCAACACCCGCGCGGCCTTGGTGAAGCTGCCTTCCGTGGCGACCGCGTGGAAGGCGCGCAGGTGGGCCGTGTTTATAGATGGCATCTATGGCCTCATAGATAGAATGGATTGGAATTATGGTAGCGCCTGCGCTGTGATCGGTCCACCACCCGCCGTGGAGAACAAGATGACCGAACCTTTCCTGCTCACACCCGGCCCGCTGACCACGTCGCGCACCGTCAAGGAAGCGATGCTGCGCGACTGGGGCTCGCGCGACGGTGCCTTCATCGCGCTGAACGCGCGCATCCGCACCCGGTTGGAGGAACTGGCCGGCGGTGTTGGAACGCACGTCACGGTGCCGGTCCAGGGCTCCGGCACCTTCGCCGTGGAAGCGATGATCGGCACTCTGCTGCCGCGGGACGGCGCGCTGCTGGTGCTGGTGAACGGCGCCTACGGCAAGCGCATCGTCCGAATGGCGGAGGTCATGGGCCGCCGCGTCTCCGCCATCGAAACGGCGGAGGACCAGCCGGTCGATGTGGCTGCACTGGACCGCGCGCTGGCCGGGGATTCCGCCATCACCCACGTCGCGGTCGTCCATTGCGAGACCACCTCCGGCATCCTGAACCCCATCGGGGACGTGGCGGCGGTGGTGGCGCGGCATGGCCGCCGCCTGCTGATCGATTCTATGAGCGCCTTCGGCGCCCTGCCGCTGGACGCCCGCGACGTGCCCTTCGACGCGGTCGCCGCGTCGGCCAACAAGTGCCTGGAAGGCGTGCCGGGCGTCGGCTTCGTCATCGTGCGCAGGGATGCGCTGGCGGACGCCAAGGGCAACGCCCACTCGCTCAGCCTCGACCTCCACGACCAGTGGCGCGGGTTCGAGGCGAACGCGCAGTGGCGCTTCACCCCGCCCACCCATGTGCTGTCGGCGCTCAGCCAAGCCATGGACGAGCACGAAGCCGAAGGCGGCGTGGAAGGGCGCGGTGGCCGCTATGCCGCCAACTGCCGGATCCTGGTGGAAGGCATGCGGGCGCTGGGCTTCCAGACGCTGCTGCCGGACGGGCTCCAGGCGCCGATCATCGTGACCTTCCGCATGCCGGCCGACCCGGCCTTCGTGTTCGAGACCTTCTACGACCGGCTGCGCGACAAGGGCTTCGTCATCTATCCCGGCAAGCTGACGGTCGCCGACAGCTTCCGCATCGGCTGCATCGGCCGGCTGGGCGAGACCGAGATGCGCGCCGCCCTGGCCGCGATCCGCACGACGCTGGACGAGATGGGCGTGCGCTCCGGCGCGCCCGCCTGAGTCCTTCCCTCAGAGGAACGAGACACGACCATGACCCACACCTACACCCGCCGCTACACCGGCCCGCTGAAAGCGGTGATCCTCGATTGGGCCGGCACCACCGTGGACCACGGCTGCCTCGCCCCGGCCGCCGCCTTTATGGAGGCGTTCCGCCAGTCCGGCGTGACCATCACGCTGGATCAGGCCCGCGGCCCCATGGGCATGCCGAAGTGGAATCACATCCAGGCGATCACCCAGATTCCGGCCGTGACCGAGGCCTGGATCGCCAAGCACGGCCGCGTCCCGACCGACGCCGACGTGGACGCGCTGTACGAACGCTTCCTGCCCATGCAGATCGACGTGGTGGCCGACCATTCCGGCGTGATCCCCGGCGTTGTCGAAGCCGTCAAGGCCATGCGCGCCCGCGGCCTGAAGATCGGCTCGACCACCGGCTACCCGAAGCCGGTGATGGAGGTTGTCATCGCCGCGGCGGCCCGGCAGGGCTACGTGCCGGACGCCATCGTCTGCGCTGGAGAGACACCGGCCGGCCGGCCCGGTCCCTACATGGCGCTGAAGTGCCTGATCGACCTTCAGATTTCCCCCGTCCAGGCCTGCGTGAAAATCGGCGACACCGTTGTGGACGTGGAGGAAGGGCTGAACGCCGGCATGTGGACCATCGCGATCACCGACACCGGCAACGAGGTCGGGCTTCCCTTGGCGGACTGGAAGGCCCTGCCGGACGAGCGCCGCGCAGCCCTGAGCGCGGCGGCGACCGACAAGCTGGCCCGCGCCGGCGCGCATTACGTGGTGCCGAGCCTGCTGGACGCGCTGCCCTTGCTCGACATCATCGAGGCGCGGCTGGCGCGGGGCGAGACGCCCTGATCCGCACAAAAATCCACAACAGCCGGACCATTCCCCGCCGGAGCCCGCATGCCGCTGTCCATCGTCGCCCTGGTGCTGCTGTCGGCGGCGATTCACCCGGTCTGGAACATACTGGTCAAGCGCAACCCCAGCCCGGCGGGCGCCTTCCTCGCCTTCTCCGTGGTGCTGGTCGGCATCGGCGTGGTCCAGGCGGCGGTTTCCGGCGTGTCGCTGTGGCCCGCGGACGGGCTGTGGCCCCTGCTGGCGGTCTCAGCCGCCGGGCAGGCGCTGTACGGGGCGGCGCTGGTCATCGCGCTGCGGCGCGGCGACCTGTCGGCTTACTACCCGCTGATCCGCGCGGCCCCGGTGGGTGTCGTCGGCTGGGGCTGGCTGGTGGAAGGGCACAGCTATGGCTGGCCGATGCTGGCCGGCATTGGGCTGGTGCTGGCGGGCGGTTTCCTGCTCCAGGCGCGGCGGGGCCGGCGCATCGACGATCCCGTGGCGCTGACGGCGGCGCTGTGCGCCATGCTGGGCTCCGTCGCCTATTCCCTCGCCGATGGGGAGGCCATGCGGCTGGCGCCGCCGGTGCTGGTCATGGTCTGGGGCCAGGGATTGGCGCTTCCCGCCATCCTGCTGGTCTTCCGCTGGGCCGGCATGCCGCTGGGCAGCGGCGGGCGGCGGGGCTGGCTGTATGCGGCCGTCGCCGGGGGCCTCGGCTACACCTCCTACTACCTGATTTTGCTGGCCTACCAGATGGGCGGCAACGTCGCGGCGGTGGCGAGCGTGCGGCAGGCGTCGATCCCCCTTTCGGTGCTGATGGGGGCGCTGTGGCTGGGTGAGCGGAACCTGGGCGGGCGGTTGGCGGCGTCGCTGCTGGTGGCCGCCGGAATCGTGATGATCGTGCTGAACCGATAAGAGAGGGGACAGGCCGTGAGCGGTGAGCGATCCGAAGGCGACATCAACCTCAGCCCCCGCCGCGACGCCTGGACGGCGCAACTCGGCCCACGGTCGCGCGCCGTGGTGGAGCGCGACGCGGGCGCCTTTCTGAAGCAGTCCCTGTCCACCCCCTGCCTCAGCGCCGTGCGCAAGGCGGAAGGCATCTGGATCGAGGACGCCGACGGCCGTCATTTCATGGATTTCCATGGCAACAGCGCCCACCACATCGGCTATGCGCATCCCCGCCTTCGGGAGGCGTTGAAGCGCCAGCTCGACGCGCTGACCTTCGCGCCGCGTCGCTTCGCCTGCGAGGAGGCGGCGGAACTGGCCGAGCGGCTGGCCGCCGCGTCGCCCACCGGGCCGAACTCCAAGGTTCTGTTCGCCCCCGGCGGGTCGGAGGCCATCGAGATCGCGCTGAAACTCGCCCGCGTGGCGACAGGGCGGTTCAAGACCGTGTCCTTCTGGGACGCCTTCCACGGCGCCGGCTTCGGCGCGGTCAGCGTCGGCGGTGAGTCCGTCTTCCGCTCCCACGGCATCGGGCCGCTGCTGCCCGGCACGGAGCATGTGGCGCCCTTTGCCTGTTCCCGCTGCCCCTACGGCTTCCCGTCGAAAAGCGCCGCTCCCGATCTGGATGCCTGCCGCATGGCCTGCGCCCGCATGGTGCGCTACGTGCTGGAAAAGGAGGGCGACGTCGCCGCCGTGGTGGCGGAGCCGGTGCGGGCTGTCCCCTACGTGCCGCCGCCGGGCTTCTGGGCCGCGGTGCGGCAGGCCTGCGACGACACGGGCGCCCTGCTGATCTTCGACGAGATCCCGACCGGCCTTGGCAAGACCGGCCACCTGTTCACGCATGAACCCTACGGCGTGATGCCGGACATGGTCGTGCTGGGCAAGGCGCTGGGCGGAGCCATGCTGCCGCTGGCCGCGGTGGTCGCCCGCGACGGGCTGGACGTGGCCGGCGACCGGGCGCTCGGTCACTACACGCACGAGAAGAATCCGCTGCTGGCCTGCGCCGGCCTGACCACGCTGGACATCATCCGCGACGAAGGGCTGGTGGAGCGCTCCGCCGAACTCGGCCGTCACGCCCGCGCGCGGCTGGAGGAGATGGCCGCCCGCGATCCCGGCATAGCCGAGGTGCGCGGCGCCGGCCTGCTGCTGGGCGTCGAACTGGTGGAGCCGGACGGCGCACCGGCCGTCGACCGGGCCGAGGCTGTGCTCTACGCGGCGCTGGAACGCGGCGTCAGCTTCAAGGTCACCATGGGCAACGTGCTGACCCTGTCGCCACCGCTGACCATCGCCCGCAGCGACCTCGACCAAGCCCTGTCGATCCTGGAGGACTGCCTGTCAGCCACCGCAAAGCGCACCGGCTGAGCCCCGACGCTGGTATTCTGCGGGCGTGGTTGACCGATTGGGGAGCGGGTGCATGGGCCGGGGAAATGTTCTGATCGTCGTGGCGGACCAGTGGCGGGGCGATTGCCTGTCAGCCCTCGGGCACCCCGCCGCGAAGACCCCGGCGGTCGACCGGCTGGCGGCGGACGCGACGCTGTTCCGGCGGCATTACACCGTGGCTTCCCCCTGCGGACCGGCGCGGGCGAGCCTGCTGACCGGGCTCTACGCCATGAACCACCGGTCCGTCCGGAACGGAACACCGCTGGATTCCCGCCACGCGACGCTGCCGGGGGAGGCCCGGCGCCTGGGCTACGCGCCGGCCCTGTTCGGCTACACCGACACTTCCGCCGCCCCGCGGCTTTACCCGCCGGATCATGAGGCGCTGCGCACTTATGAGGGGGTGATGGCGGATTTCGACCCGGCTTGCGTCCTGCTGGAAGATGTGGAGCCCTGGGCGAAGCATCTGGCCGAGCGGGGGTATCCCGTTCCGCCGGAGCCGCGCGACCTCTACCGACCGGCCGAAGGTGCCGCGACCTTCGGCAGCCCGGCGTCCTACCGGGCGGAGGACAGCGACACCGCCTTTCTCGCCGACCGGTTCCTGGACTGGTTGGGCAACCAAGGGGAGGAGCCCTGGTTCGCCTTCCTGGCCTTCATCCGGCCGCACCCGCCCTGGATCGCGCCGGCCCCGTGGCACGCCGCCATCGATCCGGCCGCCGTGCCGCCTCCCCGCCGCGCCGCCACCATCGAGGAACAGCGCGCGCTGCACCCCTGGCTGCGGTGGCGGCTCGACACGCTGCCCCGCACCGCCTGGGCGCAGGGACGGTCCGTGCATCCCGGCGAGCTTTCCGACGCGGAGTTGAGCGCGCTCCGCGCGACCTACCTCGGCCTTGTCGCGGAATTCGACCATCATCTGGGCCGCATACTTGATGCGCTGAACGCCAGCGGTCAGTTGGACGACACGCTGGTGATCGTGACCGCCGACCATGGAGAGACGTTGGGCGATCACTGGATGCTCGGCAAGGAAGGCTGGTTCGACGAGGCCTTCCACATTCCGCTGATCGTCCGCGACCCGCGGAGATCCGCGGGCCGTGGCCGCACCGTCGAGGCCTTCACCGAAAATGTGGACATCATGCCGACCGTGCTGGACTGGCTGGGCGCCGCGCCACCCGCCGCCTGCGACGGGCATTCTCTGTTGGACTGGGTTGCCGGCGGCACGCCCGAGCGCTGGCGCAACCACGCCCATTGGGAATTCGATTTCCGCGACGTCGCCAAACAGGGGGCGGAACGGGCGCTCGGCCTGCATTCCGACGAGTGCCAGTTTGCCGCGCTGCGCGGCGAGCGGTACGAATATGTGCACTCTCCGGCACTGCCCCCGCTGTTCTTCGACCTTGCCGACGATCCGGACCGCCTGCGCGACCGCTCCGCCGATCCGGCGGTTGCTGCAGCGATGATGGAGAGCGCGCAGGCGATGCTGTCCTGGCGCATGCGGCATGCGGAGCGGGCTTTCACCCACGTCTGGCTCGGCCCGCAAGGGCCGG
>Ga0065721_10049452_pt1 | contig 34010 bp, 30 predicted proteins | sample Mesricmetagenome_FD_59108 | JGI IMG/M metagenome (GOLD analysis project Ga0065721, IMG submission 59108) | Mesophilic microbial community from rice straw/compost enrichment Sample: eDNA_1 v2 (version 2) | ecosystem: Engineered > Solid waste > Grass > Composting > Bioreactor | place: USA: Davis... | reverse complement strand
GGAGCAGCCGGGGCGGCGGCGTCCTGAGCGAACGCCGGCGCGCTCGCCATCAGCGCAACGGCGCCGAGGAAAGCGATGAAAGGGGTCTTTCGTTTGTTGTCGAGCATCTGTCGCCAGTTCCTGATTGGTCTAGCACGTTTTGGACCGAAGGGTCGTCGCGCGAGAGCGTCTCCTACCCTAACTAAACAAGCCCGTCGTCCCGCCCGGTCGCCCGAACAAGACGCGAGAGCCGCTTCGCTGCGCCCGACCCGTGGCGCCTATTCCACTACGTGAAACTGGGCGTTCGGATACGGGAGCGATCTCTCCTTCCCTAAGGGAACTCGAAATCTTACCGCTATGTTAGACGTGCGGCATGGGTCCTTTGGCAACCCCTTTTCCAAGCGTCAAGAGGGCATACTTTCCCCTGAGACACCGAGAAACACCCCCGCGAGGGGATCGTGTTGCGTCGCACAACGGCCACTCCAAGCAAAGCGGGTCGAAATTCTACTTTGGGAGGAATTTTTATGCTGCAGCGCAGCAATTATGGCCGAACGCCGATCTTGAAATAACCGGCGCTAGCCTGACCGTTTGGCGCCTTCGCGCACGAAATTCGGTCAGCGGGCTGTCACAGCCGCGACATGGGAGCACGCATCCGCCGAGTCAATCAGCGCCAGGCGCCTAGACGGCGTTCAGCTGGCGAGCGTGTCCTCGGCGCCATGCCATAACCGGAGGGATTGGATGCCCAGCGAAAAGGAAAAGATGCTCTGCGGCCTGCCCTACCGGCCGGCTGATCCCGAGCTTCAGGCCGACCAGGCCTCCGCCCAGGCCTGGATGGCCAGGTACAACGCCCCTCGCCAATTGTCGGCCCAGGAGCGGCGCGCGCTGCTCGACGAGGGATTGGGACATGTCGGGGCCGACGTCGTGGTGCGCCCTCCCCTCTATGTCGACTACGGCTACAACATCCGGCTCGGCGACGGCGTCTTCCTGAACTTCGGCTGCGTCATCCTCGATGTGACGGAGGTGACCGTGGGCGCGGGAACCCAGATCGGCCCTGGAGCGCAAATCCTCACCGCCGACCACCCGCGCGACGCTGACGAGCGCCGGTCCGGTGTCGAGTTCGGGCGGCCGATCCGCATCGGCGCGAACGTATGGATCGGCGCCGGGGCCCTGATCCTCCCGGGCGTGACCGTCGGAGACGATGCGATCGTGGGGGCGGGAGCGGTCGTGACGCGCGACGTGCCCGCAGGTGCGGCCGTGGTCGGCAATCCGGCCCGGCCCAGGGCGCCCCGCTAGCTCGCGGGCGTCCTCGCCTCAGGCGCCAGCCGCATCCACACATCCTCAAGGGCGGTGCGGAACGACGCATAGGACCAGCCGCGCGCAGTTTCGAAACCGGCTTCCTGCATACGCCGCAAAGCCGGCCCCCCGGTCCGCACCAGATCGGCGGCTTGGGCCAGGGCGTCGACGGCGGCCTCGCAATCGTCCTCCTCGACCCAGAAGCCGTTCTCACGGGTCGCGAACTCGCGGCCGCCGACGCCCGTGAAACCGGCGCAGATGCAGCCGCAGGCCATGGCTTCCAGCGGGGTCATGCCTACCGATTCAAAACGGCTCAGGCTGAGGAAGAGCGTCGACCGCGCCATGGTTTCGGCCACTGTCGCTTCCGGAACGCCGGAAAGTTCGGCCCAGCCCAGACCGGCGTGCCGAGGATGATAGCGCGGCAGCAGGTTGCGGATGATCTTCGCCTCGCTGACGCGCTTGCGGGGCGAGAAGGCCACCTGGCTCAGCTTCGCCTCGCCGGGCTGGAAGACCCGTTCGTCGGCGAAACACGGAACGATCTCCAGGCGCGCGCCCGGATAAAGCCTGCGGATCGTGCCTGCATTGGCGGCGCCCACGGCGATGAAGGCGGGGAATCGCTCCGGAGGGAATCCATCCATGGCCTCGAGCGCAATCGCCGCGAACGAGAACTGGTTCTGCTCGAAGATGACGATACGGCGGGTGTCGCGCGACGCCGCTCGGATGGCGTTCGGCGCATCGGAAGGGATCACCAGAATGTCGTCGGGCCGAAAGGCCGTCTCCACTTCCACCGGCGCCGCGAACGCAAGCCATTCCGGCAACCGGGCGGCCTTGTTCGTCCAGGCGATTGCGTCGAAGCCGAGTTCGCGAAGCGCCTCGACGTGCCGGAAGATCACCTTCTGCCCGCCGGCCACGGCGCCCGTCGGATAGGTCACGTAGACAATTCGAGGCATCAAGGGTCGGTAGCACATGCCTGGGCGCAGGCAACCCGGCGCGCTGGCCGTATCACTCTATGACCTAGGGAGAGATGATGGTGCCTGGGGGCGGATTCGAACCACCGACACGCGGATTTTCAATCCGCTGCTCTACCAACTGAGCTACCCAGGCGCCGGTCCCGTCTGCGCGGGAGCCGCGTCTATAGAAGAGGCGTTGCGCGCTGTCCAGCGGGCTTTCAGTCTTCCCGGTCACCCTCGTCCGGGTCGTCCTCTTCGGACGTCGGAATCGCATAGCCGCCGGTGAGCCACCGCTGAAGATCGACGTCCGCGCAGCGTTTCGAGCAGAACGGCCGGTACTTCGGGTCGGCCGGCTTTCCGCAAATCGGACAGGGCGCGCTCATTGGGCGCGGACCTCGAACTTGTCGCGGGCCATGCCGGCGGTCGGCTCGATGACGAAACGTCCGCCGATCTTGGCGGCCAGCTGAGGCGCCAGGGGCTCGGCCGCCCTGGCGACCGACGCGGCGCAAGCGGCCGACAGCCGCGCGCCGGGATCGGCCAGGGCTTCGTTCTCGATCGCTCGAATCAGGCGCAGGGCCAAGGTCCGGTCGGACAGCGAGCCTGCGCCGTCGCAAAGGACGTCCGTCAGCGGCCGCACGCGCCGGGGAATGGTCAGCTCCATGGTGCCGAAACGCCCCACGGGCCCGATCGCAACACCTGGATTGTCCGGACCGAAGGCCGCGCGAGCGGCGGTCAGGAGCGCAGCCCCGTCGTGTCCGCGGCCGACCAGGTCGATGACCACGATCCCACCGAGGCCCTTCAACCGCAGCACCCGCGCCGCGGTGTGGAGCGCCGCCATATTGGCTTGGCGGGTGATCCGCTTGGCGTCGTTCCCTTTCCGCTCCCCAAGATCCACGTCGATGGCCACCAGGGCGCGGGTGGGTTCGATGGCGATATCGCCGCCCCCGGGAAGTCGATGCACCACCTCCAGCGCATCAGCTTCCGCCTCATCGGCGGCTTGCCGGGCCTCTCGGCCTTCGACGATCTCGGCGTCGCGGGCGAAGGCCTGGAGCTGTTCGCGAAGCGATGGCGGCGGCGCCAGCAGACGCGGCGCCCCTTCCCCAGGGCCCAGCACGCGAACCGTGGCGAGCTTGTCGCCGCGAGGCTCCGTGCGGATCTCCACCTCCAGGGACTGACCCTCGACGGGACGCATGTCCGGCTTGAAGGCGAGCAAAGCCTCGACGCCGCCGAGATCGACAAAGGCCGAGCCGAACGCCGGCTCCACCTTCCGCACCCGGCCGACGTGCCGCGCGCCCAGACGGGTCGATTGCGCCTCGTCGTCGCGGACGATCAGCAGCCGCTCGGGACGGCCGTCAAGCATCACCACGCCGCGGCTCTCGCCGACCCCCTGATCGAGGAAAAGCGTCCGTTCGCTCATGCGCGCAAAAAGCCCAGCCCGCGTAGAAGGTTCACCGTCTCGTAGAGCGGCAGGCCGACCACGGCGGGATAGGAGCCCTGCAGCGAGAGCACGAAGGCTCCAGCCCGCCCTTGGATCCCATAGCCCCCGGCCTTGCCGATCCCCTCTCCGCTCGAGAGATAGGCCTCCACCTCGGCCTCGCTCAGTCGTTTGAAGCGCAGCCGGCTCTCCACCAGCCGGCTCGCCGCGCGGCCGTCAGGCGCGCAGACGGCCACCCCCGTGAGCACGCGATGGGCTCGGCCGGACAGCAGTTCTAGGCACCGCCGGCCCTCGGCCTCGCTCTCCGCCTTCGGCAGGATGCGGGTCCCGACCGCGACCACCGTGTCGGCCGCCAGGACGAAATCGTCCGGCCGCGCCTGGCCGACCTTCGCGGCCTTGGCGACCGCGAGGCGCAGCGCCGTCTGGCGCGGGGTCTCGTTCTTCAAGGGGGTTTCGTCGATCTCCGCTGCGACGATCTCGTCGGGCGCGAGCCCGATCTGGCGCAGGAGATCCAACCGCCTGGGACTTGCCGATGCCAGCACCAGGCGCTGATGCGTCGTCTTGGCCAAGCGGCTCTTATCGGACGCGGAAGGTGATGCGGCCCTTGGTCAGGTCGTAGGGCGTCATCTCCACCAGGACCTTGTCGCCCGCCGACACACGGATGCGGTTCTTGCGCATCTTGCCCGCCGTGTGGGCGATGATCTCGTGGTCGTTCTCAAGTTTCACGCGGAAGGTCGCGTTGGGCAGGACTTCGCTGACCGTGCCCGGAAACTCCAAAAGCTCTTCTTTCGCCATGCAGGCTCCCAGATGGTGGTTCGAATCGTCAACGGCCCGCGCGGCGGCGCGAGCCGTGGCTCAAGAGTATAACGCAGAGGGCTTTACGCTCTCCGCGGTTTAATGGCTAGCGTCGGAAGCGTTCGGCGATTCTCTGGGCGAGCTGATCGCGCACCTCACGATAGGCCGCCAGGCGCGCCTCCCGCGATCCTTCCGCCAGGGTGGGATCGAAGGTCGGCCAGTATTCGATCTCCGCAGCTCGGCCGCGGGTGAGCTCGACGGCCCGATGCTGCGCCTCGGGCGTGAGCGAGATCACCAGGTCGAAGGACGAGTCCTCCAGGTCTTCGAAGGTCTTGGCCTTGTGCTTCTGCAGGTCGACCGCAACCTCGGCCATCACCGACTGTACGAAGGGATCGGCGCCTTCCCCGTCGTCGCCCGGCTCGCGCTTGAGACCGCAGCTGTCGACATAGACGCGGTCGCCGACCGCCCGCTTCAGCAGCGCCTCGGCCATCGGCGACCGCACGCGATTGAAGTTGCAGGCGAAGAGCACCGCGCCAGGCAGGCGTGGATGGGATGCGTCGGCAGGCATGAACTCAGCCTCGCCAGTGCAGCGCGCAGATGAGTGTGAAGAGCCGGCGGGCGGTGTCCATGTCCGTCTCGACCTTGCCCTGCAGGCGGGTCCTCAGGAGCTCCGAGGCCTCGTTGTGCAGGCCGCGCCGGCCCATGTCCAAGGCTTCGATCTGCTGCGGCGATGAGTTCCTGATGGCCTGGTAGTAGCTCTCGCAGATCAGGAAATAGTCCTTGATCAGGCCCCGGAACGGAGAAAGCGAGAGGATGTGCCGCTTCTCGTAGTCCGGCCCCCGCACGTCGAGCACCAAGCGATTCTCCATCAGGCCCATGCGCAGGTCGTAGGGCCCGGCCTGGGCGCCCTCCGGAAAGAAGTAGTTCTCCTCCAGGAGGTCGAAGATCGCGATCTGCCGTTCCTGCTCCTGGTCGCGCGAAACCGCGGCGAGGGATTCCTCGTCGATCTCTACCGATTGCAGGCGATGTTTGATGCGGTCTTCGTCGGCCATGGCGCTGCGGGGGAGGCTTGCCCGAGCTTTATTGCAAACCACCCCCTAACGTCATCCTGCCACATGACGAAAAGGCGCCCAGCGTGGCTTGCAGGGCGCCTTGCGACCGTCAGTAGCGGTAGTGAGCCTGTTGGTAGCCCGCCGGCTGGACATAGGCGCCGTGGACATAGCCGATGCCGACGCCGCCCTGGCCGACCAGGATCCACTCGGTCCCACGCACGCGGGCCATGGCCTGGAAGGGCTCGCCGGGGCGAAGGGCGCCCACGCGGGCCGAACCTGTGGTCGGCGCAGCGCGGAGATTGAGGCTCGAGGTCGCCACGAAGGTCCCACCGTCACGAACGAAATTGGCGGGGGCGATGTCGCCGTTCAGCCGATAGCCGTTCTGGACGTAGGTCGCCGGTCGATAGGTCGGCTGGCCATAGGCGTAGCCGGCCCGCGCCGCTTCGTCCCGTTGCATCTTGCAGCCGACCCAGGACCCCGTGGCCGCGCCGGCGACGGCGCCGATCGCCGTACCCGTGCCACGGTCGTTCTTCGCGAGGTTCGAACCGGCGACAGCGCCCAGCAGGCCGCCGATGATGGCGCCGCCAGCCTGCTTGCCGCCCTGGGCGTCGCAGCTCACGATAGAGCCGAGGCCGCCCCCGGTGGGGGTGCGGTATTGGGCGCTGGCGGTCCCCGCCGCGCCGGCGGCGATCACGCCGGCCAGCGCAGCCACAGTGGCGCCGCGCATCATCTTCGAGGTGTTCAGAACGCGCATGGCTCTCTCCGTCGTTCGCATCTGCCGCGAGGCCGTTCGGCCTCGATGACGGACACCCTAGAGAGGCCTACCTGAACGGCCTTATGCGCGGGTCTGACAGGAACTGTTCAGCTTAGAGCTTCGCCCGGCTCAGCCCTGCCCGAGCCGGATCGCGGCGGAGCGGGCGTGGGCCGGCAGGCCTTCGGCGTCGGCCAGCGCCACGGTGTGCGGTCCCAGGATCGAGAAGGCCGCCGGATCGCACTTCACGATCGAGGTGCGCTTGATGAAGTCGTAGAGCGAGAGGCCTGACGAGAAGCGCGCCGCGCGGCTGGTCGGCAGGACGTGGTTCGAACCGGCCACATAGTCGCCGATCGCCTCGGGCGCATGCCGCCCGAGGAAGATCGCCCCGGCGTGCCGCACCCGATCGGCCAGGCGCTCGGGCGCGTCCAATGCGAACTCCACATGTTCCGGCGCGATCATGTCGACCAGCCGAGGCGCTTCCTCGAGCGGCGCGATCACCACCGCCCCGTGATCTCGCCACGACGCCGCCGCATCCTCGCCCGTGCTCAGGGACTTGAGCTGTTCCAGCACCGCCGCCTCGACAGCGGCGGCGAACGCCTCGTCGTCCGTGATGAGGATCGCCTGGGCGGCCGGGTCGTGCTCGGCCTGGGAAAGCAGGTCCGCCGCGATCCAGTCGGGACGGTTCGCGCCGTCGGCCACCACCACGATTTCGGACGGGCCCGCCAGGGCGTCGATGCCGACCGTCCCATAGACCCGGCGCTTGGCCGCCGTGACATAGGCGTTGCCCGGTCCGACGATCTTGTCCACCGGCCTGATCGGCCCGGCGCCATAGGCCAGGGCCGCGACCGCCTGGGCGCCCCCGACCCGCCAGATCTCCGTCACGCCCGCTTCCTTCGCCGCCGCCAGAACGGCCGGCTGCAGCTTGCCGGGCGGGGTCACCATGGCGATGCGCTCGACGCCCGCGACCTTGGCGGGCACTGCGTTCATCAGCACCGTCGAAGGATAGGCCGCACGGCCTCCGGGCACATAGACGCCGACCGCTTCCAGCGGCGTCCAACGCCAGCCCAGCTCCACCCCGGCCTCGTCGGTGAAGGCCGCATCCGCGGGCCGCTGGCGGCGATGATAGGCGGCGATGCGCGCCGCCGCGAAGGCGATGGCGTCCCGCACAGCCGGTGCGCATTGCGCCGCGCCCGCCTCTATCTCCTCGACCGAGACTCGCAGATTGGTCTCGTCGATCTCCGCGCGGTCGAACTGGCGCGCAAAGCGCAGCACAGCCTCCAGCCCCTCCGCGCGAACCGCGGCCAGGACGTCCCGCACGGCCGCATCCACCTCTTCCGGCGTGTCGCGACGCTCGTCGACAAAGGCGGCGAAAGCGGCCTCGAAACCAGGATCGGAGAAGGAGAAGCGGCGCATGGCCGGCTCTTTAAACGGCGAGCCGCCTCAGGGCTAGGCTTCGTGCTGTGGGGTGCGCGGAGTTGACCAGGGATCGCTGACGTCGGCGAGCACCGCGTCCAGGCATTCGACCTCGACCCTCAAGTCCCCGCCGCCCGCGAAGGCGAAGGTGACCACGCCGCCCGGCGCCTCGGCGGGCTCGAAGCCGACGCTGAGCAGCTCGATCACCGCGTCCTTGGCGTTCCGCCTCAGCTTACGGGTCTGCACCTTCAGCACCGACCCCAGCTGCAGGGCCGCGCGCACGCGCTCGCCGCCCTTCCCTTCCCACCGGTAGCGGTTGACCACCAGGGTCAGCCGCTTGGCCACCGGCTCATAGGAGATGTCGCCGATCTTGCCGACCGCGTCCTGCAGGGCGGCGGCGATCACGGTCAGGTCATCGGCGTCTTCGGCGAGCAGCCGCAGACGGGTCGCTTGCGTCATCTCTAGTCCTCGGACTCACCTTCGCCCGCAATGCGCCGAACGTCGGCGCCGCAGGCGCTCAGCTTTTCTTCCAGGCGTTCGAAGCCGCGGTCCAGATGGTAGACGCGGCTGACCGTGGTTTCGCCCCTGGCCGCCAACGCTGCGATGACCAGGCTCACCGAGGCCCGCAGATCGGTGGCCATGACCTGCGCGCCGTCGAGCGTCGGAACACCACGCACCCGCGCCTCGCCGCCGGACACCGAAATGTCGGCGCCCAGCCGCGCCAGTTCCGGCGCATGCATGAAACGGTTCTCGAAGATGGTCTCCTTGATGACGCTCTCGCCATCGGCCAGCGTCATCAGCGCCATGAATTGCGCCTGCAGGTCGGTGGCGAAACCAGGATAGGGATCCGTCTCGACCTCCACCGCCTGCAGCCGGTGGCCGTTGCGTTTGACTGTCATCCCGTCGTTATGCCGCGTCACCTCCACGCCCGCCTCGACCATCTTGTCGAGCAGGGCGTCGATGAAGTCGCTGCGCGTGCGCGTCAGGCGCACCTCGCCGCCCGCCATGGCCGCAGCCAGGGCGAAGGTGCCGGTTTCGATGCGGTCCGGAATCACCGCGTGGGTCGCGCCATGCAGCCGGTCGACGCCCTGGATGCGGATCGTGGAGGTGCCCGCCCCCGCCACATGAGCGCCCATGGCGTTGAGGCAATCGGCCAGGTCGCCCAGTTCGGGCTCGCAGGCGGCGTTCTTGATCACGGTCTCGCCCTTGGCCAGCACGGCGGCGAGCATCGCGTGTTCCGTCGCGCCCACCGAGGCGAAGGGGAACTCGATTCGTGCGCCGGTGAGGCCGCGGGGCGCCTGGGCGTAGACATAGCCCTCGTGCAGGTCGATCGAGGCTCCTAGGGCGCGCAGTGCGTCCAGGTGCAGGTCGACAGGCCGCGCGCCGATCGTGCAGCCTCCGGGAAGCGAGACCTTGGCGTGGCCGGTGCGGGCGATCAGCGGCCCCAGCACGTTGAAGGAGGCGCGCATCTGGCGCACGAGATCATAGGGCGCGAGCGCGCTGACGATCTCGCGGGTGTGCAGGACGGTCTCGGCGCCGTCCTCTCCGTCCTGTTCGACCACCTCGGCGCCTAAGCGGCGCAGCAGGCGCGCAAGGAAACGCGTGTCCGCCAGGCGGGGCATGTTGGTGAGCCGCAGGGGCTCGTCGGTAAGCAGGCTGGCCGCCATGAGCTTGATGGCGGAATTCTTGGCGCCGCTGATGGCGATCTCGCCATGCAGCCGCGCGCCGCCGGTGATGGCGATGCGATCCAATCTCGTCCCTCTGAAGGGGGCATGCGCGGCGCGCGCTCCCAGACCCTCCGGCCGCTATCTAGCGTGCGCCCGCCGACTGCGGAAGCGGCCGTGTTTCACGAGCGCTTGTCCGAATCGTCATCCTTCTGGGCCGGAGCTCGCGCCCCCGCCTTGCGGCGGCGGAGATTCGCCCGCAGGGCTGCGGCGAGCTTCGCCTCCCGCTCATCGACCGGTGTCTTCTCGCGTTTTTCCATGGAAATCGGGGGTGCGGCGAGACGGCCTTCACGTCAAGTGCGGTTTGCGCACATTTGGGCTTCACATGGGCCGCGGGTCTGGCTATAGCCCCCGCCTCGCCTTTCGCCGCCGTAGCTCAGTGGTAGAGCGCATCCTTGGTAAGGCTGAGGTCGGCAGTTCAATCCTGCCCGGCGGCACCATGTTTCCCCAACCCGGCCAGGGTTGGGGAAACACCAACTCCCCCTTACAAAGCTCTTCATACGGCCTCGCCTGGCCGCGCCTTAGCATTTGATAGGCGGCCGGAACGTTTCGCTGCGTCCGACCTTCGTTCGTCACACGACAACGGAGGCCTTCATGACCATGACCGCGAGCGAAGCCCCCGCGGCCTTTCTCTCCAAAGCCCCATGGCCCACCAGGGAGAGGCTGAGCCGCCTCGCTCGGTCCCCCAGCATGCAGATCGGGCGCGGCAAGTCCCTGACGGTCTCGACGGACCGCGTCCGCGCGGCGCCGGCCATCAGTCCGTCGCTCTCGATGAACATCGGCATGACGGCGATCGGCCTGGGCCTCTGGGGCCTCCTCTTCCCGCGGCACGTCTCTCGCGTCCTGGGAATCCAGGCCCCTCCGGCGGTGGTGCGCACCCTCTTCGGCGCCCGCGAGCTATGGACCGGCTTCACCCTCGCCGGCGACCCGACCAAGGCCGGCATGCTCTGGACGCGCGTGGCCGGAGACATCTTCGACATCGCCGTCCTGCGCAGCCTCGACAATCCCGGCAATCGTCGTCGCGGCGCGGCCAAGGCGGCCCTGGGCGTGGTGCTGGCGGTCACCGCGCTCGACGCCATCACCGCCGTCCGCATGAGCAAGGTCGATCGGAACGGAGGCGCGCGATGAAGGCGCTCTGCTGGCAAGGCAAGAAGGACATCCGCTGCGAAGAGGTCCCCGATCCGATCATCGAGGATCCGACCGACGCCATCATCCGCGTCACCAGCACCTGCATCTGCGGCTCGGACCTTCACCTGATGAACGGCTTCGTCCCGACCATGTGCCTGGGCGACGTGCTCGGCCATGAACCCATGGGCGAGGTGGTCGAGGTCGGTCCGGAAGCCCAGGCCAAGGGCCTCAAGGTCGGCGATCGGGTCGTCGTCCCCTTCCAGATGGTCTGCGGCGAGTGCGAGCAGTGCAGGAAGGGCAACTATTCGGTCTGCCAGCGCACCAACCGCAACGCCGATCTCGCCAAGGCCTTCTTCGGCGACACGACGGCGGGCCTCTTCGGCTATTCGCACATCACCGGCGGATATGCGGGCGGCCAGGCCGAATACATGCGCGTGCCCTTTGCGGCTACGACCGTGATCAAGGTCCCCAATGACGGTCCCGACGAGCGCTATCTCTTCCTGAGCGACATCCTGCCGACCGGCTGGCAGGCGGCGGTTCAGGCCGACATCCAGCCCGACGACGTGGTGGCGATCTGGGGCTGCGGCCCCGTCGCCCAGTTCGCCATCATGGCCGCGCGCCTCCTGGGCGCGCGACGCGTGATCGCTATCGACGACGTGCCGGAACGACTGGAGATGGCCCGCCGCCAAGGCGCGGAGATCCTGGACCGCAGTCAGGCCAACGTCCTCCAGACGCTCAAGGAGATGACCGACGGTCACGGACCGGAGAAGTGCATCGACGCGGTCGGCATCGAGGCCCACGGGCCCACCAAGGTGCTCGAGCTCATCGATCGGGTGCAAAGCGCCCTGAAGCTGGAGACCGAGCGGCCGATCGCCCTGCGCGAGGCGATCATGGCCTGCAAGGCCGCTGGGACCGTCTCGGTCCCCGGCGTCTACGGCGGCATGAGCAACGCCTTTCCCATGGGCGCCCTCATGAACAAGGGCCTGACCCTGCGCACCGGCCAGACCCATGTGAAGCGCTACGCGGACGACCTGCTACGGCGCATCGAAGAGGGCGAGATCGACCCCACCTTCGTGGTCACCCACACCGCGTCCCTCGATCGCGGGCCGGACATGTACAAGACCTTCCGCGACAAGCAGGACGGCTGCGTGAAGGTCGTCTTGAAGCCTTAGGCTTTTCTGCCGCGGACACGTTGCGCGACGAGCAGCGCCGCCAGACCTGCCGCGCCCAGCCCCAGGGCGGCCAATCCGACCGTCCTGGCCCGCCGCGGCGCGACGGTGATTCGGTGAAAAAGGTCGCCTTCGACCGCCCACCAGGCGCCTGAGCCCTTGTCGAAGCCATGCCGCCTGAAGCGAGCGGCGGTTTCACGCGCAAGGTCCGCCGCCTCGGCCGCCGACCTGTCGGTAGCGATGAAACCCGCGTCCGGCGGGACGCGTTTGGGATCGTCTTCGAGTCGCCACGTCTCTCTCAGCACGTTGAAGACGCGGCCAAGTGGCGCATGGGTGGAGATCGTGGGGCGACGACGCAGAAACCGCTGGATAGACTCCGCCATACGCCGGTTCGGCTCCCTTACCTGGGACTCGGCCGAACGCCGAGCCGATGACCTCGAACTTGGCGCCTCTCTGGACGCCGTGGACCTAAAGTATGCGTGAATTTGTCGATCTCACTGGCGCCTCCGGCGCCGCCTATCGCTTCCGGCTCTGGCCCGAGAACAATCACCACACGCCGACCGCCGGCAACTTCGCGGTGCTTGTCTTCGAAAGCGATCGGCCCCGGATCGTCGCGCTCGGGGTCAGCAGCGATCTTTCGCGGGCCCGGACGGCCGCGCAGGAGTCGCTCGACTCCTCTTCCGGCCACCTTTTCACGCGGCTGAACGTTTCGCGCTCGGCGCGCCACGCCGAACATGAGGACCTTCTCGCCAGCCAACCCGGCGTGGTCGCCCTCAATCACGAGATCTAGCCGACCGCCTCGGCCCGCCGGCCGCGACGCAGCTCGCCCGGCGGCACACCCAGGTGCCGTTTGAAGGCCCGGCTGAACGCCGGCACCGAATCATAGCCGAGCCGGCCGCCGACCTCGGCGATGCTCAAGCCCTGCTCAATCAGGAGCGTGCTCGCCAGGTACATCCGCCAGCGGGTGAGATAGCGCGCGGGCGACAGGCCGAGCGCCTTGGTGAAGCGTTCGGCGAACAGGGAGCGGGAAAGGCCCGCGACCCGCGCCAGGCATTCGATGGACCAGCTGCGGGCCGGATCTTCGTGCATCGCGGCCAGGGCCCGGCCGATCCGCGGGTCGCGGATGGCGGCCATCCAGCCCTCCGCCTCCTGCCCGCCTTCGCGGACCCACGCGCGGATCAGCCGCGTGATGATCACGTCGGCGAGCCGCGAGAGCACGGTCGCTGCGCCGATCCCCTGCTCCAGGACCTCGTCGGCCATGGCCGACAACAGCGCCGGCAGGGTCGGATCGCTTTGCGCCTTCGGCACAGTCACCACCTCGGGCATGAGGTCCAGCAACGGGTTGAGACAGGGCTCGCGAAAGCGCACGGCGCAACAGGCGATCACGACGCTCGAGCCTTCGTCGCCTTCCAGCCGGTAGACCCGATCGCCGATCGCCTGCATGGGCATGTCCTGGATGCAGGTGGTCTGGCCGCAAGGCCCATCGCTCAGGCAGTGGGTCGCGGCCTTGGGCAACAACACCGCATCCCCGGCCGTGAGCTGCAGCGGATCGCGCCCCTCGATCCGGAGCCAACAGGTCCCCTCGACCACGAAGTGCAGCCGCGCCGAACCGTCCTTCGGAAAATTGACGCCCCACGGCGTCGACAGCCGGCACGAGCCGTAGGAAACCCCGACGATCCGCAGATCCTTCAGGATGCGGCTCAAGGGATCCTCGTTCACGACGAGGTGGAGATCCCGTCCAGAGATCTCCCCTCGTTCAGGCGCCGCGCTACGGGCGCTTGCCTGGGAAGCCATTCATTCGCTCCGGCGACAGCTCAGGAGCGAGAGATGTGAACGAATGCTCGGCCGAGCTATGCCTCGCCTTCCAAAAATCTTCGCCGATCGTCCGAAAGCGATCATGCGGCGCAGCTCGCCGCGCGCGCCGGCGACGGCGCACGTCCAGCACGGCGACGGCCCCAAGGGCGCAGGCCAGCGCGCAATAGGCGGGAGCGCCGAGCACCCCGAAACGGTCGACCAGCAGGCCGCCCATGACGGCGCCGGTGGCGATGGCGACCTGGAAGGCGGCCGTCAGCAGTCCGCCCCCGATCTCGGCGCGATCGGGGGCATCGCTCACCATCCATGACTGTAGTCCCACAGGCAGCGCGCCGAACGCCATGCCCCAGAGGGTGAGCGCCAGGCCCGCGCTCCAGGGCGAGGCTCCGGCGCTCATCATGATCGCCATGGCCGCGGCGACGCCGGCGGCGCCGGCGATCACCGCCAGCTTCGGATCTCGCTCGGCCAGGAAGGCGCCGGCGAAGTTGCCCAGGAAGCCCGCGCATCCGAACGCCAGCAGCACCAGCGAGATGGTCGCGACTTCCAGCTCGGCGACCTGCTCGAGGACCGGGCGGATATAGGTGAATCCGGCGAAATGGCCGGAGATGATCGCGATCACCGCCCCCAGCACCAGCAGAACCGGCCTCCGACCCGCGACTTCCACCAAATCGCTCAGTCGCGACGCCGCGGTCGGGCGCAACTTCGGCAGGGTCAGCCAGACCGCGGCCAAGGCGAGCACGCCCACGCCGCCGGCGATTATGAACGCCGCGCGCCAGCCCCACAGGTCGCTGACATAGGCCCCGACGGGAGCGGCCGAGACCGTGGCCACCGAAACCCCCGTGAAGACGATCGACATGGCCCTTGCCAGCGCCGACATCGGCACGAGGCGCATGGCCGTGGCCGCCGCCATCGACCAGAAGCCGCCCAGGCTCGCCCCCAGCAGCACGCGGGCGACCAGCAGCATGGGAAGGTTCGTCGCTGCGGCGGTTATCATATTCGAGGCTCCCAGCAGGAGCAGCAGTCCGATCAGCACCTTGCGCCGATCCCAACGACTCGTGACCACCGGCACGAGCAGGGCGGCGAAGGCCCCGACCACGGCGGTCGCGGTCACCGCCTGTCCCGCCGCGCCCAGACTCACCTCCAGATCGGCCGCCAGCGGGGTCAGCACGCTGGCCGGCAGGAACTCCGCCGTCACCAAGGCGAAGACGCTCAGCGAAAGGGCTACGATCCCTGGCCAGGCCGCACGCTCCGGCTCGGCGGCGGACACATCGACGACTTCGGCCAGATCGGCGGAGCGGGCTTCGTACATTCATACCTCCAGGCGTGCCGCGCCGAGGTATGAAGACGGCTCCGGCGGCTCAATCGCAGAACCGCCGGAAATCTTGTCCGTCCGTCCGAGCTTCAGCCCTCGCTCTTCACCAGCGGCGGCCGATAGCGCGCGACAATGTCCTCATGCTCGGTGATGCGGCTGGAGCGCGCCACATTGAGCCGCAGATAGAGCCGCTCCGCCTGGTGTTCCTCGACCGCGGTCTGCCAGAGCGCCTTGGCGTTCATCAGGCTCTGGGTCTCCCCGCAGCCGACCACCTGCACCCCCTGGCCTTCACGCCGGACATAGACATAGTTGCCCGCCGTGGCCGGCAAGCCTCGCTCCACGTCCTGGGCGCGGAAACGGTAGAGCGCGCCGCTGGCGCCCTCGATGTCGAGCAGATCTTTCACTTCGGTCCTCCCACCCCTCGCCGCTTGCGCGACTCGCCCGGCAAGAACAAGGCGAGAGCTGGGCGAGGAGGCGGCGGAGCTTCACCGGAAGGTGAGGCCCTCGAACTCCCCGGATTCCCGCCATTTCTTGATGTAGCGGAAATAGGCCGCGGGTCCGGCGGGATAGCCCACATTGAGGCGGGAAGCAGGCGTCGGGGCCTGCCCCTCGTTGTTGTAGTAGCCGGGCGTGCAGTCCGGCGCGCCCATCATCCGTCCCGCCCCGGTCAGCAGCAGTTCGACCCAGGCGTCCTGCGCCTCCTTGGTCACCTCGATCTCCTTGCAGCCGCGCGCCAGGCCGTGGCTGACCACCGCCCCGATGGTCCGCCCGGTATCGGTCAGGTTATGCGGCACGTTGGAGATCAGGTTCGCACCTTGCGTCGGCTGCACGAAGAAGGCGTTGGGGAAACCGTGAACGTGAATCCCGTGCTTTGACCGCATTCCGTCGCCCCAGGCTTGCGACAGCGTCAGCCCGCCGCGCCCGACCACCTCGAAGCCTGCGCGGCGCTTGTACTCCGTCCCCACCTCGAAGCCGGAGGCGTAGATGATGCAGTCGACCTCGTACTCGACGCCGGCCACGACGAAGCCCTTCTCGGTGATCCGCTCGACGCCCTTGCCGTCGGTGTCCACCAGTTGCGTACTGGGATTGTTGAACGCCTGCAGGTAGGCGTCGTGGAAGCATGGCCGCTTGCAGAGCTGCCGGTACCAGGCCTTCAGCTTCTGGGCCGTGTCGTGGTCTTCCACGATGGCGTCCACCCTGGCGCGGATCTCCTCCATCTTCTCGAAATCGGAATCCTCGAACGCCGCCAGCATATTGGCGGGCGTGCGCTTATCCGGGGGGAGCTGGACGATCTTGCTGCGGATGCGGCGCGACAGGTCCGTCCAGCCATCCTGCACCAGATCCACCTCGGCCGTTCCGCCCGCCTGGTTCTCGGTGAAGTTTTCCAGCCAGCGCTGTTGCCAGCCGGGCGTGGCCACACCCGCGAACCACTCGGGGTCGATCGGCGCATTCGCCCGCACGTCCACGGAAGACGGCGTCCTCTGCACCACGAAGAGCTGCTTGCAGGCGCGCGCGAGATGCGGAACCGCCTGCACCGAGGTTGCGCCGGTCCCGATGATCGCCACCCGCTTGTCCGCGAGCTTCTCCATCAGCGCGCCCTTGGGATCGCCTCCCGTATAGCCGTAGTCCCAGCGGCTCGTATGGAAGGAGTGCCCCTTGAAGCTCTCCAGACCGGGAATGCCCGGCAGCTTGGGCACGTGCAGCGGACCCGTTCCCAGACCGATGAAGCTCGCCGTGAACCGGTCCCCGCGGTTGGTGGTGATCACCCACCGCGACTGGGCCTCGTCCCAGTCCAGGCCCTTCACCTCGGTGTGGAACAGGGCGTTCTCATAGAGCCCGTACTGCCGCCCGATCCGCTGGCATTGCTCAAGGATTTCAGGCGCATGAGCGTATTTCTCGCTCGGCATGTGCCCGGTTTCTTCAAGCAGCGGCATGTAGATCATCGAGGCGGTGTCGCACTGCGCGCCCGGGTAGCGGTTCCAGTACCAGGTGCCGCCGAAGTCTCCGCCCTTCTCGACGATCCGCACGTCGCGAACGCCCGCCTCAACGAGCCGCGCGCCGGTCACGAGTCCTGCGAACCCGCCGCCTACGAAGGCGAAGGTCACGTGATCGGTCTTCGGCGCCCGCTCGACGAAGGGGGTATAGGGGTCATCCAGGTAGTGGGCGAGCCGGCCGGTGACCTCAAGGTATTGGTCGTTGCCGTCAGGCCGCAGACGCTTGTCCCGCTCCTCGATGTACTTGGCCAGGAGCGCCTTCTTGTCGATCGCGCGGCCTTGGGCGGGGGCGGAGTCAATCTCCAGCGTCATGGGCTTCCTCGCTTCAATGGATTCGGAGTATTTTTCGAACTTATAGTATGGAGCTCGACGACGGCAAACGCTCGTTTGAACCGAACTGAGGCTGTGAGAGCCCCGACTTCGCTCTTCGATTGAACCGACCCCCGCGCTTCGGCGTTCCCCGACAAGCTGAACAGCAGGCGGGGGACACATGGCGGCAAGTCGTTTCGACCGGGGAGTCCGCACGGCCGCCCTGATCGGAGCCGTGACCCTAAGCCTCGCCGGATGCGGCCGGGGCGGCCAGCAGGCGGCCGCGCCGCCGCCCCCGGAAGTGGAGGTGGTCACCCTCGCGCCGCGCTCCGTCGACGAGGTGGTCGAACTGCCCGGCCGCGTAGAGGCTGTCCGCACCGCCGAGGTCCGCGCCCGCGTCGACGGCATCGTCCAGCGCCGGCTCTATGAAGAGGGCACCGACGTGAAGGCCGGGACCCCGCTCTTCGCCATCGACCCGCGGGAAATGCGGTCCGCCGAGGCCAGCGCCAGGGCGACGCTGCAGCGGGCCGAAGCCACCCTCGCCAACGCCCGCAAGGATCTCGCGCGCTACACGCCCCTCGTCGAACGCAAGGCGATCAGCGCCCAAGAATATGACGCCGCGCTCGCCGCTGTCCGCCAGGGTGAGGCCGATGTCGCCTCGGCCCGCGCCGCGCTCGATCGCGCCGAGCTGAACCTCAGCTACACCACGGTCACCGCGCCGATCGCCGGCCGGGTCGGCCGCGCCGAGGTGACCGAGGGCGCCCTGGTGAGCGCCGCCGAGGCGACCCTGATGACGCGGGTCGAGCAGCTCAGCCCGACCTATGTCCGCTTCTCCCTCCCCAATGCCGAAATCCTGGAGCTTCGCCGCCGCGCCGCCGCCGGCCAGCTGGCCCTGCCGCGGCTCGATCGCGTCGAGGTCACCCTCGTTCTCGAGGACGGCACGACCTACGGCCACGTCGGTCACCTGAACTTCCTCGACCAGGCGGTCGATCCCACCACCGGCGGCCTCCTCCTGAGGGCGCAGTTCCCAAATCCAGACCGCCTGCTGCTGCCGGGGCAGTTCGTCCGCGCCCATCTCACCGGCGCTCCGATACCCAATGCGATCACCATTCCTCAGCGCGCGGTCCAGCTCTCCGGCGAGAAGGCCAATGTGATGGTGGTCGCCGCCGACGGTACGGTTTCGGCGCGGCCGATCGAGCTCGGCTCGATGATCGGCGACCAGTTCGTGGTCAATTCCGGCCTCAAGGCCGGCGAGCGGGTCATTACGGACGGCATCCAGAAGGTCCGTCCCGGGCAGAAGGTCACCATCGCCAAAGCCAAGGCTCCGACCGCCACGCCAAAGTCCGGCGCGCGATAGAGCGGGAAGGAGGCGGCCATGAACAGCAGCTTCTTCGCCCACCGGCCGGTCTTCGCCTGGGTCATCGCCCTCGGAATCCTGCTCGCCGGGATCATCGCCCTGCGCAGCCTGCCTATCGAACAGTATCCGACTGTCGCGCCGCCTTCCCTGACGCTCTCCCTCACCTACCCCGGCGCCGACGCGGCGACGCTCGATCAGAACGTCACCTCGGTCATCGAGAAGGAGATGAACGGCGTCCCAGGCTTCCTCTACATGGAGGCCACCAGCCGCTCCAACGGCACCGCCCAGATCAGCGTCACCTTCAAATCCGGCACGGACATCAACATCGCCCAGATGGAGGTGCAGAACCGTCTCAGTCGCGTCGAACCGCGCCTGCCCGAGGAGGTTCGCCGGCAGGGGGTCCAGGTGAACGCCGCCAATTCCGGTTTCCTCATGCTGGTCGCCCTGACCTCCAAGAGCGGGCGCACAAGCACGCTGGAGCTTGGGAACTTCGCCTCCAACAATATCGTGGACGAGCTGCGCCGCGTGCCCGGCGTCGGCGACGTGCGGCTGTTCGGCACCGAATACGCCATGCGGATCTGGCTCGATCCGGAAAAGCTCGCCGGCTACGGCCTCTCGGCGTCCGAGGTGCTCGCCGCCGTTCAGGAACAGAACAGCCAGACCGCCGGCGGCAGCCTGGGCGATCAGCCGACCGCCGAGAACAGCCAGCTCAACGCCACCGTCATCACTCAGAACCGGTTCACCACGCCCGAGCAGTTCCGCCAGATCATCCTGCGCGCCAATCCCGACGGCTCCACCATCCACCTAGGGGATGTGGCGCGGGTGGAACTGGGCGCCGACAGCTATCTCACCGGCTCGACGCTCAATGGAAAGACCATGGCGGGCATGGGTATCCAGCTCACCGCGGGCGCCAATGCGCTCTCGACCGCCGAAGGCGTGCGCGCGCGTCTGAACGAGCTCGCCAGGACCTTCCCGGAGGACATCACCTGGACGACGCCTTACGACACCACGCCGTTCATCAGCGCCTCTGTCGAAGAGGTCGTGAAGACCCTGGTCGAGGCGATGGTCCTGGTCTTCATCGTCATGTTCCTGTTCCTGCAGAACTGGCGCGCGACCCTCATCCCGACCATCGTCGTGCCGGTGGCGCTCGCCGGCGCCTGCTTCGGGCTGCTGATCTTCGGCTATTCGATCAACATCCTTTCCCTGTTCGGCATGGTGGTGGCGATCGGCATACTCGTCGACGACGCCATCGTCGTGGTCGAGAACGTCGAGCGGATCATGGCCGAGGAGGGCCTGCCGCCACGCGAAGCCACGGTGAAGGCCATGGGCCAGATCACCTCCGCCATCATCGGCATCACCCTGGTGCTGATGACGGTTTTCCTGCCGATGGCGTTCTTTCCCGGCACTTCCGGCGGCATCTATCGGCAGTTCTCGGTCACCCTGGCGGTCTCCATCGGCTTTTCCGCGGTCCTCGCCCTCAGCCTGACGCCGGCCCTCTGCGCCACCCTGCTCAAGCCGCATCGCGACCATGTGGAGGAGGCCCGGCCGCGCCATCCTGCCCTGGCCTTCGTCGATCGCTTCCTCGGCGGCTTCAATCGCGGCTTCAACCGCGTCGCCGATCGCTATCAGTCCGGTGTCGGGCGGATGCTCTCGGCGCCGCTGCGCTGGCTGGCTGTCTTCCTCGTCGCGGTCCTGCTCACCGGCCTGCTCTACACCCGGCTCCCCGGCGGCTTCCTGCCTTCCGAGGACCAGGGCGTGCTGCTGGTGACCATCGACGCCCCGCCAGGCGCCACCGCCGACCGCACCCAGCTCGCCATCGACGAAGCCCGCGAGTTCTTCCGCCAACAGCCCGAAGTGCGGAATATCGTGATGATCAACGGCTTCAACTTCTTCGGCCAGGGCCAGAACGCCGCCATGGGCTTCATCTCCCTGCATCCGTGGGAGGAGCGGGCCGGAGCCGAACACGGCGTCGATGCGCTCAGCGCCCGCGCCATGGCCGCCCTGTCGCAGGTCAAGACCGCCAACATCTTCGCCCTCAACCCGCCGCCCATCCCCCAGCTCGGGACCTCCAGCGGCTTCAGCATGAAGATCCAGAGCCGCGGCGGGGCCGACACGGCTGCGCTCACGGCGGTCCGTGACCAGGTCCTGGCCGAAGCCGCCAAGAGCCCGCTGCTGGTCGGGGTCCGCGCCGAGGGCCAACCGCCCGCGCCCCAGCTCTATCTGGATATCGACCGGGTGCGCGCCCGCGCCCTGGGCGTGAGCATCGGGGACATCAACGCCACCCTCTCCATCGCCCTGGCCTCCGCCTACGCCAACGACTTCACCTACAGCGGCAATATTTCCCGCGTGCTGATCCAGGCCTCGGCCGAGCAGCGCATGACGCCCAGCGACCTCCTCAACCTGCAGGTCCGCAACTCCGACGGCGAGATGGTGCCCTTCTCGGCCTTCAGCCGCACGGAATGGACCGCCGGTCCGCCTCAGCTCCAGCGCTACAACGGCTATCCGGCGCTCACCGTCTCGGGGGCGGCCGCGCCGGGCCGCTCCAGCGGCGCGGCCCTGCAGGAGATGGAGGCGATCGCCGACCGCGTGCTGCCGAGCGGCTTCGGCTACGAATGGACGGGTATCGCCTTCGAGGAAAAGCAGGCCGGCGCCCAGGTCGCCATGCTCCTGGCGCTCTCTCTGCTCATCGTCTTCCTGGTGCTTGCGGCCCTCTATGAAAGCTGGCCCATCCCGCTCTCGGTCCTGCTGGGCGTGCCCATCGGCGTCATGGGAGCGGTGATCTTCACCCTGCTGCGAGGACTTTCGGCGGATATCTATTTCAACGTCGGCCTCATCACCATCATCGGGCTCTCGGCCAAGAACGCGATCCTGATCGTGGAATTCGCCATCGAGCAGGAGGAGGCCGGCAAGAGCACCCGCGAGGCCATCCTCCAGGCCGCGCGTCTGCGCCTGCGCCCGATCGTCATGACGTCGCTGGCCTTCATCCTCGGCATGGTCCCGCTGTTCATCGCCACCGGAGCGGGCGCGGCCAGCCGCCAGGCGGTGGGCACGGGCGTGATCGGCGGCATGATCGCCGTCACGCTGCTGGGCGTCTTCCTCACCCCCGTCTTTTATCTCTCCGCGCGCCGCTGGCTCAGTCGCGGCAGGCTGCACAGCGGCCCGTCTTCCGAAGAGGAGGCGCCCCATGCGTAGCTGGGCCCTTCTTATGGCCGCAGGGCTTTCCGCCTGCTCCTCGGCTCCGCGCTATGATCAACCGACGTCGCCGGTCGCTTCGACCTTCCCCCTGGCCGACACGCCGCCCGGGGCGGTGACGGCGCCGCAGCTCGCCTGGCGCGACTTTTTCCGCGATCCCCGTCTCCAGCGCGTCATCGAAACCGCCCTGGTCCGAAACCGCGACCTGGCCGTCGCCGTGGCCCAGATCGAACAGGCCCGCGCCCAATACCGCATCCAGCGCTCACAACGACTGCCGAATGTCGATCTCGGCGGCTCGGGCGTCCGCACGCGCCAGCCGGCCGAGCTCACCGGCGTCGGCCAGGCCGTGACCGCCGAGAGCTACGACCTCGATGTCGGGATCGCCTCCTTCGAGCTCGACTTCTGGGGACGGGTCCGAAACCTCTCCGAGGCCGCGCGCTACAACTATCTCGCCACCGTCGAGGCCCAGCGGGCCTTCCGTCTCTCCCTCATCCGGCAGGTCGCGGTCGCCTATCTCACCCTCCGCGAGAACGAGGAGCGCATCGCGCTGGCCGAACGCACCCTCGCCGCCCGCCGGGAGAGCCTCGAGATCGCACAACTTCGCCTCGACGCCGGCGTCACCTCCTCCGCCGACTACGATCAGGCCGTGACCCTGCTCACGGACGCCCAGACCCAGCTCGCCGAGCTTCGGCGCACCCGCGCCGTGGCCGAGAACCTCCTGACGGTGCTCATCGGCGGTCCCATTGACGTGGCCGCCCTCCCGCCCCGCCTGCCCTTGGCCGAGCAGCAGATGTTCGATCGCCTGGATGCCGGCCTGCCCTCCGACCTGCTCGTCAATCGCCCGGACGTGATCCAGGCCGAGAACCAACTCCGCGCCGCCAACGCCAATATCGGCGCCGCGCGCGCGGCCTTCTTCCCCCGCATCACCCTGACCGGCGCCACCGGCTTCGCCTCTCGGGAGCTCGACAATCTTGTGGGCGATGATCGGCGCGCCTGGAACTATGGCGGCGGCTTCACCCTGCCGCTCCTCGATTGGGGCGCGCGCCAAGGCGACCTCGACGCCGCCAAGGCCGAGCGCGACATCGCCGCGGCGACCTACCAGCGCACGGTGCAGACCGCATTCCAAGATGTCGCGGACGCCCTGGCGGGCCGGCGCTACATCGCCGAGCAGATCCTTGCGCAGGAGCGCGCCGTCGCCGCCCAGGAGCGCCTGGCTGAGACCGCGCGCCTTCGCTACGCCAACGGCATCGCTATCTATCTCGAGGTGCTGGACGCCGAGCGGAACCTTTTCGCCGCTCAGCAGTCCCTTCTCCAGCTCCGCGGAGCCAGCCTCCGCAACCAGGCCGCCCTCTATGCGGCTCTCGGCGGCGGCCAGACGGAATAGGCCCATGAACCCGCGCCACCTCGCGCTCGCCCTCGCCGCCCTCGTCCTGACCGCCTGCGCAGAGGGTTCGAACGATCCCTTCGCCGGTTTCGGGGCGCGGCCCCAACTGCCCAGCCCCGAACGTAGCCTCATTCCTACGCTCAACGCGCGCCAGGCGGTCGGCTGGCCTGAGGGCGTCCAGCCCACCGCGCCGGCGGGCTTCACCGTCACCCGTTTCGCCGGCGATCTCGCCCATCCCCGATGGCTGCTGGTGCTGCCGAACGGCGACGTCCTGGTCTCCGAAGCTTCGTCGGAGCCCAAGCCTGCCAAAAGCATCGGCGACTGGTTCGCAAATCGCCTGCAGGCCAAGGCCGGCGCGCTCATGGAGAGCCCCAACCGCATCATGCTGCTGCGGGACGCCGATGGGGACGGTGTCGCGGAGGTCCGCAGGGTCTTCGCGCAGGGCTTGAAACGCCCCTTCGGCATGACGCTTACCGGCGGCCAACTCTATGTCGCCAACGACGATGGCGTCGTCGCCTTCGACTATGTCGACGGCCAGACTTCCGTCAGCGGCCAGGGTCGGAAGGTGTTCGACCTGCCTGGCGGCCCGATCAACCACCACTGGACCAAGAATGTCGTCGCCAGCCCCGACGGCTCGCGGCTCTACGCCACCGTCGGGTCGAACTCCAATGTCGGCGAGAACGGCATGGAGAACGAGGCCGGCCGCGCCGCGGTCGTCGAGTACCCGCTCCCCTCAGGACCGGCGCGCATCTACGCCTACGGCCTGCGCAATCCGAATGGCTTAGACTTCGAACCCGTGACCGGCGCGCTTTGGACCGCCGTGAACGAGCGCGACATGCTCGGCGACGACCTGGTCCCCGACTACATGACCAGCCTGAAGGACGGCGGCTTCTACGGCTGGCCCTACAGCTATTTCGGCCAGCACGTGGACGATCGCGTCAAGCCGCCGCGACCGGATCTCGTGGCTAAGGCCATCGTTCCCGACTACGCCCTCGGCTCCCACACCGCGTCCCTCGGCCTCGTCTTCTACAGGGCCGAGCTCTTTCCCCCGCACTATCGCGGCGGTGTCTTCATCGGCCAGCACGGCTCGTGGAACCGCCGTCCGCCCAGCGGCTACCGCGTCGTCTTCATCCCCTTCGCCAACGGGCGGCCCAGCGGACCGCCCGAGGCGTTCCTCACCGGCTTCCTGAACGAGAAGGACGAGGCGCAGGGCCGCCCGGTTGGTATCGCCGTGGACAAGGCCGGCGCCCTTCTCGTCGCCGACGACGTCGGCAAGGCCGTCTGGCGCGTGACGCCTACTGGAACTTCCAGGTAAGCCCGGCGCCCCACATCCGCGGCGGCCCCGCCACGAAAGTCGGCAGGCCCAAGCTATCGCCCGTGTTGCCCGCGTCGATCAGGTACTCCTCGTCGGTGATGTTGTTGACGAAGGCTTCCAAGGTCAGCGGCTTGCCCGGCGCCGTCCACGAGACCCGCAGATTGGCGAGCCCGTAGCCGTCCTGGAACTCGTCCTGGACATTGTCGGCGACCAGGGCGTTCGGCGGCTGCTGGAAGATCGGCCGATCGTTGTCGTTCCCGAAGAACACCTTGCTCTGCCAAGTGTAGCTCGGCCGCACCGAAACCTCGCCGCCCAGGACGTCGAAGCGCCAGTTCGCCCCAACCGATAGCGAGTGGTCCGGCGAAAGACGGAAGCGGTTGCCGTCATAGGCCCCGTCCTTGAACCGCGCGTGGCTGTAGGCGTAGGTCGCAAAGAGGTCGAGGCCCGAGAGCACGGCCCATTCGGCCTGCGCCTCCAGGCCATAGGCTTCCGCCTTGCCGGCGTTGGTCACCACGAACAGCGTCCCTTGCTGCTCGACGGTCTGGAAGTTGTCGTAGTCATAGAAATAGACCGCGCCATCCAGCCGCAGCCGGCGGTCCAGCAAGGCCGCCTTGGCGCCGAGCTCGTAGCTGTCCACCGTCTCGGCCTCGACCTCGGCGAACCTCGCCGGCGCATAGGGTTGGCTGGGCGCGCTGGCGGCCAGCACCTCTGGCAGTCGGCCCCGCGCATAGGACGCGTAGACATTGGCGTCTTCGCTGAACTTGTACCGGCCCACCAGGCGCCAGGTGAAGCCGGAATTGTCCAGGTCCTGCTCCACGGGCGTTCCATTGGCCGAGGTCGGCTGGAACGTCAGGCCGAACATCGGCAGCTGGGTGTCGGGAATGAACTGGACCAACGGGCTCTGCAGCGCGCCGACGATGGCGTTCGCCTGCGCCAGCCCCTGGGCCGTGCCGCTCGCCGCCAGTTGCGAGGCGCCGACCAGCCCGCCCAGCACGCTGCGGCCGCCGACCGTCCGCGCGCCAAAGCCGGTGGTCTTGTCGTCGCGCGTGTAACGCAGGCCCGCGGAGACCTCCAGCCGCTCCGTCACGTCGAACGTCACGTCGCCGAAGAGGTCCAGGGAGTTCAGCTCGCTCGTGTTGCTCGCCTCCTCCACATGGTTCGGTCGAAGGTTGGCGGCGATGGCGCGGGCCTGGACCGGGGTGAGCACAAGCCGCCCGCCGCTCGTCTGCGCCGCCACGCCCTGCACCAGTTGGCCGACGAAGGCGGTGTTGGCGAACAGGGCTTCCGGCGCGGGCGTGGTCGCCGGCAGACCAAGGACAGGCCCGCCGTTCAGCACTCCGGCCAGCTGCGCGACGGCCATCCGCTCGTCGAACTGCAGCGGCAGGCGCTGGCGGCCCTTCTCATGGAAATAGCCGGCCCCGACGAAGCCGCGGACCCGGCCGCCGGCGTCGTAGTTCAGGCGCAGTTCCTGGCTCCACTGCTCGCCGACCGCATCGTTCAGGCCGGTCAGCAGGTTCAGCGACGTCCCGTCCGGATCGAAGGTCTCCTCGCTGTCGAAGCGGCGGACGGCGCTGATCGAAGAAAGGCTGAGAGCGTCATTGATCTCGTAATCGACCAGGGCCGTCGCGCCCCAAACCGTACGCTCCAGGCCAAGCGATCGGCCGCCCTCGAAGTTGGCCGGGGCGCGCAGGGCCGCCGGCTCGCTGGCGCCGCGTCCGGCCAGCACCCGGCCGGTCGCCGGATCGGTCGGCGACATGCGCCCCGACTTGAAGGCCGTGCCCGCCGGCTTGTCCCGCTGGTAATTGACGATGAAATCGGAGCTCAACCGGTCGTTCGGCTCGAAATGGGCCGAGATCCGCCCGGCCCAGCTGTCCACCGACTGGAAGTCTTCGCCGCCGAGGGCGTTCTCCACATAGCCGTCGCGCTGGCGCATCCGGCCCGAGAACCGCAGGGCGAAGGCCTCGCTGATCGGGATGTTTACCGCGCCTTCGGCGAGCACGTACGAATAGTCGCCGCCCTCGGCGCGCAGATAGCCGTCGAAGCCGCTGGGATCGGCCTTCTTCTGGATGATGTTGACGCCGCCGATCAGGGCGCCGCGGCCAAACAGCGTCGATTGCGGCCCCTTGGCCACTTCGATCCGCTCCAGGTCGAACAGCTCCACATAGGAGCCCTGCGCCTTCGAGATCGAAACCCCGTCCTGGAACACCGAGACACGGGCTTCCGAATAGGCGTTGGTCTCGTCGGAGGTGATGCCACGCACCACGAAGCCCGGATTGTTCGGCGACTGCTCCTGCACCTCGAAGCCGGGCGTGAAGAGGGCCACGTCGGCGAAGTCCTGGACGCCCAGGTCCTCCAGCCGCTGGGCCGAATAGGCGGTGAGCGACATCGGCACGTCCAGCGCCTGTTGCTCGCGCTTCTGCGCGGTGACCACGATCTCTTCGACGGCGGTGATTTCCTGGGCGTGCGCCGCCCCGCCCATAAGCGCGAACGCGCTCGCCGCGGCCAGCAGCCGCGTCCTGAACACTTGCATGACTATCCCCTGGCGCCTGGGAGCGGCGCGCTAGCTTCGCCGTTAGAGGACGTCGATGACGAGGTGATGAATTTTGACCGAGCAGAACGCCGCTTCGCGGCCCCCTCCACCGGCTACGCCGGTCCCCCTCCCCCAGAGGGGAGAGGACCTAACTAGATGCTCCCCGCTGGGCGAGCTGTCAGCCGCAGGCTGAATGAGGGGGCGCCGCAGCCGGTCCTCAGACCCTTCCGGTCACCGGAACCAGCGCGCCGGTCACCGCCCTCGCCTCTTCCGAGGCCAGGAACAGCATCACCGCCGCCAGGTCGGCCGGCGCCACCCAACTCGAGAAATCCGCATCGGGCATGTCGGCTCGGTTGGTCGGGGTGTCGATGATCGAGGGCAGCACCGCGTTGACGGTCACCCCGTCCGCCTTCAGCTCTTCGGCCAGGGCCTCGGTCAGCTTGTGCACGCCCGCCTTCGACGCGGCGTAGGCGCCCATGCCGAAGGCCGCCCTGACCGCTCCGTTAGCGCCCACATTGACGATCCGGCCGGACGCGCTGCGTCGCAGGTGCGGGATGGCCGCTCGGCTGGCGTTGGTCGCCGTCAGCACGTTCATCCGGAAGAGGCTGTGCCAGGTTTCCCAGGAACCCGCCTCCAGGGTCTCCCATCGGAAGCCGCCGGCCACATTGATCAGGGCGTCCAGGCCGCCGAAGCGATCGGCCGCCGCATCGACGGCCGCGCCGGCTGCGACCGCGTCGGTCAGGTCGACTCCGCCCTGGAAGAAAGCCTTGTCGCCGAGTTCATAGGCGACCTCGGCGTGCGGGGCGAAGTCGATCAATGCGACCTGCGCCCCGCCGGCGGCGGCGGCTCTCGCCACCGCCGATCCCAGGACCCCCGACGCACCTGTGATAGCGAAGATGCGTCCGGCCATGGGTTTCCTCTACTGAATTAGAGTCGCTCGACAATGGTGACGTTGGCCATACCACCGCCTTCGCACATCGTCTGCAGGCCATAGCGGCCGCCGCGCTGCTCGAGGGCGTTCAGCAGGGTGGCCATCAGCTTGGTGCCGGAGGCGCCGAGCGGGTGGCCCAGCGCGATCGCGCCGCCATTGACGTTGATCTTGGCCGGATCGACGCCAAGCGACTTGATATAGGCCACCGGCACCGAACCGAACGCCTCGTTCACCTCGAAGAGGTCGATGTCGTCCACCTTCATGCCCGCCTTCTTCAGGGCGCGCTCGGAGGCCGGCAGCGGCGCTTCCAGCATGATCACCGGATCGTGGCCCATCAGCGACAGGTGATGGATGCGCGCCAGCGGCTTGACGCCCAGTTCCTTCAGACCCTTCTCCGACACCACCATCACAGCCGAGGCGCCGTCGCAGATCTGGCTCGAGGAGGCGGCGGTCAGGCGGCCGCCCTCCTGCAGCAGCTTCACGCCCTTGATGGCGTCGAGGCTGGCGTCGAAGCGGATGCCTTCATCGACATTGTGGATCGTCTTGTTGCCGTCCGCGTCGACGACCTCGACCCCGACGATCTCGTTCTTGAAGTGGCCGGCCTGGGTCGCGGCGATGGCGCGCTGGTGCGACTGGTAGCTGTATTCGTCGATCTCATCCTTGGTCAGGTCGTACTTCGCGGCCACCATCTCGGCGCCGGCGAACTGGCTGAACTGGATGTTCGGATACCGCTCCTGCATCCGCGGGCTCATATAGTGCCCAAAGCCGTTCTTGGCCGGCAGGGCCGCCGAAAGGCCCATGGGCACGCGGGTCATGCTCTCGACGCCCGCGGCGATCACGACGTCCATGGTGCCGCTCATCACCGCCTGGGCGGCGAACTGCAGCGCCTGTTGCGAGGAGCCGCACTGACGGTCGACGCTGGTCCCCGGCACGCTCTCCGGCAGCTTTGAGGCCAGGACCGCGTTCCGCGCCACGTTGATCGCCTGTTCGCCGACCTGGCCGACGCAGCCCATAATCACGTCTTCGACCAGGGCCGGATCGGCGCCCGTACGGTCCATGATGTCGTTGAGCACGACCGCGCCCAGATCGACCGGATGCCAGTCCTTCAGCTTGCCGCCCTTGCGCCCGCCGGCCGTGCGCGTCGCTGCGACGATATAGGCTTCGCCCATTGTTCCGCTCCCGATGAAATGCGCGTCCGTCGCGCGTCGCGGACTCATGTAAGAGCACGACGCTGCGTAAGCCAACCGGGGCGTTTTGAAGCTCGGCGAGCAAACCTTTTCCTGTTCGTCATCCCGGTCGCGTCAGCGTCCGGGGAGCCATACGCCCAGATTCAACCAGCGAGTTCGATGCCTGTGGACGGCCGGGACCTTGCGGCCGGCCATGACGACCTGGAAAATGGTCTCGGACCGCGTAGCGGCCTTCCTCATCCCGAGAACGTCGCCGCCAGGATCTTCTCCAGCCACTCGGCGTCCACCTCGTCGAAGGCGGCCCGCTCGGTGGCGTCCACGTCCAGCACCGCGATCAGGTCGCCGCCGGGACCGAACACCGGCACGACGATCTCGCTCGCCGAGCGGCTGTCGCAGGCGATGTGCCCCGGAAAGGCGTGCACGTCCGGAACGATCTGGGTCTTGCCCGTCTCGGCCGCGGTCCCGCACACGCCCCGTCCGAAGGCGATGCGCAGGCAGCCCAGCGTGCCCTGGTAGGGGCCTACCACCAGCTCACGCTTCTTGGCGGGATCAACGACGTAGAACCCGGTCCAGAAGAAGCTCTCGAAACTCGCCGCCAGCATGGACGACACCGTGGCCATCCGCGCCGTGAGGTTGGGCTCGCCCTCCAGCACGGAGGCGATCTCCTCGGCAAGCACGGCGTATCGCTCCGCCTTGGCGGCGGGCAGGGTCAGTTCGTTGAAGGCTTCGGCCATGCGCGGCTATATACGGTCGCTCCGGCCCCGCCGCCAGCGGGGCCCTGACGGGAGCGTTTCATGACCAGCGGCATCGGCGGTTCGACGGCTCAGGCCGAGTTCGCGGAGCTGCGACCGTGGCCCAATCCGGCCCCGGCCATCAGCCGCCGGGAACGCCAGGCGCGCCTGGCCCGCGCTCGCGAGCTGATGCGCCAGATCGGCGCCGAAGCCCTCATCATCGGGGCTGGGGACAGTCTCCGCTACTTCGCCGGCGTTCCCTGGGGCGCAACCGAGCGTCTGGTGGCCATGGTGCTGCCGCTGGAAGGCGCCCCGCGCATGGTCTGCCCGCGCTTCGAGCTCGGCTCCTTGGAAGCCTCTCTCGGCGTCGACGCCGAGATGCTGCTATGGGAGGAGCACGAGAGCCCCTACGAGCTCGTCGCCCGCGCCGCGACCGGGGCGACGTCGCTGGCGATCGACCCCGCCCTGCCCTTCTTCGCCTTCAACGGGATCGCCAAGGCGGCGCCTGCCCTGACGCTGCTGGATGGAGCGCCGGTCGTCGACGGTTGCCGGATGATCAAATCGCCGCCCGAACTCGCTCTCATGAGCCAGGCTAAGGCCATGACCCTGGAGGTCCATCGCCGCGTCGCCCGCATCCTGGCGCCAGGGATCACCACCGGCGAGGTCCGTCGCTTCATCGACCAGGCGCATCGAGCGCTGGGCGCCGACAACGGCTCCTCCTTCTGCGCTGTGCAGTTCGGCCAGGCCAGCGCCTATCCGCACGGTCTGCCCGGCGAACAGGCCCTTGAGGAAGGCCAGATTGTCCTCATCGACACCGGCTGCCAGGTCCAGGGCTACAACTCCGACATCACCCGCACCTATGTCTTCGGCGAACCTTCGGCCGAGCAGCGCCACGTCTGGGAGATCGAGAAACAGGCCCAAGCCGCGGCCTTCGCCGCCGTGAAGCCCGGCGTGCCCTGCGAAGAGATCGACGCCGTCGCCCGGCGCGTCCTCGTCCAGGCCGGCTTCAGCCCCGACTACGAGCTTCCCGGTCTGCCGCACCGCACCGGCCACGGGATCGGGCTCTCCATCCACGAAGCGCCTTATCTCGTCCGGGGTGACAAGACCCCTCTGGCGCCCGGAATGTGCTTCTCGAACGAACCCATGATCGTGATTCCGGATAAGTTCGGCGTCCGGCTTGAAGATCACTTCCATGTGACGCAAGACGGCGCGGCATGGTTTACACAGCCACAGCCTAGTTTAGAAAAGCCCTTCGACTAGGCGCACGTACCGGTTTTTCTAATACAAGGTACACAATTTAGAATTGCGTTATTGTAATCGCAGGTCGTTTGACGCGACGTAATTTGGAGCCTTAGCTACCTCCTGAACGGCCCCGCTAGACGAGGATCGTCAACATGACCTCCGCCCGGGAGCGGGGGCTGGGAGGGAAGAATGCCTAGGTTCTTGTTGGCTTCGGCGTCGGCGATGGCGCTTGTCTGCGCCACCCCCGCCTGGGCGCAGTCCACCAGCGGCGGCGCGCTTATCGAAGAACTGATCGTCACGGCCCAGAAGCGAGAAGAGTCCGTCCAGGACGTGCCGATCGCCGTCTCGGCCTTCAATCAGGAAGCGCTCCGCGCGCAGGGGATCGACACCGCCGGCAACCTCGTCCAGTCGGTGCCCAACCTCACCTTCACCCGCCGCTCGCTGCGCACGAACTTCCAGATCCGCGGGGTCGGCGCGCAACTCGTCTCCACCGGCGGCGACGACGGGGTCGGCGTTCACCACAACAATGTCCCGCTCACCGCCAATCGTCTCGCCGACGCCGAGTTCTACGACGTGGAACGGGTCGAGGTCCTGCGCGGCCCGCAAGGGACCCTCTTCGGCCGCAACGCCACCGGCGGGGTGGTCAATGTGATCACCAACAAGCCTACCGACACCTTCGACGCCTCGGTCACAGCCGAGTTCGGCAACTTCAACAGCTTTAAGTATCAGGGCTTCGTGAACGTGCCCCTGGGCGAGATGTTCTCGCTGCGCGCGGCCGCCTTCGCTTTGCAGCGGGACGGCTACACCAAGAACACCTTGAACGGTCAGGACATCGACGACCGGAGCATCTGGGCCGGACGCGTGACGCTTTCGTTCAATCCCACCGACACCTTCCGCGCCTATCTGCTGTGGGACGGCTTCTCCGAAGACGACACCCGCGGCGCGCGCAAGCAGCTCTGCCAGAAGGATCTTGGCCTCACCAGCGTGCTCGGCGTCCCGACCGGCGCGGCCCAGAGCGCCTTCACGCAAGGCTGCCTGCCGGCCTCGGTCTACGGCTCGGACGTCTACGGCACGACCAACCAGCTCTCCACCTTCAGCGGCATCATCGCGCGGCAGATCGGACTGCAGCCCGTCGACTCCTTCGCCGGAAAGACCATCTCGCGCGACCTTCGCGAGGTGGAGGTCTATGGCCGGCCGATCTACCGCCCGCGCACCGACCTCTACGAACTGAACATGGAGTGGGATGTCACCCCCGCCCTCACCCTCACCTCGCTGACCAGCTATAACGAGAACGAAAACTACAGCCGCGGCGACTCCACCGGCGGCTATTCGTCGGTTCCATTCGGGATCACGCCTTTCACGCCAACGGGTGTGCTCAACGATCCGCAGTTCGGGATCACCGACCGCCTGATGAGCGAGTCCGGCGGCTCTGGCCATAACGAGCAGTGGACCCAGGAACTGCGCCTGCAATCCAACTTCGACGGCGCCTGGAACTTCAATCTCGGCGGCATCTATATCGACTACGAGGCCACCAGCATCACCTATGTGGCCACCAACGCGGCGACCGCCGCGGTGCGCGTCGTCCAGCCCGCGGCCTATATCGATCCGCTCAGGGAGCCGGACTACACGGGCCACAACTATTTCATCAGCCTCAGTGAGTATAAGCTGAAGTCCAAGGCCGCTTTCGGCGAGGTCTATTGGCAGGCGACCGACGATCTGAAGGTCACCCTCGGCCTCCGCTACACCGACGACGAGAAATGGACGCGCGGCAGCGGCGCGACCCTCTTCACGCCCGGCCGTGGCCCCTCCTTCACCGATCCGCAGAAGGTGAAATTCAAGGAAACCACCGGGCGGCTGAACGTCGACTGGTCCCCGGACCTGGCCTTCACCGACCAGACCCTGATCTACGCCTCGTATTCCAGGGGTTATAAGGGCGGCGGTTTCAACCCGCCCGGCGTGGTCGCCCTGGGGCTCAATCCGTCCTACGAACCCGAGTTCGTCAACGCCTTCGAGATCGGCACGAAGAACACCCTGGCCGACGGGCGTCTGCTGTTGAACCTCACGGGCTTCTACTACAAGTACCAGGGCTATCAGATCGGCCGGAGCGTCAACCGCTCCGTTTATAACGAGAACATCGACGCCAAGATTTATGGCGCGGAACTCGAGACCATCTGGGAGCCGATCGACAATCTCCGGCTCAACGCCAATATCGGCTATCTCAACACCGAGATCGAGGAAGGCCGCGTCGTCGACACCTTCAATCGGACCCAGGGAAATTCTGCCTACATCTACGCCAACTCCACCAATGGCGGCTGCATTCTCAACGCCGCGGGCGTGGCGAACCTGCTGAGCCTACCCGGCGGCCAGACCCTGCTCGCCAACTTCGCCTGCGGCGGCACGGGGCGGAGTTCGTCCACAATTGGCGGCCGTCTGCTCGCCGCCGGCGTGCCCGAACCCACGGTCGCCGCCATCGTCGGCTCGGTCTACAACTACGGACCGGACATCGCGCGCTTGGCCAACGGCTCCGGCGAGGGCGTCGTCCAGGATCTGTCGGGAAATGATCTCCCCAACGCGCCCGAATGGACCGTCTCCCTCGGCGCCCAGTATCGCTGGGACCTGCCCGGCGGCTGGAACGCCACCCTGCGCGGCGACTACTATCGCCAGTCCGAAAGCTACATGCGCTACAACAACGCCTTCTTCGACCGCATCGAGGCCTGGGAGAACGTCAACGCCAGCCTGATCTTCGCCAAGCCCGAGATCGACCTGAACGTCCAGTTCTTCGTGAAGAACCTCCTGGACGACGACACCATCGTCGGCTTCGACATCAATGACGAGAACCTGGGCGCCACGCGCAGCGTCTTCCTGCTCGATCCCCGGCTCTACGGGGTCGCCATCACAAAGGGGTTCTGAGGCCGGGAACTCTCGTCATAGTCGAGCTTTATAGAGACGCCAGCCATCAGGGAGACCGGCTCATGGGCGTCTTCAGCTCCATCATGGATAAGATCTTTCATCGCAAGAAGCC
>Ga0065721_10049451_pt1 | contig 34017 bp, 37 predicted proteins | sample Mesricmetagenome_FD_59108 | JGI IMG/M metagenome (GOLD analysis project Ga0065721, IMG submission 59108) | Mesophilic microbial community from rice straw/compost enrichment Sample: eDNA_1 v2 (version 2) | ecosystem: Engineered > Solid waste > Grass > Composting > Bioreactor | place: USA: Davis... | reverse complement strand
TCCCCGTTATCGCGAAGATTCGCAACCCGAACGTACTCCGAAGCCTCGCCACCGATATGAAACGCAAGCACTGTGCTCTCCGTGCCGTCTAACGCTGCCGTTAACCCGGAGCGCGCGTCTTCGCGCGCGATCGGGTTGAACGGCTTGTTGGGCCTGACCAGAAACGCTTGGCCAGCTCTTTCATGGTTTGAAGTGTCCTGGTCCTCTCCGCCCACATGATCTCTGCTCCGTCTTCGATCTCTTCATACACAGGAAGGAGAACGATAATTCCTTCGAACACCCACTGAACGTCGACAGCGTCGGGGCCACCCTTGTACGGTCTGGTATGCGACTTGCCCACCTTGACCATCTTTCGGCGTGCTTCTCACATGTTCTTGGCCTTCACCAGAACTGTATTCTCCCAGCACAGAAAACGCCGCTTCGGATCATTCTTCTTCCGATCGGCCAACTCCACAAACCGAAGCTGGTACGTACCTACATACCAACCGACCGGAGACCTCTCACTCATTTGGCCCAACGCCATTGCTCGCGCGCGTGCGTCTTCGCACGTCGCGTGCAGCAATTTGTTGGAGCGCACGTTCATGCTGAGACGCGTACCACTTCAATGTCGTACTCGTTCTTGCGGACCTTGGTTCGTGCGCGTGCAGCCATGTTGTCCGTCCGAACGAAATAGTACCGAGTACCCGGCATCACAGAGAGCTTCTTCAGTGTCTTGGCCATTCGAGAATCAATAACGCCCTGTGGCTCCAATGACGTTGTGATCTCGGCTGAAATGACCGCTCCACTTGGAAGTACGCCACGAAGGTCTGGTTCATCAGCACCCCCTGTCTGGCGTGGGTTCCATTGGCAAAGCGTTTCTGCGCTGCAGCGTTGGTTCTGGACGAGCCACTCGGCAGCAACAAGAATCATGTGCTCGTGTTGAATCTGGTTTATGTCTTCAGCAGTTTCCTCTCGTAGCTGCATTAGAAGAGCGATGGCTTGCTCAACGCTCGAAACTGAGGCAGCGCATATCGTTTTGACTTGCCCTATTAGATGCTGAGCGTCGACCCAAACCTTTTCCTTGGCTTCAGGCAGTGTCCCGAGGGTTAGCATTCTTGTGCGCTCCAACGCCACGAATGAGCCGCGAGCAAAAGCCGTAGGCTTTTGCGAGTCGGGCGCCCGAAGGGCGCGCACTCGATTCGTTTGTTAGGCTTCACTGCGGTGGACCAGCACGATCGGGTCATGGGCGAAGGTGGAGACTGGCAAAAACAGTAGCCCGAACGGTGGCGACTCGATCATGACGCCTGCCTCCTCCACATTCAATTCCTTCTGCCTTGAAGCCGACTCAATAATTTCCGTGATCGTCCCGGGCACGGTCTCATGCTCAACGAGCACTGAGTCACCGACCTGCATCTCAGTTCCGTCCTGGTACGTGATCATCTGAAACCCAACAACTGGCGCTCACAATCGACGCCGCGCCCTTAAGCTGAAGCATGCCACAAGTGACATTCCAAATGCTGCTCCGTGACTTGACCCCAATCAGAGAGTGACACTAAATTCCGGCCAGGTGCTGAACACACCTTTATCGTAGGCGGAAGCCACTCCCGTCAGCTCAGTGGTTTTTTTGTACCCAGCGTTTCTATGGCCGGGTGGCGCGCAGCCATGCAATACCCGAAAGGGAAAAACTGCGGGCGGCCCTACGACCGTGTTCAAGCACCCGGCCGCCTCTCTGAACAGGAGGCGAAATCGAACGAATCGTAGGAGGCCAGCCATGGCTGATCATTCCGCCGTTTTTCATAACCTGCGCACGCTGACTATCACCGGCACCCGCTACGAGTATCAACTCAACAGTCGCTGGCCGCGACCGCCCGAGGTGCCGTACTTGCGCCTGCGTGGCTACTAGCTCCAACACGCGGGATTCTCCGCGGGACAGCGCGTGAAAGTTACCGTCGCAGACCGATGCATCACGATTGTTCCGGCGCAATGAAATATTGAAGACAGCGGCAGGCGGATGGACCTCTGGCTCTGTCCGCCCGCCTAACGCCCCGGCTGAGCCGCGAGCAAAAGCGCCTCGCTTTTGCGAGTCGGGCGCCCAACGCGCGCGAACTCCAGCCGGATGTTAGGTTCTTTCACTGCCGGCCCCGAATCGACGAAACCCAATCAAGGCCGCGATGCCGATTGCGATGCAAACTGCGGACTCAAGCACCGTGGGCTGCTCGAATGCATACTGGCTGAAGCCAACAATGCTCAGTACCCACGGAAGAAGAGCAGTCACGGTAGCGGCAGATACGATCACCATGAACCCCCAGCGCTTGCGCTTGAGCAGCGCTGAGCCTGCCACTGCCAACGCCGCACCAATGGCAACGATTAGGAGGCTCGATACCTTCCAGTGAAAGGCCCACTGCTGAGCGTCGAACGGCTGGGAAGCAGGAAGGTCAGTCATTGCCTTCGTCATAGTGAACCCCAAAACGCCTACGACGACTGCAGCCAGACCGCCGAGGATGGAGACGACACCTGCAATCCTTGTCTTCACGTTCAGGAACCTAACGCCGCCCATCACGCGCGTGCGTTTTCGCACGTCGCGTGCATGGGCTTGTTGGGTAGCCAATCGAAAGGTTAAGCATTCGCTGAAAGCCTCCGACGCCACTGCCTCTTCTCGATGCTACGGACATCTGGCAGCGCCGCTAGCTGGCTCAAGTAGATGGCGAGATGCGAAAGCTCGTCATCGTTTGGGTTGCCCGTGAACGGCGCAACCTGCACAAGGTTGCCATAGTTTCGAGTGTGCTTTTCTGGACTATCATCAACGACCAAGACCTGTGCGAGGTCATAGCCGCGGCGCTTGAGTTTCTTGAGCGGTTTGGCATCGCACCAGGTGTCGGTCTCAAAGTTTCGGGTGGACGTGCAGCGATCGCGCGCCCAGACAAACTCTAGCTTTTCAGCTTTTGAAAACACCTTTGGGCAGACTGCCTGGGCATAAGCAGGCGATGATGATGTCCATACGGCGAGGCGGAAGAGTTCCGATACATGCTGCAGGAACGTGGCCAGCCCCGGCCTCAGGTACAGGAAGTACGGCGGCACCTCGTGATGCGGTTCCGAACTCAGCGGGACTTCAGTCGCGTGCACGAGTGTTTCGTCCAGATCCAGTACTAACAGCGGCCTGTCTTCCATTCCACTCATCTTGATGCCCAACGCCGCCGTTCAGCCGGAGCGCGCGTTTTCGCGCGCGATCGGCTGCAACGGCTTGTTATGTGTCTCTGCTTTCAAGATCTCGTAAATCTCTCGGACCAGTGGATTGCAGAGACGATTCATCGAGTCCAACGACAAGCCCAAGGGAAGATCGTCGAACGCGAGCCAAAACGGACGCCACTTGATGAGCACTACCCACATACGCTCAACAGGCGTGTCGATGCGCTTCAGTACGCGAGCATCAAACCTATCTACGAACTGCTGCGCCTGCTCCGGGAACGACTCCCAGCTCACGTCCTCAGTGATCAGGAGACTGAGATTGCCTGAAGCCATCGTTGTGACGCACGGCGGTTCCATATAGGTCAGCTTACAGCTCTGCCGTCTCGAGACACATAACGCCGCGAATGAGCCGCGAGCAAAGGCGCTTCGCCTTTGCGAGCCGGGCGCGCAACGCGCGCGAACTCCATTCGCTTGTTAGCCTTCATTCCACCACCACTGCCTTAATCGGTGTCCCATCCGGCAAACCCTTCGTTTGCTTATAGATATCCGCCAGCAATGAGTAATGGACTGCAAGGTCAGTGGGCTCAACGTTCGCCGGTTCGTACTTCCCTCCGAGAACCGGGGGAATCTTGAATCCGTAGCACTGGCTTGGGCCTAGACTCATACCAGCATTCTGACACTCGTCGACTAGCGGAATCATGAGCCAGTTATGGGCATTGTCATCAGTATCGAGCAAGTCAGCAAAATGCGAGCGGTTCTCCGCGACACGCGTCAGCGTCCCGGCGCCGACATCAAGCATGTGAACAGAGCCGTCGTCGTCAGAGACGACAAAGGCGTCCCCGAACCGATTCACCAACCAAAGCGTGAAATTCGACGGGAGCGGTGGCATCCAGTCTCGAAGGAACGCCGCCCAATCCTTTCCGTTCTGATCGATCAAGTAGTCGTTGATGTTCATGCTCTGAAGGCTAACGCTGCGGGTAAGCCGCGAGCAAAAGCCGAAGGCTTTTGCGAGTCGGGCGCGCAACGCGCGCGAACTTCACCCGCTTGTTGGGCATGAGTGATGTACCCAATTACGAGACCGATACCACGACTGACTCTTCAAGGCGTTCGAGGCGCCAATGGCTCGGGCCGTTGGCAACGCCCACGATACAAATTGTAGTTCGGCCTGCGTCACGCCATTGCAGCGCAATTTCGATCTCGATGTCTTCGCCATTAACGTTTGTGTGCTTCACAAAGGGTGGCTTACTCACGTTTTCGACCAGCTCACGAGAAGTCATTGATCTCCACCGCTCGAGCTCACGCGCCAAGGCTTCGTATGCGACGGCTTTATGCATTCTCTGGACTCCTTGAAGCCCAACGCCGCCGCTGTGCCGCGAGCAACGGCGCTTCGCCGTTGCGAGTCGGAACCAGCGGCTTGTTATGTTGCTGCGTCCCACTCACGGTACCGAACAACCTCAGTTTCCAACTGCAGGCGCGCCACGAGACTTCTAAAGAACTCTGGGCGTTCGGTCTCTCCGGCGCGAACCAAGACGTGAAGATGCTGATAGTCCGGCTCATCCCATTCGCCTTCCGACTCAACAAAGTTGTACTTGACCACCAAGGTCTCGGGACAGGAGAAAACGTTGTACTCGCCGAAGTACAAACTGCTGCGGCGTTCGTAGGATGAACCTAGAAGCACCGCAAGGCTGTCCGCCACTGCGTCAATGTCCTCGGCCTTAACGCCAGCAACGACTTGAAAGATCATGGCTCTCCAGCAACATAACGCCGCGGCTGTGCCGCGAGCAGCGGCGCTTCGCCGTTGCGAGTCGGAACCAGCCGCTTGTTAGGGCTGCATGGCTGGCAGCAAAGCACGGAGAACTCCAAAGAGTACAACCATTATTACGAGCAACATCCCAAGAGCCACTGCAGCTAGCTTGGCACCGCCACCCCATCCGACGACCCGTCCGTCAGAAGCCAGTGCACGGTGCCTAAAGAACCATCCACCGAGTGCCAGATGGAAAGCGATGCCAAAGAGTCCGGCCAGGAGCAATGGTCCTGGCCTACATACAAGGTGACCACCCGGCCCAACACTGAGAGTAGGACAACCAGCGCCGCAAACTGGAACGCTCGCAACCAGCCCACACCGGATGCTTTGGTGATCCGCGCAGCGAGCCGAACGAACGCTGCGTACAAGCACAGAACCACCACTAGTGGCACGAACTGAAATATTGACTGCATTTCTAGCTCTTCCCCTTCACCCTAACGCTGCGCATCACGCGCGTGCGTCTTCGCACGTCGCGTGGATGCGATTGTTGGGCGTCTGCCGATCCAAGTCCGCCCGAAACCCAAAGCGATGCCTAATAAGACCAATCCTGCTGCGCCGAGAAACACAGCTATGAACGAGAAGATGTATGGCTCTTCGCTCCAGTACGTGTACTTGATGCGCTTGTGAAAGAAGTTGGGGAATCGGCCATGATAGAGGCCACTAATCAGCAGGTACGCAAGCGGCAAGGAGAACAGAAAGCAGCCGATTCGATCTCCCTTGCTGGAGCCCAAACCACCTCCCCGAATGGACTTCATTTCCTTTTCCAGCTCGGCTGTTCTCGCTTGGACATGCTTTATCCGGGCTACAGCTTCCGGCGCCTCAGTCTTCTCGGGACCATCAGGAAGGCTCTCCGCATAGGACTCAAGATCGCCGCGATCCATGTTCATTTCGCCCAACGATTAGCTTCAGCCGCGCGAGGCTTCCGAGCGTCGGCTGCAAGCGCTTGTTGGGCATCAGCCGCGGTCATACAGCCACCCGTAGACTCAACTCGAAGTCGCTGACCCGATCGTTGCCCGCACCATCACCGGTGGGCACATAAGAGTACTCCGATGGGACAAGGTCTGTCGCGGGACAACGCAGGAGAGCTTCGAGCTGTCTAGCCAAACACATCACAATGTCCTTGGAAATTGGCTGCACGTCGAAACTCTCAGCATGTGGATAGTGTCGCCTCAACCGCTTCTCATGGTCGTCCACGTACCAGGTGCCGGAAACCGATAACCGTAACACCTCACCCCTCTTCAGCTCCGTCGCGCAATACAGCTGCAACCATCCGAATCCACCCGCTGGATGAAGGAAATGGAACATCCACATCGGAACCCGATCCGGATACTTCCATATCGTCAAATGACGCGCGGCCGCAAACGCTTCGAGATCTTCGGAGATGCTTCTATAGAACACATCGATTACCGAGTTCTCGCATGAGTCGTAACCGTAAGTTCGCTGCCGGATCATGTCCTTCTTGAAGCCCAACGCCGCGAATGAGCCGCGAGCAAAAGCGCCGCGCTTTTGCGAGTCGGGCGCGCGGCGCGCGCGGACTCGATTCGCTTGTTAGATCTCACTTGAGCCCTGCCAGAAAGACCAGCTCCTGCACCACAAGACGAATATCGGAAAGCAAGGGATCGATGTCGCCTCGCTGTGCGACATAGCGCCTGCTGTGCGCGGACTTGTCGCCAATATCCTTCAATTTGGGCAGCGCCTGCTTGCAGTTCCGGGTGAGATTCCAGGCTGGCTCTCCCAAACAAGCACTGACCAAATCTCGCAAGTAGAAGAAGTCTCCCTGAGAATTCTTGATCTTGTGAGCGATGAGATGCTTCTCGAAAGACTCAATAATGAGAGTTTCGATGAGACGCCGAATCATCACGGCACACGAGTCGTACCACCCGTTCTCATAGCTGCCGTTGACTTGGTTTGCGACCTTCTCGATGTAGCCGCGTGTATTTCTCACGACGGATCTCGGGACTACGATCTGTGTATCGGAGTACCGCCCCTCTTCCGGAGGGCCCAGTTCCTTTCTAACTTCCAGATCGATGGCCTTAGCGACCTTGAACAGATTCTGCGCCGACGAGTTCATTCAGTCTTTCTCTCACCGTAGAGATGCTTCGCCATGCTTTTGAAGATTTGGTCAATCTGATCGGTAGATGCTTCCGGTGAGATATGGATCTGAATATCAATGTGCACGGATGGTCCTCCACTGTTCCCAGTGTTCTGGATTCGTGTTGGAGCCGGTGCAGTTGAAGCAGCCGGTAAATGCATCGGGCCAGTTTGGACGAGCGGTTCTGATTGCTCATCAATCGGTGCGAATTCTGCGTTCTCGCAAAGGGTTTTAAATGTTGCGACGGTCTTGTTGATCACCTGCTTTCCGGCAGTTGAGCTCGTACTAAAGACATGCTCAAGCTCAGTGTTCGACCTCTGCCAGGCATCGGGATAGACAGCAAAGAGCTCCGCGTAGCCTTTCCTGATCGCCTCGCCGAGAGTGCGCTTATGATGCACACCCCTGTACGCTGACCAGACCGGCGTCGGAATGCTTGAGGCGTCAACCAAGCCAACAGCCTTGAGAATGCCGATTAGGCTGGCGTCGTTGCTGGATGTGAATCCAAGGGTCTTCAACCACTGGCCGTTGGCCTTCGAAGGAACTCCGACTTGGCGGATTTTGTCGAGAAGCGGTTTGATCTTACCCGGTACTGTCGTGTATGTGAAATCACCCATTCTCTAGTCTCCCTTATCATTCTTATGAGATCTAAGCCCACGCCGTGCCGCGAGCAAAAGCGCCTCGCTTTTGCGAGTCGGAACCAGCGTGATGTTAGGCACCGCCACCGATTGACCTCGCGATCCCGGCCCCGCTAGAGTGCTCGCTAGGTGCTCAAAACACCTTTCTCGAAGCGGACGCCGCACCCGAAAGATTAGCGGCTTTTTTGCGCCCATGGATTCTGCAAGCTTGCAGATCCGTGAACGCTGTCTATGGTCGGGTGTGCGGCTAATACAATACTCCCGAAAGGGAGGAATACGCCCGCCGTCTTCGAGCGGTTTTGAGCACCCGGCCGCCATCTCAAAAGTGGCGAACTCAAAGCATCTCGAAGGAAACCCACCATGGCTGTTCAAAGTACCGCCTCTCTCGGGCCACGCCTGCTCAGTATCACCGGCTCTCGCTACGACTATCAACTAGACGGTCGCTGGCCGCCTCCGCCAGAGGTTCCTTACTTACGCCTGCGCGGCTATTGGCTGCAACGCGCGGGATTCTCCGCGGGACAACGCGTGAAAGTTACCGTCGCAGACGGCTGTATCACGATTGTTCCGGCGCAATGACACATTGAGGGCAGCGGCAGGCGGATGGGGCTCTGGCTCCGGCTCTGTCCGCCCGCCTAACGACAGCGATGAGCCGCGAGCAAAAGCGCATCGCTTTTGCGAGTCGGGCGACCAACGGGAGCGGACTCGATCGCTTTGTTAGGCATTATCATTTCGCTCCGGCCAATAGCGTTTTCGCAGCCGCGCGTGAATTTCAGCGATACTCCACGGCTGAATTGAACTTGAATTTGATTCCTTTCCTTTGGCGCGAAGATGGAGTGTCCACGCTCCGACAAAGAAGGAGTAGTTCTGGAAAGTGATCTGCGGCATCACGCTTAAAGCTCGCTCCGCGTCAGTGTCTTGCCCGTGCCTGCTCGTCCATGCGAAATGAGCCGCGACTTTGTCACGGAACGCAAGTACTTCCGGAATGACCATTCCGACATACTTGGGTGGCAATGGGCGATTCGCATCCATTTGATACGCGATTGCTCCCACTAACCGAACGTACTGACAAGCTGTAACGGCATACCAGTGAAAGGCGCATGTAAGTAAGCCAAACGGGATACCGCGGAGGCTTGGGTTATTCCCGTATGAAAAAATCTCGAGATTCCCGCCTGGATCGAGTTGCTGGCGAGCCGCTTCATCGCACTTTGATGCCTGCCGCGCCAGGAATTCCAGCCCATCACGTAGTGACAGGAGAGCGGAGTACTCGTTGGCAGGTTGTGCAAACACGTCAGCCGGCACGGCAATGCCCTCGATGTGATCGAGAATCGTGGTTTGTTTGCTTTCTACTGTCACGTTCAGGCCTAACGCCGCGCATCACGCGCGCGCGTCTTCGCGCGTCGCGTGCAGGCGCTTGTTATGCGATGACCACCATCGCACGATGAATGTTTGTGACAATTGACACGCCAATCGCTGAGCGTAGAGTCGCTGGCGGAGCGTGAAAACTCCACAAGGCGGGCGAAACCGCACCCCGAAAGCTTGCGGTTTCCTTTTGCCCGAGATTCGGGATCAATGGTCGGCAGGCCCAGCGAATAAAACACCTGCTCGCAGGGAATAGCTGGGGCAGTGCCTTGTGCTGTTTTCACCCTGCCGGCCGCCACTTCAGCTGCAACGTGAAAATTGCACAAGGAGTTGTCATGAAGAGCCGAAAGCTCAAGGTCCGGGCGGGACACTACGACCGCCTCAGCACGGACCGGATAAGTTACAAACGTAGTCCCCAAGTTCCTTTCGTCCTTCTCAAAGGCCATTGGCTCGAACAAGCCAACTTCCTCATCGGCCAGAACATCAATGTTGAGGTTCGGGATAACCAACTGATTCTAACAACCGAGCCATCCTGAACTCCACTCCGAGCCCTGGCAATGATTGCTGGGGCTCTTTCCCGCATAACTCTTATATAGACCGCCTAAGTGCGGCAGTCCGTGCCCGGCGTATTTCTGAACGCCGCAAAAGTGCGGTGTATCCCCCCGGCGAGCCTGGCTCCGCTTTTCGCTTTCGTCCCATCTCTTCATGACTTAGGCACTTGTTGGGCAATTCGCCTAGAAATACTACCGCACCGGACTCCGTTCGGTGGCCAAGATAGTGCCGCGTCGTTGCCAGCGTCAATCTGCCAGGTCATTGGAGTGTACGAGGAGGTCCTTATGTCGCCTGATTCGCAGGATCCAAACTCGCCCCGGCTGGCGCGGCGGCACGCCTCGGGTCACGCCCGCGTGAGCTCCTCTCGTCAAGATCGTGACGTGAGCGGTGATCCACTGAACCGCCAAGTGCCCGGGCGGACCACGTGCAGGAATGTCATGCGCTCAAGCGGTGTTCAGCTGCTTTGATGGTCTCACTCTGGGCCGGGCCGTCAGCGAGCCGCCGTACCGTGAGCGCCATGATCCAGTGCAGGATCAGGCCCGAATGGTCATCGGGTCACCGATCTTTCAATGCAGTATTTGACGCGCATGGATCAACGTCTGACGGCAGCTTGCGATATTCCGTTTCGAGCAAGATGCACTGTACAGTGAGTGTCGGCCCGATGGCGCCCTCGGTTGCGTCGGCGATGACTATCAGCGAGCGTTCCGAAGATTGCGGCGAATGAACACGGTAGATATAGCGCGGGGGACGGTCGCTATAATTGATCGTTGAACGCACGGAGACGTCGAACTCAGGGGGCATCATGCTTCTAACGATTTCACTACGTCGGACCAACTCACGCCCGACTTCCTTATTTTTTTCGACCTGTTGCCGGCTTGCCCGGAAATAGCTACCGCCGAAAGTGGCGGCGGCTGTGAGCACTAACAGGCAAGCCGCTGCCAGCTTGATCTTGCGTTCTCGTTCGCCCCTTGTCGCGTTGTGGACCAGGTATGTCACGCCGGCGATAGCGAGCGTGATAGCGCTGGCCAACACGCCCGCGACCACCAACCACGGCGCGACATTCCAGTAATCGCCGGGCGCGCCTTTGCTGCCGAGGAGGACATATCCGATCGAAATCCATAAGGGAAGCAGCCCAAATAGACCGAACCACGCGACAGCTTTCCAGTTCTTCATTCTTTTGTTCTTGCCTGACGCTGCGCTTCAGAGGCGCGTGGCACAAATGTTGGCGCTTCTCAATGCCTTTCCCCTCGCTAAGGCCGCGGCACAGCCGCTTGTTAGAGCACACAATCTTCATGCGCTGACGCCGCGTTGCTGACCTGAGCGCCGCAGACGTTCGATGGAGTTGGCAACCCCCTTGGTCCCGAGCGTCAATGCTACTCCGATCTCCACGCTCCGGCATCAGCCTCACTGATCGAGGTGTGGCCGAAGCAGCGCTTCGAACCACTCGACGAACACCGCCAACCGGCGCGAGCGCTGACGGCGATGCGAATACAGCAGTGAGATATCCATCGGCGCGGCACGATGCGCGGGCATCACCTCGACGAGCCCTCCGGAGTCCAGCAGGTACTGAACATCGAAGCGGGGAACCTGGATCAGCCCGAGACCTGCACGGCTGCAGGCGATGTAGCTTTCGGCGTTGTTGACGATTACACGGCTGGGTACCGGGATTTCCAGCTCGTGTCCATCCTGCTGATACTCCCAACCGACTTCACGGCCGTTGCTGGTGGATGCATAACCGACCGCCAAATGATTGTCCGGCAGCTCGCTCGGATGCTTGGGCACGCCGCGCTCGTGCAGATAGGCGGGGCTTGCGCAATTGATCAAAGCGAGTCGTCCGAGCGGCCGTGCGACGATGCGGCTGTCGTCGAGGCTGCCGACCCGAATTGCACAATCCACACCGTCCTGCACGAGATCGATGGTGCGATCGGTCGATCCGAGCATGAGCGGCAGCTTTGGATAGCGGCGTAAGAGCGCGGGTAACGCCGGGGCGATCAAGCGGCGAGCGATACGGCTGGGCGCGGAGGTTCTTATGTCGGACCGATACCGGAAGCGGAATGCCTCGCCTGCTGAGCAGGGGAGGTGATACGAATACGAGGCTGGGCACCCGCGCAGCGCGCTCCCAAGCCCTCAACTTTCGCCCCACATCCGCAACAGAGTACCGATCGCTTTGGTGAGATGGAGCCTGGTGTTGCCTTCGGGTAACTCGCTGCGGATACGATCCAGGTCGAAAAGGACTTCTCGCTGGTCCGCTCGCCGGATCAGGCTCTGCACCCAACCAACGCAGGCCAGGCGCACTCCGCTCGTGACGGGCGTCACCTCGTGAAGCAGCCCGGTTGGATATAGCACCACGGCTCCCGCAGGGGGGCGGAAGCTTCTTTCGTACGTGTCGCTCAGGATTCTCAGCGCGCCGCCTTCATAAGCATCGGGCTCTGAGAGGAACAGCGTGAAGCTTACGTCGGTGCGAAGCGGCCAGCCGTGCTCGTCGTACATGTGCGCGTCGTCGGTATGCACGCCGTACCGTTGCTCGGAAACGTAACGCGAGAACATCAGATTGGACCATCGGAGCGGCCGCACCAGAGCATGGAAGGTCGGATGGCGTTCGAGCGCCATCTTGACCAGGCGGGCCAGCGCGGCGACCTCGGGATCGGCTCCATCGGCTTGTTCGTTGATCTTGACCTCACGCGCAGCGGGGCCTGCGGTGACTCGCCCGTCGCGGAATGGCACATGCGCCAGGCTCTCGCGGATGCGCGCCGCTTCGGCAGTGCTCAACACATCATCGAGAACTATCATCCTTTTCCTCTCGTCGGCTCAGATGCCGCCTGCAGGCGGGGCAGGCTTGATTTTCTGTTCGTTCCTCTCATAAGGTGTCATCCGCGGACCGGGCCCCTCTGACGGCGCGCCAATGGCGCGTCGTGATGTCGGACGCACACCATTTTTGGCGTGAGGCCCATGTGCTCCGACGTACTTGCGCTTCCGTCGTCAACGAGGAAACCGCAATGCCTTTGCTCCTATGTCCCAATGACAATGCCTCCATGACCACTGTCACTCGCGCCGGCGTGCAGTTTGACATGTGCCCGGTTTGCCGTGGAGTGTGGCTGGATCGTGGCGAGCTCGAAAAGCTGATGGCCGCAACCGCCGAGGAGGTCCCCGACCCGCAGCGGACTCAATCTCCTCAACCACCTCCGCCGGCTCCACATCAGTGGGACCGCGGGTATGGTGAACGCGGAGAGCGTGGGGAGTATGGCGAGCGCGGCGAATACGGCTACGGCGGCTATCGCAAGAAGCGGTCCATCTTCGACATCTTCGATTAAACGCGCGCGGGAGAGTGAATCTCCCGCAGAACTTTAACACAAGCTCGTTTGCGCCTCGGCTGGCACCGACAATGATGCCGGCAAGCGCGCGGCTGCTCGGGCCTTGCCGGACAACGCCTGGAGCGAAATTGCCCGTTCGCAGCGAGCATGCGCGCCCGCAGATAAAAACTGGAGCGCCTTCTGTTTGATGACGGTGGGTGTTCTACGTAGCTGTTCAGTGCCTTTCCGACCTGTTTGAACGGCGACGGGGTGTCAGTCTGTAATGGAAATGTGTGCCGCCGGTTGGGAGGTCCCAGTGGCATGAAAGGGAATCAAGAGGCTCGGCCCATCCTTGTCGCCGTGCGTACGCTGCAGCGGTCTGCCCGCTCGTTACTGCGTAAGGCGGCATCACTCGCGAAGCTGTCTGGCGCCCCGCTGAGACTCGTGCACGTCCTGGCGATTCCACAAGGTTCGCTGGCTCGCGCCGGCGCGACAATTCGACAAGCGGCGCGCGCCGATCTCGAACAGCGCACGGAGCGGTTGGAAAAGTTGGCGGGCCGGTTGGAACTGCGTGGTTTGAACGTTAGTACGACCGTGCGTTGCGATTATCCTGTCCAGGATGCGCTAGTGAGAGAAGCTCTGGCCTGTCGAGCTCGCATGCTGCTCGTGGAATCGCACGGTCCGGGTCGATTGGCGCGGCTGATTTCAAGCAACGTGGATTGGGAGCTCATCCGGAACTGTCCCTGCCCGCTTTGGTTGAGCAAGTCGAATAAGTTCGATTCACGTGCGCCGATCATCGCAGCCGTGGATCCACTGCACGCGCACGCGAAGCCTGCGATGCTCGATGACATCATCGTCGCGCACGCCATTGAGGCGGCGGGTTCCGTGCCGAGCAAAGTGATCCTATGTCATGCATATGACTTGCCCAAGGGGGCAGCCGTCGATTCGCCAATCGAAGCGTATTGGATCGCGATGTCGGAGGATGAGCAACGGGAGTATCGACAGAACCTGGAGCGCGCCGTCGGCCGGCTGCAGATGAAGGGAGGCATTCCGCCCGAGAACGCGGCCCTGGTGCGCGGCGATCCGGCCATTCAGCTGCCGCGGCTTGCGAAGAAATATGCCGCTGCCGTGGTCGTCATGGGCGCGGTCTCACGCCGCGGTCTGAAGCGAGTGTTCATTGGAAATACCGCCGAGCGCGTGATCGACAAGCTCGCTTGCGACGTGTTGGTGGTCAAGCCGCGTGGCTTCAACACCCCGGTCGAGCGGCTGGCGTATCGGCAGCGAATCGAACGAGCGCGCCAGGGGAGGCGACGCCAACTGCTAGAAACGTGACCGGCACGAAATCCAGATAACTAGAGATATCGGTCATCATCGCGATGCTCGATGCACGGCCTGTGCGACGAATGCAACATCGCGGGGACGCAACCCTGCCGTGAAAGCCGGCCTCGGTGAATTTATCCAACAGCTCGATCGGATGGTTGTGCTCGTCCTGTTCGAGCTTGCGTGCCAGGCTCTTCAGTGGCTCCCGGTTCACCCATTTGCGGACCCTGTCGCGGAAGCCCAAATGTTCTTACGACACTTCGAAGTTCACACGGTGTTTCCAGTCTGAGTCATTGCCATAGTGGCAGTGTCGCGCAGCGGACGGTGAGCATCACCTATCGAAAGATAGTGCAACTTCGATCGGTTGCCGTGTAGTGCCAGGGAAAGGGCGCGGTCATCTCACATTTCGCTCGATCAGCAACGCACGCTTCAATCGTTTGCTGCCCGCGCCGCATCGTTCGGGGGGCGTCATGCGCGTCTGGACAAAAACTGCAACGCGTTATACTTTTCTTGACCTGCTAGATGCGAATGAGTTAGAAATCGACTCGTCGAAACATCAATGGACGACGCCATCGCCCGCGCAGATCGGACGAGGCCGGTAAAGGGATCGAGCGAGTCGTTGAGTTGCCACCGGCAAGACGAATCGATTGAGGGGGACGATGGACACGCGAGCAGTTGGATCATTGCTGCATCCGGCGGCAAGTCGATTCCTGGAGCGTGAGCATGACTTGCTCATCGCGGGAGCGCGCTGCGCCGCTATCAGTGGCGAGCGTTTCGAGACACGCAATCCCGCCAACGGCCAGGTCATTGCTCGGGTCGCGAAGGCTGGCGGCGCGGATATAGATCGCTCTGTCGTCGCTGCGCGCGAGGCGTTCGAGAGCGCTGCATGGCGCGGCATGTCGGCGGCATCGCGTGCGCGATTGTTGTTGCGTTATGCCGATCTGCTCGAACAAAACATCGAAGAGCTCGTCGAGCTCGAAGTGCTCGACAATGGCATGCCGAAGGGCTTCGCTCAGTGGGGCGTCGCGGCCTCCGCAGCCTGGCTTCGTCACTTCGCGGGAATGACGGGTCGCGCAATCGGCCAGAATACTTCGTCCGCAGTGTCTGGAGATGGTGCGAGATTTCATTCCTACACCGCACTCGAGCCGGTCGGTGTCGTGGGTCTCGTGATTCCCTGGAACGGCCCGATCGCCACCTTCATGATCAAAGTGGCACCGGCACTGGCCGCAGGTTGCACTTGCATCGTCAAGCCGGCCGAGGACACGCCGCTAACCGCATTACGGCTGGGCGAGCTCGGTTTGGAGGCGGGTCTTCCGCCGGGTGTACTGAACGTCGTCCCAGGATACGGCGATGCGGGCGCTGCGCTCGTCGCACATCCGGGCGTGGACAAGATCTCCTTCACCGGATCGACGGCCACCGGCAAGCAGGTCCTGAGATCCGCGGCCGAGAGCATCAAGCGGGTCACGCTGGAGCTCGGAGGCAAATCGCCATGTGTCGTATTCGATGACGCGGACATGGACAAGGCGATCCCAGGGGCCGCGATGGCGATCTTCGCGAATTCCGGGCAGGTATGTTTCGCAGGCTCGCGCCTCTATGTGCAGCGTCGCACCTTCGACCGGGTGGTCGAAGGGGTCGCAAGTTTCGCGAAATCGCTGAACGTGGGCCCGGGCTTCGATGCCGGAAATCAGATCGGGCCGTTGATCTCCGCGAAGCAGTTGCAGCGCGTGACCGACTACATCGCGCTGGGTGAACGCGAAGGCGGTCAGGTCATTGCGGGCGGCAAGAGAGTAGGTGGCGAGGGATTTTTTATCGAACCCACCGTCTTCACCAATCTCGCTGCCGGCGCGCGGATGGCGCGTGAAGAGATATTCGGGCCGGTTGTGGTCGCAACGCCGTTCGACGACTTCGATGAAGTGGTCGCAATGGCAAACGACACCAACTATGGGCTCGGCGCCGGCATTTTCACGAGCAGCCTGGATAAGGCGCACACGCTCGCGAGCCGCTTGCGCGCCGGCAATGTGTGGATCAACTGCTACGGCGTGACGCATCCATCGATGCCGTTCGGTGGCTATAAGGAATCCGGCTTCGGTCGCGAGATGGGTGACGAAGGCTTCAAGGCCTTCCTGGAGTCGAAGGCCGTGTACGTGGCTCTTGGCAACCCTTGAGCGAGCGGCCATGACGCAGCTGAAGCCACAGAACTTCGTCGCCGTTGACGTGCGCGCGTTCCTCGATGCTACCGCGGGGCAGCCGCCGTTCCGCTCGCTGCAAATTGCTGAGGCGCGCGCCGCGGTTCGCCAGATGGCGACCCTGGTCGACCTGCCTCCCGATCCTTCAGTAAGGAGCGAGGACATCTCCCTGAACATCGATGGCACTCGCCAGCTGCGCGCTCGCGTCTTTGTTCCTGAAGCGATGAGCGACGCCGGCCCGAGCATTGTTTATTTCCATGGCGGTGGCTGGGTCACGGGCGATCTCGACACTCACGACAGCCTGTGTCGATCCATTGCTGCGCGTACCCGGCTGCGACTGGTCAGCGTCGATTACCGGCTCGCGCCCGAGGCGAGATTTCCGGCGGCCTACGAGGATGCACTCGCCGCGACTCGGCTCGTGCTCTCGTCAGCACATCCAGCCTTTGCCGGCACGCGTGGCGTCGTGCTCGCCGGGGACAGCGCAGGCGGCGGGCTTGCGGCGGCGGTCGCGCTCGAACTGCGTGGAGATCCCAGTGTGCGCGCTCAATTGCTCCTCTATCCAGTTCTCGACGTCGCCGGTCGCAGCCAGTCGTATTCGGAATCGGCCGAGGGCTACCTGCTTGAAGCGGCCGATATGGAATCGTTCATCGATGCCTACGTGCCTGATCGTGCACAACGAAGCGACTGGCGTTGTTCGCCGCTGCTGGCGGAATCCTTCGATGGGTTGGCGCCACTTGCGCTGCTCACGTGCGGCTTCGATCCGCTGAGAGATGAAGGCCGCAGCTATGCCGCGAGCTGCGCAAAGGCAGGCGTCAATGTGCATTTCGTCGAGGCGCCCGGGCACATCCACGGCATCGCGATGCTCAGGCTCGCCATTCCGTCGTCCCAGGAGATCATGGATCGCGCGTGTGCCGGACTGATGACACTGCTTTAGCACTATATAAATCAGCTGGAAGGGGGAGTAATCGTGAGCATCAAGAACAAGTCTGCCGAGCCTGGATCGAAACAGGCCATGCGCTTCGGCACGCTGCTGGCATCCGCAGTGGCATGCGCGCTCGGCACGGCGCCGCTCTCGGCACAGGAAACATCCAAGGCTGCGGTTGCATCTGAGCCGCTGCTGGAAGAAGTCATCGTGACGGCCCGGCAACGGGAGGAGAGTTTGCTCGAAGCGCCGGTTGCCGTAACCGCCATCGGTGCCGAACAGCTGACCACGTTTGTCGCAAGAGATGCCCGCGACCTGGCGCGAACGGTGCCGTCGCTCGCGATCGACCGCTCATCGAGCGGCGGTGGTGGTGTCATCGTGTTACGCGGCGTTGGTTCGTCGCCAGCGAACGCGGGCTTCGACCAAGCCGTCGCAGTGAGCGTCGACGGCGTGCAGACCGGCCGCGCGCGCATCATCGATTTCGGCATGCTCGACCTGAAGCAGGTGGAAGTGATGAAGGGACCGCAGGCGCTGTTCTTCGGCAAGAACAGCCCGGCCGGCGTCATCAGCATGACTTCGGCGTCGCCCACCAACGAGCTCGAAGGCTACGTTCGCGCGGGCTACGAGTTTGAGGCCGACGAGTACATCACGGAAGGTGTGATCTCCGGACCGCTCACTGATTCATTGTCGGGTCGCGTCGCCTTACGTTACAGCGAGATGGATGGCTGGCTCAGAAACACGGCGGGGCAACTGAGCAGCTCGCCGTTCGCCGGGCCGAGCAACCTGCCGCAGGCACCGGCAACCCGCCGGCCGGGCGATGAGAACTTCCTGGGGCGCGTGAGTCTCGCGTTCAATCCGGAAGGCAGCCCGTTCGACGCCGAGCTGAAGATCGCCGGCATGAAGCACACCGACGATGGTCCGTCGGCCGGACAGGAAGTCATTCATTGCGGCGCCTACTCGACGCCGGTCGTGGTCTACGGCGGCATTCCCGCCGTTGCGGTCGATCCCTTTGGCGATTGCAAGCTCGACGGCAGGTATTCGAACGGCGGCTTGCCGAACGGCTATGCGGACAACTGGCCGATCGCGGAACAGTTTCCGTACACCGATACGAAGATGCTGCTCGCCAGCCTCGCCGTGAACTACGACGGCGACCGCTTCGGCGTCGCCTCGATCACGGGCTACTTCAACAGCGACACCAAATACTTCGACAACTACGACAGCACGGTCTACATGGCGTACAACGCGGCCGAGCATGAGAAATTCGAATCGCTGAGCCAGGAGGTGCGGCTGCTGTCGAAGTTCGACTCGCCGCTCAACTTCATGCTCGGCGCGTTCTACCAGGATACGACGCTCGACTTCACCAACACCGTCCTGATCGCACCGTTGCCGAGGGATGCCGCGACCGGGAAGTATCACACTTGGGAGAAGCCGGGCAGCACGGCAGGTCAGACGCTCTCCGCGTTCGGCCAGCTCATCTGGGACATCACCTCGCAACTCGAACTGGCCGGTGGGGTTCGCTACACGCACGAGGAGAAAGATTCCTGGATGACCAACGCCTGGGTGCATCCGCCGCTGTCGGGCACCGTGCTCGCGGCCGAGGGCCAGATGTTCACGGACAACTTCAGGGACGACAACTTGTCGCCGGAGGCAACGTTGACCTGGCGGCCCACCCAGGACTTCACGGCTTACGTCGGTTACAAGACCGGCTACAAGTCGGGCGGCTTCGGCATCAGCACGAACCTGGTGCCGGCGACCATCACCGTCGATTCGATTCGTTTCAAATCCGAGAAGATCGACGGCTTCGAAGGCGGCGTGAAGTCGCGGCTGCTCGATGGCCGCGTGGTGCTGACGAGCACCGTCTACGCGTACGACTACACCGACCTGCAGGTCACTGCGTTCAACGCTGCGACCACCAGCTTCGTCATTTCGAACGCAGCCTCCGCCACGATCAGAGGCATCGAGGCCGAAGTCTCCGCGCGCCCGCTCGATTGGCTGACGCTGAACGCCGGAGCCGCGTACAACAGGGCTCGCTTCGATGACTATCTCGCGCAATGCTGGGGCGGCCAGACCGCCGCTCAGGGATGCAATGTGCCGAACGGCGATGGCTCCTTCTCCTGGCAGCGCTCGGGCCAGGCGCTCTCTCGCGCCCCGGAGTTCACCGCCAATGGTGGCTTCGATGCGAAGGTGCCGCTCGGCGGCAGCTACACGCTCACCATCGCCGGGAATGCGCGTTTCAGCGACGACTACATCGCCGCGGACAATGGCAATCCGTTCGGCGACCAGCCTGCGTTCTGGCTGTTCGATGCGAACCTCAGCATCGGTCCGGTGGACGAGCGCTGGCAGCTGTCGTTGATCGGCAAGAACCTCTCGAACGAGTTCTACACCTCGTATGTCGCCGAGAAGCCGGGGGCGCCGGTGACCGCGGGCACCACCGTGCAACTGATGGGCCTGGCGAACCGCAGTCGCCAGGTGATGTTCCAGGGCACGTTCAAGTTCTGATCGGCAAGCAATGCAAGCGCGCAATATTCCGGTCATCGTTGGCGTCGGTCAGATCAATGATCCGAGCGACGCCAGCGCGCAGCCGCTGGACGTCATCGATCTGATGAAAGAAGCATTGTCGAACGCGGATCGTGATGCGGGCGGCGGTGTGCTGGCGCAGCTCGACTTTCTCGGCGTCGAGAATCACATGAGCGGCAGTATCGCGCCGTGGCCGGGCACCGAGCCATTCCTGCCGCACCTGATCGCGGCTACGGGACTCAGGCCCAGGTCGACATTGCTGACGCCGCAACCGAGCGGCGATGGGCCTGTGTTCCTGCTGAACCACGCGGCCAACCTGGTGGCCTCTGGAGAAGTGGAGATCGCCGCATTGGTTGGCGGTGAAGCGCTGCGCACGGCTGCGCGTCGTAGCGCTGCGGAGACTGGCAAATCGCAGAACGCGATGCGTCAGTTGCTGGACGCGACCGTCCGACCATTCTTGCGCAAGTATGGATTGACGACGCCGACCGATGTCTACCCCCTCTACGAGTCGGCAACGCGAGCCGCGTGGGGGCAAAGCTTTGCTGAGGCGCAACGTGAGACGGCTCTCATGTGGGCTGCCTACTCGAGTGTCGCGTCGGAAAACGATGCAGCCTGCATTCGCGAGGCGCTGAGCGCCGAGCAGATCGCGACGGTGACCGACCGCAATCGGATGATCACGTTTCCATACACCAAGCTCATGGTGGCGAACAGCGCCGTGAATCAGGGGGCTGCCGTTCTCGTGACCAGCCTGGAGCGAGCGCGGCGCATGGGAATCAGCGAGGATCGCATCATCCATGTGGGCGCGGGCGCGGCGGCCAGCGAGAGCGAGGACTTTCTCGCGCGTGATTCCTATGTTCGCTCCCACGCGATGGAAATCTCGATCGGCAAGACGCTCGAGCTCAATCGACTGCGGTCCGATCAGCTCGACTACGTGGAGTTGTACAACTGCTTCCCATGCGTCGCGAAGATGGCCCGACGCGCACTCGGCTGGCCGCTCGATCGCGCGCCGAGCGTGTATGGCGGCCTCAGTTTCGGCGGCGGGCCCATCGGCAATTGCATGATGCACGCCATCGTAATGATGACTCGCAAGCTGCGTGCTCGCGGCACGCACGGCTTCATCTTTGCGAACGGCGGCTTCGCGACTCACAACCATTCGATCGTTCTTTCTCGCGCACCTGCCGAAGACGCGGCCACGTTGCCGCGAGAATTCAATTTCGACTCCGAGGCGGAGCGTGTGCGAGGCCCTGCGCCTGTGCTCGATGAAGAGTACGTGGGGCCGGGACGCATCGAGGCTTATTCCGTGCCGTACGGACGCGACGGGCGCCCGAGCTTCGGCACGATCGTCGCGATTGCTCCGGACGGGCGACGCTTCGTATCCCGTGTGTCCCCGGACGATCAGGCAGGTCTTCACTTCCTCGTGTCCGGTGAGGTCGAGCCCGTCGGATCGAGCGGTGAGTGCGTAGCATCGGATGACGGTTATCGCTACTGGCGGTGGGTGCGATGAGGGAAGACGCACACGCCGATCTGCTGGCCGACTCCGTACGGCGCATGCTGGCGAGTGGCGCGCGCTGGTCCAGTGTCGTTGAACAAGGTCTCACGGAATTTTTTTCTGGCGAACATTCCGGCGGCCTCGCAGACCTGCTCGTCGTCATGACCGAGATGGGTCGTTGCGCATCGACGCTCCCCGTGCTGGAAGCCGCGATTGCAAATCGGTATGCACGCGGGCTGACGGACTCAGCTTCACGCCTTGCTCTGGCCGTTGGCACCTTCGGCAAGAAGGAACATTCCTGCAACCTGGTATTCGAACCGGAGCGAGTCCTGGGGACGGCGCGCTTCGTCGAAGGGACAGCGGACGCCGACGAGTGGCTGGTGCTCACCGACGATTGTCATCTGTGTGTCGTGGCGCGCGACGCGGAGGGTGTCACGTTGCAGCCGACGCCAGCGCTCGCTCCAGGATTCGCCGATCTGCATCTATGGTCGCCCGCCCGCTCGCGTCCGTTGACGTCGGAGCAGTGCGCCGAGTTGCTTGTCATCGTTCGGCTCGGCTGGGCGGCGCGTGCCTATGGTGCTGCGGTAGAAGGCTTCGAAGCCTTCCTGAGTTACGGCAAGGAGCGCAAGCAGTTCGGACAAGCGATCGCGTCATTCCAGGCCATCCAGCACAAGATGGCGAACAGCCACATGGCGCTCGAGGGCTGTCGCTTGCAACTCGCCGCTGCAGCCCGCCCGCACGATGAAGGCGCTGCCAATTGGCGCGCGCTGGCTGCCTCGGCGACTGCGTTCGCAGCCGGCTCGTTGCGCCGGGTCGCACTTGAAACCCAACACTGCTTCGGCGCTGTGGGCTTCGCCGAAGAACATCCGGCGCCCGCGTTGTTCCGTCGAGTGCACGCAGATCTCGTGCGTCTGGGAGGTGTGACCAAGGCGAGAGCGGAGCTGGCGGAATTTCTGCTATCGGGAGACGGTGCGAACGTCGAAACACTCTTCGGTCGCGCTGACGATCCGGTCGCACCATTCCGTGCGCGCTTTCGTGGATGGCTTTCGCAGAATTGGTCTTCACAAGAGCGTGCAGCGCTGCGAGCCCGTCCTGAAGCAGACCGCCCCTGGGATCTCACGTTCGCCGAGCGACTGGGTCGCGCGGGTTGGACCACGCTGAACTGGCCGAAGAGCGCGGGTGGACTGGACGCGACGCCGCTCGAACAACTCGCCTACGCCGAGGAATTGCTGAAGGTTGGAGCCAGCGATCATGCGCTGATCTGCAGTTGCCGAATCATGGCGCCGGAGATCATCGCGCACGGTTCACAGCCGCTGAAGGATGCGCTGCTGCCAGGGTTGCGCGCCGGCACGATCACCGGATGTCTCGGCTACAGCGAGCCGGAGGCGGGCTCGGATCTGGCGAGCTTGCGCACACGCGCGGTTCGCGAGGGCGACGCGTATCTCGTGAACGGACAGAAGATCTGGACCACCGACGGTCATCGCGCCTCGCACATGCTGCTGGCCGCGCGCACGCATCCCGATCCAAAGATGAGACACGCGGGCATCAGCTTGTTCGTGGTGCCGATGAACACGCCCGGCATCACCGTGCACGAGATGCAAGCGATGTACGGGCAGAAGTTCTGCAGCATCTTCTTCGACGAGGTGCGCGTCCCGGTCGACTGGCGACTGGGCGAGGAGAACGCGGGTTGGGCGATTCTCGCCGGCGCGCTCGCCAACGAGCGCATCGCGATGGGCGGCCTCGCCATTCGCGTGCAGTCACTCCTTGGCGCAATCGTGCAGTCAGTGCGGCAGCGGCCTCAGCTCGCGCAGGAGTCGTTGACCCGCGATCGAATCGGCCAGCTCGCCTCGGAATTGGTCACGAGCCGTTTGCTGGTCGCGCAGTCGCTCGAGCCTGCAGCGCCAGGCGCCGCGCCGCTCGCACAAGCGGCGATGGCAAAAGTTTTCGCGAGCGAGCTGGCCCAGAGCGTATGCGAGTCGGCTCTGGATCTGCTCGGCACCCCAGCGCTGCTAGGCACGAACGCGAACGACGTCCCCGCGGACGGTGAGATCGAGCTGCTGCTGCGCTCGACGATCATGTTCGTGGTCGGCGGCGGCAGCAACGAGATCCAGCGAAACATCATCGCGCAGCGCGGCCTGGGGCTCGGGCGCTGAGTATCAACGAGGCAAAGAGTTGGAACGATGGAACCCATCAAGAGTCTGGTAGGCGCGGAATTCCCGCTGTTCGCATTCAGTCATTGTCGAGACGTGGTCGCCGCAGTCAGTCGTGCTGGCGGATTCGGCGTGCTCGGCGGCAGCAGCTTCACGCCGGAATCCCTCGAACGAGAGTTGAAATGGATCGACGAGCACGTGAACGGCATGCCGTATGGCATCGACATTCTGGTGCCTGAACATCAGTCGCTCGGACCCGCAACGGACTTCGCCTCGCTGGCGGCGCAGGTGCCAAAGAAGCACATCGACTTCGCGGTGGAGCTGCTGCGTAAGCACGGCATCACCGTGCAGCCTGAAGACGTTGTAGACAAGCTCCCACCCGCAACGCTGCCGGAGGTGGGCGAAGCGTTGATGGACGTCGCGTTTCGCCATCCGATTCGTCTCATCGTCAATGCGTTGGGCATCGCGCCGCAATCGATGATCGAGCGCGCGCGGCGTCATGGTATTCCGGTGGGCGCGCTGGTCGGCGCAAAGGAACATGCTGTTCGGCAAGTGAAGGCCGGCGTCGATCTGCTGATTGCGCAGGGCGGGGAGGCGGGCGGCCATTGCGGCGAGGTCTCGACCCTCGTGCTGGTGCCCGAAGTGATCCGGGCGATCAAGCCGATTCGCGATGTTCCCGTGCTGGCTGCCGGCGGCATCATGAATGGCGCGCAGATGGCGGGCTGCATGGCGATGGGCGCCGCCGGCGCGTGGACCGGCTCCGTGTGGCTCGCCACCGCCGAAGCGGAGACCTCGGAAACATTCAAACAGAAGATGATCGCCGCCAGCTCGCGCGACACGATCCGCTCGAAGTCGCGCACCGGCAAGCCGAGCCGACAATTGAAATCCAGCTGGCACGATGCTTGGGATGGGCCTGACAGTCCGGGCGCATTGCCGATGCCGATCATGGCGATGATCAGCATTCCGACGTTTGCTCGCATCGACAAAGCCGCGGATGCAGGCAATGCAGCGGCGAAGGAGCTCGTGAGCTACTGGGTAGGTCAGGGCGTCGGCCTCATCGATGCCGTGCGTCCCGCTGCCGCCGTGGTGCGCGAATTCCAGCAGGAGTTCGCCGATGCAATCGAGCGCCTTACGGCGACGATCGAGAGCTGAGGTGCCAGTCATGCATGCCAGCATCGACAGTTCCCGTGACCACGGCAGCGTCAACGACGGTAGCAGGCGCGAGCATCCGCTGAAGAAGCTGTTTCGGCCACGAAGCATCGTGCTCGTCGGCGCGACGGAAAAATCTGCGTGGACCGGCTTCATCGTACAGAACCTGCGCGACTTCGCGTTCGATGGCTACGTGTGCGCTGTCAATCGCAACGGCGTCGACGTGATGGGCATGAAGGGATATCGGTCCTGCCGTGACATCGGGCGTGACATCGATGTTGCTTTCATCTTCGTGCCCCAGTCCGCGGTCATCGAAGCGCTCGAGGACGCCGCAGCCGCCGGCATTCGCAACGCGGCGATTCTGACCTCGGGCTATGCGGAGATCGGCGAGGAGGGTGCGGCTCTACAGCAGCAACTGGTCGACAAGGCACGCGAGCTTCGGGTGAACATCTGGGGCCCGAACTCACTTGGCTACAACAATGTCAGCGCACGCACGCCGGTATCATCGGTGCCGGCGGTGTTACCGCTGTTGCCGCCGCGTATTGCAATCGTGTCCCAGAGTGGTGCAACGGCGAGCGAGCTGAACGAGTTCGCGCACAGTCAGAACATCGGCACGAGCTTCGTGGCCGCGACGGGCAACGAAGCCCAGCTGACCCTGGCGGATGTCATCGATTATCTCGTCGACGATCCTGACACGCGCGCAATCGCTGTGTTCGCGGAATCGATCCGCGATCCGGCGGCCTTCGCGGCCGCGGCACAGCGTTGCCGGGAACGAAACAAACCCATCGTGATGCTGAAGATCGGCCGCAGCGAGCTGGCCGGCGCAGTCGCGAAGGCACACACGGGATCTCTCGCCGGTAACGATAAAGTCTTCGATGCGGTCTGCGCACGCCTCGGCGTGATCCGCGTGTATTCCGTCGAGGACTTGATCGTCACCGCGGGCCTGCTGGCGGCGACCGGCCCGCTACCGGCATCGGGGCTCGGCTTCATTTCAATCTCCGGCGGCGCGTGCACACTCGTTGCGGACGGTGCCGAGGCGAGCGGGGCGAGCGTGCCCGCATTTCCGGCCGAGACCACCGAAGTCCTCAAGACGTTGATCGCGGACTTTGCGTCCTCGATGAATCCGCTGGACGTGACGGGTGCTGCGGTCCGCGATCCAGCCTTGTTGGAACGTCTCATTCCCGTGGCGGCTGCCGCGACTCCCATCGGCATCGTCGGCATCAATATCGGCATTCCGACCGTCGAAGGAGCGGTGGCGCTGCCGGCGGGTCTGGCGGCGATCGGACGCGCGGTGAAGTCCATCGATAAGCCGGCGGTGATGGTGCTCACAACGGTGAAGACGCTCACCGACGTCACTCGTCGCTTGATCGCGGAACATCAGCTGCCGCACGTGGTGTGCGGCATCGATCCGATGCTACGGGCCGTCGGCAAAGCGGCTTGGTGGTCGCAGCGCCTTGCATCGCCGCCCAAGCCGCTGCGCTTACCGAGCGCTGCGACTACACAAATCGGCACCGGCGAAAACAGCGCCGCGCTCGCGCCCAAGCTCGCGAACGAGCGCGCAGTGCTCGACTTTCTCGCGACTCACGGTGTGCCGGTCATTCCCGCGCAAGTCATTCGCTCGCGTGCCGAGGCGCAGTCGTTCGGCCTGAGCGGTCCGCTCGCGTTAAAGGTTCTCTCCCCTGATATCGCGCATAAGACCGAGGTGGGTGGCGTGCGCTTGAATGTCGCCGCGTCCGATGTGGCTGTCGCGTTCGATGAATTGCTGACGGCCGTGCGCTCACACCGGCCCGACGCGCACATCGAAGGCGTGATCGCGTCACCCATGCGACAAGGCGGTGTCGAGTTGCTCGTCGGTGTTCGGAACGATCCGACCTGGGGCCCCACGATCACCATTGGCTTCGGCGGAGTGCTGGTTGAGCTGCTTGCAGACGTTGCCATCGCGACGCTGCCAGTGGATCGCGCGGACGTGCTGGAGATGTTGTCGACCTTGCGTGGGCGAAAACTCCTGCAGGGCTTCCGCAACTCCGCCGCGACGGATCTGGAGCAACTCGCCGACGTCATCGTCAACATCGGCAACGCCGCACTCGCGCTGGGTCCCGCGCTCGATTCGATCGAGGTCAACCCGCTGCTCGTGCGTGGCGACGAGATCGAGGCGCTGGATGGGTTGGTTATCTGGAGGACGGGTGAATGAGCACCGCAGTCGAAGACGAAGTCCTGTTCGAGCGCATTGGTGAGCACGTCGCGCTAGTGACCTTGAATCGGCCCTCCGCGCGCAATGCTGTGAATGGTGCCGTGGCGCTGGCGCTCGAAGCTTTCACGAAGCAGGTCGAAGCAGACAAGTCGATCCGCGTCGCTGTGCTCGCGGCGAAGGGAGACGTGTTCTGCGCGGGCCTCGATCTCAAGGCGGTGGCTGCCGGCAAGATGTGGGAGACCGTGCGACCTGATTCCGGATTCGCGGGGTTCGTGTACGCGAAGAAGTCCAAGCCATGGATTGCAGTCGTGCAGGGCCCGGCGGCCGGCGGAGGTGTCGAGATCGCTTTGTCCTGCGATCTCATCGTGGCCAGCGAAGCAGCGAGCTTCGCCCTTCCGGAAGTTAAACGCGGGCTGATTGCGGGGGCCGGCGGCGCATATCGGATCACACGCGCTCTGTCCCGACCGCTTGCTATCGAGATGGTCGTTACCGGCGAGCCCCTGAACGCGAGGCGCGCCTACGAGGCCGGTCTCATCAATCGCATCACTGCGCCAGGCGCGGAGCGTGACGAAGCGCTGGCCATTGCGAGCCGCATCGCTGCGAATTCGCCGATTGCCGTGCGCGAGAGCCTGCGCGTCGCGCGCTACGCATCCGATCTATGTGAAGCCGAAGTGCGTGCCGTCCAGGACGAAGCCGTCCAACACGTGCTGGCCGCGAGCGACTACCAGGAAGGGGCAAAGGCGTTCGTCGAGCGCCGCGCACCTGTCTGGTCGAGTTGAGCCGCGGGCCACCCATCAACACGAATATATCGTCGAGAGCAAAACGCATGTCTGAAGTGTCATCGACCGCAACGGTCCTGGATGCGCTCGTGCTGGGTGCGGGCTTTGCAGGGTTGCACGCCCTGTACCGCCTGCGAAGCAACGGAATGAAGGTCCTGGCACTCGAAGCCGCCCCGGACGTGGGTGGTGCGTGGTACTGGAATCGTTACCCCGGCGCGCGCTGCGATGTCGAAAGCCTCGTCTACTGCTACACCTTCTCGCCGCTGCTCGATGAGGGCTGGAAATGGACCGAGCGCTACGCGAAGCGCGACGAGATCCAGGCATACCTGAGTTGGGTGGCGGACAAGCTCGGCTTGCGCCGTGACATTCGCTTCAACTCCCGCGTGGTCTCGGCCGTGTTCGACGAGCAGGAGAACCTCTGGAGGTTCCGCACGGAAGGCGGCGACACCTACCGAGCACGGCACTTCTTCTCGGCCGCCGGTCCCATCACGACGCCGATCATGCCGGACATTCCGGGATTGAAGGACTTCGAGGGACAGGTGATTCACACGGCGCGATGGCCCGAGCGCTCGCCGGACTTCGCAGGCAAACGCGTGGGTATCATCGGCACCGGCTCATCGGCGGTGCAGGCCATTCCAATCGTCGCGGAGCAGTGCGAGCGATTGACGGTGTTCATGCGTACCCCGAATTTCTATTCGCCCGCACGCAACCGGCCGCTAACGGCAGCGGACTATCAATGGTGGGAGAAGAACCGCGAACTTACTCGCCACCGGCTGCAGAACTGCCTGCGCTGGGGCGGTGGCGACATCATGCTCGATGACGAGATCAACGACGCAATGTTCAGGAGCGCCAGAGAGTTCACGCCGCAGCGGCGGCGTGAAATCTACGAAGCTCGTTACGCGAATGGCGGCGGCGTCGTCGGTTGGGCTTTTTGTGACGCGATGGCGGATCCCGAGGTGAACGAGGAAGCGGCTGACTTCCTGCGCAGCAAGATCCGCACGATCGTCAAGGATCCTCGCACCGCTGAGAAGCTGACACCGCGGGGCTATGCGTACGGCACGAAGCGTTGCACGGTGGGCACCGACTTTTACGAAGCCTTCAATCGCGACAACGTCGAGCTCATCGACATCAAGTCGGAGCGAATCGAGCGCTTCACGCCCGAGGGCGTCATCGTCGGTGGCCGGTTGATCAAGCTGGACGTGCTGATCTCCGCCTCCGGCTTCGATGCGCTCACTGGCGCGCTGACCAGCATCGACTTGCGCGGTGTCGGCGGGAAATCTCTGAAGGAGAGCTGGGCGCAGGGCCCACACTCGCATCTGGGCATCAGTGTCCACGGTTTTCCGAATCTCTACATGGTGGGCGGGCCAGGCAGTCCATCGGTGCTTACGAACGTCGTGATGACGAACGAAATGCAGGTCGAGTGGATTGCGGGGTTGATCGATCACTGTGAAAGCCAGGGGCTGCGACGTTGTGAAGCGACACGCGAAGCTGAAGAGCAGTGGACTCGACACGTCAACGAGCTCGTGAAGGGCACGCTGTGGGAGAGCGCGAACAGCTGGTATGTCGGAGCTAATGTTCCTGGCAAGCCGCGCGTGATCCTCGCGTACGTCGGCGGCTATCTCACTTATCGCCAACGCTGCGAGCAGGAACGCGGGCAGGGTTATCCGGGCTTTGCCTTCAGCTGACCGAACGGATTGCACCATGAGAATCGCACACAGATGCGCAGCGTTGAGCCTGCTGGGATTACTCAGCGGGTGTCAGCAGCAATCTCCATCAGCGTCCGAGCTGCCATCCGCGCCGCGCGCATTTGCGAATGTCGATGACGCGCGTCTCTCAGGTGCAGACTCAGATGCGGATAATTGGCTGAGCTACGGGCGAACCTACAGCGAACAACGCTTCAGCCCGTTGACGCAGATCAACGCCGATAACGTCGGGCAGCTCGAACTCGCGTGGTTTCACGACCTCGACACCAATCGCGGCCAGGAGGCCACGCCGATCGTCGTTGACGGTGTGATGTACACCTCGACGGCGTGGAGCAAGGTCGTGGCACTCGATGCGGCGAGCGGCAAAGCGCTGTGGACGTACGATCCGCAGGTGCCAGGCGCCACCGCGATCAAAGCCTGCTGCGACGTGGTGAATCGAGGTGTCGCGGTGTATCGCGGGAAGGTCTACGTCGGGACGCTCGACGGCCGTCTCATCGCGCTCGATGCCGCGAACGGCAAACCGGTGTGGTCCGTGGAGACGACCGATCCGAAAGCTTCTTACACGATCACCGGTGCGCCACGCGTGGTGAAGGGCAAGATCATCATCGGCAATGGCGGCGCGGATACTTACCAGGTGCGCGGCTACGTAAGCGCATACGATGCGGAGACCGGAAAGCTCGCGTGGCGTTTTTATACGGTCCCCGGCGACCCGGCGAAGGGCCCGGACGGCGCGGCATCGGACAAGGTGCTCGCCGAGATGGCGCTGCCAACCTGGTTCGGCAAGTGGTACGAGTACGGCGGCGGCGGTACTGCATGGGACTCGATCGTTTACGACCAGGAGCTGGATCAGCTCTATGTGGGCACAGGCAACGGCCTGCCGTGGAACCGGCGCATTCGCTCGGAGGGCAAAGGCGACAACTTGTTTCTTTGCTCCATCATCGCGCTGAAGCCCGACACTGGCGAGTATCTGTGGCACTACCAGGTCAATCCCGGTGAGACCTGGGATTACAACGCCAACCAGACGATTACGCTCACCGACCTCGTGCTCGAGGGTCGCAAGCGCAAGGTGCTGATGCAGGCGCCGAAGAACGGATTCTTCTATGTGATCGATCGCGAGAACGGCAAGCTGCTGTCGGCGAAGAATTTCGTACCGGTGAATTGGGCCACTGGCATCGACATCGCGACCGGCCGACCGCTGGAAACGCCCGAAGCTCGCTACGAGAACGGGATCTTCGTTGCCCGGCCGGGCGGCGCAGGGGGCCACAGCTGGCATCCGATGGCCTACAGTCCGGCGACGGGGTTTGCATACATCCCAGCGCAGGAGCTGCCGCTGGCCTATCGAGATGATCCCAACTTCCAATCGCGCCCGAACGCGCTCAACTCCGGCATCGATTTCAGTCTGCTCGGCGTGCCCGACGATCCGGCCCAACGCGCGCAGCTTGCGACGATGCTGACCGGGCGCTTGATCGCGTGGAATCCGGTGACGCAGAAAGAAGCGTGGGTGGTCGAGCATGCCGGCCCTTGGAATGGCGGCGTGCTCGCGACGGCCGGCGATCTGGTATTTCAAGGCACCGCTGACAGGAAACTGCAGGCATTCCGCGCCAGTAACGGGGAGCGTCTTTGGGAATATGACGTGCAGACCGGTATCGTCGGGGGACCGGTGACGTATCGGGTCGCCGGCGAACAATACATCGCTGTGATGGCCGGCTATGGAGGTGCGGTGCCATTGGCGCTGCCGGCGCTGAAGCCCGCGTTCGCGGCTCCCAACGGCAGAGTGCTTGCTTTCAAGCTCAAAGGCAGCGCGCGTCTGCCGGCATACACGCCCGTGCCGCTCCCACCTGCGATGCCGACGCAGGAGCAGTGGCCGCGCGAGCGCATCGAGGAGGGGAGAGATCTGTATTCGACGTACTGCAGCCGTTGTCACGGCGCCTCGCTGCTCTCATCGGGCATCCTGCCCGACCTGCGGCGCTCGCCGATGGCAGGGCATCCGGAATCGTTTGCAAAGGTCGTGCTGGGCGGCGCGCTCGAATCGCGCGGCATGATCTCATTCGACCGCAGCCTGACGCCTGAGCAGGTCGAATCGATTCGCGCTTACGTCATCTCTTCCGCGAGGCTGCTGCAGACACAGGAAGCGGCGCAGAAGCAGTGACGCATCGGCGGCGGAGCGGTAGACTCAATAGCCTTCACCGGCAAGAACATTCGCAAGATGAGTCTACCCACGCACCGGAAGCCAGTCGTGAAGAAAAGCAGGAACACCGGAGCCAGTGCTGCTGGGAGAAAGCCTCGCACCTATCAATCGAAAGCGATGGCGGAGCGGCGGGCACGCATCATCGCGGCCACGCTGGAGATCCTGGAGGAGAGCGGCATCAGCGGCGCAACGACCAGAAACGTCAGCGACCGCGCCGGCGTCGCGCTGCGCACGCTTTATCTCCAGTTCGAGAACCGCGAAGCGATGATCGGCACGGCGATCAAGGAATTTTTCTACCAGTCGATCGCCGAAGAAGGCGCGGGCGCCGGCCCAACGACCATCGAAGAGATCCTGAGCCGCATCGACCGGCTGACGAGAATCATCAAGCGCAAGCGGCAGTATTCGCGGGAGCTCGCCCCGGTCTATTTCTCCTCGAGCCTCGACACTGGCATCTATGCCATTCTGCGAGACATCGCGATCTCGCACGTGACGCCGTTCCTCGACAACCTGGTCGCTCACGAGCGCAATCGGCTCACCAGGGCCGAGCTGCATTACCTGCACACGCTGATCGCGAACGCCGAATATTCGATCATCGACGACGCGATGAACGGCCGGCTGCCGGAGCAGAAGCTCGGCACTTTCCTGAAGCTCGGTGTGCTTACCTGCATCGCCGGTTTCATTCCGAACCCGCCTAAGGAGCTGCTGGAAACGATTCGCAAACTGCGAGCGCTCGTCGGCTGAGTCTGCAGTGCGCATCGCTGCGTGTGATTGGCCGTCACGGAGGGCTAACGCGAACGCCCGGAGGCGCCGGCGCCGTCGGGTCTACGAACAGATCGACCGCCAACACCTCGGCGGCGTTGCAGGCGTAATGACTGAAATCGGTCACGCCCTCGGCCCAGAGGACTTCGTCGTCCAGATAGAACTGTCCGGTCGCCGACCGTGCGGGCCGACAGAAAATTGCATGAGCCGCATCAGCCAGGATCTCCGGCGTGCGGCAACGGTCCATCAATGCCGAGCCTCCCGGTGCGAACTTCACCGCCGAGGTCGCAATGGTCGTGCGGGGCCATAGTCCATTGAATGCGATCCCCTGGTGCCGAAACTCCGCCGCCATCGCCATCATGTAGAGACTCATTCCGTACTTCGCTGCTGCATAGGCAGGATGCGCGGCGAACCATTGAGGACGCAGATCGAGCGGCGGGCAGAGCGCCAGCACGTGCGGATTCGCAGCGGCCCGCAGGTAAGGGATGCAGAGCCGCGAGACCAGGAACGTGCCGCGCGCGTTGACCTGATGCATCAGGTCGTAACGTTTCATGTCTGTGTCGAGCGTGCCGGAGAGGTGGATGGCCGACGCGTTATTCACACAGATGTCGATGCCACCGAACCGGTCGACTGCCGCATCGATTGCAGCTTGCACCGACGTTTCATCGCGCACATCCGCGACGACCGGCAAAGCGCGACCGCCCGCTGCTTCGATCTGTTCGGCGGCACTGTGGATCGTGCCCGGAAGCTTCGGATGCGGGTGCGACGTCTTCGCCGCAACTACTATATTCGCGCCATCTCGAGCCGCGCGCAGAGCAATCGCGAGGCCGATGCCACGGCTCGCGCCGGTGATGAACAAGGTCTTGCCTTTCAGACTCATGCTTTGCTCGATTTGGCGGTCGTTGATGCGCTCGCGACCCATGCGCAGTGGCTATAGCTGGCCGGCCGGGTTCGAATATTTTGTGACGATTACCGCCTGTGGCACGCGCGGACACCTACCACAAGATAGTTACGACCTGAATCTGCTTTGTATAATCACCAGTAGACATTCGATTGATGAGCTCGGCCAAGAACACAGCTGCCAAGAGGGCCGAACCCGTCGCTGTGGCTAATGCGATGGTCGAGGGTTATAGACAGCTCTCTCTTCCCGGCCGGCAATCACTATGACCATTGACAGTACTGTCGAGCTATCACGCGACTTGAGCCACCACACTGATTGGCCACTGTTTTCCAACGCCGGCGTTGCGGGCCGGGAAGTCGCGCTAGCGGCTTGCACGTTGACGTGGCGAAAGCCAGGGGCGAGACCCAGCGACGTCATCGGCCCGGCGAGCGCTGGCTTGGAACGATTATTGACTCAGCTCCGCGCTTCGTTGGGCTATGGCATGCATATGCTCGTGGTCCATGCGACTTTGCAGCCCAAATCGGCGGTCCTCATGCACCGCGGGCTGTGGCGAATGGATGTTCTGAAATCCATGCCGGCTGCGATTGCGCGAGGTGCGGAAGGCCAGGATCGAATGCGACAACAAGGTGCGATTCGCGGCACTGGCGAGAGTGCCACTGGCCGAGATCGCTTGGATGGTCGCAAAGCTCAGTGCATTCGAGGCCATCATCCCGCTCTTCCTGAAAAGCGATGTACCGATGGACGAGACAGCCGCGAGCCGATTAGCCAACGCAGCATTCCCACCGGGCGGATGCGCGGATCGATCCGATCCGGACTGGGCGAACTTCGCTCGCCACATCGTTTCAATCGGCGGGATATGCGCCCGC